>WNFX01000741.1_pt1 | contig 39867 bp, 34 predicted proteins | sample 5400111 | NCBI WGS metagenome assembly WNFX01 (sample SAMN13153363, study PRJNA577476) | soil metagenome | isolation source: 40 cm soil or saprolite under grassland replicate 1 | place: USA:California | collected 2016-06-15
GACGTCTCATGTCAGCAGGCACCTACAGCTCGCTGTCGTTATCTTTCGCCGAGCTTCCTGGCGAGTTCATCGCGGCCCATCTTTGACCGGCCCGGCAGGTCGCGTCGCTTGGCGATCTCATATAGCTCCGCCCGGGTCTTAGGAGAAGTGCCTCCGACACGCTTGCGCCGGGCTACGGCGGCGCCCTGCTTGCCCAGCGCGCTCCGCGTCTCGTTCGGCATGTGCGCGATCGTCCTCTTGCGGGTTGCGGACTGCTGCGCCTTTTTCACATTGCGCTTGGCTGCTTGGGTTTGCTTGCTCGTTGCCATCCACATCCACTACCCGGACGCCGCGCTAGTTAACAGTCGGCTCCCCGTACTAGATGTTACGCCCGGTAGTTACAGGCAACGGTCAGTAAACGAATCATGCCCTTTCCCGTAGGCTTGGATGATCGGCTTGCTGCCTCTTCGGCCGTGCGCAGACGGGGAACAGCGACTCGGCGTTGGCGTGGTTCAGGCCGTCACGGACCTGCGGGTCCATGTCGGTGGCGTCGAGTTGGCGGGTGTAGAACCTGACGGACTCGGGTTGGGTGTACGGGAAGTCGCTGCCGTAGAGAAGGTGCGTCTTTTCGGCGAACGCGAGCAGCGCGGCGAGGGTGTCGGGAGCGGTCGAGATCGCGACGTCGAAATAGAAACTGCGATATTGCGCGATCAGCTCGTCCATGGACCGGCTGGGATCGCGCGACGCCAACGCCCAGGCCATGCGCTGTACGGCATAGGGGATGAACCCGCCGCCATGAGGCAGGATGATCCGCAGCTCGGGATAGCGCAGCAGGGTGCCTTTGTGCACCAGGTTTGTCGCCGCCCGGACCGTGCTGAGCAGGAAGTCGGCGACATGGCCGGGGACGCGCGGCACGAGCGGGCACGGGAGCAGCATCGGGTGCACGAAGACGACGGCGCGGCGGCGGTTCAGCTCGGCGAACAACGGTTCGAACGCCTCGTCCCCGAGGTAGACCGGCCCGACGTTGGTGGTCAGCAGGACCCCGTCGGCGCCGAGCACGTCGTATGCGTAGGCAGCCTCCTTCACCGCGTCGTCGCCGTTGACCAGGCCGAGGACGGCGTAGAAGCCGAACCGCTCCGGGCGCGCGGACGCGACGTCAGCCGCCAGCTGGTTCGCCCGCCGGAACCCCGTGCGGATCAGCTCGCGGACCGGCTTGGTGCGGCCGGTCGGCCCGTCCCGCAGGGCAGTCATCAGCCGGATCAGACGCGCGTTGGCAGGAAGCCGCGGCATCGGCGACAGCATCGCCATCCGGATGCCGTTGTCGTCCATGAGGCGCAGCGCGTTGTCCACCGACCACCACGTCATGCCGTCCGGCATGCCATACATCGGGTTGTTCTCGGTAACGAGGTGATGGTGCACATCAATGCGATCCACGGATCTTCCTCCGATCAGCCGGCACGCATCTGCCGCGCCGTAGCGCACATCGGTCCCCAGCGGGCACTCAGCGCCAAGCTAGGACCCCCCGGACGCGCGCCGCTTGAGTGCCACGGGAGGCTCAGCCAGGTCGTGAGTTCCTTGCGCGGGGTCCGGACCAGGCGTCCGCCGGCGAAACGGCGGACCCCGGTGACCTCGGCGATCGCGTAGCTGGGCGGGCGGAAAGCGAGCATTTCTGGCGTCAGTGCCGAATTCGACCTCGGCTATGACCAGTCCGTGCAGCGGCGGGTCGAAGGCGTCGATGCGGAGCGGTGGGATGCTGTAACGGGTCTTGGTGAGGGTCCTGGCGGGCAGCGCGGCGGCCAAGTGGTCGCGCGCGGCCTTGGACAGGTAGATGCTGGCGATCAATCCCTGGCCGGGCCCTGGGCGGGTGGCTGGGATCTTCTGGGTGAGCTTGTACTGATGGCCGCCGGGGCCGCAGACGTGCCGGAGGCGAAGCGGCGTAGGCGGCCAAGTCGCAGGCGTCGTCGTAGACCGTTTCCGATCGACCGCCCGTGTCGCGCTGTTTCGTGTCGCAACCGCCCGGCAGAATGTAGTCGATGCCTGAGAAAACCGGCGCGAGCGCGATCGTGATCGTCGGCGGCGGCGTCGCGGGGGGCAACGCCGCCGTAACCCTTCGTGAGGGGGGTTTCAGGGGACGAGTCGTAATTATCAACAGAGAACCGGGCGTGCCATTTGGCCGCCCTCCGCTTTCCAAGGGTTACCTGCTGTCGGAGGAGGATCTTGATGGCTGGTACGTCAGACCCGTCAGCTGGTATGAGGAGCACGACGTAGAGCTTTTCGCCGAATCGAGCGCACTGGCCATTGACGCCGCCGCGCACACGGTGGTCTTGGGCTCCAGCCAAACGCTGAGGTACGACAAGCTCTTGATAGCCACCGGCGGACGGAATCGGCCGCTTGAGATTCCTGGGGCTGGCCTGTCCGGGAACCACTACCTGCGCACGGTGGCCGACTGTGACGTGATCAAGCGGGAGGCCGTGGCGAATCGCCGCGCGGTGGTGGTGGGTATGGGGTTCATGGGGTGCGAGCTGGCGGCCTCGCTGACGCGGCTTGGGGTTGGGGTGAGCGCGGTCTTTCCCGGGCGAGTCCCCCTGGAAAGGGTCCTGGGTGCGGAGGTCGGCGCGCTGATTGGGGCTATCCACCGCGCGAACGGGGTCGAGTTGCTGGCCGGAGATCAGATTGCCGCGTTCGAGGGGACCGAGCGGCTTGAGGCGGCCGTGACTGCCAGCGGCAATCGTGTCACGTGCGACTTCGCGGTCATTGGCGTTGGGATAGAGCCCGACGTTCCGGCCGTGGCGGGCGCCTCGCTCGCGCTAGGAAACGGAATACTTGCTGACGAGCTGTGCCGGACCAGCGCGGCTGACGTCTACGCGGCCGGCGATGTCGCGAACCAACTCCACCCCCTATTCGGGCGGATCCGGGTGGAGCATTTCAACAACGCAGAAAAACAGGGCGCCGCGGCGGCGAGGTCGATGCTCGGCTCGGCCACCCCCTATGGCTACGTCCATAGTTTCTGGTCCGATCAATACGAACACAAAATCGAGTATGTCGGCCATGCCGCCACGTGGGACGCGTTTGTTGTCCGCGGGAGCTTGGATGAGGGAAAGCTCGTTGGCTTCTACCTACTGGACGGACGAGTGCAGGCCGCCGTTGGTCTGGACCGCGGCGGTGATCCGGAACTGGACCACGACAGCGAGATGGCGGCCTGCGCACGTCTGGTAGCCCTGCGGGCTCGGCCGGCTCGCGGATTGCTCGCCGATGAACACGCGGACCTGTGGTCGCTGGCGCATGGTGGGTGAGTGCCACTATCAACCGTCGGCTTCGCCGGGTTCGGCGTTGGAGAACAGAGGGATATTCGCCCCGCTTGCCGGCGCCAGCGGGCTGTCGAGCAGCGCGACGATCAGCGCCGCGACATCGGCGGGCGTCAGGCCGGGGCGCAGCTCGGGGTTGGCCTGACGCAGCATCTGGGTGTCGACGGCGCCTGGGCTAACGCAAATGGCGCTGATGCCGTGCCGCTTACCTTCCACCGCGATCGCCTCGGTGAGGCCGATGACCCCGTACTTGGAGACGTTGTATGCGGCCAGCCCCGGGAATTTCTCGGTGGCGTAAATACCGGAGAGCGAGGCGATGTTGACGATCCGCCCAACGCCTGCGTGACGCATGGCGTTGAACGCCGCGCGACAGCAGAGGAATGAACCTGTCAGGTTAACCGCAAGCGTGTGTTCCCAGGTCTGCGATGTGGTTTCCGCGAACGGCGCGGGCCTCAGCACGCCTGCGGCGCAGACCAGCGCAGCGAGTCGGCCCGCGCCTTCGGCTGCCGCGAAAAGGCGCTCGACATCCTTAGGTTTGCTCACGTCCGCGGGGACCGGGGTGGCCGTGCCGTCGGCGCGCCTGATGTGGTCGGCGACGCCGTCGAGAGCTGCGCTGCCACGGGCGGCAAGGAAGACGTGAGCGCCAGCCGCTCCTATCGCCACGGCGGTGGCCGCTCCGATCCCGCGGCTGGCGCCCGTGACGACCGCCACCCGGTCGGCGAGCCAATGCACCGGGTCACCCACCATCTGTGGCCCAGGCAGGCGAATTGATCACTCGCCGGTAGAGCTGCTCATGAGCGTCCAGGCTCTTTTCCAAGTCGAGGTGGGTTTCCGCATGGTCGCGGCATGCCGACCGCGAGATCGCTGCCGTCCTGCCGACAGCGTCTGCCGCTGCCTCGACGTCGTCGGGTGGGACAAGGAAACCGGTCACACCGTCCGCGAGCACCTCGGCGAGCCCTCCGCGCCGGAACGCGACGACGGGAGTCCCGCACGCCTGAGCCTCGGCGGCTGCCATGCCGAATGGCTCATCCCACTTGGCGGGGAACAAAACAACCGCCGCGCGAGCCATGGCTTTCCACAGCGATGGCCGTGGCACTCCTTGATGAACCGCCACGCCCGGCTGGGCACGTCGCGGACCGATCTGCTCGCGGGCGTATTCGGCGTCGTAGGTGTCGCCGTAGACGTCGATCGGGAGTCCGGCCGCGCGCGCGATGTCGATGGCCTCGGCCGCGCCCTTCTCGGGACTCAACCGGCCGGCGAATGCGGCGCCCCTGCCGCCAGCCCGCGACCAAGGGATGTCACCCGTGGGCACGTAGGGCGGGAGGATCACGTCGACGCGGATGATCTTGCGCCAGGCGCTGGCCTGGAAGACGGATACGGCGGCAACCGTTGGAGGCTTGCCGCACTGGGCCGCGTGACGAAGTGCCGCCGCCACCGCCTCGTCCGGAGGTAGGTGGAGCGTGTGTACCACCGGCGCACGCAGCGCGGTGGCGAGCCTTACGGCGGGCGCGTCGAAAGCGTGATTGTGGACCACGTCGTATCGGATCTCCCGGACCCTCGCGTAGGCGGTGGCGAAGGCGTGCGCGGCCGCTGCCTGGTCGGGCACGGCCGGCCCATAAGGCCGGTAGAGCGTGGTAGTCAGCGACCGGGGATCGACTCCGGTGTCGATCACATTGACGCCCGGGATCTCCGATCCGGAGGCGGCGTAGACGTTGACCTCATGCCCACGGCCGGCCAGGCCGCGCGCGAGATCGGACAGGAACGCCTGCGAACCGCCGCGCTGCGGCTCGCGGATGGCTGTGACGAGCGGCGCAATGATGGCGATCTTCATACCGCCAGCACCTTGAAGGCGAGGTCGCGCGGTGCGTTCATCCCCAGGACCTCGTAGGGGACCTGTCGGCTGCCCCGCCGACGCACCTCCGCGATGGCGTCGGGATAGAAGATCTCGGCCAGCTCGACCGCCTCTTTGAGGCAGGGGAACTCGACCGACATCTGTCCGGCGAAGCAGACGTACTGGTAGTCGTGGGCAGCGAGCCAGTCGAGGTTGTTCGGCCAGATGATGGCGACGCAGCCGCCTGGCCTGCACACCCGCTCCATCTCGGCGAGCCCGGCCGCGCCGCCGTGACCCTCCGCGGGGGTGAAGGCCGAGCACGCGACGACCACGTCAGCGAAATCGTCACCCACGGGCAGGTCGTCGAAAAAGCCGTGGGCCACCCGTGCGCGATCGCCGCGATCCGCCTCCGCGAGCTTGCGCTTGAGGATCTGGCGCAAAGGCATCGCGGGCTCAATCGCCACGATCTCCCGCCCACGGTCGATGAGCTCAAGCGTCAGCCGCCCCGCGCCCGCGCCGACCTCGACAATCCGGTCCGCAGGTCGTGGTAGCCAGTCAAGGACGCCCGGGTGAAGGCGCTCCGTGCTGACAAGGCGGTCATACAGCTCTGGCTCCAGCCGGTACAACAGTTCCCAGGCCAAGGCGACATTGGTTTGCGGGTCACCGTCCCCCTGGGGGATGAATCGGCTCGCTTCGTCGCGGGTGAGAACGCGAAGGTCCGCAGCCGTGTAGCGCCTGCGCAGTTCCCTGCCCACCCCGGCTGGAGTCTCAGGCGTGAGCACCGACTTCAGCCCAGTTCTTATCGGTCTCCCAGACGCGGACCGCCCGCAAAAGGCCCTCAGGAAGCTCCGACCGGAGCCGTTCCCAGAAGGTCATGGCGAGATTTTCTGCGGTCGGAATGCGCCCCTTGAGCCAGGGAACGTCGGTATTCAAGTTGCGGTGGTCCACATCTTGGATGATCTGCCGGCACATGACGTCAGAAAGCAGTTTCAGGTCCACGACATAGCCGCTGGCGGGCTCGATCTCGCCGGCCACGACGACCTCAAGGACGTAATTGTGCCCATGCAGATTCGCGCATTTACCGAACAGGCGCTCGTTCTCGTCGTCGGATAGGCTCGGATCGTACAGCTGGTGCGCCGCATTAAACGATTCGCGGCGGCTGACAAGCACAGTCATCGGGCCGGTCATGACTTTCTGTCGGCGGCGACCGTAGCTGGATCGCCTTGACCGTGATGAGCCATATCAAGCCTCCTAGGCCGACCACCAGGGGTAGCGGTTACCACGTCCTCATCATGGCCGGCCGGCGCGGCGGACCGGGCGCCGGGCGTCCGGCCACGGCGGTTGGGCGCGTTCGGTAGGGTCGGGCGTCGATCCAAAGTGAGGAGGCTTGCCTACGATGACCCCGCCGCCGCGCAGCCAGCAGCAACGCAAGCAGGACGCGCTAAACCGGCTCGAGAGGGACACCGACGCATGGGTGGCTACGGCAGACGCCGGAGGCGGGACGCCCTACCTGGTTCCGCTGTCCTTCCTCTGGGACGGCAGCAGCTTGCTGATAGCCACACCGTCAGCTAGCCCGACCAGCCGCAATCTGCAGGCCACCGGCAAGGTCCGCCTCGGGGTCGGCCCAACCCGCGATCTTGTCCTTATCGAGGGAACTGTGCAAGCGCTGGCGGCGACGGAAGTCTCCAACGAGGTCGGCGACGCCTTCGCCGCCAAGACCGGCTTCGACCCGCGCGAGCTCACGAGCAGCTACCACTACTTCCGCATCCACCCCCATCGGCTCCAAGCCTGGCGCGAAGCCAACGAACTCGAGGGCCGCGAGCTCATGCGCGGCGGCCGCTGGCTCGTCCCTGACTGAGCGCCTGATGCTGACCCGATTCTCATGGCCGGAGCGTCGTTACCGGTCTGCGCGGCGAGCTATCCGCACATAAACAGGTTTGCAGTCCGCCCAGGCGGGCAGCGCCAGCACGTGAGGCCGGTGAGGTCGTGCGTCCGCACGAGCCCGAACGCTGGCCCGGCGCGATTATCGGGCTGTCGGGCACTATGAACCCAGTCGAACGGGCAGTCCGGCGCGTGGACGCGGCGCAGCAGCGCCATACAGCGACGGCGTTCGCAGTCGGGGTGGCGAAGAAATTCGGCGACGACAATGGGGGCATTCTGGTCGCCAGCCTCGCTCATTCTGCCTTCGTTTCTCTGTTTCCGCTGCTGCTCGTCCTGGTAACCCTCCTCGGCCTCGTGGCCGCTGGAAACCCAGGGCTGCGGCAAGCCGCGCTCGACGCCGTCGCCCAGCAGGTCCCGCTGATCGGCCATCAGCTCACGAGTAACGTGGATAAGCTCCGCCGGTCCAGCGTGATCGGCCTGATCGTCGGCCTGCTCGCCACTGTTTGGGGATCGACTGGCCTTGCGCAGAGCGGCATGTTCACGATGGAGCAAGTCTGGAATCTTCCTGGTCCGGCACGCCCCGGTTACTTGCAGCGACTTGTGCGCGCCATCCTGTTCCTGGGAGTGCTCGGGCTTGGCGTGATCGCCACGACGCTGCTGACCAGCCTCGACACCTATGGCCACCATGCGATCACCATCGTTGTCCTCGCCGAAACGCTCGCCCTCCTCACAAACTGCGGGATGTACGTGACCAGCTTTCGTGTCCTCACCCCCAAGGGCATCCCGACCCGCAACCTGGTCCCCGGCGCGATCGCCGGGGGCATCGCCTGGACGCTGATGCAGGCTCTTGGGACCTACGTCATTCACCACTTCCTGCGCAGCGACTCCGTCTACGGCGTGTTCGCCACAGTGCTCGGCCTGGTCGGGTGGCTTTACATCGGCGTCGAGATCACTGTGTACGCGGCGGAGATCAACGTCGTCGCCGCCCGGCGCCTGTGGCCGCGCTCCATCGTCCAGCCTCCGTTGACTGAGGCCGACCGCGCCGTCATGGCGGTCCAGGCCTTGCAGAACCAGCGGCGGGAGGAAGAGCACGTGGAAGTGTCCTTCGCCGACCGCCCGCCAGACGCCGCGCCATCAGCGAATACCCCGCGCACGCCTGAAGAGATCGCGCCTCCTGCCAAGCCGCCCGGTCCTGCGGGACCGGGCGGCCCGGTCCCGCAGGGGCGCTGACACGCGCTCTACGGTTCGGGGCGCTAGCCGGGATCGGCCACGGGGTCGACGTCGAGGGTGATCTCGGTGCCCGCCAGCGCCTTGCTTACCGGGCAGGCGTTCTTGGCATCTTCGGCGATCTTCGCGAAGGTCTGCCGGTCGACACCCTCCGCAGAGCCGCGAACAGCCAGCTTGATGCGGCTGATACGGAACCCTCCCGCGGGGTCGGGGCCGAGGGTGACGTCGGCCCGGACCTGCAAGGATGGTGTGCTGCCGCCCGCTTGCCCGAGCAATGCGGAAAACTGCATCGCATAGCACGCGGTGTGCGCGGCGGCGATGAGTTCCTCCGGGCTGGTGGTGCCGCCGGCATCCTCGGCCGCCCGCTTGGGGAAGGAGACATCGTAGGTCCCGACGCGGGAACTGGTCAGCTCCACCCTCCCGGTTCCGTCCTCGAGGCCGCCGTTCCACGTTGTCTGAGCAGAACGAGTGGGCATTGTTTCCTCCTTGTTGCCCTGCACGCGTCCTCGCGGCCAGCGCTTGGGGGCGCCGTCCCCGTTGGACGCCAGCCCAGTAGTTCTAAAACACTGAGATGTGTACGTGGTCGAAGTGGTTCGCGGTGATGCTGCCGCGGTCTTCCAGAAGGACCCAGCCCGACGACGCCATCCGGATGTCCCAGATCCGCTGCCGGTAGATGATGTACATGATCCCGAGCCGGGAGGCGTTCGCCCGAGCCCACGCAGCCACGTTGTAGCCCCGCTGCACCGAGGGGCCGGCTGGCATCACGCCGCCGGAACTCAGCATGAAGTCGCACGCCCTGCCGAGCGGATGCTCACCCGAGCCGCCTGGCCGGTAGCAGGCGATGACGGGGAACGGGCCAAATCTCCGATCGATCTGGTCGCGCACCTCGCGCATGCGGGCAGTGATGTGGTCGCCGCCTATCTCCGGCGACTGAGGCCGGAACCGAGCCATCAGGCGCTCGACCCTCCGCCGCTGGCTCACCAGCGTGGCGATCAGCCGGCGCAACTCGGCAACCTTGACCCGGGCGGCGTGCTCGGCGCGGTTCTCGGCCACCACGAGCCGCTGCAGCCGCTGCTCTCTGCCGCCCCGCAGCCGGGCGAGGTACTCGATGGTCGCGGTCCGGTCGAGCACCCACCGCGGATCGCCAGCGGTCAAAAGCGCGAGCGCGGGGTCCAGCCCGCCACCCATATAGCTTGCAGCGGCGAGCCTGGCGATCTGCCTTCGCGTGCCGCTGAGCTGGGACCGCAGCCGCTGGGCCTGGGCCGCCGCCCGCTTGGCGGCGGCCGCTGCCTCGGTGAGCTTCAATAGCTGACCGCGGTACTGCCTGGACAGCTTGGCGGCGCGGGCTTCTAGCCTCGCCAATGTCACATGTGAGTCAGCCGGGAGCAGCCCAACAGCCGAACTGTCGCTCGCGAGCCGAGCGGTCGGCGCCGCATCCGCGGCAGACGGGGCGAGCAGCGATCCGGCGACAATCGCGGCAACGGTCGCGACGCGCCGACTGAGACGAAGCGATCGTCCCTTAGCCGGGCAGTAGCTAGATGCGCGCACGTCACCACAAACTTTCGCCGGGCCGGGAAAGCTGATTTCGGAACATAGCACCCCATCGCCGCCCGCGTAGCCCGTTCCGTTGCTCCGCTCCCCGGCTAGTCGGCCTGCGGCGCTCGATTCTCACAGCGGCCGTGGCAAGCACCGGCGACGGCTACCGTAGGCCGGGTGCGAGTAGCGACCTGGAATGTGAACTCAGTCAAGCAGCGGGTGCCGCGGCTCCTGCCGTGGCTGGACCAGCGGCAGCCGGACGTGGTCTGCCTACAGGAGACCAAGCTCGCCAACGACGCGTTCGGCGAACTGCTCGGCGAGGATCTCGCAAGCCGCGGCTACGGTGTCGCCCTCCACGGCGAGGCGCGGTGGAACGGGGTGGCGATCCTCTCCCGGCTGGGACTGGACGATGTCGTGGCCGGAGTGCCTGACGCGCCCGGCTTCCCGAACCCAGAGGCGCGTGCGGTGTCGGCGGTGTGCGGCGGTGTCCGGATGCACTCGGTGTACGTGCCGAACGGGCGGGTGCCGGACTCCAGCCACTATCACTACAAGCTCGCCTGGCTGGCCGCGTTGCGAGAGATGGTCGCCGTCGGCCCTGAGGCCGCGATGGTATGCGGGGACATGAATATCGCGCCGGCCGACGCTGACGTGTTCGACCCGGACGCCTACGTCGGCCAGACCCACGTCACACCGCCGGAGCGGGCGGCGCTGGCCAAGCTGATGGCGCTGGGCCTGCGCGACGTCGTGCGGGATCGCTGGCCGTCCGAGCGGGTGTTCACCTACTGGGACTACCGCGCCGGAATGTTCCACCAGGATCTCGGGATGCGGATCGACCTGGTGCTGGCCACCGCCCCGGTGGCCAGCCGCGTGCGGGCGGCATGGGTGGACAGGCACGCACGCAAGGGCACAGGGCCGAGCGACCACGCCCCGGTGATCGTCGACCTGGACGAGGCGCCGGACGGGGACATCGGGCCCGTCGTGCCGCCGCCCTCCGCGGCGGCCGCCAAGCGGGGCTCGGTGAAGCTGCCCCAGTCACCCTGACCGGTCATCTGCCGCCGTCGCCGCTGGATGGCCGGCTATGGACCGTTCCCGCCGCGGTCCCGCAGTTCACGCAGATGCCGGTGGACGAATTCCGGGTCCAGGCCCTTGCCGTAGCCGACCGGCGGCGCGACCCCGCGCTCCACCCGCCGCCGCCGCCGGTAGCTGCGGCTCAGGCCGACGGCGAGCAACGCGATGGCGCCGGTGAACGGGCCGCCGACGAGCAACGCCGTGGTCGCCCGGTTGACCGCGTTGTCGGCCATGGCATCGCTGGGGTCGGCGGGATCGAAATAGACGCTCACGTTCTTCGATGACCCGAAGCCGCGCACGTCGACCGAGTAGTTCTGGCCGTGCCACCGGAAGAAAACGATCCCGCCCTGCTCGGTCCCCACGGCACGCTGACCGGTCCAAAGGATGTGATCCGGTGACTGGAGCTGCACGAACACCGCGATCAGGGTGAACACCAACAGCGCGACGGCCAGGCCGACGAACCAGCCGGCACCGTCAAACCAGGCCGCTACGCGGGCGCGCACAGGACCAGTATGGAGCCGATGGCGGGCCGTACGCCAGCGTGTTTACGGGCCGGCGGAGGGTGGTTGCCGCGGCTGGTGACCACATCGCCGCGCCCGGTTGCGGCCCTTGACAGCATCGGTCGGCAGGCAGATGCTCGGCCTTGGCAGCCAGAGCAAACGTCGCGGGTTTCCCCGGGGGAGATGCCTGCCAGGCCGAGGAGCCTCCCCAGGGAGTGACGATGAGCGGTGGCGAGAAGCTGTGCGCCGCGGTCGCAGCGGCGATCATGCTGGGACTCGGATCGGGGGGGCAGGGACTCGCGTCCAGCGCGACCGGCGACCTGTCGCCCAGCGGGCAGGCTGTGACCGCGCCGGCGAGGTTAACCGTCGGCAATTGCCCCGCAGCGCATTTTCATACGATCCAGTCCGCGATCGACGCCGCTCGCCCGGGCGACACGGTGTTTGTCTGCCCAGGCACGTACGCGGAGGGCACGGGCGTCCGCGGCAGCAACGCGCTGACGATCACCAAGGACCTCAGCCTCATCGGCGCGGACGCTGACCACGTCACCGTCGTGCCGCGCACGAGTGCTTCCTCAGGCGGCCAGATCGCCGAGACCCATCCCAACATCCGCGACGGCAAGGGCGACATCGTGGCGGTCGTCGGCGGCACGAGCGAGCCCGTCACGGTCAACATCGCTGGCATCACCTTCAACGCCAACGGCGTGTACGCGACGGCTGGCGCGGTGTTTGTGGACGCGCAGGGCTCGATCAGCCGCTCGCGTGTCACCGGCCTCGACACCGATGAGAGCGCTAGCGGGTACAAGGTCCCAGGCGGCTTCCGCGGCAACGCCTTCGGATACGGCATCGCGGATGTCACCATGGCGACCAACGCCAGCCCCGCGGCGGTCCGCACGCTGCGGATCGACCACACCCGGGTCGACCACTACAACGCGATCGGCGTGCTCATCGACGGGGCCACGACCGACTACTCGCCTTATTCGCAGACCTCAACGGCTCTGGCGCCCTCCGGCGTGCGGAACAGGGGCGTCCTGACCAACGATGAGATCATCGGCCGCAATCTGTGCCAGAACTACAACGACCCGACCGCTGGCGGCCCGACGGTCATCGACGGTGATTGCGAGTACTCCGGCGGCAGCCAGCCGATCCCGCCGCCGCTTCCGCTGACGACCGGCCCTCTGTTCGGCCAGGACGGCGTTCGCGTGACGGCCGGCGCCTCCGTCCAGATGTCCGGGGACACCGTCTCCTCCAACCTCGTCAACGGGACAGGCGCTCCGATCCAGAGCGTCTTCGCCCCCACGCCCGATAACGACCCGTACTCGCTCGGCAACCACGCGGAGAACAACCAGAACCTGCGGCTGGGCGCCGGCGTGCGCATGGTGGGCGCGGCCGCGTCGACGATCTCTGACAGCAACATCACCGACAACGCGTTCGGCGTGATCAACACGACCCTCGATGGCACAACAGCCAACGCTGCACGGCCCGTGCTGGCCAGAAACGACTGGTGGGGGCTGCGCACAGGAGCGGTGACTATTCCGGCGCCGGGCCCTGCGGTGTGGCCCGACATCGCCAACCCGTCGCCGGCCACATACAACCCCCCCGTGCCTGAGAACCCGGTCAACGGCAGCCAGGTGGCCGACGCCAGTTGCCCGGCGGGAGTCGCCGACTCCGACGCCGTCACCTTCTGCCCCTACCGCGCCAGCGACCAGGCGGACACGCTCGGCGGCGAGCTGCCGGCGGCGGATGCGCCCGCCCCGGTCAGCGATCCGCCGAACTGCACGAACGCCATTGACTACGACCCGAACATCCCGACCTACGACGCCTTCTTCTCCACAACACTCGGCAGCGGCGCCACCGGCGACGGCCTGTCAGGCGCGGACCCGTCGGCCAAGAAGACCGCCGGCCTGACCGCGTACATGCGCGCGGTCGTCGACGCGATCAACAACAACCCGGCGAGCACGGGCGCCCGAGTCGCCGCCAAGATCGTCCAGGAGGGGGCGAGCGTCCTCGGCACACCCTTCGACTACGTGGTGATCGGCACGCCGGGCAATATCGCCAACCTCGACTCCGGCCGGGACGACCAGGCGTTCTGGCGCGGCGTCATCGACGGCACGACCTCGAAGGCCTCGGCGTTGTCGCAGGTGAGCAGTCGGCCGGGGTTCGCCTGGATCACCGGCGCGCCGCATGGGAACGAGCCCGCGGGCGGTGAGGCCTCGGTCAAGGAGCTCTACGAGCTCGCGGCCCGCACCGACTGCGGAAACGTGCGCAGGCTCAGCGCGCTTGACCTGTTCATCCAGCCCGTGACCGCGCCGGATGACCGTGACCACAATGTGCGCAGCACCGCGTGGAGCTTTGACCCGAACCGCGACCGCGGCACAATTCAGATGCCCGAGAACAGGGCGCTCTTCGCCGCGATCAACAGATATCCGGGCTTGTTCTTCATCGACGCGCACCAGCAGTCGTCGGGCTACTTCTTCCCGCCCGACCAGGACGCGGCACTGAACGAGATCTCGCACTTCGCGCTGGGCACGATCCAGAACGTGATCGGCCCCGCGATCCAGCAGACCTTCAACGACCAGAGCGCGCAGTACCGCAACTACAACACCTACGACCTGTTCGTGCCCGAGTACGGGGACACCGTGCCGTCACTGGTGATGGGTGGCGCCGGGATGACCTACGAGAAGGGCAACAACGAGAACTACGGCAAGCAGGTCTACGACCACTACCTCGCCATGGACACGACGGTGAACGTCGTCGCCGCGCAGAAGGCGAGCCTGCTCAGCGACTGGGTCAAGCAATGGCCGGAGGCCGTGGACCAGGGACAAAGCTGCACCGTGCAGGACAACACACAGGTCAGCCCGCCGGTCGTCGACCAGTACGAGATCGGGCAGAGTTCGATCGACCAGAACCCCAACGTCAGCGTCTGCGGCTACTACTACCTGCCGGGCCGCCATTCTGGCGACGTGGCCCAGACGATCAAGGATCTGCAGGACGCCGGAGTCAAGGTCTACAAACTCGATCAGGCTGTCACCGTCCCCGCCGCGCACCAGTTCGGCCAATTCGACATCAACGCCGTGCAGGGCACGGGGTCACCTGACCTGACGCAGACGGTGACGTTGCCGACCGGGTCCCTGTACATCCCGCTCGCCCAGGGCGCCAAGCACTGGATCCAGGCCGTTCTTGGCGAGAACCCTTACCTTCCCTTCAACTACTTCTACGACGAGGTCACATGGTCCTACTCGTTGCTGCGCGGTTTCGCCGGCGACGGGTTCCTCACCCAGCAGCTGCCCGCCGGCGCGTCGATGACCCTGATCGCCGACCCCCACCAGGGCACGGCGCCCGGGTCCGCGCAGCCGGTGTACGCCTTCAACACCGACTCGATGGCCGGCCTCGCGATGGTCAATCAGCTACTCAACCAGGGCGCGGATGTCGCCCGCTCGGCGGTGGCCTTTGACGCTGGCGGCGCCCATTTCGACTCAGGCGCCGCCCTGGTGTCCGGGTCCTCGGTCGACCTGGCCACGCTCAACTCCGACGCCGCCACCTGGCAGACGCCCGTCTACGGGCTGAGTTCCTACCCGGTGGACCACTACGCGCTCGGTCTGCCGAAGATCGCGGTCTACACGGGCGGCGCGGCCGTGCCCACCAACCCGGCGTTCCACGGGACAGGTGACGGCCAGTGCACGTCCAGGAGCTACTGCGAAGTGATGTTCGCGTTGACGCGCAGGGAGGGAGTCCCGACCGCTCAGATCGGCCAGGTGACCTCCACGGATCTCGCGAACGGCGCGCTGAGCAGCGGCGGCTTCACCGTGCTGATCGATCCCGACTCCGCGATCTCGGCGACGACGCCGACCGGATCGGCGGGCACCCCGGCGCAGGCGGTGCAGGCGTTCGTCAACGCGGGCGGCACCTTCGTCGGCACCAACAACGGTGGTGCGACAAGCGCGCGCAACGCCGGCGTCACCGCGCTGAACACCAACACGGTCAGCGGCATCAGCACGCCGGGCTCGACCTTTGGCGCGACGTGGGCGACCTCCGACCCGGCGGGCTGGGGCTTCGATTCCGGCGGCTGGGTCTACCGTGAGTCGAGCAGCGACCCGAACTTCGACCCGAACACGCTCGCAGGTGGCGGCGTGATCCCCGCCGCGACGGCCGTGTCGACCTACGCGCCGGCCGGCGACTGCGGCGGCCCGGCCGGTTTTGGCAACTGCTACGGCTTCGAGGTCAACGCCAACGCGAACCTCCCCGGCCGGCCAGCCGTCGTTGACCAGCCGTTCGGCGCCGGCCATGCGATCATGCTCGGGTTCGACGCCTGGTACCGCGCCTGGTCGGCAGCGGAAGAGCGGCTCGTGCTGAACGGCGTCCTCTATCCCGCGGGTTCGGCCATTCCACCGGGCTCGGCACTGGCCGAGCCGGCGATGGCCGCCGCGCACGCCGTGCCAAACGCCCGCCCGATCGCGGCCGACCGCCTGCCGCGCGTAACGAGCCGGCCAGTGCGGCCGAGCGGCGGCGCCGAGGGCAACGACGTGGTCATCAGGGTCCGGCCGGGCCAGGCTAGCTTGCTGCGCAGCGCGGTGAGCGCGGCCGCGTTGCCGGAGCAGATCAGGGCGCGCATGCACTACGTCACGACGCCGACCAGCTATGAACTCGTGATCAAGGGCGTGCGCACGGGCGACTTCGAGCAGCGCAGCACGTGGGAGAACCCGTTCATGGGCGCCATCGCCGAATGGAAGATCAAGCTGCTACTTGGCCAGCTATAGCTGTCAGGTGGCGCACGCGGAACCTTCGACCGTCCGTAAGGAGCGTGACATGCGGCTGCGTTTGGTGTTAGCCCTGGCAGGCCTTCTGGTGGCGACAGCGGCGGTGGGGCCTGCCCACCCCGTTCGGTCGAACCTTCGAGCGCCAGACCGGCACGCGCGGGCGGCAGACGCCGGGTCGGCGAGCCAAGACGCGGGCGCGGGCGCGGAGCAGGATCCGGCGGTCTATCTGGACGACAAGTTCACCTCGGGCCAGCCGGTGACTCAAGCCCAGATCAAACGGGCCATCGCCCAGGCGCAAGCCATCCCAACCGACCCGGTCGGGGCATGGCGGCTTGTCGGGCCGTCGAACATCGGGGCGAGGGTGACCGACCTGGTCGTCGACCCGAGTGAGCCGAACTCGCTCTACGTCGCCGCGTCCGGAGGCGGCGTATGGAAGAGCGCGGACGCGGGCACGACGTTCACGCCAGCCTGGCCGGCCGCCTTCCCGCAGACGATCGGCGCCCTGGCGATGGGCCCCGACGGCACGCTGTGGGCAGGCACCGGCGAGGCTAACCCATCAGGCGGTGGCCTGACCTTCTTCGGCGACGGCGTGTACAAGTCGACGGACGGCGGCAAGACCTGGCTGCACTGGGGACTGCCCGACAGCGCCGCCATCGGGAGAATAGTCGTCGATCCCACAAACCCGGGCCGGGTGTTCGCCGCGGCTTCCGGCTCGATTTCCTACAGCGCCGGCCAGCGCGGCATTTACCGGCTGACCAACGGCGGCCAGGACTGGAAGCTCGTCCTCGCCCCGCCGAACGCGACGACCGGCGGCATAGACATCGGGATCGACCCGGCGAACCCCAACCGGGTCTACGCGGCCATGTGGGATCACCACCGCGACAACGGCGCCCGCACCTACGGAGGCGTCGGCTCCGGGCTGTACCGTTCGGATGACGGTGGCGACACCTGGACCAGGCTGAGCAACGTTGTCGGGCCCCCGTGCAGCTTCGACCAGACAGGCAGCGGGTTGACCAGCGACCCGAGCCTCGGACGCATCGGCGTCGCGATCGCCCCGTCCGACCCGAACCGGGTCTACACGGTGTTCGGCTCGCCGTTCGGGCCGGACAAGGGATTTTACGTCTCGAGCGACGGCGGCGACTCGTTCGCGTGCGGCGGGCGGCCCGGCGCTTCGGCCGGCTACCAGTGGTGGTTCGGGCGGCTGTGGGTCGATCCGAGGGACGAGAATCACGTGTTCAGCGCCGACATCAGCCTGCGTGAGTCGAACGACGCCGGCGTGACCTGGCACACCTCGAGCGGCCTGCACGCCGACCAGCACGCGATGGGCTGGGACCTCGCCGTCTCAGGCCGCGTCTACGTCGGCAACGACGGCGGAATCTCCAGGTCGGACCAGAACGGGGCGTCAGGAAGCTGGATTCACGCGACATACGAGCCGTGGAACCAGTCCTACCACCTCGCCGTGGCCAACGACGACCCGACGAGGCTCGCGACGGGCCTGCAGGACAACGGCAGCGTCCGCACATGGACGGCGGACTCGCCACCGTCGGACCTGAGCCAGTGGAATTCCTTCAACGGCGGCGACGGCCACTACGTGGTGATCGATCCGACCGACCACTCCTACTACTACACGTGCTTCCAGCCCGTGCCGCCGCGACAGGACTGTTCCGGCTTCCACGACGAGGCGGGCGTGACCGCACGGTGGAGCTTCCCCAACACGGTCTGGCCGAGCGACATGCGCTGGACGACGGACACACCGCTGGTGATGGACCCGAGCGACCCCGCGGTCCTCTACGTGGGCGGGACCGTGCTCGGCCGCTCGGCCGACCGCGGGCACACCTTCTCGGTGATCAGCCCGCCCGACCCGGACAGCCTGCCCGGCCTGCCACCCCCAGACGAGCAGGATCAGGGGCCGTTCTACGCCAACGAGTACGCCACGATCAGCGCGATCGCGCCGTCGAAGACGGCGCCAAGCACGATCTACGTCGGCACGGACACCGGACGCGTGTGGAAGACGACCGACCTCGGCGCGAGCTGGGCCCGGCTCCAGGGCCTTCCCAGCCGGTGGGTAAACGCGATCGTGGTCGACCCGAGGGACGCCAACCACGCGTTCATCGCGTTCTCCGGCTATCGCGAAGGCGACAACGCGGCGAACGTGTGGGCGACCGACGACGGCGGCCAGACGTGGCACAACATCAGCGGCAACCTGCCGAACGCCCCCGTGGAGATGCTCGCCTACGACCCGCCCGCCAACCAGCTCTACGCGGCGACCGACCTCGGCCTGTTCTACCTGAAGAACGGCGATAAGAACTGGGCCAGGCTCGGGACGGGTCTGCCCGACACGCCCGTGCTCGACGTGAAGCTCTCCGGCGACCGCCAGACCGTGTACGCGGCGACGTTCGGGCGCAGCGTATGGAGGCTGTCGCTGCCCGGCTAGCGGCGCTAGGCGCGCGCCCAAAGCCGGCCTGCGCGCTGCAGCCGGTGTGACACGCCCGCGCGGCCGTTAGGGATAAATTATTCCGAACGGCTCACGCGTCGTGTCACAGTCCTGCCCGTGCCGCCGGGCTTCCCGCGATCCAGCGCGCGATCGGGTCGCCATGAGTAACGACACGATGCGTGACCGAAGGTGCGATTCATTGCGCATCGGTCGTTTCGGTGGACGGGGCGTTGGGTTCCGTTCGCCTGGGCGAGGGGACCACAGCATGGCATCCCGGTTTCGCGCATGGGCAGTGCTTGCCGTTGTCTGCTTGGCGTTGCTCGCCGGGCGCGCGGCGGCTGCTGACCCGGCGGGCACGGCCGGGCGTGCCGCGCCCCACGCCCGCGCCGCGGCCCACGCCCGCGCTGGTTTGGCCGCGGCAGGTTCCGCGTGCGATCCGACCGCGAGCCTGCGGCCGTCCGGCCCGCCGAGCGTGCCGCCCGGCTCCTATATGGCCACGATCCGCGCTCGCGGACATCTGATCGCGGGCGTGGACGCCAGCACGTACCGCTTCGGCTATCTCAACCCCTTCAACACAAAGTTCGAGGGGTTCGACATCGACATGCTGCATGCCGTCGCCGCGGCCATCTTCGGCGACCCGAACAAGATCCAGTTCAAGTCCATCCCTGACGCGGAGCGGATACCTGCCATCCAGTCCGGTTCTGTCGACATCGTGGCGCACACGATGACCATCACCTGCGAACGGCTGCAGCTTGTCGACTTCTCCACCGTCTACTTCGACGCCGGGCAGCGGGTGCTCGTGCAGAGCAACTCGCCTGCCAAGAGCATCGGTGACCTCGGCAAGAAGAAGGTGTGCGCGACAAAGGGATCGTCGTCTCTTGCCCGGGTCGCCGCCGCGCCATCCCATCCGGTCCCTGTGGCGGTCACCTACTGGACAGACTGCCTGGTGCTGCTGCAGCAGGGCGAGGTGGACGCTGTCTCCACCGACGATTCGATCCTGGCGGGCCTTGCGGCGCAGGATCCCTTCACCCGCCTGGTCGGCCCGCGGTTCAGCGATGAGCCCTACGGACTGGCCATCTCTGTTCAGCACCCCGACTTCGTCAGGTTCGTCAACGCGGTGCTTGAGCGGATCCGCGCGGACGGCCGGTGGGCGGCCAGCTACGCCCACTGGTTCGGCGGCCCAGCCCCCGCGCCGCCGCGGGCACGGTACAAGGGGTAAGCGATGACCTCCACCCTCGGGGCGTCCCGCGGCGCCGCCTCCGGATCGCCAGAACCCGCTGCCACGTCCTCGGCCAGGCCCTCGCTCACGCGCGTGCTGCGCGCAGGAACAACGCCCGGGCGGCTGTGGCTGCTGCTTGTCGGGCTGGTCGCGCTCAGCCTGCTCTGGGGGGCAGTGGCGGCATGGTCTGTGGCGCAGGCCGACTCCGCCGCGACGGACATGGCGACCGCGAGCGAGCCGCTCAGCGTCGACGCGCAGCAGATATACCGCTCGCTTTCTGACGCGGACGCCACGGCGACGACGGCCTTCCTCGCCGGCGGCGTGGCGCCCCGCGCCGCGCGCCTGCGGTATGCCGCGGACCTCGCCCGGGTGGCCACCGATCTGCAGGCCGCGACCGCGGCGGCCGGAAGCGCGGCGGTAAGGTCCCGGCTGTCCGTCCTTTCTGTGAACCTCCCCGTCTACGCCGGTGAGGTGGAGACGGCCCGCGCCAACAACCGGCTTGGCCTGCCACTGGGCGCCGCCTATCTGCGCGAGGCCTCAACGCTGATGCGCGCCACGATGCTCCCCGCTGCCCGTGACGTCTACACGATGGAGAACGCTCACCTCGCCGCCGTCGGCCGCCAGGCGACCCGCCTGCCGATCCTGGCCGTGGCGGCTGCCGCGCTCATCGGCGTCGCGTTCTTCCTGGCGCAGCGCAGGCTGGCCCGCCGCACCCACCGGGTGCTCAACGCCGGCCTGGTGATCGCCTCGGTGGTGGGCGTCGCCTCGCTGCTCTGGCTGCTGACCGCCTTCGGCGTGGCACGGGGCGACCTGCTCAACGCGCGTGACCGCGGGTCGGCGCCTGTCGAGGCATTCGCCCGGGCGGACATCGCCGCTTTGCGCGCGCGCGGTGACGAGAGCCTGACCTTGATCGCCCGCAGCGGTGACGACGCGTTCCAGCAGGACTTTGTTTCTGTGCGAAGCCAGCTTGGCCCCGGCCCAGGCACGCTGCTTGGCACCGCGGCGGCGGCCGCGGCGCGCGGTCCGGGCGCGGGGTCGGCCGGCGCCGCCAAGCGCGACGCGCCCGCATGGTACTCGGCCCATCAGCGGGTCCGCTCACTTGACAACGGCGGCAATTACGACGGCGCGGTGAGGTTGTCGATCGGGTCGGGCGCGAACGATTCTGCCGCCCTGTTCGCGCGGCTGGACGCGGACCTCGTCGGCGGAATCGCTCGGGACCAGGCGGCGTTCGCCTCCGGCGTTCGGGCGGGCCGCGGCGCGTTCACCGGCCTGGAGGCTGGAGTGATCGTGGCATCCCTGGTGATGGCCGTGGCCTGCGCGCGGGGGCTGACCCGGCGCATTGCGGAGTACCGGTGACCGGGCGGGGCCGATGACGATGACGGTGACGATGACGCGCGCGGAAGCGGCGGACGCCGTCGCCGCGGCCACCGCCGAACGGGATCGGATCCAGGCCAACCTGCTGGACCTGGAGGCCAGTTTCGGCATGCGGCTGCTCGCCGGTGCGAAACTGACCGGCGTGACCAAGGCGCGCTGGGACGCGGCGACGGCCGACGTGGCAGCGATGTGGGAGCTGTTCACGGCGTATTCGGGCGTGGTCGACCGCGCCGCGCAGGTGCTGAGCGGGATGGGCCGCTCGGCGGGGCAGGATCTGATCGAGATCACCTCGCTGCTCACCGGAGCGTCGGTTCGGCTGGCCAGGTCCGCACCGCCGCTGGCCCGCCGTGCCCTCACCGACCCCGGGTACACCGAGCGCACGGTGGCCGCGGCGGTCAGGGAGATGGCCGAGCCGTTCGCACGGGTGAGCGAGATGGCGAGCACGGCCGAGAGCGTGTGGACCGAGGCCAGCGACCGGCTGGAGCGGATCGCGTCCGCGCTTGGCCAGGCACGTAAAGGCGCCGCCGGTCTCGCTGACGATCCGCTCGAGGGCGCGCTCACTGTCGCCGACGCGGAACTGCGCAGCCTGCGCGGCGTGCTGGACTCCGATCCTCTCGCGCTGTGGCAGCACAGCGCGATGGATACCGGCAGGCTGGACCGCCTTGCGGAGCAGGTTCGCACGACAGCGGCGCGGGTCGCCGAGCTCGCGGCCTTACGCGATGACGCTGAGCGGCAGATCTCTGCCGTGACCGCGGCGGTTGCCAGCGCGCGCGAGGCATGGCACGACGCGCGCGCCGCCCGGGGGCGAAGCGCGGAGAAGATCGTTTCTTCCGCGCTGCCGCCGGCGCAGCCAGCCGACGTCGCCGCCGAGCTGGACGGGCGGCTTGCCGAGCTTGAACCGCTCAAGGCGGCTGGCCGGTGGCCGCGGCTCGCGGCAGAGCTTGAGGCGATCGGCAGACAGGCGGCGAAGCAGGCGCAGCGGTGCAGGGAGATCGAACGGGCCGCGGTGGCCCTGCTGGAAAGGCGCGAGGAGTTGCGCGGTCTGCTCGGCGCCTATCAGGCCAAGGGCGACCGTCTCGGCGCGGCGGAGGATCCGGCTCTGGATGCGTGTTTGCAGCGTGCCCGGGCGCTGCTGTGGGTCGCGCCGTGCGATCTGGACGCGGCTGCCGAAGCGGTGGCGGCCTACCAGCGTGGTGTGCTGGCGTTGCGCGGAGGAGGTACGCGGAGATGACGGCGTGCGCCTATAACGGCTGCACAGGAACGATCGAGGACGGTTACTGCAGCGTCTGCGGGCTTGCGCCCGCCAAGCAGGGTCCGTCAGCGGCGGTGCCGCAGGGCTCGGCGCCGGTGTCCGTGACAGGCTCGGCGAGGTCCGTGCGGAGCGTGCCGCTCGGCGTGCCCGGCGCCAGCACGAGGACCGGGGCGTCGAGCGGCCGAGCGTCCCGCGGCTGGCTGGGCGCGGGGCTGGTGGAGGTTCCTCCGGTGCCCGCGCGCGATCCGTCCAGCGCGGTGCTCACCGATCCGAAGCTGGACGAGAACAAGAGGTTCTGCAGCAAGTGCAGGCGCCCGGTCGGGCGTGGCAGCGACGGCGCAGCAGGGCGCACGGAAGGATTTTGCCGCCACTGCGGAGCACCGTTTTCTTTCACGCCCAAGCTCGAGCGCGGTGAGATGGTCGGCGGCCAGTACGAGGTGCTCGGCTGCCTCGCCCACGGCGGGCTTGGCTGGATCTACCTGGCCATGGATCACAACCTTGGCAAGCGGTGGGTGGTGCTGAAGGGCCTGCTTGATGCGGGGGACGCCGACGCGTACGCGGCCGCGATCGCCGAACGGCGGTTCCTCGCCGAGGTGAAGCACCCCAACATCGTCGGTGTGTACAACTTCGTACAGCACAAGGACCGGAGCTCGGGGGAGACGGCCGGCTACATCGTGATGGAATACGTGGGCGGAAAATCGCTGAAGGAGATCGTCCTTGAGCGACGCGACGCCAGCGGGTCCCTGCCGCTTGGCCACGCGCTCGCGTTCGCGATCGAGGTGCTGCCCGCGCTGGGTTACCTGCACGACAGGGGCCTTGTCTACTGCGACTTCAAGCCGGACAACGTCATACAGACCGAGGAGCAGCTCAAGCTCATCGACATGGGCGGAGTCCGCCACATCGATGATGACGACAGCCCGATCTACGGGACCGTCGGCTACCAGGCGCCGGAGATCGCAAGCGAAGGGCCGTCGGTGTCGTCCGACCTCTATACGGTCGGTCGCACGCTCGCGGTGCTCACCCTGCGCTTCACCGGCTACACAACCACCTATCAGCACAGCCTGCCGGGCCCCGCTGACGCCCCGCTGCTCGCGGAACAGGAGTCCTACCGCCGGTCGCTGCTCCGCGCCACAGATCCCGACCCGCGGCGCAGGTTCGCCTCGGCGGCCGAGATGTCCGAGCAGCTCACCGGCGTCCTGCGCGAAGTGCTCTCGGTCGAAGACGGCCAGCCTCGCGCGGCGTTCTCCACGTTGTTCAGCCCCGAGTTGCAGGCTGTCGGCGTCGATCTCGAAGCGGCCGGGCAGGCCGACGCCGCGCGGCGGGGCATGCCGTCACCGGCCGAGATCGTGACGGGCATGCCGGTGCCGCTGGTCGACGCCGACGACCCGGCGGCCGCCTACCTGGCGACGCTGTCCGCACTCGACGTCGATCAGCAGGCGGTGACGCTGTCGGCTGCCGCCGCGGGTGCGCAAGGCGTGCCGAAGGATGTGGCCGAGTCGGCAGAACTTCGCCTGGCCCTCGCTCGCGCCCACATCGTGGCGGGTGAGGTGGCCGACGCGCAGATGATCTTGGCGCAGCTGGCGCAGCAGGGCCACGCGGACTGGCGGGCCGACTGGTATCAGGGCCTGTTGGCACTGGCGGACGGGCGGCACGGCGAGGCGCGCGCCGCATTCACGGCATGCTACGACCGTTTTCCCGGCGAGCTCGCGCCGAAGCTGGGGCTGGCGTTCACCGCCGAGGCCGACGGCGACCATGGCGCGGCGGCGCGTTACTTCGAGGTGGTGTGGGCGGTCGACCGGTCCTACGTCAGCGCCGCGTTCGGCCTGGCCCGGTGCCGGCTCGCGTCCGGTGACCGGGCCGGCGCCATCGAGGCGCTTGGCTCGGTGCCGGAGACCTCGACCTATTACAGCGCGGCGCAAATCGCCGCGGTGCGGGCTGTGGTGGCCGGGCGCGACCCTGCCGAGCTCACCGCGGCGGAGCTTCATGAGGCGGGGAACCGGCTGGCGAGGCTGCGGCTCGACGCTGCCAGGCGCCAGGGCCTGGCGGCTGAAGTCCTGACGGCCGCGCTCGCGTGGGTGACGGCGGGCGCGTCGGCCACCGCCGGGGCGGGCGCGTCGGCCACCGCCGGGGCGGGTGCCGACGGCGAGCGGCTCCTTGACTGCGAGCTGACCGAGCGAGGTCTTCGGTTGGGCCTGGAGCGCAGCTATCGGTCGCTTGCCAGGCTCTTGCCGGGCAAAGACGCGCGGATCGAGCTTGTCGACAAGGCCAATGAGGTCCGTCCGAGGACGTGGTGGTGATGGGCGGCCCCGCCGCCGGCGCCTGCCCTGGCTGCGGTCAGCCCGTGGCCGCCGAGGACGGATTCTGCGAGGCCTGCGGGCGGGACCTGTACCCCATCACGGTGAGCGTCGGCGAACCCGGCCATGGTGGCCCATGTCCGGTCTGCGGGTCGCGGGTCGGCGCGGACGGCTACTGCGAGCAGTGCGGCCGCAAGGCGCCGTCCGGCAGCGACCACGTGGAGTTGGACAACGGGATGCTGGCCGGAATCACCGACCGCGGGCTACGGCATCGCCGCAACGAGGACGCGATGGCCATCGCCGCCACCGACACCTCGGCCGGCCCGGCGGCGGTCGCGGTGGTGTGCGACGGCGTCTCAACCTCCGCCCGTGCCGACGAGGCCGCCCTCGCCGCCGTGGGCTGTGCCGCGCGGGCGCTTGTCGCCGCGCTGCGCGCTGGCCCGGGCGACGCGGACGGCTGGCTGGAGGACGCCTCCGCGGCGGCGGCGCGGGCGGCGCATGAGGCCGTCGTGGGCCTGGCCACGCGGGCCGGCGATCCACCGTCGGCGACGTATGTCTCGGCGGTGGCGACCAACGACGCGGTGACGGTGTGCTGGGTTGGGGACAGTCGCGCCTACTGGCTGCCGGCCGGCTCGCCTGCGGCGGCGCAGCAGCTCACCAGGGATGACTCGCTGGCCGAAGAGCTGACCGCGGATGGCTCGCTCTCGGCTTCGCAGGCGCTTGACTCCCCGCAGGCTCATGTGATCACACGCTGGCTTGGTGCGGACGCGGGCGAGCTGGTCCCGCACGTGACGACGTTGCGGCCCACGGGGCAGGGTGTCGTGCTGCTCTGTTCGGACGGCCTGTGGAACTACCGGCCGGAAGCGGCCGACCTCGCCTCGCTGGCCCTCCCCGCCGCCTGCGCCGATCCGCTGGCCGCCGCTGCGTCGCTTGTGGCCTGCGCGCTCGACGCGGGCGGCCGGGACAACATCACCGTCGTGCTGATTCCGGTCCCGCCCGCGCGGCGCACGCCGGTCACCTCTCCACTCAAGCTGAGGAGCGCCGCCCATGAGCGAGCCTGACTTCACCGTCGAGGTTTTCCAGAACGAGTACCTCACGGAAGGAAGCGGCGAGGTCGATGTCATCGTCACGGTCGCCTCGTCGGGCCCGGCTGGCGTGGCGCGGTCGGCGGACACGCAGGCCGCCGAGGTGATCATCATCGACTGCTCGGCGTCGATGAGGGCGCCGCAGACCAAGATCGCAAGAGCGCGGGAGGCGACATCAGCCGCCATCGACGCGATACGCGACGGCGTGGCCTTCGCGATCGTGCAAGGCACGCACGGGGCCGAGCAGGTCTATCCGCCCGGTCAAGGCATGGCCACGGCCAGCGCCAAGACCAGGCAGGACGCGAAGAAGCTCGTTGCCCGCCTGCAGCCACACGGAGGGACCGCCATCGGCCAATGGCTGCGCCTCGCCTACAGCCTGTTCAGCTCACAGCCCGCGACGCTACGTCATGCCATCCTGCTGACCGACGGCAAGAACGAGCATGAGACCCCCCAAGCGCTCGCCGCCGCGATCCGGCTCTGCGATGGGCTGTTCACCTGCGACTGCCGGGGCGTGGGAACGAACTGGGAGGTGAAGGAGCTCAGGCGGATCTCCACCGCGCTGCTTGGCACCGTCGACATCGTGCCCGATCCCGCCGATCTGGCGGCCGACTTCACCAAGATGATGAAGACCGCGATGGGCAAGGAGCTTGCCGACCTCTCGCTGCGCGTGTGGACACCCCAAAACGCGTCGATCCTGCAGGTCAAGCAGGTTGCGCCCACGGTCGAGGACCTTACCGGCAGGCGGGCGCCGCAGGACAAGCCGCAGCTCAGCGACTATCCGACGGGTGCGTGGGGCGCGGAGAGCCGCGACTATCACGTCCGGGTGAGAGTCGCACCGGCCGCGGTCGGGCAGGAGATGCTCGCCGCGCGTGTCAGCCTGGTGCACGACTCGCCGTCCGGGCCGCAGGTCCTCTGCCAAGGGCTGGTCAAGGCCATCTGGACCGACGACGAGGCCTTGTCGACTCGAATCAACTCCCATGTCGCCCACTTCACCGGCCAGGCTGAGCTGGCAGACGCCATACAGGAAGGCCTCGAGGCCCGCAAGGTCGGCGACGAGCGCACCGCGGCGGTGCGACTGGGCCGAGCGGTGGCCCTCGCACACGAGTCGGGCAACGACGACACGGCCAAGCTGCTCGCCAAGGTGGTCGACGTCGTCGATCCGGCCACGGGAAAGGTCCGGCTCAAGGCCAAGGTCGCCGACGCCGACGAGATGGCGCTTGACACCCGGTCGACCAAGACGGTCCGAGTCAAGAAGTAGGCTGACACGATCATGACGACCTGCCCCTCCGGCCACGATTCGACGGCCACCGACTACTGCGATGTGTGCGGGATGCGGATGGCCGCTCCGGTGCCGTCCGGGCTTTCCGCGGCGTCCGGGCCGTCCGTCGCGCCCGGGCCGTCCGTCGCGCCCGGGCCGTCCGTGGCGCCCGGGTCGTCCGTCGCGCCCGGGCCGTCCGTGGCGCCAGGGTCGTCCGTTGCGTCAGGGCCGTCTGTGGCGTCCGGGCCGTCCGAGGCGCCAGGGCCGTCCGAGGCGCCCCAGCCGTCCTGCCCGCGCTGCGGCGCGAAGAAAGAGGGCCAGTTCTGCGAGACGTGCGGATTCGATTTCGACTCCCCCGTGGCCACTGGGCAGCCCGAACCGCCCGCGCACGGCTGGGCAGCGGTGGTGTCTGCCGACCGCGCCTACTATGACGCGCTGATCGCCGCTGGCGGGGCCGATGCCGCCGACCTGCCGTTCCCCGAGCCTTGCCCGCAGCGGCGATTCCCGCTCACCGGCGCGAGGATGCGCATCGGCAGGAGAAGCGCATCCCGCGGGCTCGAGCCGGAGGTGGATCTCTCGGGGCCGCCCACAGATCCGGGCGTCTCCCACCTGCAGGCGATCTTGATTCTCCAGCCGGGCGGGGGATGGGCGGTGATGGATCCAGGATCGGCGAACGGAACGCTGGTGAACGGCGCGGAGATCCCGGCCGGTGATCTCGTGCCGCTCGGCGACGGTGACCGAATCAATATTGGAGCGTGGACCTCGATCACGGTGCATGAGCCAACGGAAGGTGCCGGCAGGTAATGGCCATCGACTATCACGGGCACACGCGCCGCCTCGATTGGCAGGACTCCTCGATCAGACAGTGGGATTGCGCCGTCGTGTGGTCCGACCCCGCCCACCCGGACGCGGGCGTCGTCCTGGACTCCTCGGCGTTCTACCCGGGCGGCGGAGGGCAGCCACCGGATCACGGCGTCCTGCTCTGGCAGGGCGTGCAGACGCGTATCGTCGGCACCCGCAAAGGCGACGACCTGTTCCTGCTGCCCGCCGAAGGGGAACCGGTCCCGCCGCCGGGTGCCCGCGTCCGCGGAGCACTCGACGACGATCGGCGCAGCACTCTCATGCGGACCCATTCCGGCCTGCATGTGCTGTGCGGCACCGTCTTTCGTGATTTCGGCGCGCTTGTGACCGGCGGCAACATGGAACCCGGCGAGGCGCGGATGGATTTCAACTTGCCGGACATTCCTGCGGGCTTCAAGCAGACACTCGAAGATGCGGTGAACGCGGAAATAGCGGCGAACCGTAAAATCGACGTTCGCTGGCTTCCGCGCGCCGAAGCCCTCGCCATCCCTGACATCATCCGCACCCAGGACAAGCTCCCGCCGGAAACCGCCGAAATGAGGCTCGTCGACATCGTGGGCCTCGACGTGCAGGCCGACGGCGGCACCCACGTGGCGTCAACCAGTCAGATTGGCCGATTGCAGGTGCGGAAGGTGGAGAACAAGGGCCGGCAGAACCGCAGAGTGCGCATCAGGCTGGCCGATTCACCTGCCACATAACGCCCCGCTCACGTCTTTGTACGCCAGGGTGTTGTTCCGGCCCCCGAAATATCGGCTAATAACGACATTCCGGACCCTGCTCGCTTACCCAACGCGGCCCGGCGGTCCGTGGCGCCGGCCTGAGCTGGCGGCGCCGCTGCGATGATTCCTGCCTGTTCCGCAACGGCGGGACCGCGCGGCGGGACCGCGCGGCGATGCCGGAAACCGGTGTCCCCCTTGGTGTGGAGGGCACGCTGCCGCGGCGCGGCCGGCCCTGCGGGCGGAAAACTGTCCCGTCATGCGGCGCGAGGGCCGCGGTGTCGTGATCGCGGTGGCCTGCCAGTCATAGTGACTGGCGGGCCACCGCGATCATGAAAGACGGCCCAGGAGCTTGAGTGTCACGCCGCTACGCAAGGTTGAGGGAGGTTTCCCCGGTCGGACCAGGCGGCCGCCGCGTGGTGGAGAGCGCGGGTTTTGAGGCATCGGCGCAGGATGCCGGCCTGCCTAGCGGCCGAGGTGAGCGGCGGCGAGGCGTTTCGGCACGACCATGCGCCACGCGTCGGTGACGAACTCGCGCATCTCGGCCAGATCGAGCGCGGCCATGCGCGCGTCGATCCAGTTGTAGCGCCGATCGCTGAGGCGGCACAGGCAGAATTTGGCCGGTTCCGCCGCGATGATCGCGGCGCGTTCTTCACGTGGGAAGCCAAAGCCCATGATCGTCTCATCGGGTGAGACGGTGGCGTAGACGATTCTGCCGACCCTGAACTTGACATAGTCGCGGATCAGATGCTCCTCGGTGCGTGGCAGCGACAGCGCCACGGCGCGCACGTCCTGCACGGTAACCATTGGGTGCCGCTCCTTCCTCCAGCGCAAGCTTCCGTACTTGTTCAGCCGCGATGGGTCGTGACCAGCCGGGCGGCGGCGCCGGCCCACACGCCATCGGGCCGCTGGCGGGCGGCGAACTCCCCGGCCATGCTGGCCAGCGCCCGTTCGGTCCGTGCGGTGTCGCCAATCTCGGCCATCACCGCGCGGATCCTGCGCATGCCGCCGATATAGGCCATCACATCCGCGACGTCGGTTCCCATCCAGGCCAGCTCCTCGACCGCTTCGACCCGGATGTCCGCGCATCCGGCTGCGGTGAGCAGATCCGCGACCCACCGCGGGTCGGCGAACGGGTCGTCGTCGGTCAGCTTCTGCGGCCCCGCGTGCGCCTGCAGCGCGCGGATCGGGATCGCGAAGATCTCGTTGACCATGTCGTCCTGCCAGCACAGGAAGGTCAGTCGGCCGCCGTGCCGGAGGGCAGCGACGTTGTTGGCGAACGCCGCGGCCGGGTCGTCGAAGAAGATGGTGCCGAAACTGCTGATCACCACGTCGTAGAAATCTCGCTGCAGCGGGTGGACTTGGGCGTCGCCCTGCGCGAACGCGACGTTGGCCAGGCCGGCCTCGGCGGCGAGCCTGCGTGCGACCGCCAGCATGGGGCCGGAGATGTCGAGCCCGAGCACGCTGCCCTGCGTCGCACGCGCCGCCAGGATCGTCGTCTCGCCGCATCCGCAGCCAATGTCGAGCACCCGCTCACCACGCGAGATGCCCGCGGCCCTGAACAGGTGCGCGACGAGCCGCTGATGCCCCGCCGCGTGCCTCTCGCGGTGGGCGATCCAGTGCTGGCCGCTTTCGCCGTTCCACCGCGCCGCCTGCGCGGCGTTTGTCGCCTCGCTCATGGTGGCGACCCTAGTCGAGTTGCTGGCGGGCAGGCCCGGCATAATTGTCCGCGTTGCGCAGATGGGGAGGCACAGACATTGCGCGCGGAGGGCAGGTGGGACCATGGCAGGTGAGCACGTCGCCGCTAGCGGCGAGCAGCGTGCGCTGCCAGCCGAACTCGACACGACGGTGGCGCACCCGGCCAGGGTCTATGACTACTGGCTTGGCGGCAAGGACAATTTCGCCGCAGACCGGGAGGCCGCGGAGCGTGTCCTCGAGGCGACGCCAGGCTTGCGGATGCGCGTCCGCGCGAACCGCGCCTTCCTGGCCCGCGTGGTGCGGTTTCTCGCCGGGGAAGCGGGCATCCGCCAGTTCCTCGACATCGGCACAGGGATTCCCACCGCGAACAACACCCACGAGGTGGCGCAGGCGGCGGCCCCGGATGCGCGCATCGTCTACGTCGACAACGACCCGATCGTGCTCACCCATGCGAGGGCGCTGCTCGCAAGCACGCCCGCCGGCGCCGTCGACTACCTGCAGGCGGATCTGCGCGAGCCGGAGAAGATCCTCGCAGGCGCCGCGGGCACCCTCGACTTCCAGCGGCCCGTCGCTGTCATGCTGCTCGGGATCCTGCACCTGATCCAGGACTCCGAGGACCCGTGGGGAACAGTGGCTGGCCTCATGGATGCCGTGCCATCCGGCAGCTACCTGGCGATCTCGCACCCGGCCATCGAGATCCACCCTGGCCAAGCGGAGGCGCAACGGCGCTACAACGAGCGGGTTTCCACGCCGCAGACGCTTCGCACGCAGGCCGAGGTCGCCCGGTTCTTTGACGGCCTTGACCTCGTGGCGCCCGGTCTTGTGCAGGTTCACCAGTGGCGGCCTGATCCTGGCGACTTCACGCCTGAGGGCACCGCGTCCGCGCACGGCGGCGTGGCACGTAAGCGCTAGTGGTCTGTCAGGGGGTCCTTTGAGCGAACGGCGTCCAGGCCCACGTTTCAGAACGTGACGCAGGGCAACGATTCTGTCGGTGTCCCGTTCTCGACGCTTGGGAGGCGCCGCCATGGTATCTCGCCGCCCGCGGAGCTTAGTGTTAGTTGCCGCGTCTGTCGCTTTGCTGGCGTCGGCGAACCTCGCCCAGTCCGTCCGTGCGCAAGCCGTCCAGGCCGGGACGGCTAAAGGCGCGGTCCGAGCGCAAGCCGCCGTCCAGGCCGGGATGGCTAAAGCCGCGGTCCGCGCGCAAGCCGCCGCGGTGGCCGGTGCCCTGACAGCTCGCCAGCGCAGCGTGCTCTACGGCATCGCGCGCGACACCTGGGCCTTCTACCGCGAAGACGTGGACCCGGCCACGCATCTGCCGCTGGACAACCTTGGGCCGGGCGCGGCCCGTGGCGCCTACACCTCGGCCGCCAACATCGGCGTCTACCTGTGGGCCGTGGTCGCCGCCCGCGACCTCGGCCTGATAAGCGGGCCGCGGGCACACTCCCTGGTTACCGCCACGCTCACCGCGGTGCGCGGGATCAAGCGCTTCGACGGCATGCTCTACCAGTGGTACGACACGACGACCGGCGACGTCATCCGCAACCCGGGCGATGTCGACTGCGCTAGCGAGCCGAATCCCGTCCCCGACAACTGCTACTTCCTGTCCGCGGTCGACAACGGCTGGTACGCCTCCGGCCTCATCGTGGTCCGCCAGGCGATGCCAGAACTGCGCGGCCTTGTCGATCGATTGATGGCCCCGATGAACTTCGCGTTGTTCTACGACGCCGGCCCGCAGACCGCGTGCAACACCAACGCGAACCTGCCGGGCAACCCCCCAACCGGCCAGATGTTCGGCGGTTTCTACGTCGGCCAGGGCCCAGCCGGCTATCACAACGGCGCGCTGTACAGCGACCCGCGGATCGCGATGTACGTCGGGATGGGTCTGCATCAGATGCCCGGCGACGTGTGGTGGCGATCCTGGCGTACGCTCCCACCGCCGCAGTGCCCGACCGATCCCGACTTCTCCTGGCAGGGCCAATGGCCGGTGGCCGGTTACTGGCAGACCTACACCGACCCGCAGTCAGGCAAGCCGTTCAACGTCTGGGAGGGCCATTACAGCTACCCGGGCACGTCCCTCACCTTCGTCCCGACGTGGGCGGGAGGCATGTTCGAGGGCCTGATGGCGAACCTGGTGGTGCCGGAGACCGTCTGGGGGCCGCGCAGCTTCGGGCTGAACGATCTGCGGTTCGCGCAGGTTCAGGTGAAATACGCGACGCAGGTGCTGAACTACCCGGTCTGGGGCATGTCGCCGTCAAGCACCCCCGACGACACAGGGAACTACGCGGGGTACGGCGTGGAGGGCCTCACCTTCCCGGCCGGCCAGGGGCTGTCGCAATGCCGCGGCTGCGCGACAGAGGACACGGTCACGCCGCATGCGTCGTTCCTGGCGCTTGGCCTGCTGCCCGGCGAGGCTTACCAGAACATCCAGGCCTTGCGCAGCCGCTACCCCGGCAGCTACACAAGCGACGGTGGGTTCTACGACGCGGCAGGCTCGTGCTCGACCAGTCGATGATCATGGCGGCGTTGGACGACGCGCTCAAGGGCGGCGCGCTGCAGCGCTACTTCGCCGATGATCCCGTCTCCTGGGCGGCCAAGCTCTACCTCTCGGACGAGACCATGTCGATTCACTAGGCGCCGCGCGGGACCTTGCGCACAACCCCGCCCCGACCTTCGTCACCTCTTCGCCGCCAAGGGTCCCGTCTCCCATCCCGGCGCTTACACCTGCGCAATTGCGAATGGTAGAGGTGGAATGTCCATCTGCATACAGCGCGTGATGGGCAGCAACGCGGCGCGGATGAGAAGAGGAGCAAACGATGACATTGGCACAGGAGCTGCGGCCCGAGCACGAACATGGCCTTGTCCGTGGCCGGGTGGCTTTGGTCACCGGCGGCACGCGCGGCATCGGGGCGGCCATCTGCAGGCACCTGGCCGCTGAGGGCGCGTCCATCGCGGCGGGCTTTCGCCGGCAAGAGGAGCAGGCGCAGAAGTTCCTTGCCAGCATGACGGCGGACTTTCCCGACGCGCGCATCACGCTCCACGAAGGCAACATCGGTTCGGCCGATGACTGCCGACGCGTCGTACGGGAGGTCATCGAGGAGCATGGAAGCCTCGACATCCTGGTCAACAACGCCGGGATCACCATCGACCGCACCGTCGCCAAGATGACTGACGAGGACTGGCAAAAGGTGCTCGCGGTCAACCTCTCCGGTGCCTTCTTCATCGCCCAGGCGGCGCTGGACCACATGCTCGGCCGCGGCACCGGCCGGATCATCAGCGTCTCCTCGGTCATCGGCGAGACAGGCAACATCGGTCAGGCCAACTACGCGGCATCCAAGTCCGGCCTCTTTGGCCTGACGAAATCACTGGCACGAGAGGCTCTGTTCCAGCTTCAGCGCGTTAACCGGCCTGTTGGCGACGGAGTCGGGCTGACGGTGAACGCGGTGACGCCTGGCTTCATCGCGACCGACATGCTCGCCACGATCCCGGAGAAGGTGCTCGACCGGATTCGGGGACAGATCCCAATCGGCCGCCTCGGCCGGCCCGAGGAGATCGCCCGGGTGGTCTCCTTCCTCGCCGCGGACGCCTCCGCGTACATCACAGGTCAGATCTGGGCCGTCAACGGCGGCTTGGACATGTGAGGAGAAGCCATGGACACCCATCCCGAGGTCCTGGTCCTGTCGGCGGTGCGGACCGCGATCGGCAAGTACGGGGGAGGACTTTCGAGCGTGCCTCCGTGCGACCTTGCCGCGCAGGTGATCCGTGACGCTGTTGCCCGCGCCGGGGTGGATCCGGCCGACGTCGGCCATGTCGTATTCGGTAACGTGATCCACACAGAGGTCAGGGACATGTACCTGAGCCGGGTCGCAGCGGTGAACGCGGGCATACCCGTCGAGACCCCCGCATTTACGGTGAACAGGCTCTGCGGAAGCGGGCTTCAGGCGATCGTCTCGGCGGCCCAGGCCATCCAGCTTGGCGACACCGAGGTCGCGGCGGCAGGCGGCGCTGAGTCTATGAGCCGAGGCCAGTACTGGCTTCCCAGCCTGCGGTGGGGGCAGCGAATGCGCGACGGCGTCGCGGTCGACGCCGTGGTTGGCGCGCTCACCGACCCGTTCGACGGTTGCCACATGGGCGTCACCGCCGAGAACGTGGCGACCGACTTCCACATAACCCGCGCCGACCAGGACGCTCTCGCCGTCGAGAGCCACCGGCGGGCGGCCGCGGCAGCGCAGGCGGGCTACTTCGACGAGCAGATCACGCCCGTGCAGGTCCGGACGAAGAAGGGCGCCGTGGCGGTCGCCGCTGATGAGCACGTCCGGCCGGGCGTGACCGTCGACGATCTCGCGAAGCTGCGCCCGGCCTTCGCTGACGGCGGCACGGTGACGGCGGGCAACGCTTCCGGCATCAACGACGCGGCGGCCGCAGTCGTGCTCGCGGACGCCGCGTTCGCCAGCCGCCGCGGCCTGCGCCCGCTCGGACGGCTCGTTGCCTACAGCCATGCAGGTGTCGAGCCCAGGGTCATGGGCATGGGCCCGGTGCCCGCGGCGCGTAAGGTCCTGGACCGGGCAGGGATCAAGCTCGACGAAATCGACGTCTTCGAGGTGAATGAGGCGTTCGCCGCACAGGCGCTCGCCGTCATTCGCGAGCTGGGCCTGCCGCCGGAGCGGACCAACCCCAACGGCAGTGGCGTCTCCCTCGGCCACCCGATCGGCGCGACCGGTGCCATCCTCGCTGTCAAGGCGCTCTACGAGCTGCGGCGGGTCGGCGGCAGGTACGCGCTTACCACCATGTGCATCGGCGGCGGGCAGGGCATCGCGGCCATTTTCGAGCGGATGTGACGGGTGCGGTTGGCAAATCAAGCGCTGCTTGATATAGTAAGCATAACTAAATACGAGGAGGACACAATGACTGACACCCGTACCATGGGCCAGGAGGTCCAAGGCCAGATTCTGGACACCGTCCGCAAGAGCCAAGAGGCGGTCATCGACGCGCTGAGGGTGTGGGCTGACGCGGTCCACTCGATCGCACCGCCGCTGCCGACGCTGAGCCCTGCCGTCGCGGACAGGCTGCCCAAGCCGGAAGACCTCGTGGCGAACGCCTACGACTTCGCCGAGAAACTGCTTGCCAGCCAGCGGAAGTTCGCCGAGGACGTGCTCCAGGTGACCGGGTCGGTGGTAGCCAAGAAGAATGACACAGCGAAGAAGTGACGCCCCTGTTCGCGGCGAACCCTGCTGTCACGGGTTCGCCGCGAGCGCGCGTGCGCTCACGCGCCCGCACGCGCGGACAGCCACACCGGGGCAGCGGTGACCGATCCATGGGACGCGCAGATGGAGGCGCTTGGCGCCTTCATCCGCAGCCAGCGCAAGCTCGCCAAGCTGTCGCTGCGGCAGCTTGCCGAGCTGACGAGCCTGTCCAACCCTTACCTGAGCCAGATCGAGCGCGGGCTGCACCAGCCTTCCGTGCGGGTCTTGAAGCTGCTCTCTGACGCCCTTAACGTCTCCGCGGAGACGCTGCTCGCGCAGGCGGGCCTGCTGAGCCACGACGTTTCCGGCGGAGCAGACGAGGCCGGGGCCGCCGTCGAGACCGCTATCCGCGCCGATCAGCGGCTGAGCGACGAGCAGAAGACCGCTCTGGTCGCGGTGTACCACAGCATGCTGCGGTCGTAGTTCTGGCGGCGAGCGGCGCCACCCTGGCCAGTGGCGTCATGATGGCAGGAGCGACACGGAGAGGGTGAGCATGGTGAGCACGATCGCTTCCGTCATCAACGGCCGCCCAGCCGAGGGCGCGCAGGCGCGCACGGTGGCTTCGCTGAACCCGTCCCGGCTCGCGGACGTCGTGGCCGAGGTCAAGCTCGGTGACGCCGCGACGTTCGGCGCGGCGTGCGCGGCTGCCAGGCGCGCGCAGCCGTCGTGGGCGCAGATCCCCGCGCCGGCCCGCGGCCGGACGGTCGCCGCGATTGGCCGCATTGTCGAGGCCAACAAGGAGTCTCTCGCCCGGCTGGTCACACGGGAGATTGGCAAACCCGCGCAGGAGGCGCTGGGCGAGGTTCAGGAGATCATCGACACCTGCGACTTCTTCCTCGGCGAGGGGCGGCGCCTTTACGGCCAGACCGTGCCTAGCGAGATGCCGGACAAGCAGCTGTTCACGTTCCGTGTCCCTGTTGGGGTTATCGCGGTTGTGACGGCTGGTAACTTCCCTGTCGCCGTCCCGTCCTGGTATCTGATCCCGGCCCTGGTGACAGGCAACACCGTCGTCTGGAAGCCCGCTGAATATGCCGCGGCCTCGGCCATGGGGCTGTTCGGGATGATGCAAGCCGCGGGACTGCCCGATGGCGTGCTCAATGTCGTGCTCGCCGAGGGCGCGGAAACCTTCGCTGGCCTCGGGCAGGGCCTGCAAGCCGGCACGATCGACAAGATCGGGTTCACCGGGTCCACCGCCGTCGGCGCGCGCATTGGCGAGCTGGCCGGTCGTCACCTGCAGAGCCCTTGCCTGGAGCTGGGGGGCAAGAACCCGATGGTGGTGACGCCGAGCGCTGATCTCGCGGTGGCTGTGCAGGGTGCGCTGTTCTCCGGTTTCGGCACGGCCGGGCAGCGCTGCACATCCCTCGGAACGGTGATCGTACACGAGTCAGTCCACGACGAGTTCCTCGCCCAGATGGCGGCGGCCGTGTCTGCCGCGGCCATCGGCGACCCAACCCAAGACGTGCTCTACGGGCCGATGCTCGACCAGAAGTTCGCCGACCGCTTTGAGCAGTACCTGGCCTGGATCCAGCCACGGCACAAGGTTCTCGGATCCAGCGGGGTGGGCAGGGTCAGCGGCGCCAACCCCCGCGCCGGCTTCGTGGGCGACCCCGAGGCCGGGCTTTTCTATCACCCAACCATCGTCGATGGCCTGCACGGCAGCGATGCGCTGTTCCGCGAGGAGACATTCGGCCCGATCGTGGGAGTCACCAGCTACGCCAGGCTGGCCGACGCGATCGCGCTCGCCAACGCGCCCGGCTATGGCCTGTCGTCCAGCATCTATTCGAGCGACCCCGGTGAGGTTTTCCAGTTCCGCAGGGGCATCAGCGCCGGCATGGTCAGCGTCAACAACTCCACCTCAGGCGCGGAGGCGCATCTGCCGTTCGGCGGGAACGGCAAGTCGGGCAATGGCAGCCGCCAGTCCGGCATGTGGGTCCTCGACCAGTTCACCCGCTGGCAGGCGATGAACTGGGACTACTCCGGCCACCTGCAGCGCGCGCAAATGGACGTCAGGGGACTTGCCGCGGATCTCGGCTTCAGGCTTGAGAGCTGACCCGGCCCTGGCGGCAAGCGCCGGACAGACGGGACTGATTGCGACGTGACAGGTCCAGGAGTCCGCGGGATCGCGCTGCTGACGCTGGGCTACGCGGACTTGCCCAAGTCGGTGTCGGTGTATGGCGCCGCGGAAAGCGAGCGCCTGGTCGAGCCCGTGCCGGGCGTGCTGTTGCGGTGCGACGGCGGTTGGCTGCTGCTCGACACGGGGTTCAACGTGTCACTGATCAACGATCCTGCGCTGCGGCGCCGCTTTTACCCCGATCCACATGTGCGGCCGATTCTGCGGGGCGCCGGGGAGCCGCTGGCGGAGGCCCTGGACGCGGTGGGGCTCGACATCGGTGATGTCAGCGCGATGGCGGTCAGCCATCTGCACCTCGATCACGCGGGCGGCCTGAAGCATTTCGCCGGCCGGGTGCCCGTGCATGCGCAGCGGGCGGAGCTGGAGTTCGGCATGTCCGCCCCGCATCCTCTTGCGGAGCGGAATGGGATCTTCCGTGTCGACTTCGACGATCCGCGCATCGACTGGCGGATCGCCGACGGCGATTCGGTCATCGCCCCCGGGGTGACCGCCGTCCTGACCGCGGGCCATACCCCCGGACATCAGAGTTTCGTCGTTGACATCGACGATGCGGCGGGGGGCGGGGGATTCGTGTTCGCCTTCGACGCGGCTGACCTGACCGAGAACATCGAACACGAGCTGCCCATCGGCACGACGGTCGATGTCCACCCGAGCGCAACGGTCGAACCGATTCGGCGGCTCAAGCAGATCGCGGCGGAGCGCGGCTACCGCCTCGTCCCCGGCCATGACCCCTTCGCCTGGCCGCGGCTCACCCAGGAACTCGCCGCCCGCTGGCCGAACCGGCCCTAGCCACCGGCGGCTTGTCCGCGAACGGCACCGCAGACGTCGCGACCGGGGACTGCGCGGCCGGGGACTGCGCGGCCGGGGACGTGGCGGCCGGGGACGTCAAGGCCGGGACTAGCGCGCCGTCGATGTAGGTGACAGAGTTCGTCGGCAGCGCCGGTACACGCGGACCTGGCAGCACGATGCCGGCAAGGTTGAGCGGGTCGGCGGCCGATAGGGTGACTCGCTCGCCGTTGCGCCGCAGCTTGCGCACCGAGCGGAGAGCGTCGACCGCCTCGGCGAGGGCGAATTGCTCGCCGCTGAAGCCGGTGACGAACCGGCCACCGCGGATCGTCCCTCGCGCCTCCATGCGCCTGAACGCCCACAGCACGTCGCGCCAGGGCACGGCGAGGTTCTCGCGGACCACGAGGTCGCGGAAGACCACGCCCCATCGGGCGGCCAGTTGCTCAGCGACGGCCTCGGCAAGCTCGTCGGGGTCGCCCTCGGCCATCGCGTCGGGAAGCAGCGACCACCGCCCGGCCGACCCGCCGGTGAGGCCGGTTCTGCCGCGGCGCAACCGCCGCTCCGGCACCCGGGCATGGCTGCGGCGGCGCAGCAAGGACCGGACCGCGCGAAAGCCATCGGCGGTCACCAGGCCCCGGGCCACACAGTCCCACAAAGCCTCCTCGACCTCAGTGGGCAGCCGCCTCGTCAGCGTCGCGAGATCCGCCTGGAACAGCGCGCCGTGCTGACGGAGCGCGTCCAGCACATCGCGCGTGCGCCCAGGGCCGGGCTCGGCGGGCCTGCGATCGCCGCGGACCGCCCTGAGCAGCCACGATTGATCGTCCCGGATCATCAAGGTGATCGGAGTCACCCTGGACGGTGTCAGCCCACTGCGCCGCGGAACCTCGTCGAGATCGCCGCTCCGCACTGACAGCCGTGCCCAGCCGACCTGGCCGGAAAGGCACAGGTCATCCAGCCATTCGCGCCGGTAGCCCGGCACCCGAGCAGCGAGGATGGCCTCTTCCCACGCGCCGGAGGCCAGCTCGAAACCCTGCAGTTGCTCGACGACCGCGAGCACGCCGAAGCGGCCCTCCCGGCCGGTGTCAGCGGCCACGTGCTGCCATCGCAACAGGAACCGCATGAAATCCTGCGCGGTCACAGGCTCGATCTCTCGCCGCAACCGCTGCTGTGTGTAGGCGTGAATGCGAGCAAGCAACCGGCGGGCGCAGAACTCCTCGTCGCGGTTCGGACCGCCGGGCGCGGTGAAGCGGCCGCGGATGGCGAAGCCTTCCTGCTCGAGCAGGGCGAGCCCACGCTGTGCCTGTCCATGCGCGAGCCCGGTCGCCAGCGACAAATCGGCGACCGTCGACGGCCCGCGGCAATCGAGGTGACCGCGCAGCATTGCGGTCGCCGCGGCCTCGGCCGCCGCCTCGGCCGCCACGTCGTCGGCATCTTCGCC
>WNFX01001326.1_pt1 | contig 39768 bp, 37 predicted proteins | sample 5400111 | NCBI WGS metagenome assembly WNFX01 (sample SAMN13153363, study PRJNA577476) | soil metagenome | isolation source: 40 cm soil or saprolite under grassland replicate 1 | place: USA:California | collected 2016-06-15
CGGGAGGTGGAACAGCCGCCCGATATTCGGCTGAAGCGTCTTGCCTTCGATGCCCAGAAACGCATGCTCGGCCTGGCCGTGTTTGATGAGCTCCGCGACGACGTCCTTGACGGTGTTGATCGGGATCGCAAAACCGATGCCGACGTTGCCCTGACTCTGACCGCCGGTCTCGATCTGCGCGTTGACGCCGATCACCTGGCCCTGGGCGTTCAGCAGCGGGCCGCCGGAGTTGCCGTGGTTGAGCGCCGCGTCGGTCTGGATGACGTGCGAGATCGAGAGCTGGTTCGGCGCGCTGATCCGGCGCTGCACGGCGCTCACGATTCCGGCAGTGACAGAGCGATCGAGGCCGAACGGGTTGCCGATCGCGATCACCTGGTCACCCACGCGCACCGCGTCGGAATTGCCGAGCGGCAACGACTTGAGGGCACGCGACTTGACCTGCACCTGCAGCACCGCGCTGTCGGTCGACGGGTCGACGCCCACAACCTTGGCCTTGAAGCGCTCGTTGTTCGAGAAGCTCACCTGGATCGTGTTCGCACCCCGAACGACGTGGTAGTTCGTGACGATGTGACCGGCCTTGTCGATGACGAAGCCCGAGCCGAGTGCGCGCTGAGTCTGACTTGCTCCGAACGGGTTCCCGAAGAAGTCGGAGGGCTGCTGCACGCGTGACGTCGTCTCGATGTGCACCACTGCCGGCGCCGACGCGCGATAGATCTCGTTGATCGACATCCGCTTGCCCTGCGCGAAGGCGACCGGCGCCGAGGAGCTCGGGACCGCTTCCTGGCGGATGACGGTCGTGTGCTCACCAAGCTTTCCCAGCGCGGCCGCGCCGCCAAGCGCAAGGCCGCCGCCCAGGAGGGCGACGGCGAAGAGTCCGGCGGCGCGGCTCCGGAGGTGGAAGAAGTGATGCACGTCCTCGTTTCTATCGAGGGCGGGCTTAACGCACGGTTGCGCTCCGTTAAGTTCGCATTAAGGCCTGTTAGAGGAGGGTCAGCCGACTTGTCGAGCCCGACCGAGGGCTCCTTGAAGTTCGCAAAGAGCGAGCTTTTCACTCGGTTTTGGGCGACCTTTACACGGCTATAAAAGGCCGCTTCCTAGGGTAAAAGCTCGAATTCGCCCAGACCACGACTGTGAGGGGGAACTGCATGCATGTGCTCAAGAGGTTCAGGCCGTCGCCTGCGATGGTCGTTGCCTGCCTGGCGCTGTTGCTCGCGCTCGGCGGTACCGGTTACGCGGCGATCAAGCTGCCGCGGAACAGTGTCACGACGGTGCAGGTGAAGGACTTCAGTCTGCTCTCTCGCGACTTCAAGCGCGGGCAGCTGCCCGCCGGGCCGGCAGGCCCCGCCGGACCGGCCGGTCCCGCCGGGCCGGCAGGTCCCGCAGGCACCAGCGGCTCGGCTTCGGTGAAGTGGGCGCTCGTGCGCCCAGACGGCGGCATCGCCGCGCAGTCGGGCGGAATCACGCTCGCAGCAAAGCCCAGCGCGGGCACCTACATTCTGAGCTTCGGCAGTGCTGTGACCGGCAAGCCGATCCTCGCTTCGGCCGCCTACGCGGCCGATGCCTCGGATCAGCGGGGCGAGACGTCCGCCGGTCCGTGCTCCAGTGCCACCGAAGGGAGGACGTGTCCTACTTCGGATAACACGAGCACCGTCTTCGTGGAGACCCGCAGCAACGCCGGCAGCCCGGCGGATCACGCGTTCTACGTCGCAGTCATCGGCTAGCAACTGGGGACACTCGCGGCCGCGGCTCACTCAAAGCCGCGGCCGCAGGTTCCGCCACAATGGCGGCATGCGCGTTTCGGCCAAGGCGGATTACGCGCTCCGCGCCGTGATCGAGCTGGCGGTCGCCGGAGACGACCGGCCCGTCAAGGGCGAGCGCATCGCCCAGGCGCAGGAGATCCCGCTGAAGTTCCTCGAGAACATCCTCGGCGACCTCCGGCACGTGGGGCTCGTACGAAGCCAGCGTGGTGTGGAGGGCGGTTACTGGCTGGCGCGCCCGGCCGACGAGATCACTGTGGCCGAAGTGATTCGGGGCGTCGAAGGCCCGATCGCCAACGTGCGGGGAGTCGGCCCCGAGCAGGTGGAATATGCCGGCTCGGCCGAGCGCTTGCGCGAGGTGTGGATCGCGGTCCGCGCGAACCTGCGCGCCGTGCTGGAACAGGTCACGATCGCGGACCTGGCCAGCGGCGAGCTGCCGCTCTCGATCGAAGAGCTGGCGTCGAATCCTGACGCCTGGCAACCGCACTAGTGAGGAAGCTAGTCGGCGAAGACCGTCTGCCGCGTGGGCCGGACGTACACGATCTGACCGTGCTGAAGCTCCAGGGCCTCCACTTGCTCACGCGTGAGTTGCGCGGACATCGACTCGCCGTCGTCGCGCACGAGCTCGACGCGCACCTCGAAGCCCAGATGCACTAGACGCTGCACCATCGCTTCCTGCGTCGAGCCGTTGGGCTCGAGCAGCAACTCGACGTCGTGCGGGCGGATGAAAGTGTCGCCGAGCCGATTGACCGGGCCGACGAAGGACATCACGAACTCGTTGGCAGGGTTGTCGTAGAGCTCGCGTGGCGGCGCCGTCTGCTCGATCCGGCCTGCGTTCATCACCACGACGCGGTCGGCTACGTCCATCGCCTCCTCCTGATCGTGCGTGACGATCACCGTCGTGGTGTGCGTCTCGTCGTGGAGACGCCGCAGCCAGAGACGCAGCTCCTTGCGCACGCGCGCATCGAGCGCGCCGAACGGCTCGTCGAGCAGCAGGACCTTCGGGTCGACCGCGAGGGCGCGTGCAAGCCCCATGCGCTGGCGCTGGCCGCCGGAAAGCTGTGCGGGATAGCGCTTCGCGAGGCCGCTGAGCTGGACGAGGTCGAGCAACTCCGACACGCGCTGCTTGATCTGGCTGCGCGGGCGTCGCCGAATTGTCAAACCGAAGGCGATGTTGTCCCACACCGTCATGTGCTTGAAGGCGGCGTAGTGCTGGAAGACGAAGCCGACGCCGCGTGCCTGCGGCGGCCGCCGGGTGAAGTCTTCGCCGTCCAGGAAGACCTCGCCGACGTCCGGCTGCTCCAGCCCTGCGATCACCCGAAGCAGAGTGGACTTCCCGCTCCCGCTTGGGCCGAGGAGCGCCGTCAGGGATCCGGTCGGCACGTCGACGGAGACGCCGTCGAGGGCGGTGAAAGCGCCGAAGCGCTTGACGATCCCGCGCGCCTCGATCATTGGATTCCCTCTTTGGGCTTCAGCCGGGTCATGAGGAGGAGAGTCGCCACGGCCAGGAGTGCGAGGAGCACCGCAGCAGCATAGGCACCGGTGGTGTCGAACGCCTGGTAGCGATCCTGGACGTAGAGGGTGAGCGATTCCGTCTGACCGACCAGACGGCCGGAGACGACGCTCACCGCGCCGAACTCGCCGAGTGCGCGGGCCGTCGTCAGCACGACGCCGTAGGCGGTCGCATAACGGATTGCCGGCCACGTCACTCGGCGAAAGGTCTGGAAGGCCGACGCGCCCAGCGTTGCAGCCGCCTGTTCCTGCTCCGTCCCGATCTCGCGCAACACCGGCACGACCTCGCGCACGACAAACGGAAGCGAAACGAAGATCGTCGCCAGGACCATCCCCGGCAGCGCGAAGACGATCGCATGCCCGCCGAGCCAGCCACCGCGTCCGTAGAGCAGCAGCAAGGCGAGCCCGACGACGACGGGCGACAGCGCAAGCGGGAGATCGACAACGGCGTTGACGACTCCCGCGCCCGGATAGCGATGACGGACGATCGCAAGCGCGCACAACACGCCGAAAATGGTGTTGGCGGGAACCGCGATCGCAGTCAGGATGAGCGTCACCTTCAGCGCGTGCAGTGCGTCCGGAGTCGTAACCGCGTCCCAAGCGGGCCCCACCCCGTGCTCGAACGTGCGCCAGAAGACGAACCCGACCGGTGCCACGAGCAGAACCGCGAGATAGCCGAGCGAGAAAAATCGGAGCGCGTACTTAGCGATCATGTCTCGTCACCCAGCGACGGAGCGCGCCGATCGCGAGCAGCACACCGAACGAGATCAAGAGCATGATGACCGAAGCCGCTGCTGCGCCGCCCGAGTCTCCGCTCTCGAGCCGGCCGAAGACGTACACGGATATGACTTCCGTCTTGAACGGGAGGTTCCCCGAGATGAGCACGACTGCGCCGAACTCGCCGATGGCGCGCGCGAACGCAAGCGCGACGCCGGACAGGATCGCGGGCAGGATGCTTGGAAGGATGATGCGCTGGAAGGTCGTGAAGCGGCCCGCGCCCAGCGAAGCGGCGGCGTCCTCCATCTCGCGATCGAGCTCGAAGAGAACCGGCTGAACGGTGCGCACGACGAAGGGGAGCGTCACGAAGAGCAATGCGAGCAACAGGCCCCAGCGCGTGAAGGCGGCGTTGATCCCGACGGGCGACTTCGGTCCGTAAAGGGCGAGCAACGTCAGGCCCGCGACGATCGTGGGCAGGGCGAACGGCAAGTCGACGAGGGCGTTCACAAAGGCCTGGCCGACGAAGCGGTCCCGGACCAGCGTCCAGGCGATCACCGTTCCGGCGACAGCGTTCACGAGCGCAACGGCGAGCGAGAGCCCCAAGGTGAGCCTCAAGGCGGCAGTTGCCTGGGACGTCGAGACCGCCCCCCAGCCGTGGGCTTTCCAGCCGAGCGCGGCCAGCGGCAGCAAGACGATCACGCTCAGGTAAAGCGTGCTGAGACCAATGGAGAGGCCCGGCGCAAGTGAACGCCGGGCCCCGGGTGCTGCTGGAAGTGTCTCGGCGTTAGCCGCCACTCGAGCCTATGAAGCGGACCATGATGCCCGTCTTTGGGTCGAAGAACTTCTTCTCGACCTTCGCCCAGCCGCCGACGTACTTGATCGTGAACAACTGTGGTCGAGTCGGGAAGTTGAAGCCGCGCGCGGCGGCCGGCACGATGGGCCGGTAGCCGTTCTGCGCGAAGATCTTCTGCGCGTCGACCGTCCGCAGGAACTTCAGGAACGCCTTCGCTTCCGTCGGGTGCTTCGAGGTCGACGTGACGGCGATTGGGTTCTCGATCAAGATCGTCGCCTTCGGAATCACGAACTGGACGGGCTGACCCTTCTTCTGCGCGAAGACGGCTTCGTTCTCGTACGCGAGGAAGACGTCACCGCGGCCCGCAAGAAACGTCTGCAGCCCTTCGCGCGCGCTGGTCGGCTGCGCGACGACATGCTTCCAGAGCTTCCCGAGATAGTCGACGGCCTGCTTCGCTGTCTTGCCAGAGCGAAGTGCACCGCCGTAAGCGGCCATCACGTTCCAGCGGGCGCCGCCCGACGTGAATGGGTTCGGCGTGACCACCTGGACGCCCGGCTTGAGCAGGTCGTTCCAGGTCTTCAGCTTCTTCGGGTTGCCGTCACGCACGATGAAGACGACTACCGAGCGCGTGACCATCCCCTTGTACTTGTCCTTGTTCCAATTATTCGCGACAAGCTTCTTCTGGACGAGTGAGGTGATGTCCGGCTCGAGGGAGAACGCGACGACGTCCGCGTCCAGCCCGGCAGCGACCGCCCGGCTCTGCTCACCCGACGCGCCGTAGGACTGGGAGAACGTGACGCCGTTCCCCGCCGGCGTCTTCTGGAACGCGGAGATCAACTGCCCATACGCATCTTTTGGCGTCGAATAGGCCACGAGGGTCAGCTTCGTGTCCTTCGGGGCACCCGACGCCAGCGCTGGCAGAAGCAGGGCCATGAGCAAAGCTAGGCTAATTCGTCGCATCTCGTCTCCTTATTAGTCCACTGAATCGGTGGACTTTAGGGACAAGGTGAGACCACGTCAAATGGGAAGCGCAGGCGGTTCCATACAATCGACCGTATGAGCCCCTCCACTCTCAGCGTCGCCGACCAGACCTACGAGATCTTCCGGCTCGAAGGCGCCGAGCGACTCCCCTACACCCTGCGGATCCTGCTCGAGAACGCGCTCCGGCACGGCGAGGAGGGGGACGCCAAGGCGCTGCGCCGCTGGCAGGCGACGGCGGGGCCTGCGGAAGAGATCTCGTTCCGACCCGCCCGCGTCCTGCTGCAGGACTTCACCGGCGTGCCGGCGGTCGTCGATCTCGCCGGGATGCGGAACGCGATGGCCGACCTCGGCGGCGATCCGTCACGAATCAATCCACAGCTTCCAGCCGAGCTCGTCATCGACCACTCGGTGCAGGTGGACGAGTACGCGTCGGCGCGCGCGATGTCCCGCAACGCCGAGCTGGAGTTCGAACGGAACCGCGAGCGCTACGCGTTCCTCCGCTGGGGACAGACGGCGTTCGACAACTTCAAGGTCGTCCCACCGAACACGGGCATCGTCCACCAGGTCAACCTCGAGTTCCTCGCGCGCGTGATCGAAACGCGAGACGGCCAGGCGTTCCCGGACACGCTCGTCGGCACCGATTCGCACACGACGATGATCAACGGGCTCGGCGTGCTCGGCTGGGGAGTCGGCGGAATCGAGGCCGAGGCGGCGATGCTCGGCGAAGCGATCTCGATGCTCGTCCCCCAAGTCGTCGGGTTCAAGCTGACAGGCGCGATGCGGGAGGGCGCGACGGCGACCGATCTCGTCCTGACGGTCACGCAGCTGCTGCGCGCCGCAGGCGTGGTCGGGAAGTTCGTCGAGTACTTCGGGCACGGGCTCGTCGGGCTCCCGCTCGCGGACCGCGCGACGATCGGGAACATGTCGCCCGAATACGGCGCAACCTGCGGCTTCTTCCCCGTCGACGACGAGACGCTGAAGTATCTGCGGCTCACGGGACGGAACGAAGAGCGCCTTGCCCTCGTCGAGGCGTACTGCAAGGAGAACGCGCTCTGGCACGACCCGGATTACGAGCCCGAGTACTCGCAGGTCGTCGAGCTCGACCTCTCCAGCATCGAGCCGTCCCTCGCCGGGCCGCGGCGGCCGCAAGACCGGGTGCCTCTGCGCGAGGCGAAGCAATCCTTCGTCAACGCCCTCGAGAGCTTCGGCGTCGACTACGGCAACGAGCACGACGAGGCAATCGCGGAGTCGTTTCCAGCCAGCGACCCGCCCGCGACGGTCGATCCGGGCCACGGCAAGTTGATCCCGCAGGTGCAGGTGCCTGTCGCGGGCGTCGCGATGCTCGAGCAACAGACACCGATGGCGGTTGCTGTCGGCGAGGAGGAGTTCGAGCTGGAGCACGGCTCCGTCGTGATCGCGGCGATCACCTCCTGCACGAACACCTCGAACCCACAGGTGATGATCGGTGCAGGCCTTCTGGCGAAGAAGGCCATCGAGCTGGGCATGCGACGCAAGCCCTGGGTCAAGTCGAGCCTGGCGCCGGGCTCGAAGGTCGTGACGGAGTACTTCGAACAGGCAGGACTGGATACGTACCTCGACGAGCTCGGCTTCCAGACGGTCGGCTACGGGTGCACGACGTGCATCGGGAACTCAGGCCCGCTGCCGGAAGCGATCTCGGCGGCGATCCTCGAAGGCGACCTCGTCGTCTGCTCGGTGCTCTCCGGGAACCGGAACTTCGAGGCGCGCATCCATCCCGAGGTGAAGGCGAACTACCTCGCTTCGCCACCGCTCGTGGTGGCGTACGCGCTCGCCGGCCGCATGGACGTCGATCTCGTCAACGAGCCGATCGGTCAGGACGGAGACGGCAACGACGTCTACCTCCGGGACCTCTGGCCGAGCTCGGACGAGATCCAGGAGACGATCACGCGGGCGGTGCGCGGCGAGATGTTCACGCGCACCTATGCCGACGTGTTCACAGGCGATCCCGCTTGGCGTGAGCTGCCGATTCCCGAAGGCGATCTCTTCACCTGGGATCCACAGTCGACCTACGTCAGGCAGCCACCCTACTTCGAGAGGATGTCGCGAGAGCCCGAAGAAGTCGAGGACTTCGGCGACGCGCGCTGCCTCGTCATGATCGGCGACTCGGTCACGACGGATCACATCTCGCCCGCCGGCGCGATCAAGCCGGACTCGCCGGCGGGCAAGTATCTGGTCGAGCACGGAGTCGAGCGCAAGGACTTCAACTCCTACGGCTCGCGCCGCGGCAACCACGAGGTGATGGTGCGGGGCACGTTCGCGAACGTCCGCCTGCGGAACCTGCTCGTGCCCGGCTCCGAGGGAACTTGGACGGTGCACGTGCCGAGCGGCGAGGAGATGACGATCTACGACGCGTCGAAGCGGTATCTCGAAGAGGGGACGCCGCTCGTCGTCATCGCCGGCAAGGAATACGGCTCCGGCTCGTCGCGGGACTGGGCCGCGAAGGGACCGAACCTGCTCGGTGTGCGTGCAGTGATCGCCGAGTCGTACGAGCGGATCCACCGCTCGAACCTGCTGATGATGGGGATCCTGCCGCTGCAGTTCCTGGAGGGCGAGGCGCCGTCGAGTTTGGGTCTGACAGGACGCGAGGAGTTCGCGGTCGAAGGCGTGCAGAACGGCGACGCGGCCGAGGTGACGGTGCGGGCCGACGGCAAGAAGTTCCAGGCACGTGTGCGTCTAGACACACCTCGCGAGCGCGAATACTTCCGCCACGGCGGAATCCTCCAGTACGTGCTGCGACGACTCCTACAGACCTGACAGTTTTCGCCACTGTCTTGGGGTCAGACCAAGACCAGTCGGCACGCGGCACGACCAGAAAGCCAAGGGTCTGACCCCGGCCTTTCGGGACTTGTCGTTACGCGGCACGACCAGAACGGCAAGGGTCTGACCCCGGCCTTTCGGGACTTGTCGTTACGCGGCTCGACCTCTTGTGGCGTCCGTGAGGCCGCGGAAGCTTGCTGCGACTCGCGCGACCGCTTCCTCGTAGCGCTTCTTCGGGACCTTCGCGGGGTAGCCGTTCTCGCGATGGGACTCGACGACTCGGTCGATGAACTCTCTCGCCTGCACGTCCGCATCCGGCAGCTTCGCCACGGGCTTCAGTTTAGGTCACTCCAGAGACGGTCGAGGATCAGCTCCGCGAACCACGTGTACCAGTAGTTCTGGGAGAGCTTCCTCTCCGCCAAGTAAGTCCGCAGGCGATCCGAGACCTCCAACGCAGGCGTGAGCGTAGGAACGACATCGTCGGGCCTCACCGCGTTGCCCGAGCCGCGCACGAACTTGCTCGTGTAGGCGTGGGCGTCCTTCGCCATCGCCGTCCAGAGCTTGCGGTCCGCCTCGAAGAGCTCGACGAGCCCCGCGTCGCCCAGGCGCTTCAGCTTGTTGAGGCTCAGCGCCACAGGACAGCACGCGCGGTCGTGACAGCGGCCGAGGCTGTGGCTGCGAGCTCCACGGCGAACAGCACCGCGGCCAGGTCGCGCAGTGCCCGGTGCGGCGACAACAGCCAGGCGAACGAGACGGCAACGGTGACCAGGCCGAGGAGGAACGCGCCTAGGATCCACGCGCCGGCGCGCCTAAAACCTGCCGTCGCCGCCGCCGGGGTGTCGCCCGCGAACGACTGGAAGGCCGAGATCGAGACGCCGAGGAAGACCAGCAGCAAGCCGGCCAGGCCGGCCGCGGCTCCGAAAATCGCCGGAACGGCCTCCACTTCTTCAAGGTAGCCAAGGGCTCGGAAGGCGGTTACAGTCGCCACATGCGACTGGGCAAGGACGGAAAGGTCGAGCTGATCAAGAAGGTGCCGCTCTTCTCGAAGCTCTCGAAGAAGGGGCTCGAGGAGGTGGCCCACATCGCCGACGAGCTCGACCTTCGCAAAGGCAAGGTGATGGCCGAGGAAGGCGATCGCGGCCGCGAGTTCTTCGTCCTACTCGAGGGCGAGGCGGACGTGACGAAGGGCGACAAGAGCATCAACACGATGCACGAGGGCGACTTCTTCGGTGAGATCGCGCTCGTCACGAAGATGCCGCGCACGGCAAGCGTCACGGCGACAACCGACGTCCGCGTTCTCGTCATCACGGAACGGGACTTCGGCACGCTGCTGAAGCATTCGGACGAAGTCGGCCGCGGCGTTGCGGAGGCGCTGGCCGAGCGCATTGCCCCCGATCTACCGGTCTAGGCGCCTCGACGCTAATCGGCCGGGAGCAGGCGGGCCTGCGTGGCCTTGAAGCTCGCCACGACAGCCTCCCCGGGGCGAAGCGCCAGCCGTTCCGCCGAGGCGGCCGTGATCTCCGCCGTGAGAAACGGGAGCCGCACGCGGACCCGATTCCCCACCTGAACGAGCGAGACGATCTCGCCAGTGAGGTGGTTCAGTGCGGAGTCGTCGGCAGCGAGGCGGGCAAGCGAGACGTCCCAGGGATAGACGACGAGCGCCGCGCGGCCGCGGGCCTCGTCGGTCGAGTGCACCACTCGCTCCCGGTCGAGGTGGAACCGCGTCAGTCCGTCCGGGCCGCTTTCGGCGATGCCGTCGAGGACGTTCGCGCCCGCGAATTCAGCCACGAACGGGTCCGCCGGCGAGCCCAGGAGCTCCGCAGGTGCGCCCAGCTGCCGCAACCGGCCCTCGACGAGCACGCCGACACGATCGGCGAGCGCGGCCGCATCCTCGAAGTCGTGCGTGACGAGGAGCGCCGGCAGCGCCAGCTCGCGCAGCAGATCGTGCAGCTCGGCCCGCACCTTCCCACGCGTGTGCGGATCGAGCGCGGCCATCGGCTCGTCGAGTAGGAGCACCTTCGGCTGGCGAGCCAGCGCGCGAGCGAGCGCGACGCGCTGGCGCTCACCGCCGGACAGCTCGGACGGCTTCGCCTTCGCGAGGTGCTCGATGCGCAACCGCCACAGCAGCCGGTCCGCGCGGGCGCCACCGAAGGTGACGTTCTGCTCGACGTTGAGGTGCGGAAAGAGCGCGTACTCCTGGAACACGAAACCGACCGAACGCTCCTCAGGTCGACGGTCGATGCGCCGGTCGGCGTCGAACCAGATCTCGTCCCCGCAGGAGATCGTCCCTCGCGCCGGCCTGGCGAGCCCGGCGATCGCCCGCAGCACCGACGTCTTGCCCGCACCGGACGGGCCGACGAGCGCAACCGTCTCCGGCCCCGCCTCGAGCGCTAGCTCGAGGTCGAAGGCGCGAAGCGGGAGCGAAAGATCGAGGCGAACCGAAGCCATCCGTAGAGCTTCAGGGTGACGAGGAGAAGTGCACCGACGACGATGAACAACGCACTGATCGCAAGCGCCGTATCGAAGTCCTGTTCGAACTGCGCGTAGACCGCGAGCGGAAGCGTCTGCGTCACGCCCTGCAGGCTGCCGGCGAAGATGATCGTCGCGCCGAACTCGCCGAGCCCGCGTGCGAGCGCGAGCGCGGAAGCTGCGCCGAGCCCGCCGGCTGCAAGCGGCAGCGCAACGCGTGCGAAGACGCGCGCAGGACCCGCACCGAGCGTGCGTGCCGCATCGACGAGCGTCCCGTCGACGGCCTCGAACGCAGCGATGGCGCCACGGAAGTAGAACGGGCTCTCGACGAAGGCAACCGCGAGGACGACCGCCGCCTGGGTGAACGGGATCTGGAGGCCGAGCGCGTCGAGCTCGCCGCCGAGCAGGCCCGCGCGGCCGAAGGCCGCGAGGAGCGCGATCCCGGCCACTGCAGGCGGCAGGACCAGCGGGAGCTCGATCAGGGTGAGCACGACACTGCGACCGCTGAAGCGCCGATGCGCGAGCAGATAGGCAGCGGGCGTACCGATCAGCAGCACGGCTGCGTGCGCCATTGCGCTCGTTTCGAGGCTGACGAGCAACGCGTCACGCGTCGCGCGGTGCCCGAGCGCGGCGAGAAGGTCGCCCGGGGGGACGCGGAGGAAGATGGCCGCGATCGGCAGGATCAGGAACGCCAGTGCAATCGCCGTTGCAACTGCGAGCAGGGCGGCGAAGGGCGCTCTCACGGCGGTCCCGGGAGTCCGAAGCCGGCTTGCTTGAGCGCGAGGCGTCCTTGCATCGAGCGGAGCCTCTTCACGAACGCCGCCGCAGCCTGCGGTCGCGAGCTCGCCTTCACCACGGCGACCTCGTAGCGGATCGCGGGCTGCGCCCAGGCGGGTAGCGCGACCGAGTGCGTGCGGGACGCGACGGTCTTCGCGTCGGTTCGGTAGACGAAGCCTGCGTCCGCCTCGCCCAGCGCGACCTTCGTGACGATCCCTTTGACGTCCGTCTCCTCGCTGACGACGTTCCTGGTCACGTCGGCGGTGATGCCGAGTGCGTCGAGAATCTGCCGCGTGTACGTCCCGATCGGAACGGTGCGGTCCCCGATGACGATCTTCACTCCGTCACGCCGGACGTCGTACACGGATCGGATGTGCGCCGGATTCGAGCGGGGCACGAGGACGATCAGCCTGTTGGTTGCGAAGACGACGGGTTTCCGCACGAGGCCGCCGCGAAACAGGAGCTCCGGCTGCTTCGGGCTCGCGGCGGCGAAGACGTCCGCGGGCGCTCCCTGCTGAATCTGGATCGCAAGCTGATCCGAGCCGGCGAAGCTGTAGCGCGGCGACTTGTCGATGCGCGGCAGCACTTCGGTCAGCGAAGCGGCGGCGAAGACGGTGATGGGCGTGCCGCCCGAGACCGATGCAGGCAGCGCAAGCGCGGCGACCAGCACCGCGAGCAGACGCTTCACCGTTCGACCATGACCGAGGTCGCCTTGACGACCGCGGCCGCGGGCATGCCGCGCGTGAGCCCGAGACTCTCCGCCGACTCGCGCGTGATCACCGCCACGAGCCGACCGCCCTTCGTCACGTCGAGCTCGACCTCGGCGAGCAGGCCTTCGATCTTCACTTCCCGGACGACGCCCTCGAGGCGGTTCCGCGCGCTGAGCGTCCTGCGATCCTCGCCGCGCAACCGCTCGACCTCCCGAGCCGAAACGACGCGCCGGTTGGCAGCGTCACGCCGGACGCGGATTCGCCCCTGCCGGTCCCAGCGACGGAGCGTGTCGAGGCTGATCCCGAGCGCGCGCGCGGCCTCACCCGCGGTGTACGTGCGTGCCACGACGCAGTACCCTACTGCATATGCATTACCTAGGCAAGCTTAGTCGGCTATCGCCCCGCTAACCTAGCGCCGCCGGGGTGCGCTGCAACGTGCGGCGCTGAGATCACACCCGTGGAACCTGATCTGGTTCGTACCAGCGAAGGGAGCGAGCGCATGCAGGACACGCCACAGTGGGGAATCGAACCGGTGCCGGAGCGCCTGCGCGTCCTCGGTCTGTTCGACACGACGTTGCTCTGGACGAACCTCGGCGTCTCGCTGCTCGTGCTCGTCCTGCCGGCCTACTTCGATCTGTCGCTCCGCGACGCGCTCGCTGCGACGCTCGTCGGAGGCCTGATCGGAAACCTGATGCTCGCAGTCGCCGCGCTGATCGGTGCTGACGCGCGCGTGCCCACGATGGTGCTCCAGCGCGCGCCGCTCGGGCGTCGCGGTTCGTACCTGCCGACGGCACTCAATGTGCTCCAGTGCCTCGGCTGGGCGATCTTCGAGCTGATCGTGATCGCGACGGCAGCGGGCCTCCTGTGCGACAAGCTCTTCGGCTTCAAGGGCGTCTGGATCTGGAAGCTGGTCTTCGGCGCGGTGGCCGCCGTGCTCGCGCTGCTCGGTCCCGTCGGATTCGTGCGGCGCTTCGTGCGCAAGTTCGCCATCTGGGCCGTCCTCGCGTCTGTGGTCTATCTCGCCTGGTGGATCGTCGACGGCGCCCACCTGCATCGCATCTGGTCGGAGGGCGGGCACAAGGGATCGTTCTGGCTGGCCGTCGACACGGTCGTCGCGGTCACGGTCTCGTGGGCGCCGCTGGTGGCCGACTACACGCGCTTCTCGCGCGATCGACGCAGCGCGTTTTTCGGCGTCGGCATCGGGTATCTCCTGCCGACGCTGTTCCAGTTCGGCTTCGGCTCCATCCTCGTCCTGTCGCGTGGCGTCGATCCCAACCATCCCGAGCTGATCCTGATCGCAATCGCCGGCGGCGGGCTCGCCGCCGCTCTTGCATTGCTCGCCCTGACTGTCGACGAGACCGACGAAGCTTTCGCCAACGTGTACTCCGCTGCGGTCTCGACGCAGAACCTGTTCCCCAGGATCTCGCAGCGAGCGCTGATCCTTGGGGCTTCCGCGCTCGCAACCGGCGGCGCGCTCGCGATCGACATGCGCAGCTATCAGCGCTTCCTCTTGCTGCTCGGAGCTGTCTTCGTCCCCCTGCTCGGCGTGCTGGTCGCCGACTGGCTACTCGCCGGCGCCCATTACACGCCGCGTCACGTCTTCGACGGGCCCGCCTTTCGGCCGGCCAACATCGTTGCGTGGCTTGTGGGCTTCGTCGTGTACGAGTGGCTGTATCAACCGACCGATCTCGGTTTCTGGAGCCGGTGGGTCGGTCACCTGCCGACGCCGTCGTACCAGATCGGCGCCTCCGTGCCGAGCTTCGCGGTCGCCTTCCTGCTGACGGCCGCGGCTGTGACGCTAGGCTCGTCGCGTGCCGCCGCTCGCGCTCGTCGGGAACCTCTCCCGGGACGTCGTTGACGGCGGCCCACCGCGAATCGGCGGCGCGCCGTACTACGCGGGCCGGTTGTCTCCCTCGAAGGAACGGCGACCACGTCGTTCTCCTTCCACTACGAGGGCGACACTCGGATCATGACCGTCGTGCAGCCGGGCGACACATGGATGCCCGAAGATGCACACGTCGTGCCGGCGGGAGGCTGGATCCACGTTGCGCCGTTACTGCGCTCCGACTTTCCCGCCGAGACACTCGCCGCCCTCGCGCGGGGACGCCACCTCTCGCTCGACGGTCAGGGACTCGTCCGCGCCGCCGAGACGGGGCCGTTGCGACTCAATGCCGACTTCGATCCGTCGATGCTCGAGCACGTACAGATCCTCAAGCTGGCGGAGGAGGAAGCGGAGGTCGTCGGCGCGATCGATGCGCTCGGCGTTCCCGAGGTGCTGGTCACGTTCGGCGAACGTGGCTCGCGCGTATACTACAAGGGCCGCTCCGAAGAGGTCGGGGCATGGCCGGTCGCGGTCGATCCGACCGGATCCGGCGACGCCTTCTCCGCTGCCTACCTCGCAGGCAGGTCCCAGGGATTGGCACCCGTGTCGGCAGCAAGGCAGGCAACCGGCGTCGTCGGTGCGCTCCTGACCGGACGAATGACTTGACTGCGGCCGTGCGAACGGCGGCCGGGATCTACGTCGTCGACGTGGACGCCGAGAAGGTCATCGGCGCGGGCGACGACTTCGAGCCGCCGCGAGTCGCGGTCGAGCTTCCACGCGTCGTCGCAGCAGCAGCCGCAGGTGCGACCGTCGTGGCAGTGGTCGACCGGCGCCCGCCGCTCGCGATCTCCAACGACGCGGGCCGAACGTGGCGTGAAGCAGGGGGCGGCCTGCCCGCCGGCTTCGCCGTGGCGATCGACGAGGACAACCCCGACGTGATGCTCTTTGCAGGACGCAACCGCCTCTACCTGTCCGAGAACGGCGGCATCTTCTGGCGCGCACTCGTGCCGGAGCTCCCGGAGATCGAAGCAGTCACGTTCCTCTAGGCCTCGTCCGAGTCGAGCCTCTGTGGAAGGTTCGTCACACCTTCGTCACCGTGTCTGACACCGGGCCGTGGCGAAAAGTGACGCCAGGGGAACGGCTTCACTACAACGATCACGCCAGATGCGCGACTCATTGGTGACGCGCACGGCACGGTGTCCGACACCCGGACGTTGCCGTAAGGGACACGTCTCGGTGTTCGAGGCCGTGGCGTCCTTCTAGGACGATCTTGCGAAACGCCGGCGAGCGAAATTCGTCACCGCATACCCGGCGCCGGCGATTGCGGCGGTCACGACGCCGAGGATGTTCGTCGTGACGCACGTTCGGCAGGCGTTGCAGCAGACGGCGGCCATCGGCGCGTTCTCCCGTATTTCCCGGCAGCCTGCGCCATGCGGCCAGTCCAGATCGTCTTCACAAGGAGAGCGTAGCCGCGCTAGACGGCGAAGTCTCCTCTAGAGACGGAACTCGCCGCGCGCCACGATGACGGCCGAGCCGCCGACCTCGACCCGGTCGATCCGCGCCGGCGACCCGTCCACGCGCACGTAGAGCGTCGACGGTCGCCCGATCTCCGCGCCCTGCGAGACCTCGATCTCTTCGCCGAAGCCGATGCGGCCGTGACGCACCAGGTGCACGCCGAGCGGTCCGCATGCCGACCCGCTCGCGGGATCTTCGGCAACGCCGTCCGCGGGCGCGAACATCCGTGTCTTCCAGTGCGTCCCCGCCCCGGCGAAGCAGTTCACGGCGCTGTGCGTCAGCCGCGCGAGCGCACCGAAGTCGGGCTCGAGCGCAGCAACCTCCGCTTCGCGGCCGAGCTCGAGGAACACGTGCCGCGGACCGAGGTCGTATATCTCGACGGGAAGCTGCGAGCGTACGCCGAGCAGTTGCTGGAGCTCCTCGGCCTGCTCGAACGGCTGCCAGTTCGGAATCGGCTGCTGCATCCGGCCGAACACGATGCTCGCCCCTTCACGCTCGAGCGTCACCGGAATGATCCCGGCACCGGTTTCCAGGCGGATCTCGCCGAGCTGCAGCGGCATCCCGAGGACGAACGCCGACCCGAGCACCGGATGTCCCGCAAAGGGGAGCTCGACCGCAGGCGTGAAGATGCGAATCCGCGCATGACCGCCGGCTTCCGGCGGCAGGACGAAGACCGTCTCGGAGAAGTTAAGCTCACGCGCGAGCTTCTGCATCGTCTCGTCGTCGGCGTCGCGCCCGTCGGTGAAGACGGCAAGCTGGTTGCCGGCCAAGGGGACGTCGGTGAAGACATCCGCGACGACGTAGCGCAGGGTGGGCACAGGGCGATCCTCTACCATGATCGGGTGACCCGGCGGCCGTGAGCGCGATCTCCGTCCGCGACCTGAGGAAGTCCTACGGGACATACGAGGCTCTCCGCGGGATCAGCTTCGAGATCAAGGAGGGCGAGGTCTTCGGCCTCCTCGGCCCGAACGGTGCAGGGAAGACGACCACGATCGAGATCCTCGAGGGTTACCGCACCAGGGACGATGGTGGCGTAGAGGTTCTCGGCTTCGATCCCGAGCGTGCCGGCTCGGCGTTTCGAGAGCGCATCGGCGTCGTTCTGCAGCAGTCACAGCTCTGGCCGAACCTGACGGTCGTCGAGACGCACCGGATGTTCGCCGGTTACTACGAACAGCCACGCAACGTGGACGAGGTGATCACACTCGTCGGACTGGACGAGAAGCGCGACGCGCGCGTGAAGACGCTGTCGGGAGGGCAGAAACGACGTCTCGACCTCGGCGTTGCGCTCGTCGGCGATCCCGATCTCGTCTTTCTCGACGAGCCTACGACGGGCTTCGATCCCGCCGCGCGGCGTGCAGCCTGGGACATGATCCGCTCGCTGCGTTCGCTCGGCAAGACGATCCTGCTGACGACGCACTACCTCGATGAGGCGGAGCAGCTCGCCGACCGGCTCGCGGTCCTGCGTGAAGGCGTGATCATTCGCGAAGGCACGCCGGCGGAACTGACGGGCGGCTCGAACGAGACCGAAGTCCGCTACCGCAAGGACGGGCACGACGTCGTGGTCCGGACGACCGAGCCGACCAAGATCTTGCACAAGTTGACGGCCGAGGCACTGGCCGAAGGACGGGAGCTCGAGAGCCTCTCCGTGCGCCGCCCGACGCTGGAAGACGTCTACCTCTCGCTGACCGCAGAGCACCAGGAATGAGGCTCTTCCGGCATCAGCTGAAGTGGGAGCAGCGGCTCTTCTGGCGCAGCCGCGAGTCAGCGGTGTTCGTGTTCCTCTTCCCGATCCTGCTTTTCGCGCTTCTGACCGCGGTCTACAACGGCCACATCGACGGCCACCCCGCGTCCTGGGCACTGCTCGCCGGGATGATCGGTTACGGCGCGGCGAACACGGCGTTCGCCGGGCTCGCGATCACACTCGTCTCCCGACGCGAGATCGGCATCCTGAAGCGGATCCGTGCAACGCCCCTTCCGCCGGCGGTGTACCTCACCGCGGTGCTCGTCTCGATCATGATCGTCTTTGCGATTCAGGTGGCGTCGCTCTTTGCGCTCGGCCGGCTTCTGAAGTCGACCCCGTGGCCAAGCCATTTGCTGTCACTGGTGCTGGCGCTGGCACTCGGGGCCGCGGCATTCGCCGCGCTCGGCCTGGCGATCACCGGTTTCATCCGCTCGCTCGAGGGCTCGTCTGCGGTGCTCAACGTCATCGTGCTCCCGATGGCCTTCCTCACTGGATCGTTCGGCCCGACCCGCCACTATCCGCAGGTCCTCCGTGCGATCGGCGACGTTCTCCCGCTGAAATACCTCCTGGATCTGATCAAGGGCATCTACCTCCACGGCCAGCAGTTCTGGGACAAGCCTCTGGCCATAGCCGTCCTCGGCGGCTGGGGATTATTCGGAATGGCTGTGGCATTGCACGCTTTCCGCTGGGAGCCACGAGAGGGTTAGCCCCGGGCCGAGTCGGCTATACGGCTTGTAATGCAGGTCGAAAACGTCATCGCTTTCGCCGTCGACCAGGACCCCTCCGGCCTGGAGATCCGGGTCAACTTCGGCGTCTTCGCAGGCCGCGACGCGACCTCGGCCGAGCTCGAGGAGCTCGGCAAGCTGCTCGTGCCAGAGGCCGGCGAGGTCTCGATCGTCGGCGAGCAGCGCCACGAGATCTCCGGGGATGCCGAGGTCGTCCTGCACCAGGTGCGTGTCTCTGTCTCACCGGAGATCGTGCCGGACGATCCCGGCGAGCGGAAGGAGTTCTGCGAGCGGCTGGTCACACTGGCGGAGATCTGGGCCCGTCAGTGCATCCACGAGCGCCACTCCGAGATCGCCGATCTCTAGATCAGCGAGCCCTCGCTGCCTTGAGCGCCAGGCCAGCGACGCGCGTCGGGCGCGCAGCTCGGGCGATGACTTCGTCCAGCGCGGTGGCGAAGTCCTCCAGATCCTCTTCCGACAAAACGAGCGGCGGTAGGCCCTTGAGGACGGGGAGGTCGTGTCCCGCGACCTGGCTCAGGATCCGGTGCTTCGTGAAGAGCGGGACGACCACGAGCTGTGCGAACAGACCCGCCTGCATCCGCTCCATCACCCGCCAGGCGAGGCTGCCGGATTCGGGCTCACCGAACTCCATCGCCCACATCAGGCCCAAGCCTCGGACTTCCTTCACGGCGTCGTGCGCGTCGACGAGCGGTTCTGTCAGCTCGAGCAACCGCCGGCCGAGCTGCTCGGACCGCTCGACGAGCTTCGCGTCGTCCAGCTCGCGCAACGTTGCGAGCCCAGCCGCCATCGCGAGGTCGTTCGGCGCGAAGGTCGAGCCGTGACTGACCGAGTGCTCGAGCGAGTCGAAGACCCCGTCGTACACGTGCCGCGCCATCAGTAGCGCGCCGACGGGCACATAGCCGCCGGACAGCGATTTCGCAACGGTCACGAGGTCGGGCTCGAGCCCCCAGTGCTCGAAGGCGAAGAGCCTTCCCGTGCGACCGAAGCCCGTCTGCACCTCGTCGACGGCGAAGAGCGTCCCGTGACGGCGACACAGCTCTTGCGCACCCTGGAGATAACCCCCCGGCGGCAGGTTCACGCCCTTCCCCTGGACCGGTTCGACGAGGAAGAGCGCGACGTCTTCGCTGCGCAGCTCACGCTCCAGGGCGTCCAGATCGCCGAACGGAACGTGCGAGAACCCTGGCAGCAGCGGCCCGAAGCGTTCGGCGAAGTGCGGATCGCCGCTCGCCGAGAGCGAGCCGAGGGTCAACCCGTGAAATGCGTGGTCGGTCGCGATCACCCGTGAGCGCCGCGTCGCCGCGCGCCCGAGCTTGAGCGCCGCCTCGACCGCCTCCGTTCCCGAGTTGGTGAAGAGCACACGCTCGAGTCTCGGGGGCGTCCGCTTCAGCAGCTCATCGGCGAGCAATCCGGGCAGAAGCGAGACGCCGAGCTGGACGGAGCCCGGGGTATCGAGCTCGAGCGCCTCGATCAGCGCCGCGCGAACACGCGGATTGTTCCGCCCCACGTTGAACATGCCGAACCCGCCGAGCAGATCCAGGTACCGGTTGCCGTCGGAGTCGTAGAGGTACTGGCCCTCGCCACGCGACCAGACGCGATCGAAGCCGATCGTCTTCAAAACACGCATGAACTGTGGATTGATCGTGCGCGCGTAGAGCGCGTACTCCTCGCCCGCACGTGCTTCGAGCAACTCGCGGATCACACGCGGAGCGTATCGCCCCCGAAAACGACGAGAGCCCCGCGGGGCGGGGCTCTCTCGGATCGGAAACGCGCTGGAGGACTACTTGCCGTGGCCCTTGCCGTGGCCCTTGCCGCCGACCTTGCCGTGGCCTGAGTTGCCGTGGCTGGTGGAGCCGGCGCTGCTGTGGTTCGAGCCGTGCGTCTTCGGCTTCTTGGGCTTCTGCGAGCCCTGACCGTGATTCGTCGTCGACGAGGTGGTCGTCGGAGCTGTGGTCGTCGTCTGGGCTGCGGTCGTCGTGGAGGTCGTTGCCGCCGCGATCGCTGGACATGGGCCGAGCGTGTCTAGGTGCGCCAGGTGGGCGGGAACAGCCGGCGCGGCGATGTTGATCGTGTGCTGGCCGCCGTTGCCCGTCTTGTGGCAGACGTCCATCTTCACCTGGCCGGTGCCGAGGTCGCCCGCGGTCGTCGTCGTCGGCGTGGAGGTGGTCAGCAGCGGCGTGGTGGAGGTCGTGCTCAGAGCCGTCGAGGTCTGATTGCCGTTCTCGTTGGACTCCGATTCGAAATCGCTTCCCTGTGAATCCCCGTCTTCCGCGGACTGGCCTTCGCGGTCCCCGGTCGTGCTCTGCGTGGAGGTCGTCTGGGACCCGGTCGTGCTGGTCGTGGCCGTGCTCGCAGTGGAGCCGGTCGTGATCTGCGCAAGTCCGACGCCCGCGGCGGCGGCGAACGCGAGACCCACGAGCGCACCGACCAGGGAACGGCGGGTCATCCTGCTCAATCGCTTACGCACTTTGGAATCCCTTCGATGGGGGTGAGTTGGGCCCTACGGTTGGTCAGTCGCCATCCGGCGGCGAAACTTGCGCCGCGCTGCCTCGTCCGAGGGACGGCGGCGCCCATCTCTCGGAGTGCGCTATTGGCCCGGCCCTCGATGCCTTGACCTCTGGCAACTCCTTCACCCATTTTGGATGGTGCTCCAGGGCCCACTGGAGCTCGACGTCGCCGCGCACGATCCCTCGGAGTGAATGCCGCGTCCGTGGATAGATCAAGGAGAGATACAGATGGCCGGCCAGCAGGACGAGCGAGATCCACATCAATCCGTCGTGCAAGACGATCGTTCCAGCGAAACGGAATCGTGTGTCACGCTCGCCGTACCAGAGCAGGATCCCCGAGACGGCGAAGAGAACCGCGAAGGCGGCTGTTACCGCGGCGTTGAGCTTCTGACCCGCGTTGAAGCGCCCTTGCTTTGTCGGATAGCGGCGGAGCCAGAGCCGGTCGTCCAGATCGAACCCGTCGAGGTCGTTCAGGGTCCGGCGCAATCCCTTTCGATCGCCGAGGAGGACGACCGCAAGCAGAGCCAGGGCCCACGCAATCGCCGTGTAAAGATGCACGTCCTTCACGAGACCACGGTTTCCGATTCCGGCCAGCGACGGGAGATACAGGACGAGTCCCGAGCCCAGCAGAACGAAGAACGCAGCGGCGTGAATCCAGTGCACCGCCCGCTCGCTCTTGGAGAAGCGGTTCACATAGGTCTTGCCGCCGTCAGGCACGGTGATCGATCCAGGCGTTGCGATCGTAGCCGCGGTTCTCCCAGTAGCCGTCGAAGGGTCGCTCGAGCAGCGTGATCCTGTTCAGCCACTTGACCCCCTTGTAGCCGTACATCTCCGGGATCACCACGCGCGCCGGCGCGCCGTGCGGACGCGTCAGCGGTGCTCCGCCCATCTGGTACGCAAGCATCGCGTCGCCGAGGTACGCCTGATCCATCGTCAACGAGTCGCTGTAGGCGCCGTCCGCGGAGAAGAATCCCACAGCCTGCGCTGCCGGCAACGGTCGCACGGCTGCAAGCAGGTCGCGGAACCGGACGCCGCCCCAGCGGACGTCGGAGACCGACCAGCCGGTCACGCAGTGGAAGTCGGTCACCTGCTCGGCGCGCGGCAATGCTCGGAGATCGGCGTAGCTCAACTCGACGGGTTGCTCGACGAGACCGTCGATCTTGAGGCTCCACCTGGCCGGATCGAAGTGCGGGATCGACGTGACACTGTAGATTCGCCATCCGGACCGAACGAGACCGCCGAGTGGCGGCGGCAGCACTCCCGCGACCGGAAGTAGGACATCGCGCGCGATGTTCCACGCCGCGGGGCCCCAGAGGAGCGAACTGGCACCACCTGCGACCAGCGTGAGAAAGGTTCTGCGCCCGTATGGACGCGCGTCGTCGGGGGCTGGGCGCTCGATGTCCACAGTCTTCCGACATCGACAGACGTGGTTCGTTACAGGAGATCAGGCCACGTCCCGAAAGAGAATCATTCGTGCCACCGCCGAAGAAGGAGAACTCTATGAAGGCGATCGTCTTCCAGAGGTACGGCTCACCCGACGTCCTCGAGCTAAAGGAGATCGAGACGCCGGTGGTCAAGGACGATCAGGTGCTCGTCAGAGTTCAAGCAGCTTCAGTCAATCCGCTCGACTGGCACAACATGAGGGGAATGCCCTACCTCGTGCGCGCAAGCGAGGGGCTGGCCAAGCCGAAGAACACCGGTTTGGGAGCCGATCTGGCTGGACGGGTGGAAGCCGTCGGTAAAGACGTCACGCAATTTCAACCGGGCGATGAGGTGTTCGGTATGAGCATCAGGACGTTGGCCGAGTATGTCTCTGTTTCCGACCAGGGAGTTGTGGCGAAGCCGGCCGACCTGACGTTCGAGCAGGCTGCGGCCGTGCCTCTGGCGGCACTCACCGCGCTCCAAGGACTTCGGGACAAGGGACAGATCACTCCGGGGCAGAAGGTCCTGGTCAACGGCGCTGCAGGAGGTGTGGGGACGTTCGCCGTGCAGATCGCCAAGTCGTTCGGAGCGGAAGTGACCGGTGTGTGCAGCACGAGGAACGTCGACCTGGTCCGATCGATCGGCGCCGACCACGTCATCGATTACACCCAACAGGATTTCACCCGAAACGGTCAGCGGTACGATCTCATCTTCGATTCGGCGGGCTACCGTTCTTTGTCGGATTGCAGGCGTGTCCTCGGCTCCAACGGGATTCTCGTCATGTGCGGCGCCGGGAACGGTCGTTCCTCGTTTCGAATAATGGCCCGCATGCTCAGCGCGCTCTTGGTGTCACGGTTCGGGCGCCAGAAGCTGGTCCCGTTCATGGCGAAACGAAGCCGGGATGACCTGATCCTTCTCAAGGAGCTCATCGAAACCGGAAAAGTCACCCCGGTCATAGACAGGAGTTACCCGTTGAGTGGGGTCCCCGAGGCGATCCGGTATCTGGAAGAAGGACACGCTCGAGGAAAAGTCGTCATTACCGTGTGAGGCGGGCGATTGCGAGAGTGCCGGATACGATCGACAGTGGATGGATCACGGAGCGGCGGATTCCGCTCCAAGCCACATCGCCCGTAGCTCAGTGGATAGAGCAGAGGGTCTTTAAACGCCAAACCAAGCGAAAACCCGCTTGAATGGCCGGGAACAGCGTTTCCGTGTTTCCTCTACTCACGCCCCGGTAGCTCAGTGGATAGAGCAGCGCTCTCCTAAGGCGCGTGTCGGAGGTTCGATTCCTCCCCGGGGCACTCTCCCACGGTGGTCGAATCGGCGAGCAGAGCCAGCGCGATCCGGACTAAACATCGTTAGGCGAGGAGGTCCAGGGTTTGGCCGACTTCGTTTTGATCCACAGCACGGGGCAATCACCTACGGGCTGGCAGCGCCTCGTGCGTGCGCTCGAGCACCGCGGGCACCGCGCGCATTCTGTCGATCTGCCCACCGACGAGCCCGAACTCAGAGCGGATGACTACGCGGAGATCATCCGCGGGCAAGTCGGCGGCATCGAAGAGCCGGTCGTCGTCGCGCATTCGGGCTCCGGCGTCCTGCTTCCCGGCGCAGCCGCTGCGCTCCGCGCTCGTCACCAGGTATGGCTCGCCGCCTGGGTGCCGGACCCGCATGCCAGCTTCAGCGAAGAAGTCGCCCAGCACGCCGAGTCAGCCTTCAATCCCGAATGGATCGGTAAGGACCCGACGACCGACGCCAGCGTTGCTACGAGCTTCCTCTACCACGACTGCGACCAAGAGACGCTCGAGTGGGCGTTGACCACGCGCCGGCTCTTCGTACCGCTCGCCGCGTTCGGCGAACGCATCTCACTCAATACCGAGATTCCCTCGACGTACATAGTCGCCACCGACGATCGCACCATCCGTCCAGATTGGCAGCGCCGGATGGCCACCGAGCGGCTCCGTGTCGAACCGATCGAGATTCCATCAGGACACTGTCCGAACGTTTCGCGACCCGACCTCCTTGCAGAACTCCTCCTTCGGAGCACCTGACCTCAGCGTGAAATATCTACTCGCGCAATGTTTCTTCTCGTACCGATAGATCGCGCAGCGGTTTCCTAAACCGCGTGCGCTGGTTCGATTCCGGGCGGGGGCACTGTAGCCCTGCCGTGACGGGCCGGGTTGTTCAGGCGACAGCAGAGTCCGGATTCGCGAGTTCCGGTTTCGCAGACGCGAGGAGCTCACGAAACTGATCCGCCGGCATCGGCCGGGCGAACAGGTACCCCTGACCGAGATCGCAGCCGAAGTCCTGCAGAGAATCCAGTTGCCCTTCGGACTCGATTCCCTCTGCCACTGCGACGAGGCCGAGAGAGTGAGCGAGATTGACGAGGTGGGCCGTGATCGCCGCATCCTTCGGATCGTCGACGGTCCCGCGAACGAACGAGCCGTCGACCTTGATCATGTCGATCGGGAAGTGACGGAGCTGACCGAGCGAGGAGAAGCCCGTTCCGAAGTCGTCGATCGCGACTCGCACACCCAGTCCGTGCAACCTATTCAGCTCGGCTCTGGCTCGATCGCCCGCGAGCCCGTCTTCGACCACGGCCGTCTCGGTCACCTCCAATCCGAGGGCGCGTGGCAGAAGCGAGGCGGCCTGGAGCGCGTCGCGGACGACTGCTCCAAGCGTCCCGCTGCTCAGCTGCCTCGCCGAGACGTTCACCCAGGTCACGAATGAGTCGGGCACGAGACCGACTCGGCGCCACTCGGCAGTCTGCAGGCACGCTTCCCGAAGGACGAACTCGCCGAGCTGCATGATCAGCTCGGTCGCTTCAGCGATCGGGATGAAACGCGCCGGAGGAACCGATCCCCGAGTCGGTGATTGCCAGCGAAGAAGCGCCTCGGCGCCGACGATTCGGTTCGTCGCAAGCTCTACCTCCGGTTGGTAGTGAAGACTGAACTCACCGCGTTGCAACCCGAGGCGGAGCTCCTGCTCGATGCCGAGTAGCTCGCCCGCCTTCCTGGCCATTTCGGAGCAGAAGATCTCGTAGCGATTTCGACCGGCATCCTTTGCGGCGTACATGGCGACATCCGCATCGCGGACGAGTTCTTCGCTCTGGCCTGAGCCCGAATTGAGAACGATGCCGATGCTCGCCCCGAGAGAGACGTCGCGGCCGGCGATGACGACCGGTCGGGCTACGCCGTCGAGCAGCCGCCGCGCAAGATCCACCACGTCGCGCTCTGTGACGTATTCGAGTAGGAGCGCGAACTCGTCGCCGCCAAAGCGAGCACTGTGTCACTCTCTCGCACGATGTGCCTGAACCTTTGCGCGACCTCGCGCAACAGCCGATCCCCGGCATCGTGGCCAAGGCTGTCGTTCACCTGCTTGAAGCCATCGAGGTCGACGAGAAGGACGGCAACCAACTCGTTGGAGCGTTTGGCACGAGCGAGCGCCTGATCGAGCCGATCACGGAACAGAGCTCGATTCGGGAGACCGGTCAAGTTGTCGTGGAATGCCTGGTGTGTCAACTGCTCTTCGAGCTTGATTCGTTCCGTGACGTCCCGCGCATTGAGAACGACGCCGCGGACCCACCGCTCCTGGCGCAGGTCGGTCACATGCGCCTCCACGTGCCTCCATTCGCCGGCTGCGTTGAGCACTCGAAAGACGATCTCCGGCGGGCCACCGTGAACGGCCGCAGACTCCAGCGCCATGCGGTCGTCCGAGTGCAGGATCGCTTCGAAGCCGCGCCCGAGAAGCTCGGCTTCACAGCGATCAACCATCTGCGTTACGGAGCGGCTCACGTAGCGACATCCATCGGTGCCGAGCACCAGGACGAGATCGGTGGACGAGGTGACAAGGCTCCGGAAGTGGGCGGTCTGCCGTCTCGTCGCGAGAATCAGTGCCCAACCCAACAGAAGTGACGTGAGCAATCCGGCTGCACCGAGCACTGCTTGGAGGACAATCAGATAATTGATGTTGCGGTCCGTGGAGCTTGCAAGCGTTCGAGCGGCATTGAGTGAGACGTTCGATGTCAGCGCTGCGAGGACTCGAAGTCGCAGGATCGGATCCTTGAGCTTGAGCCGCTCGTGCGCTGTCAGCGGAACACGTGCGACCGAGCCGTGCGCGAGCAGCGCGCTCCCAGTAGCCGTCAGGTCGACGACCAGTCGCCGTTCTTGCGCGAGTTGGGCACGAAGCGTGGCGCCCTTCGCGAGCGAGAGCTTCGTCTCGTCGTCGTCTCCATACACGGGCGGAGCGGTTCCGCCGTTCAGGAGGGCGTCGGCGCTCTGGGCCAGGACCGACGCCGTGTAGTGCGGATCGACGCGCGCTCCAGTGCGCGCCAACAGCACTTCCTTGACGTAGCGCTCAGCGAGCGTCCGCTGACGCGCGGCGACCTCGACGACCGACGCGCGATGTTGGGAGCGTTTCGTCGCCGAGATGGACGAGACAACGCTCACCGTCGAGAACACCGCGAACGTCAGAAGGATCGCGAGGATCGAACGCCGCCCACCGGTGGCGAATGGCCGAAAGTCCGCCGGCCTTGGCACCTTCAGTCGACCACCAGTTCGCCGTGCATTCCGGCCATGAAGTGGCCGGCCATGTTGCAAAACAGCTCGTACCGGCCGGTCGCCAGGTGTAGCCGCACCCGCCGCACGCCGTGGGGATCGACTCCTTCGGCGGCGCCGACCTCGTGTAACGCGTCCTCGTCGACCGTCAAGCCGTCGCGCCGAAGCGGTGGCTGCGAACGGCTCGAGCGAACCATGATCGGCTCGTGTGTGTCCGGTCCCTGGTTTCTGACGACCAGCTCCACATCCCCGGCCGGGATGCGGTCAGGCTCGACCAGGATCCGGAAATCCCTCTCCGAGATACGCACCACGGTGTGCGGGGCACGCGAAACCGTGTCGGTTTCAGAACAGCCGACAAGGAACAGCACCGGAAGGACGACCAAAGTGAGCCGCCCCAGCCACGAGGACAGCCGCCGCATCCGTGTTCCATCGGACGCGGGCACGAAGAACATTAGAGGGCGACTCCTCGGAGTGACGGGCTTAGCCCCTCGGACGGGGGATCCCGCCTACTCTCGGCCGCCAGATCGGCGGCATGGAGCTACCGCGAGGGCGGGTGTGGTCACGCGCAGTCCGTCTACCAGCCGTCTACCAGGACAGGCAGGTACTCCCCGGACTGGTCAACAACGACGCCGCGACCTGGCCTGCCGGCCTTGATGTCCAGGACTTTGAGGGCCGCATCGCCGGGGGAGGATGGATTCGACGAACTGCTCTGCTTACGCCTGTTCGACATCGGCCGGCTCGAAGTCGGACTCGCCTGACGTCTCATCTGACGGTGCGCGGTTCACGACTCGGATTGTTCCAGTCTGGACCGATCTTTTACGCTCTGCCGTCTTGACGTCGTGCAGCTTCTCGATCGGCGGCGACCTGAGCGTGCGCCGCATCGGCTATGGGGCCATGGCTCTGACCGGGCTGGGCGGCTGGGGGAACCCCCCGGATCCGGTTGCGGCAAGGAGCCTTCTTCGCCGCGCGCTCGATCTTGGAGTCCAGCTCTTCGACACGGCCGACTCGTACGGGCCCGAGGTGAGCGAGGAGTTGCTCGCCGAGGCGCTGCATCCCTACTCCCGCGACGTGGTCGTGGCGACCAAGGGCGGTTCCATCCGCGAAGGGCCGTGGCAGCTTCGCGCCGACGGTCGGCCCGCGCACCTGCGCGCGACGTGCGAGGGCAGCCTGCGGCGGCTTCGTCTAGATCGGATCGACCTCTATCAGCTGCACACGGTCGATCCTGCCGTGCCGCTCGAGGACTCCGTCGGCGCGCTTGCCGAACTGCAGGGAGAGGGGAAGATCCGGCACATCGGACTTTCCAACGTGACGGTCGAACAGATCGAGTCGGCGCGCAAGATCGTTCCTGTCGTCTCGATTCAGAACGAGTACAACCTCGCTGCACGCGGCGCCCAGGACGAGGTCGTCGCCTACTGCGAGCGCGAAGGCCTCGCGTACCTCCCCTGGCAGCCGTTGGCGAAGGGCTCGCTCGCGCGTACACACGCCGCGCTGGGAGCGGTCGCCGCTCGGCACGGGGCAACGCCCGCACAGGTAGCGCTCGCCTGGCTGCTCACGCGCTCTCACATCGTGGTCGCCATTCCCGGCACGCTCTCGCCGGAGCACCTCGAGGAGAACGTCGGCGCACAAGGGCTGGATCTCAGCGCCGAAGATCTCGCCGAGCTCGACTCGTACCGGCTCTCGACCCTCGATGCCCGCAGCCTCGCTCGGCGGTTCGTGCCACCGCGGCTCCGGCGGGTTGCCGTGTCGGTGCTGCGGCGCATCAGATAGAAGCGGGCGTCCACGCGACTGCCGCGCGCCCGGCGTCAGCCGGGGCGCGGCAAGTTGAACCTCCCCTAGCCGGTGACCGGCGGCGTGAACACGCCGAGCACACCGATGCGCTGCGTACGGCAGGTCGCGTGCGATGGCACGCGGATCTGCAGGATGCCGGGACTCCTACCCACGATCACGAAGCGCGCCACGCCGCTGGCATTCGTGTTCGCGCGCTTCGTCACTCCCCGGCCGGTGATGACCACACGGACACTCTTCACCGGCCTGCCCGCCTCGCGGACGCCGACGCGCACGATCGTGGTCCTGCCGACCGTGAGCGTTCGGGGCGTCACGGTCAACGCGTAGCAGACGCTCGGCGGGACGAACGCACCCTGTACCAGAGTCGTCGCCGACGCCGTGTTGTCGGCTGGATCATGCTCGTGCTCCCTGCCGGTGACGATCGCGGTATTCGTGATCGTGCCGGGATTGGAGGGTCGCACCACGATCATGATGCTCACGAGCTCGTTGAACGCGACGGTTCCGATGTTGCAGGTAATCGGATTCGTTCCGGAGCAGCTCCCCTTCGTGGAGGACACCGAGACGAACGTCACCGCAGAGGGCAGCGAGTCAGTTACGACGACGTTGTTCGCCGTGTCGCCCTTCTTGTTCGTGACCGTCACCGTGTAGGTCAAGAGCGCTCCGACCGAGACCGGATCCGGGCTGTCCGCCTTCGTGATCGCGAGATCGATCTCGGGCGCACCCCCCAGCGGCGGCGGCGGAGCCGCGATGTCGTCGTTCGTGACAGTGCATGTCGCCGTGTCGCCGAAGTGGGCAAGCGAGCCGGCACAGCCGGCCGACTTGGTCGTCGAATAGCCACTCACCGCAGCCTCGTTCACGGCATACGGCCCCGGCTGAAGCGTGACGGCCGTTCCCACTTCACTGCCCGCGAAGGACGCCGGGCTCGGGCTCGACCCGGTCACCGTGAGGGTGAAGTTCCCCGCGTTCTGCGTGCCTCCGTTGTCGTTGACGACATGCTTGATCACCGTCAGCTTCGGTGCCGCCTTGAGCGTGTTCGTGATCGTGCAGCTCGCTGTGTCGCCGAAATGGGCGAGCGTGCCAGAGCAGCCTTCGCCGAACGTGGTCGTGTAGTTCGCCAGGTCAGCGGTCCCGGCCGCACCCTCGGTGATGGTGTAGGCCACGCCCGCGGTGACGATTACGTCCGTGCTGTCGTTCGTCTCGGAGCCGCAGTCAAGCGCCGTACCCACATTGGTGCCGTTGCGCTTCACCTGGAAGCGGTCGCCGGAATTGGCCTTGCCGTTCGGACACACCTTGTTCACCGTCAGCTTGGGCGCGGCCTTGAGCGTGTTCGTGATCGTGCACGTTGCCGTGTCGCCGAAGTTCGCCAGCGCGCCTGAGCAGTCGTCGCTCAGGCTCGAGGTGTAGTTCGCCAGATCGGTCGTACCGGCCGCACCCTCCGTGATTGCGTAGTCGACGCCAGGGATGACGCTGACATCGAGGGAGCCGGCACAAGCCAGTGGAACATTGCCGACGTTCTCATCGTCCAGCTTGACCTGGAAGCGGTCGCCCGAGCCGGCCGCGCCGTTCGGGCAGAGCTTTGTCACGGTCACCTTCGGGGCAGCCTTCAGCGTGTTCGTGATCGTGCAGGTCGCGGTGTCGCCGAAGTTGGCAAGCGTGCCGGAACAGCCGGCGCTTGACGTCGTCGTGTAGTTGGCCAGGTCAGTTGTTCCCGCCGCGCCTTCGGTGATCGCGTAGGCCTGACCCGCCGTGACGGTTACGTCGAGGGTGCCCCCGCAGTCGAGCGGATCGCCCACGTTCGAGCCATCGCGCTTGACCTGAAAGCTGTCGCCGGCAGCAGCCTTACCACCCGGACATGCCTTCGTGACCGTCACCTTCGGAGGCGCCTTCAACGTGTTCGTGATCGTGCAGCTCGCTGTGTCACCGAAGTTCGCCAGCGTGCCGGAGCAGCCGACGCTGGAGGTCGTCGTGTAGTCGTCCAGATCAGTCGTACCGGCTGCCCCTTCCGTGATCGAGTACGCCTGGCCCGCCGTGACAGGCACGTCCACGCTACCGCCGCAGTCCAGCGGATCGCCGACGTTCGAGGTGCCCCGCTTGACCTGGAAAAAGTCGCCGGCGTGCGCCTTGCCATTGGGACAAGACTTTGTGACGGTCACCTTCGGCGCCGCCTTCAGCGTGTTCGTGATCGTGCAGCTCGCTATGTCGCCGAAGTTGGCAAGCGTGCCTGAGCAGCCCGCGCTGAGTGTCGTCGTGTAGTCGGCGAGGTCGGTCGTTCCCGCCGCGCCTTCCGTGACCGCATAGGCCTGGCTGGCGGTGACGGTGACGTCCCGGCTGCCGGCACAGTCCAGAGCCGTGCCGACGTTCGAGCCGTCGAGCTTGACCTGGAACCGGTCGCCGTCGTGCGCCTTTCCTCCAGGGCACGACTTGCTCACGGTCACCTTCGGTGCTGCCTTCAGCGTGTTCGTGATCGTGCAGGTGGCCGTATCGCCGAAGTTGGCGAGCGTGCCGGAACAGCCGAAGCTGGACGAGGTCGTATAGTTGGCCAGGTCGGTCGTACCGGCCGCCCCCTCGGTGATCGCGTACGCCTGGCCCGCCGTCACCGGCACGTCGATGCTGCCGCCGCAAGCGAGAGCATCGCCGGAGTTGCCACCGTCCAACTTGATCTGGAAGCGATCGCCCGCGTCGGCCGGCCCATCGGGGCACGACTTGGTCACGGTCACCTTCGGTGCTGCCTTCAGCGTGTTCGTGATCGTGCAGGTGGCTGTATCGCCGAAGTGGGCCAGCGTGCCGGAGCAGCCGGCGCTGGATGCTGACGTGTAGTTCGCGAAATTCGTCGTCCCGGCAGCGGCCTCAGTGATCGCGTAAGCCTGGCCGGCGGTCACCGACACGTCGACGCTGCCGCCGCAGGCGAGAGCATCGCCGGAGTTGCCACCGTCCAACTTGATCTGGAAGCGATCGCCCGCGTTGGCCGGCCCGTTGGGGCACGACTTGGTGACGGTCACCTTCGGCGCCGCCTTCCGCGTGTTCGTGATCGTGCAGGTGGCCGTCCCCCCGAACGTGAGCGTGCCGGAACAGCCCGAGCTCAGCGAGCTCGTGTAGTTCGTGAAATCGGTCGTTCCCGCAGCGGTCTCAGTGATGGAGTAGGCCTGCCCCGCCGTGGGATTGACGTCGAGACTGCCGCCGCACGCGAGCGCTGTACCGGCGTCAACGCCGTTCAGCCGTACCTGGAAGCGGTCGCCCGAATTTGCCGCACCATTCGGACATGACTTCGTCACGGTGACCTTGGGAGGCGCACTGAGCTTGTTCTTGAACGTGCACGTCGCGTTCGTCGCCGTCGTGCCCTGCGCGACGGTCGCGGTCGCCGTGCTGCCGGAGAACGTGCAGTTCGTTCCCGTCCCCGAGTCGAACGTGTAGCCGGAATGCGCAAGGTTGGCGCTCTCGGTGATCGTGTGCGCTCCGTCGCTCACGTTGGTGAAGACGACCTGTCCGCTCGCGTCGATCGAGGTGCAGGTACCGGAGTCGAGCGTGAAGCAGTACTCGCCCGCGCCGGCGGCGACGAACCCCGCGCCGTCGGCGCGATCGACGAGCTTCGCGACGGTGATGCTCGGGAGCTCGATGATCTGGTTTGCCGGGACCGGGACGTTCTGCTGGCCGGTCTGAGAGACGCCGTCTCCCGGAGTGAGGCGGCTGTGCTGCGACGAGCCGTTGCAGTCGCCGGCCTGGTTCGAGAGCTTGAGCTGGTAATTGACCACGGCCTCACCCGCCGAGGAGAACGCGACGTCGAGCGTGACCACCCACTCACCAGCGCTCGCGGAGGGACTGGAGGCGACGACAGTCGGTGTGGCTCCGCTGACGTTCGTAATCGCCCCGAGGACGAAGTAGTTGTCGAAGAAGAGGCAGGTGCCGTCGTTTTCGCTGAAACGCACTTGCAGCTGACCGGAGGAAGCCTCGGAGCTAGAGAGGGTGAAGCGGAAGTTGATCGTTTCCGTTTCTTTGTACGTCGTGATGTTCCCCGACGTGTAGCTGAGGTCGCTCTTCTGACCCTCGTGCTGCTTCGCCGTGATCACAGGCGTAGCGGTGAAGTGCCTCGGCGAGCTGATGCCGAACCGCATCGCCGACGACGAGCCGGCACTGATCGCCATCAGAACGAGCAGCGCGACGATCGAAATTCCCCACTTGGCGCGGGCGGCGTGCGACCGCGTTTGACCGGTTCTGTTCTTGCCTCTCACTCGAGCTTCCCCCTCGTCTTTGATTGCACCAACGGCCTGCGCGCCCAGAAGGCGCAATCTCCCCAGGCGGGTGATAGCCCGGGTTACTGGGCCGGGGCACTGGCGAGAGGGCTAGTTGATCTAGCCCTTTGGCGAAAGCACCGCCCTGACCGTCCCGATCTGCAGAAGGCCGCGATCACTCGAACGAGGTACGCCAGCGCGGGCCGGGCCGTCCGATTGAACAAGCGACGGATTTCTGTCGCAGGCCGCCCAGTCGGAGGTTTCCTTGCCCAGGCTGCTTCTCCGGGCGCTGGCAGCAGCGCTCGCTCTCGGTTCGATCACCTTCGCCGCTCCCGCCACGGCTCAAGCTGCCTGCGGTTCGAGCGGCTACGCCTATGCAGGTCTAGGCGCGAGCCATCGCGCCTACGGCGTAGCGGCGTGGCTCCAGGCAGTCGCGGCGCCGAACGTGCTCAGCGGACACGTCGCGGGCTGGGTCGGGGTCGGTGGGCCAGGCGCCGGTCCGAACGGAAGCGACGAGTGGCTTCAGGTCGGCTTCAGCGCGTTCCCGGGAGCATCGACGAGCAGCCTGTACTACGAGGTCGCACAGCCCCGCCAGGCACCCCAGTATCACGAGGTCGCTCTCGGCGTCCCTGCCGGCTCGATCCACAAGGTCGCGGTTGTCGAGATCCGCAGCCGGCGCAGCTGGTGGAGTGTCTTCGTGGACGACCGGGCGATCGCTGAACCCGTGTATCTCCCGAGCAGCCATGGTGCCTGGCGCCCAATGGCCACGACCGAGACGTGGGGAGCGGGCTCCTTCGTCTGCAACCGCTTCAGCTACCGCTTCGGATCTGTGAGCGTCGCCACCCGCCCCGGCGGCGGTTGGCAGCGGCTGAGGAGCCACTACACGTTTCAGAATCACGGCTACCGCATCAGGAGCCTGGGCGCGGCGACGTTCCTCGCCGGAGCCCTTTAGCCGGACTAGCCCGCGACGATCGAGATGGGTGTCCCGACCGGCGCCAGCCGCCGGAGGGCGAGCGCGGTCTGATTGGACACGCGAACGCAGCCGTGCGAGACCGCCTGCCCGAGCAGCCATGGCTTGCTGGTTCCGTGGATGCCGACCTTCCCCCCGCCCGGCCATTCGGTCAGTCTCGAATACGCGCTCGTCTCGAGCGCGAAGGATCCGAGAAACGGATCGTCCGGGACGAAACGAGCTGTCACGTAGAACTCTCCGAGCGGAGTCTCGCGGCCGGGGGCCCCGACGGCCACCTTGGCGCGAAGCAATCGCTTGCCGTCCCGAAACAGCTCGATCCGTCTAAGCCCGCGGTGCACGACGATGCGACTTTGCGTCGGTCTCAGCGTGACGCTGGCGGCCGGTATCCACCCGACGGTCCCGTTTGGTCGCATCGGCAGGTTGAGCTTGAACCAGACGGAGCCGTCGGGCGCGCTCGCCTGGCCGACTGCCAGCACGATCTGAAGCCGATAGTCGGGCCGAAATTGCTGCAGCAGACGGACGACCTTCGCGCTGCGGTCCGGGGTCGTCCTCACCGCGACACGCATGGCGACGAGCTCACCCGCAGCCGGATACGAGGCGGGAAGCGCCGGCGCGATCGCCGAGGCTCCCGCGACGAAAGTCGTGGCGAGGAGGAACGCTGCGAGCGCGTACGTCGCGAAGAAACGCGTTGTGGTCATTCCAGCTCAATATAGAGCGAGGATCAGCGATCCACCGCTCTGCCACGTTCGACTAGCGGCCGATCGAAAGAATGCGGGCGCGCCAAGCGCCGCTCGGCGCCTGGATCTCGACCTCGTCGCTCACCTTCCGGCCCATCAGCGCACGCCCGACAGGTGAGTCCGGCGACACGCCGCCGACGCTGGAGATCTCGACTTCCATCCGCTCGCCCTGTTCGTCTTCGATCTCGACCTTCGTCCCGACGCCGACCGTGTCGCCGTCGACGTCACTCTCGTCGATGATCACGGAGCGCTCGAGCCGGTCTCGCAGCATCGTGATGCGCCGCTCGAGGAGGCCCTGCTCGTTCTTCGCCGCGTGGTACTCGAAGTTCTCCGACAGGTCGCCGAAGCTCCGAGCGGTTGCGATCGCCTGGACTGCCTCGGTGCGACGGGGGCCCTCGAGCTCGGCGAGCTCGGCCTCGAGCTGCGCCTTCTGAGCCGCGGTCAGTGCATCTGACTTATCGCTCGCCATAAGGGGAGCGTATCTCCCCGGTGCCACGATTAGGTGCTACCTTGTGGCAACGGGTGACATTCGGTCGCCCGGTGAGATGAGCTTCTCGTTCCTCCTTCGGGTGTTTCGAGGTAGGCAAGTCTCGAACCCATAAAAGGAGTCGAACAACTTTATGCACCAATCATTCCGCGAGCTTGGCGTGTCGCCGCCTGTCGTCGACGCGCTCGCCGCTCGCTCGATCCACGAGCCGTTCCGGATCCAGGCCCTCGTCCTGCCGGATGCCCTCGCAGGGCTCGACGTGCTCGCAAAATCTCCGACCGGATCCGGGAAGACGCTTGCGTTCGCCCTGCCGATCGTCGAACGCACCACAACCGCCGACGCCCGTCCGTCGGCACTCGTTCTCGTCCCGACCCGCGAGCTCGCCGCTCAGGTGAGCGCAGAGCTCGAGTCGCTCGTGCCGGCCAAGGGCCTCAAGGTGGCCGCCGTCTACGGCGGCGTGCCGCTCAACGCCCAGGCAAAGCGGGCAAAGAGCGCGCATGTCCTGGTCGCAACTCCCGGACGCCTGCAGGATCTCGCCGAGCGTCGTCTGGTCGATCTGTCGCACGTTCGCATACTCGTCCTCGACGAAGCCGACCGGATGCTCGACATGGGCTTTCAGCCGCAGGTCGACCGCATCGTCCGCCGGCTGCCGCGCAATCGTCAGACCATGTTCTTCTCGGCCACGCTCGACGGTCCGGTCGGCGTGCTGGCGCGCAACTACACGAACAGCCCATCCCGCTTCGAGGCTGCGCTTGCCGAGGAGCAGGAGCCGGGCGAGATCGAGCACCAGTTCGTTTCAGTCACCGCCGATACCAAGGTCGAGACGCTCGTGAAGCAGATCAACTCGTCGGACGGCCTGACGCTCGTCTTCGTACGGACGAAGCGCGGCGCGGACAAGCTCGTGCAGAAGCTCGCTCGGCACGACGTCCGTGCCGTCGCGATGCACGGCGACATGTCACAGGGAGCACGCGAGCGCGCGCTCTCCCGCTTCGAGAGCGGCAAGGTGACGACACTCGTCGCCACCGACGTCGCGGCGCGCGGCCTTGATCTCGATGACATCACGCACGTGATCAACTTCGATCCGCCGGGCGAGGACAAGGACTACGTGCACCGCACCGGCCGGACTGGCCGTGCGGGACGCAGCGGCAAGGCGATCACGCTCGTCCTCCCCGAGCAGCAGGCCGAGACGAGCCACGTCGCCCGACGGCTCGGTCATCGCGCTCAGTTCGAGGAAGCAGGCCTGCAGTCGGCGCGAGCGAAGCTGATGTACACGAGCCGCCGCGGCCGGCGCTCGAAGTGGTAGCCAGGGGCACTCACTATCTAGACCTTCGCGAGGCCGCGCGCTTTGCGGGAGGTGGCCGTCTGGCGCTTCTGGCCTGACAACTCTGCCTTCCGCAAGCGCACGTTCTCGGGAGTGACCTCGACGCATTCGTCGTCGCCGAGGAACTCCAGAGACTGCTCCAACGAGAGCAGGCGCGGCGGGATCAGCCTGACGAGCTCGTCCGCAGTGGACGAGCGCATGTTGGTGAGCTTTTTCTCCTTGGTCGCGTTGACGTCCAGGTCCTCGGCGCGCGCATTCTCTCCCACGACCATGCCCTCGTAGACCTCGGTACCCGGGGCGATGAACAGCTGCCCGCGCTCCTGGAGATTGAGCAAGGCAAACGCCGTCGCAGGGCCGCGGCGATCGGCGACCAGACTGCCCGTGGGCCGCGTGCGCAGCTCGCCGTGCCAGGGCTCGTACGCGTGGAAGACGTGGTGGAGGATGCCCGTGCCACGCGTTTCGGTCAGGAACTCCGTGCGGAAGCCGATCAGGCCTCGCGCAGGGACGACGTACTCCATGCGCACCCAGCCCGTGCCGTGGTTCACCATTTGCTCGAGGCGTCCCTTGCGGAGGGCGAGCAACTGCGTGATCACGCCGACGTAGTCCTCCGGCGCATCGATGGCGAGCCGTTCCATCGGCTCGTGCAGCTTTCCGTCGACCTCTCGAGTGACCACCTGGGGCTTGCCGACGGTGAGCTCGAACCCTTCGCGGCGCATCAGCTCGACGAGGATCGCGAGCTGGAGCTCGCCGCGCCCTTGCACTTCCCAGGCATCCGGCCGCTCGGTCGGAAGCACGCGAAGGGAGACGTTCCCTACGAGCTCCTGTTCGAGTCGCGCGAGAACCATGCTCGCCGTGAGGCGTGCCCCATCCTGGCCCGCGAGCGGCGAGGTGTTGACGCCGATGGTCATCGCGAGGCTCGGCTCGTCCACTCCGATCACGGGCAGCGGGCGCGGATCGTCCGGATCGGCAAGCGTCTCGCCGATCGTGACCTCGGGAATGCCGGCGACGGCGATCAGCTCACCGGGCCCGGCCTCCTCGGCTTCGACGCGGTCGAGTGCCTCCGTCACGAAGAGCTCGGTGACTTTGACGCGCGTGATCTCGCCGTCGGCGCGGCACCACGCGATCTGCTGGCCCTTGCGAATCGTCCCTTCGCGGATGCGGCAGAGCGCGAGCCGTCCGAGATACGGAGAGGCATCGAGGTTCGTGACGTGCGCCTGCAGCGGGTGCCCCTCCTCGTAGGACGGTGCGGGAATTCGTTCGAGCAGCACGTCGAAGAGTGGGTCGAGGTCGTCGGCGAGGTCATCGGGCTCGAGACCGGCGCGGCCGGCCCGTGCGTTCGCGTACACGATCGGAAACTCGATCTGGCTCTCGTCCGCGTCGAGATCGAGGAAGAGCTCGTACACCTCGTTCACGACCTCCTCGATACGCGCATCCGACCGGTCGACCTTGTTGACGACGAGGATCACCGGCAGCCGCGACTCGAGCGCCTTGCGCAGGACGAACCTCGTCTGCGGCAGCGGCCCCTCGCTCGCGTCGACGAGCAGCAGGACGCCGTCGACCATCGTCAGCGCGCGCTCGACCTCGCCGCCGAAGTCGGCGTGCCCCGGCGTGTCGACGATGTTGATCTTGACCCCGCCGCGACGGACGGCCGTGTTCTTCGCGAGGATCGTGATCCCCTTCTCGCGCTCGAGGTCCATCGAGTCGAGCACGCGTTCGGCTACCTCTTGATTCGCCCGAAAGGAACCGGACTGCCACAACATCGCGTCCACGAGCGTCGTCTTCCCGTGATCGACGTGGGCGACGATCGCAATGTCCCGAATATCCTCGCGAAGCGGCATTCGACGAGGGTAGCGCCACGGACCGCCGCCCCTGTGGATTTCGGCGCTATCCTGTGTATCGACTGGAGCGAGCATCTGCGCGCGCCCCTTTGAGGAGGATGATTCCATGACGGCAGACGCTCGATCGGCGCAGCGTGTCGAAGGCGGTCGGATGAACGGCGACATGCTGTGGTTCAACAACGAGAAGGGTCACGGCTTCATCGAGACGGCGGGCGGAGAGCGCCTGCGTGTCGAGGGCAGCGATTTCCGGAACGGCCCGCCCCAGGGGCGGGTCGCCGGCATGGCGGTCACGTGCCGGGTCAGCGGTGACGGCGACGCGGCGAGAGCGCAGGACGTCGTCTTTCCCGACGATGCCGCGCCTCGGCGCGCGCGCATCCGCCGCAGCGCCGGCCGCTGAACGCGCTACTCGCGTGACAAACGCGTCACGATTGCGTACCCGTGCCTGGCACCGGTACGCGTCGGAAGCCGACACGCCTCAGTTGATTCGTGCCTACGGCAGGCGGGGCGACCAGAGCGCGGACAAAAGGCCCGCCGCAACAAGGAGCAACGCCGCGGCCGCCAGGAAGCCGTAGGTGATCTCGCTCTCGCCCGGCTTGCGACCGAGACGGGAGCCGAGCTTCGAGTACGCCGATTGCAGTGATTTAGAGCTTTGCGCGGCGAAGAATTGGCCCCCGGTACGCGCGGCGATCGCCCTCAGTGTCGCGGGATCGGGCGGGACCGGCACCCGCCGGCCGCCGAACTGACCCGGAATACCGCCGCCGCCGGGGCCAAAGTCGAGCACGCCGTTCGGTGTGCCGAGCGCCACCGTGTACACCGGGATCCCGGCCGCCTTGGCGAGATCAGCGCCTTCGAGCGGCTCGAGGTCGCCCCGCGTCTGTGCGCCGTCCGAGAGGAACAGGATCGAGACGAGCCCGTGCGTCTGCGTCTCGGGCGCGGCGGCCGTCGCCGACGCGAGATTGCCGCTGTCCCCGGTCACGGCCTGCTGGCCTAGCTTGACGGCGGCTGCGAGCGCATCCCCGATCGCCGTCCCGCCGAAGCTTGGGAACCATTCGATCGTGTCGAGTGACTTCCGAACGAGATCATGGTTCGTCGTAGGAGGTGCGGCCACCGCGGGGTCGCCCGCAAAGGCGATCAGACCGACCTGCAGCCGGTCCGGCACGCGGTCGAGGAACGTGCGGACGGCCGCCGCTGCGGCGCCGATCCGGTTCGGCTTCACGTCCTTCGACTCCATCGAGCGCGACACGTCGATCACGAGGATCACCGTCGCGCGGTCCCGCGGGACGAGCGTCGTGTGTCGTGGACGAGCCATTCCGATACAGAGCGCCGCGAGCGCGAGGAGGAACAATGCCAGCGGTACGAACCGCCTGCGATAACGGCCGCCCGCCACGCTCGCCAGCACGTCGAGATTCGTGAACCTGATCGCGTAACGCATCCGCCTGCGCTCCGCAAGCACGTACAGCGCCACAGCCAGCGGAACGACGAGGAGCGTCAGGAGGAGCAGCGGACGTTCGAACGTCACGAGCCACCACCGCAAACCGCGCCGACCTGCACAACAGCTCGGACGGCTTGCACCGCCGCGGTCGAACGAA
>WNFX01003007.1_pt1 | contig 39733 bp, 36 predicted proteins | sample 5400111 | NCBI WGS metagenome assembly WNFX01 (sample SAMN13153363, study PRJNA577476) | soil metagenome | isolation source: 40 cm soil or saprolite under grassland replicate 1 | place: USA:California | collected 2016-06-15
TTAGGAGCGGTGGTGCGGCCACGCACCATATGCTGATCGCTACCACAAATGTTGGTCGCCACGATCTTCAGGATGACACCGTGGTCACATTTGCGGTTCTGTTCCGGTAATTCGAGCTTGGGGTAGTCGATCGTTTCGACGCTCACCTGCCCCGGCTCCACATAGACAACGCACCTATTACCTGGCATAGTGTTCTCCTTTTCCTTTACGCTGAAAATATGCGCACCTGACTCCATCGCATCGACCTGGTGCGAGGAGCTTCTATCACGGGGGTTCGAAGCTTACAGAACCCCTCTCTCCAAGCACAATATATTGGGTCATGGCTGAAAGTACATTAGGAAAACGGCTTGTGACGCGCTACAACATGGTTGATGAGGGGTCGCCTTTTACACAATGCAGGAAGTCGTGCATAACCACTCCTATACTACACCCGATGTCAAGAAGGTAACTCCTGACATCCACTCATAATTCTAGAACTGTTAGAAACGCGACTAGCTCAGAAGCATGATTAGCTCTGATTTCTCTCTTTTTCGCGATGAGCCTGTGAAGCCACCTGTTGGATTTATGAGTGGATGTCAGGAAGAAAAGGGTTGACATTTCCAACAAAATATGCTAAATTTCCAGCATATTCAAAAAATACTATTCATATTGCAATTACAGCATATACTGATCTGTTTTCATTATGAAAAGGAGGAACCGATGAATACCTTGCAAAGTAAAGAAGACATTGATGTAGTACCTGTACTACCAGAAAATGTGCCTGTGACGATGCCAGAACTCCCTACACAGCTCATAGTTAATACGGGTCAGCAGTTCAAAGCTATCAGCGACCCGATACGTTCGCGTATCCTGGGTATTATTCAGAACCAGCCAGCAACAGCCAAACAGATTGCGGATCGTCTTGGAGCCAGTCCCGGTGCAATTGGTCATCACCTGCATGTTCTTGAAGCAGCCGGATTGGCACAGGTTGTCGCTCGTCGCCTGGTACGAGGGATCGTTGCCAATTACTACACTCGTACAGCTCGTATTTTCAAGTATGATCTACCGCGCGAGGTGACAGGCGATACATCGATAAATCTCGATATCATGGCGAAAGCTTACGAAGAACTGGCCGAGGCAGAAGCGAACATGAAGGAAGATGTTAATCAATGTGCAGGATTTCCGCATATTCGCCTCTCACCAGAGCGAGCCAGGGACTATTCTGAGCGTCTACAAACGCTTGTTGATGATATTTTGCAGGAGGCCCCCGACCCCAACGGTAAGGTGTATGGCATCCTGGTCTCTATGTTCATGGCGCCCGCATATATGCAAGGTGTAGGTACATCTGCACCTTCGGAAGCGGTGGTGGATGACAAAGGTGCAGACTGACATGACTTTGTTGTCGAATGACATTGTGAATGCAAGCGGCGAGATGATCAAGCGACCGCAGCAGAGCGAGAACAAGCCATCGCCTCCTATGCCTACGAAGCGGCTCGCCAGGCTCGTCCATAGTAGGGGCGATGGCTTGTCCTCGCCCTAGGGGGCTAGCTAAGGAGTTCGCGATGCAAGATAACAACACGACAAGTAAGCAGGTAAGCAGACTCAATAGTGACTTTTGGAAATACTGGACCGGGCAAACCGTCTCCAATCTCGGTAGTTCGATTACCCTTTTTGCGCTGCCTCTGCTGGTCTATAAGCTCACCGGCTCAGCGCTCAACCTGGGCATTACCACTGCAGCCACTTTTTTACCCTATCTGCTCTTCGGGCTAATACTGGGTGCCTGGACTGACCGGGTCGACCGCAAGCGGATGATGATAAGCACCGATATTGCCCGAGCGCTAATCATTGCGTCGATTCCGCTCCTGGCCTTTCTGGGATTACTCCCCATCTGGTGGATCTACGTGGTAGCTTTCATTCATGCCACGCTTACAATCTGCTTCGAGGCTGGGGAGTTCGCTGCTATTCCCAGCCTGGTCAATCGAGATGACCTGGTCACAGCAAACGGACGTATCCAGGCAAGTTATTCTGGAGCAAGTATTGTTGGCCCATTGCTTGCTGGCGTGCTGGTAACGGTGGTGCCACTTACTGCACTCATGCTGATTGATGCCCTTTCATTCCTGGTCTCGTCATTTTCTCTAATGCTTATCAGGATCAGTTTCAACACGGGTGAGAAAAGAGCGCCAACCAGCATACGCAGCGATGTGTTCGAAGGGCTGCGTTATGTGTTAAGTCATCCGGTACTACGCAACATCTCGATGATGATGGCACTGGTAAACTTTGTAGGCTCAACAACGTATGCGCAATTGATTTTCTTTGCCAAGGTGCGGCTACAGGCTACAGATTTCCAGGCGAGTCTATTGTACTCGGCAGGAAGTCTTGGTGTGGTTATGCTCGCCCTGGCTGCTGGTCCATTGCGCAAGCACTGGAGTTTTAGTACTGTAGCATTGGGGGCGCTGATGCTAGAAGGGATACTGACGGTCATTTTTTCGTTCATGCGCATGTATTGGGCGGCTGCCGTGCTCTGGACTTTGATCGGGGGATTAGGTATCCTCTTTAACATCAATACGAGCAGCTTACGGCAGGCAATTGTCCCGAATCAGATGTTAGGGAGGGTGGTGAGTATCGCCAGTGTGCTGGCGTGGTCGGCTATTCCACTGGGAAGCTTGCTCGGAGGCTTTGCGATTTCCTGGACGCAGAATGTGGCGCTGGTATATGGTGTGATTGGGGTATTGATCTTCCTGATACCGTTCGCTTTCTCATTCACTGCGCTTGGACATGCTGATAGGTATATTCCTAAGGAGAAAGCCGGCGAGATGAAAGAGGCGTAGAAAGTATATCAAGGAGTAGAGGATGGCTCCTGTGTCAGCTCCTTCATCAGATCAGCCAGGTTTTCGTATACGTGATCAGGTTTGATAAGAGATTTTTCCAGGTCTTCTTTTGAATTGCTGCCGGATAGTACCAACAACGTATGTGTTCCTGCATGCTTTCCGGCAAGAATGTCTACTTGTAGACCATCGCCAATCATGACTGTTTCATCGGGTTGACTACTTAACATGTGCATAGCTTCCTGGAGCAACATTGGTTCCGGCTTACCTACCACCTCTGGGGTCACACCACTGGCGACTTCGATGGCTGCCGCCAGAGCACCACAACCAGGAATGAAACCACTCGCAATTGGTAAGACTGGATCGCGGTTAATGGTAACAAAAAGTGCCCCCGAACGTACAGCATTCATGGCGTAAGTCATGACAGCGTAATCAAAGTCGCGGTCGAGGCCAACCAGAACGGCGTCCGCCTCTCGAGCATCTATATTCGCTACGGTCAGACCATACGACTTTACCAGGTCTATCAGTGGTTGTTCGCCGACGACGTAGACAATCCCTTGAGGTAGGCGACGAGCAATGTTCTGTACTGCCGCCTGACCAGCAGTGAGCAGGTGGGCATGATCACTGCTGATACCGAGACGTTCGAGTTTTACCAGTATCTGCTCAGCGGTCGCAAAGGAGTTATTTGTCAGAAAAAGGTATTTCTTGCGATTCTTCTCGAGCCAGGAAACGAACTCTGTTGCTCCGGGCAGCAGCTCATTCCCCCGGTAAATCACTCCATCCAGGTCAATCAGGTAAGTTGTATAAGGTAACATATGACCCCCTACCTGGCACCCGCAAGGGGTGCCACTACATATCTCCAATTCGTTGGTATAAATGTAGTGGCACCCCTTGCGGGTGCCAGGTCTAAATCCCCTTGTAGCGTCACTCGCGTAATAATTGTTCCCGTATGGCGACGATCTCGCGACGTAGTGCGGGATTAATGTTCACCGCCCGGTCGATCTTTTCGCATGCGTGTAGAACAGTGCTATGATCGCGCCCACCGAATAGTTGTCCGATTTCTAACAGGGAGGCCTGGGTCTCCTGGCGCATCAGGTACATAGCAATTTGACGTGGCATAACGATGTGTTTATCACGGTGCTTGCCGCACATGGACTCGAGTGAAATGTGGTAGTACTCCGCGACTGCTTGCGCTATTTGCGTAATGTTCAGATGCGACTCTTTGCTATCGTTACCAAGTGACGACATGGCGGCGCGAGCAACCTCCATCGTCAGATCGGTATGATGCAATTGTTGGTAGGCCATCAAACGATTCAGACAGCCTTCCAATTCTCGAATATTGGTCTGTACGCGACCGGCAATATACGCGATGATGTCATCGGGAACGCGATAGCGCAATAGATCGGCCTTGACACGTAGAATTGCCATGCGCGTTTCCAGGTCGGGCGGCTGAATATCAGCGATCAGCCCCCATTCAAAGCGCGAACGCAGGCGTTCCTCCAGGCTAACGATGGCCTTAGGAGGTCGATCACTGCAGATAACGATCTGTTTGCTCATCTCATACAGACTGTTAAAGGTATGGAAAAATTCTTCTTCAGTTGATTCTTTGCCTGCGATGAATTGAATATCATCTACGAGCAAGATATCAACGGAGCGATATTTGGCGCGGAACTCCTCGGTGGTGCGATAGCGGATAGCATTAATAATTTCATTGGTAAATTGCTCAGAAGATACATAGAGTACCGCTAGTCCTGTCTCTACACCCTGATGTCCGATAGCATGCAGAAGGTGCGTTTTGCCCAGGCCGACACCGCCGTAAAGAAACAGGGGATTATATGATTCACCAGGTGCTTCTGCTACAGCGAGAGACGCTGCATGTGCCAGCCGATTACTATTACCGACAATAAAAGCATCGAACGTATAGCGGGGATTAAGGCGGTTGTGCTGCAAAATATTGGCACGCTGCTCGTTATCCCACCCTTCTGTTGAGTAATCGGGGGAAGGTATATGCCCATATTGGGGGCCCTGCATATCCTGTTGGAGGGGTGATTTCGTCAGAATATCATAATATGCAAAATCGCTGGGTTGATGATGACGTGCTGTCGGAAAGCGGTTGTTCATGTCTCTGCTTGCAAAAATAGATTCATCTTCTGCTTGTATAACAGCAATGGCGACCGATTGCCCGGTGACATCAGACAATATATCTTCAATGGAGCGTCGCCAGCGTGTGTTGATTACGTCACGCGCAAGAGTACTGGGAACCTCAAGTGTGAAATAGAGCGATTCATCATCGGTCAGAACATCAGCATCGAAGTCGTCCAATCCACTATATGAAGCATTGGCCAAATTTGCCGAGAGAAGCCATGCTTTACATACAGCATCAATTGGGGCTGTTTCAAGCCGTTCAAGCGTGGCACGCCAGATAGTTGCAACATTCACTGCCATACTCCCCATCTTAGTTTTCAACGAGAGCAACACATTCGATCTCAACCAGGGCCTGACGAGGCAATTCTGCCACCGCGACCGTTGAACGAGCGGGCATCAGGCCATCGGGTCCCTCAAAATATGTCGCATAGACTGCATTCATGGCTTGAAAATCACTCATGCGGGCGAGAAATACGATGGTTTTAACGACGCCCGTAAGTGATGTTCCTGCGCTGTTAAGCACAGCCTGCAGGTTTTGCAGAACGCGATGAGTTTGAGCCTGAACATCATCTCCGGTAAGCTCACCGGTTGCCGGGTCGAGAGCAATTTGACCGGAAGTATAAACAAACTGGCCGCAGCGGATGGCTTGATTATAAGGACCGATGGCGGCGGGAGCATTCGTTGTAGAAATCTTTGTACGTTGCATAAGTATTTCCTCGAGTGTTCGTGGGCAAGACTATGCCTCTGCATCTTCAGAGAAATGCATTGTAACAGTTACGATAAACGCTGTCCATATCCTGGCGGATGAAATTGCCCCTGTCCGCTCGCGTGAAGAGGATAATTGCTCGAAGCCACCGGAGGTGATGGGATGGTCTGATGTTGGCGTGCTTGTTTCCGGAGATCTTTCACGCATTGGTACAGCGCATGCTGCATCTCGGCAGCCGAGAGAAAGCGATCTTCTGGCTCTTTTGCTAGTGCCTTCACCACGATTTGCTCCAGGGCTGGGGGCACATTTGCATTGAACTGGTGCAGAGAGGGAGGATAGGTCGATGCGTGCTGCATTGCGATAGACACTGCAGTAGGACCGATAAATGGAGGTCGACCGGCCAGCATTTCGAACATCACTACCCCAAGCGAATAAAGATCGGAAGAAGCAGTGAGCTTCTCGCCTCGTGCCTGTTCAGGAGAAAGATAATCGGCGGTGCCCAGCACAATGCCGCTATTTGTTAGCCCTGCTTCTTCTGCCACACGTACGATGCCAAAATCGGTGAGTTTGACCAGAAGGCTTCCAGTGCCTGTGGTAGTCATTTTACTGGAAACCAGCATGATATTCTGTGGCTTGATATCGCGATGGATGAAGCCGCGCGTATGAGCTACCTGCAACACTGCACAAACCTGGGCTGCAATTTCCAATGTCTCGAGCGCATGTAAGTGTCTGCGGTCTATGATCTCTTTCTTCAGAGTCGGGCCGTGAATATACTCCATGACGAGAAAATATTGGCCGAGTTCCTCAATAAAGTCGTAGATGGTAACAGCATTGGGATGAGCAAGAGCAGCAGCCGCCCGGGCCTCACGACGGAAGCGTTCAACTGCACGCAAATCATTCTTGTCCAGGGATCGTAATACTTTCATTGCCACGAGGCGTTCGACGCGGTGATCCCATGTTTTGAATACACTGGCCATGCCACCTGTAGCAATATGTTCACGGACTTCGTAGCGTCCGGCAATAAGCGTACCTTCAAATTGAGTCAATATGTTACCTCAATGGGTACCTACCAGAGATACCCTCAAAACCCTGCTTTTGAAAAATTGTCTCAACATACAAACGGCTCTAAAAGTGTCGAAGGCTAGTATATCATTAATGATCTCAAGGCGTCCAGAATGGGCGAGAGTTCCCATCAATACCGCCAGTAGTCAGTTGTACCGGGTTACCTTGCAGGCTGTATGCTCCTGTTTTTGCATTATACATGATATTTGCCAGCCAGAGATCGAACTCACTGTTATTATAGGAAATGTAGGCAATCTGTTTCCCATCTGGCGACCACACAGGCTGGCTTATATACTGTCCACTCAGAAGGTGGGAAGATTTCTTGTAAGGTATCAAGGCTTGCTGTTCAACCTTAGGATCGTTGGGATTAGCAGTCACTCCTTCCGCTACAGCCATGATATAAAGTCCCATCTGGGTGGGTGACTCACGCCTTACGTAGACAATCGCATTGCCATCCGGTGAAAATGCTGGTTGTAGATTCTGATTCTTCTGGTCAGTAATCGCTATGCCGGGATCGTACCCTGGGATTCCGGGGTGATATACTCCAGGATGATTAGCTATTGCATTGGCATCTTCCAGGAATATCTGGATGACTTGCTGGGTGCGTGTTGCGGGATCATAAGCATAGTGCGTATACATGATTAGATTGGGATGCCCAGGGCGATAGCTTGGGTCGCGGTCTCCGCCATCCCCAAAGCTAGCGTAGGCAACATCCTGGGGTTTTGCGTTGGGATTATTGAAAGAGATTGAGAATATTTGTAGATCTAATAGAGGAGCATTTATCCCTGTCGCACCATACCAATTCTCTTTTTCGATGTCACTCAAGAAGAGTATATGCGTGCTATCCGGTGACCAGGCAGGTTGCGCGAACCAGTGATAGGAGCTTTTGATGAACCCGCCATCGTTATAATAACGTCCACTGCCGGAAAGTAAATTGTGCCGGGTGCCCCCGCTGACCGGCATAAAGGCTATGTCTGAAGAATCTTTGTTGCGCGTACTAACCACTATCCATTTTCCATTTGGCGAGACTGCGGGGTCGTAGATGTTACCACCAGTCATGATTTCACGCGTGTTATTTTTGCCATCGGTTACCCACAGGTTGTGATCGATAGTGAAATAGATCTTGCCTTTGAAGAGATTTTGGACAATGTTTACTTTGTTGCCATTTGAATTGGTTGTAATGTTGTTGCTATTCTGCGTGTTATCACCAATTCCCAGGCATCCTTGCAGGGTTAATGTCAGAGAGAGAAGCAAAAGAAATGTCCCCAAGGGGGTATGCCGTTTCATCATTTTTTTTTCATCGTTTGCCATGGTTCTCTATGTTTTCTGATTATACACTTTCTAATATTATGCTTGTATAGCCTGCGGGGATTCAAACACAACCATGAATATCAGGTCAAGCAGGCTGTGAAGGCCATGCAAGTTGTCGCTACCTCTTACCAGGCTCATTGTGCTGGTATGTGCCAACTGGCTCGCCGCTTGCAGGCTATCATTAGAAACGCTACTACTGGTTGTAGATGATGGCTGTGATGCGGAAGCAACAGTATTCACATTGCTGGTTGCTTGAATGTTGCATACAGCCTTGCTGCCTAAAGCAAACATCTGTGCAATCACGGGCACAATTTTGCTGCAATCCGGGTAAACGACAGATACGCCACCTGGAGTGATGCCAGATTGCGAATATGGCGGACCTAAGATGACCCGATCAACTGAAGTTGGGTTCAGGCTGCGAGCAAAATTCATCAATTTGAACACGTCAGTTAACTGCATGTCTGTCTTAACATATCCATCCAGGTCGTGCGCTATTTCTGTCATCTTGCCAACGATATCGGGATTGTTCAGTTTTGTTTTCAGTGCGCTCAACACCTGCTGTTGACGCGCAGAGCGGCCAAAGTCGCCTACCAGGTCAGCATGGCGTGAACGCACATATTCAAGCGCTTCCGGCCCGGAGAGATGCTGCGGACCTGGAGGAATATAGAGACGTTTGTACGCGAAGATGTCACCGGTATTGTTGCCGACATCATCTGGGTAATTGTCGTCGGTGATGGGGTGTAGCACATCGACATCAACGCCACCAACCGTATTAATGACCTTGATGAAGCCATCCAGCCCAACCCATGCATAATAGTTAATAGGAATGCCGAAATCCTGGTAAATAGTGAGGCGACTGAGCGCGACACCACCAAGACCATAGGCTTCATCGAGCTTATGCATGCCACTTCCCGGTACGTTAATCCAGAAGTCACGTGGGATCGAAAGCATGCCGACCTTCTTGGATGTGGGGTCAATCGTGACCACTATATCTGACTGTGCCAGGTAGCTACCATTGGAAAACTTCTGGTCTGTATCGCTGCCAAGCAATAGTATATTTAAACGCGGCCCACTTAAAATGTCAACCCCGTTGCGATTCGCGTTAGGATCCTCGTCACCATGGAGGCGGGTCACCTGCTGGCCCACAATATGACTGACGGGAGCAGATAGATTATAATAATAGTAGCCAGCCAGCCCTCCAGCCACAACCAGCAACAGCAGGAAAACCGGTACAACAATGTGTGCCCAAATAGGGAAACGTCTCTTATTACGTGCATTCCCTTGCTCGTCCTTATAGGGTGGTTGTGGCGCATATCCAGATGGTGGATATCCTCCCACTCCCTGGTAGCTCATTGGCATCGGTGACTGGGGCATCGATCTATATTCGGGCATGTTCATGGGTGCCACAAGTAGCTGAGGTAGTGGGTTAGGTTCGTTTACTGGTGAGAACTGTTGCATGCCAGGATACTGCATTGATGGATTCTGTGGTGGCTGCAACGACTGAGAGTTTACATACATCGCCGCAAAAGATGTGATCCATGACCGGTACGGTGATGGTGGCATCTGGCCATAGGCAAGCATTTGTGCTTGTGCGTTGTTGGAAATGTATGCCGGATCTGTTATCGGTCTTGCCTCGTTCATCGCCTGCTGTTTTAGTGTCTCCTGTTCGGCCATAGACACCTGATCGGAGGTTCCGTTCATAAGAGCATTAATTTTTACAAATTGGGACTTCAATCCAGTTTACCTGCTTCCTGATAGTATCCTCACCAGTAACAAGGACAGGGAAAAAGAAAGTGAACTTTACTTAAATATAACGAGTTTCAAAGTGAAAAGCTCACTTTCTGGGCAAGTCCAGGCCAATTATAGCTAACAGGTACCAGAGTAATACCCGCTTACCTGTTCTTTTCATCTCGCCAGGTCTGCAAGAATGATAGGATGAGTGAACCAATCACTACTATCAGTAGTATGATTTCCATAGTGCTGAAGGTTTTCTTTTTCTGCATGTGAATCCTCATTTCCTTTGATGAGATAATCTCGCTTTCAGCGCACCCAAAGCTCTCTTCCTCCTCCGTAGTTGTGCAGGAGATAGAAGTTTTGGGCAACCCAGGTGTGAAAAGTGGCTACATTTGGCAAGTGGAAGCGTCCGGTGAAAAAGAGCACTGCATGCACTTGTGGTTGCGAAGTGACACTTTCGAGTTGTGAAAGGGTTAGATAACCGGAATTGATGCGCACCGCCGATGTATCCACCAGTGCGGGAGGAGTAGTTCGATTTGCAAGGCCAGCAATAAATTGAGCGTCTGTTACAACCAGTTGGTCGGCAGTTGTGGCATGTTGCAGGTCTGCCGCAACTCTGGATTCGAGTTGAGTCAATGCTGAGACGCTACTCGCCTGGGCCGTACGATAGTACGATCTGTCCTGCCGGACATCAAGTATTGCTGTGATCAGGATAAGCACAACGGCTATCCAGGTCAGGTAAGTCGTTGCTCTGCTCATCAAGTTACTAGAACTGTCCTTATTTCGCGTTGATGGGTCCCTAATACCTATGACTGCCAACGCAATCAGTGGAGGTGTGAGCGCTACAAGGTGATGTGGGAAGAGAGGGACCTGGTGCCAGAGCAAGTAGAGCGTTGCAAGCAACCAGGCAATTAACGGAATAACTCTCCAATCGCGTCGTAAAAGCGCTGCCGCTATACCATACAAAGCAGTGAGCGTCAAGCACGAGGTAAGTGCGCCCTGAATACTAGCAATGTTGTCTTGCTGAGTAGTAGTAGTGCTATATACCTGCGCAGCTTCGCTGTGAAAAGTAATCACACTCTGTATCATTGACTGGTATGAGCCGCTGAAAGGCACCAGCAAGACTAGAAATGTCAGTATACATACTCCAATACCAACCATAATCGGAAGCAAGCCAGTTAAGCGCGTTCCAGGTCGCTTATGCCAGATCTGCCACAGTCGAGCCAGCATCAGTAGAGCTATAGGGACGAGAATAGATACACTGAGCACCTTACATAGGATGCTCAATGTGAGCGTGATGCCTGTGAGAGCAGCATAGCAAAGGCCGCGAGTGCCCTCAGGATGTTTCCACCAGAGGTAAGCCAGGCCCACCGCCAGTAGCCCGAAAGCCGCTGATGATACCTCGGCTTCGATGGTTTGCGATTGCACAAGGTACAGTGGGTTGACAAGCAGCAAGAGTAGAGCCCCGATTGCACCCAGGCGACCACTCAATGTCTTGCCGAGCAGGAAAGCCCCCAGGAGGCCGAAGAGCGAGATCAGGGCTATAGCAAACCTTGCTGACCAGAGTGAGCTGCCGAAGAGTATGTAGCCTGGAAATGTGGAAAGCATGAAGAAAGGGGGTTGTGAATAGAAAATATGCTGATAGAGCGCATTTCCGGTGCTCATCAAGCGCAAGGTTTGCCAGTACACACCTTCATCATAACCATCACGATCAAATGGCAGACCGAGATGGTAGAGGCGCATCCCGATAGCAGCAACAACCAGGGCCAGTACTGCTCCCCATAGAAAGAGGGTTTGCCAGTCGGGATAGTGCATGGCCTGCCTGGTCTTATCGGTTGTAATAGTGTTTTTCGTTGTACTGACGGACATAATGTGTATCTCTTTGTTGTATTGTTCCTTTCAGGGCGACCGAAGGACTCTGCTGGCGAATATGATAGGTATGTGATTGTCGCTATGCCCTGGCCCCACCCAGGGCGAGGACAAGCCATCGCCCCTACTATGGACGAGCCTGACAAAGCCGCGTCGTAGGCATAGTAGGGGCGATGGCTTGTCCTCGCCCTGCTTTATCTAGCCGCCCATAAAGAAAAATGGGCCTGCATCTTTGGGGAATATTTCACCGGTTGTGATGATGCCTGTTTCGCCTTCTGATGAGAAATTCTCCTCCGTGCCTGTTTTAGGGGCATCTATCGGCAGTTGGTCATTGCCGTTGCTGTGCTCACCGACCAGGGCATAACCATTTGTCGTGCCATTGGTGTGGCCATTGCCATTACTGGCCGTGATTTCAAAGTTGGCAAGGACCGTTTTGAGAACACGTTTTGCATCGGCCTCATCGATCAATCGTTTGATCTCTTCCGCGACCAGTTCATCACGCTCTATCAGGGACTCAGCAACTGCCATAACTGCCTCGCGATGTTCCTGGAAAAGGCGTTTCACCGCTTTGAATTGCGATTGAAGCACAGCTTCAATCCGATCAGACAGCTTGGGTACTCCTGTTATTCCCCCACCGGCACTAATAAAAGGCAGGTATGAGGTTAGTGTTCCATCCATGCCGTAAAGGCCAACATACCTTGTGGCAAGTTCTGTCGCGCTGGCGAAGTCTCCAGTGACTCCGTTCAAGTTCACATCAAGGAACAATTCCTCAGCGGCTCGGGAGGCTAGAGACACTTGAATGCGAGCAAGAACATCCTCCTTACTCCAGGTTACAATGGTCTCCGTTTGACGCCAGGCGGCAAATGCCGCTGCTCCTTCCAGGTCACCATGTTGATGGATTGTGACAAAGGCTGGGAAGTAGCGGTCCATCAGATAGTAGCAAGCTACAGCGTGTCCTGCCTCGTGGTAAGCAAGGCGCCTGCGCTCAATCGGAGTTAATTCAGCGAGTTGTCGCAGACCGAATTCGTGTACATCTTGTGCCTCGACGAGATCCTTGTAGGTCACCATATCGCGACCATCGAAGTGAGCAATGATGACCCCTTCGTTAATGACATGTTTGATCGCTACAGGAGTATACTCAACCATGCGTGCTACCAGAGTAGGTATAGAGATGTTCGGATCGTGTTTGACTTTGTTGAGATAATACTCAATCACTTCGCCACGATACTTGTCGGTTGGTGGAGCAACATGAATCTTGCGGTCAAAGCGACCCGGGCGTAGCAGTGCAGGATCGAGCGACTCGGGGATATTTGTTGCGCCAACAGTGAGTACCGGTTGATTCTGAACACGGCTATGATAGAGACCAACTATACGCAGAATTTTCTTAAACCAGCCAGTCTCAATATTCGGTGGATCCATCTGCATCAGTAGTTCATTGAGGCCACCCATGCCGCCACCAGCGGCCCCAAAGAGCCCGCCACCCATACCCAAAGTTCTGCCGGCGCCCGCTGAACGGGACATGCCGATGGCATCAATTTCGTCCATAAAGACAACACAGGCACCATACTCACGCGCTAAACGACGTGCTTTAGTGTAGAGCCTTTTGATCATGAGCACATTCATGCCCACGAACATGGCCTGGAAGCTGGCAGCGCTGGCATAGGCAAAGGGGACGCCCGCTTCAGTACTCATGCACTGCGCAAGATAACTTTTGCCCGTTCCTGGATCGCCTGTGAGCAAAAGGCCACGCACAGCTTGCCCCCCCATCTCCTTGAACTCTTCAGTACCCCGCAGCAGCAATACAATGCGCCTGGCTGCCTCCAACACCTCTGGATTTCCTTTATAGTCATCAAAGCTGACGCCTGTCTCACCCGGCATTACCCAGTACAATCGCGGACGACCCAGAAACCAGAAAAGAGCTCCAAATTGTATGATGATAAACATGACGGCAAAGCCGATCTGGAAGACATACGTTAAGACCGTTCCAGGTGATGGTGCACTTAGTTGCGGTAGCATAGTGAAAAAGAAATACCAGAGCACCAGGCTGAAGAGAACAAGCCAGATCCAACGCCTTTTCGCAAAACGTCCGAATTGATCCATACCTATATCGATGGATCTATCCAGGTCATCGCGTTTTATCTTGTTATTTTTTGACACAGCAGTCTATCCCTTCTGCGTATAAAGTACCGGCTGGGCACTCTATCATTACTTTTCTTATCCTAAAGATGCGCGAAAATCTACAAGGGTGGCATTTATAAGAACCCCTCCATTTTGCGAGACTGTGATGAAATGCCAGATCAAGTAGCCGCTGGTATTTCCGCCCGGTCCGGTAGCAGAGAGGTCTACTTGTACGAAGCTATCGATAGTACTATCCGATTCTTGAAACACGCTTATGACATTGATAGTTTTCCAGGTCAAGTGTCCCTTTGGTTGGCTGAACTGGCTAACGAGTTGTTGGACATCGGGTGGCTGTGGCATATTTTTATCAAGCAATTGCAAGGCAATAACATTACCATCGCGCATGTCATAGAGCCAGTTTTGTACCTGTTCGCCTCCGCCTTTGCTGCCTTTTATATGGAAGTTGAAAGGATCATTGCCAATACCGAAAGGCCATCCTCCACTGACCGCGTAATTTGCTCCTACAGCACTGCCCAGGATAAGTAGAATCATGATAAAGGTAACCAGTTTGTGGTTCCTCATCCCACGAAGAAGATAGTAGATACCCTTGAAGATGGGGCGAAAAATGCCTTTAACAAACCGGGCAGTGGGTGTTTCGCCCGCTCTTTGCCTGGATGCGTATTCAACTTTTTTCTCTTCTGGCGTTGTTTGTTCAGGTGGTTGTTGTGTAGGTGATGGGCTTATCATGCGTCTCGCATCTCAACTTTCTTAGGCTGCATGTTACTATTCCCTCATGATGTACGATACACTACAATGGGCTTTTTGGCAAGGTATTAAGACTGAATCCAATAGTGCGGACACGAACACTCGTTACGTTTGATATAATAATGTGTACGTATATATGTTACATAAGTAATCAAAGCTGGCTCTTATCGGGAAGGCAGGTGAAGAAGTTTATGGATTATAGCAAGGATAAGCCAACGGGAATAGATGACAACCCGTATATCTGGCTGCGATACACGACCCAGTTTAGCACCGGAGGGCGCACGCATACGATTGAGATGGGTATTCCTGTTCCACTGGGGGCTAGTGCGGAAACGCGCGAACAATTAATTCGTGAAGCCGAAATGGGGATGGAGCAGCTTACAAGGCGCGTTGAAAGCCGGGTATCGCAGATGTTACAGCGCAACACTCGACCACCTGAAACTGCACGAGCACAAGAGCCTGCAATTATAAGGCCTGGGCAAGCGTCTCAACAAGAGGCAGGCAGTCGGTTGTTGACAGGATCGCCTGCCGCTACTGGCACAAGGTCAACCACACCAGCCCCTGGTCGCGAGGGACCGCAACCGCTCCCACTACATGAAAAGCAACCTGCATCGATGCCGGCGCGTCAGAGCGGACCGGTAAGTATGCCTGTTACACCTGGCATGCAAAGTGATGCGAGTAGTAATATGAAGCTCTCGCAATTTATGCAGGCCATTCGGGATGCCTGGGGGTTAACACCGAAACAGGCTATGGATTTGTTAAATGTGAAAACACTGAACGGCATGAATTACCGCGAAGCTTTGAGACAATTGCAGCCAATTGTTGAGGGAAATGCCAGGGAAACGGAAATGTCTGATTCCAGTAAAAATGCGTCTGTAGTGAGTCAGTCAAAACCTGCGGAAGAGCGGGGGCGACCCCAGGCATCTCCTCCCAACCCATCACCACCTCCGTCCATACGGACTCGTGGATCACAACCAGCATCGGCGCCGCAGTCTCCAGTGTCTTCAAAAACGTCATCTCCAACACCACCGGTGCGTCCTGCTCCTGGCACTTTAGCTGGTCCCACCAATATTCCGGTAATTCCGATTAAAGATGAGATGATACGTGATGCGCCGAGAAAAGTATATAAATTTGACGAAGAGCTAGAAGAAGAGAAGGAGGAGGAGAGTGAGGAGCAACAGGTGATTGCAAGGCTCAAGCTGGATGAATTGAAAGAGGTGCGCGGCACGTCACCTGCCAGTCCGGCGCGCTTGACGGCACTGCAAAATGTGCTTAATTCGCAAATCAGCGAGGAGCAGTTGCAGCACTTGATACAAAACGCGTGGGGGGTACCAAGTGTAAAGAAATTGAAGGTTGACCAGGTAGAAGCGCTGATTTCCTGGGCAAAGGAGGATTACTTCCTGGAAGAGGTAGAGTCTGTACTGGCGCTCATTGATGGGGAGGAACCTCATGCGCGTAGTGACCGGTGAGGCCAAAGGGCGCAAACTCAAAGGCCCCAAAACATCTGGCACGCGTCCCATCATCGATCGAGTGAAAACAGCACTCTTCGATTTCCTTTCGACGCGCGTTGAAGATGCTCGCTTCCTGGATCTTTTTGCCGGTACAGGCGGTGTTGGTATAGAGGCCCTAAGTAGGGGAGCTGCCGGCGCGACATTCATTGAAATGAACTATAGCATGCTAAAATTAGTGCGCGAAAATCTAAAAATTACCGGCCTGGGGGATCGCGCCGAGACCTTGCATGCCGATGCATTCAAGTTTTTGCAATCGTACGCTACTGAGAACCAATCTCTGTCAGGGGGTCAAGAGCGTGAATATGATATCATTTACGTGGCTCCACCTCAATATCAGGCTATGGCAGCGCGCGCTTTACAACTGCTTGATCATTCGCGACTTGTGCCAGATACGGGTCTGGTAATCATCCAGATTCACCCCAAGGAGCGCTCAGTGGTGGCTGCAGTCCCGCTGGCACACCTGGCTTTGACCCATGAGCGACGCTATGGCAGTACATTACTCATGTTTTACGAAGTAAGGACCAGATTATGACTTGTCACACACAGCTAGTGGGTCACTTGCCAACTTCAATGGCATTCACTCTATGCTAAGTAAGCCTCACAGGCGATATGAGAGGAAAGGCAATGCCGTCGCAAATGGCAAGTGACCCACTCGCCCCCCGTAGGGGCCGATTTATCGCGCCCATCGCCGATTTATCGGCCCCTGGTGGATTCTCCACTATCCAAAGGAGCAGTGGATGGTAAGCAAATCAGGAAGTGGGCGTTTTGCTTTCATAGATGCTGGCGAAGCGGCTCGTCTATTGGGGATTGACCGGGTGACGCTCGATCAATGGGTGCGTGATGGTCGCTTAAAATCACATCGTGAAGAAGATATTCATACCTGGTTTCAACAGCTTGCTCCCGATGGATACGAGCGCAACAAGCGCAATGCGGAACATACCATCAAGAAACTACAATACCTGGTGAGTCTCATTGAGGAAGCGCAAGGACGCGAGCAGAAATAGAGGTGGTATTGTGAAGGTGCCTCCTCAACGAAAACAATAATGGATAATGTAAGATCAGGTCTATTCTAGATCGAGAAGCCCTAAGCGTATTAGTTTCTTCGCTAACTGATACACGTCCTTTTTATCTCCATCCTTGCGTATCCCTAACGTTACAACCAACACTGTAACTAGCTCATCATCGACCTTGTAAATAATGCGGTATCTTTGACTGACAGCTCGCACACTGCGATAGCCTCCAAGCTCTTCGATCAAGGGCTTTCCTTGCAATTCTGGCTCATATTCGAGATCGTTTATACGTTTGCCAACACTCTCTCGTATTCGTCTATCCTTAATTTCTGCTAATTGTTTCTCGGCGATAGGAAGCATGATAACTTTCCATTTCATTCTAAGCCGAGCTCCTTCTTCACATCCTCCCAGGGTCTACCCTTGCCCTCGGCCATTTCCTTAACGCCCTGGCGGAATGCAGCCATTAACTCTGCATCGCCCATAATTTCGAGCGTCTCCATGATGGATTCATACAGCTCCCATGGGAGAATAGCCATTAAAGGCTTGCCGTGCCGTGTGACCATCACTGCTCCTGGCTCTTGCTCAAACTGCTCTGGCAAACGAGTGATCTCCTCACGGATTTCTGAAATTGAATAGGTCTTTTCTGGCATTGATCGGGCCCTCCTTTTACAGAAAATTGTACAATAAAAAGTACAATTTGTCAAACTAATTTGTCAGGCGTACTCATAGACAATGCTATTCTTGTTCTTTTCAGTGCTGTACTTTTCTGTTAAACTGACCGGGTGATAGCAAATTTGTTATTGTTATCCTTTTCATCAAAGTAAGTAGGAGAATTATGGATAATCAACAATGGCAACCAGAGCAACCTCCGCAGCAGTATGGGCAACCACCAGAGGGTCAGCCCCAATGGCAACCATCACAATATGGCCAGCCGCAGTGGGGCCAGCAACCCCCTCCGCAACAGTATGGGCAACCACCAGAGGGGCAGCCACAGTGGGGCCAGCAACCCCCTTACTATGTCCCACAACAGCAACAACCCCAATGGGGAATGCAACAGCCATATCAACAAATGGGCATGCAAAAGGACTGGTTAACGACACTCCTTCTGTGTATCTTCGTGGGGATTTTAGGCGTTCATCGTTTCTATACCGGCCACATCGGGATAGGGGTAGTTCAACTACTAACGTTTGGTGGCTGTGGTATCTGGTGGCTCGTAGATCTAATCATGATCGCAACGGGCACTTTTACAGACAGCAATGGCCTCCCATTAGTGAAAAATGTATGAAGAGCGCATCGCTCAAAAGGCCTGGGAAAGTGGGATTGTATATCCTTCTTCCCCTGGCTTTTGTGTGCATTCCAACTTCCTGGCTTGAAGGACATCGCTCTATCTGCTTAATCCGCAACGTGTTTGGCATAAAGTGTCCCGGTTGTGGCATGATCAGAGCTATCTCCTGCGTTCTTCATGGAAACTTCAAGGGAGCTTTTCACTATAACAAGCTAGTTGTTATTGTCTTCCCACTCCTGTGCTACCTGTGGTTGCAAGGTGTGACGACAGAATACAGGAGGGATAACTCCATTACGAATAATCGCCGCTATCATGGTTGATGCCTGGGATGGTACAAATAATCCGGTAAACAGCGTGTCACATCCGTGACTGACCCGACAATGAAGTCCGCGCCACGTTTCTGATAGGTTGCTACCTCGTGCTCATGAACTAGCATTACTGCGAGCATATCTGGCTCGTTCTCTTTTTTGATTGCCCGGTAGTTTAGCACCAGGTCCAGGTCGTCACCGGTATCGCCAATGTATAAGCCCCCGCCTACTGCTCCCTTTATACCCGCGATAGCCAACTGCAAGGCGCGTGGATCAGGCTTAGGGCAAATGTCGGCAGAGATGACCACGTCCCACGAGTGTGAGCCGGTGTGTGCCTCCATCATCTCCAGAGCAATATCCACCTCCGGACCGACTCGTCCCGTAATCAATCCCAGATGAGGTATGCCTGCATCGCGAAGCATGGTGAAGAAATCGGGAGGAAAATTCATCTCTTCGTTATGAACAAAACCAGGAAAGTCAGGCAGGTAACGAGGAGTATAACCAAAGCGTTTCTTGATCTCAGCAGCACCCCAGTAAAATTCGTGATAGATGTCGCCAATCATGTTGTAATCAAGCTGGGCGGTGGCGGGCATCACCTCTCTTACCCATTCAATACCGCCATGACCCTCTACGTTCGCGGCTCGTGAGAGCGCGGCCCATTCCTCGATACTACGCTCAGCAAGAGGCGTTCCTTTCCATTCGCGCAGTCGTGCTGTGCAAAGTGTTGCCAGTAGATAACACATATCCCAGTCGTTATTGTAACCGCCAGCTTGCTTGAAAGCGATTACGTCTTCGTGTGTGACCAAAGATTTGCCTTCGTTCTGGCCCCAATCGAGGTCGTGAATCGTGCCAGCAACATATTCCGCTGTCGCGATGTCCGTGGCATGAAACGAGTCAATGGTTTTGATGAGTACGCCATCGATGTCGAAGAATATGGTATCAAAGTAAGTTGGAAATTGCAGATCCGGTCGTTTCCAGAAAACCGGCGTCTCCATGGAAAGCCCTTTCGTGAATAAAATATAAATGTAGGGCGCACATGCGCGCCCTATGCAAGACGATGTTCAATTCAGGCAAAAAATTGCGCTTGATATAGAGATATAGTATCTCCAAAACCGGGAAATTGGAAGAGATATTTTGAAACGAACCGAAAAGAAGTGGCGTTTCATAACTTAAATCAAACAGAAATGTCATTCAGAACGAAGTGAAGAATCTACGTTGAACAGATCTTAGTGTTACATAGCTTAAGTCGGATGCCACACCTGATTCGTGTTACTAGTGTGCATCGACAATTTCCTGTGAGTAAACATGGTATAGAGTAACTAGATACCCTGGAAAGGAATATATCTATGGCTGTCTGGAATAACCCAACTGTGAGTGGAGCAGAGAAACATGTCGGAAATTGGTTGGGTGGCTTTAAGGCTTTCATCCTGCGTGGTAACGTTGTCGACCTGGCAGTCGGCATTGTGATAGGTGCTGCCTTTACCGCTGTTGTGAATGGGCTTGTCAGCGATATCATCACACCGCTTATCCCGGTAGGTGGTACCAGCCTTTCCAACTTGACCTGGAAACTTCCCTATGCTACCATCAGGTATGGCGCTTTCATTAATGCGCTTATTACCTTCCTGATTGTGGCGCTCGTCATTTACTTCTTCGTTGTGCGTCCTGTGAATGCACTAATGGCTCGCTTTAAACCCAAGGAAGTAGAGACTCCTCCAGCCACGCGCGATTGTCCATATTGTTTGAGTAGCATTCCACTGATGGCTACTCGTTGCGCCTATTGTACGTCTCCGCTGCCACCACCTGATCAACCTGCCCAGGCTCCGGCGGCACCCCAGGAGGCTGCGCAAAAAGCCTGAGTTCATTATCGTGCTGCCAGTACCTTCAAAAACTGGCGCACGATTGTGATTCCAATCGCATAAACAAGAATGGCGATCAGCGTTGAAACATCAATGCTATAGCCATTATAAGGAAGCGAGGGCAGCAGGTTCTGGAATGGGATGACCAGAGGCGTGCTTAACAAGAAAACCCAGCGCGAGAAAAGTGATCCCCCATTATCAGAGAAGTGAAAGAAATAGAGGATGAAGCGCGTGAAGAGGAGTAGCAACAGCACTGCCAGAATAAGCGCGAGCAGTTGATTGACTTTATTGATGATGGCGGAGAAAAGTGTTCCCAGGCCATGAATTACCCTCTGTATCCATGATTCATGTGGGAGAGCAATACGTGGTATGGCTGTAGTAATGTTTGGCAGCATAGGCTCAGTGACGTCATTGTATAACGAATAGTGATCTACTGATTGACGTCGTTGACGCTTCATGGCTTATTGTTCGCTCCAGGCAAGTTGATGTTTCTGACTACAAAGACATTTACCCCACTGCTTTAAACGCAAATTTTCATGGATTTCGCACCCAACTCATGATTATATTATATCACTCTATGGCAATTACGAGGGTGGGAGAAATGTAGGTATATGTTGTGGGCCCTGGATATCTTCGATTTCGATAATGACATCCATATCTTGCTCGCCTAGAACTTGCATCTGTTCCCATCCCTCGAGTGGTGCATCAAGTATTGTGCGTTGCAGTAGCCCGCTATGATAGGGGATCACCTGATCTTCGACCAGGCGATGCCTGCTCTTATTGCGTTCCAGACAGATCTCGGGTGCAATGTTGAAGATGAGCAAGCAGCCGAAGTAACCGAATCGGCGTGAAAGATCTCGCAGTTTACGGCGGGCATCTGGTTGAAGCGCTGTACTATCCGCAACAGTGAAACGGCCCAGATAAAGGCGCTTCTGGATGATGAAGTGAAAGACTTCAAAGGCATCGCGGTTGACCTGCTGGTTATTCTCGTCGTCGCAAATCATAGCACGGCAGTGGTCTGATGAGACAATAGTTGTGGCAGGAAAGTGTTGAGCCGCGAAGGTGCTTTTCCCGGAGCCAGCAGGTCCGCATAAAATGAGTAGGGTTCTACGTGGGACTTTGATGATCTTCGATGCAGTCATGAGGTTTGCTCACTTGCCATTGCTATGCATTCTCTCCTTTGATATAATAGCCCTGCATATATACGGTTATTTGTCGCATTATATTTCCTTACATTCAAATGATAAAGATGCGCCAGCAGCGCTTTTATTCAACGCAATTTTACAACGTTTAGTGCATGTTCATCCATCCTGTGGTAAACGAGCATTTTACGGCTTTTGTTTGATAGAGGAGGTCATGGTGTCTGTTGAAATGAAATTTACAAGTACCGAAGTTCGTGAGCGTTTCTTGGACTTCTTTGCTAGCAAGGGCCATTTGAGGCTACCTAGCTCGTCATTGATTCCAAATGATCCGACAGTATTATTGACTACCGCAGGTATGCAGCAAATGATCCCCTACTTTCTAGGGCGTGAGGCTCCACCTGCGCTGCGGCTCACTTCGGCACAAAAATGCTTCCGCACAACGGACATCGATAAAGTTGGCAACGAACGCACCTTGACCTTTTTTGAGATGCTAGGCAATTTCTCCGTGGGTGATTATTTTAAACGCGAAGCAGTCGCCTTTGCCTGGGAATTTCTGACACAGGTGGTCAAATTGCCTGCTGCACGGTTGCACCCAACCGTGCATCCACAGGATAACGAAGCTCCCAGGTGGTGGAGTGAGATCGCCGGTATCCCCGAGCGGTAGAGCCGATTGCAAGCCTGGGTGCGATTGTGAGCGTTTCCTGGAGATCTGGAACCTGGTCTTTATGGAATTTTACCAGGACCTCGATGGCACCCGCACACCGCTGCCCAAGAAGAATATTGACACGGGCTTAGGTCTCGAGCGGCTTTCGATGATCCTGCAAGGCAAAGAGTCGGTCTTCGATACAGACTCGTTTCGCGTCGTCATCGATCGCTTTGCAGAGCTTGCCAACACCACATATGGGAAGGATGCGAAAACCGATATCTCGCTGCGGGTGATCGCAGACCATGCGCGCGCGCTGGTCTTTCTGGCTGCTGATGGTGTTCTACCGAGCAATGAGGGTCGTGGCTACATTTTCCGCCGCATCCTGCGTCGTGCTGTACGTCATGGCAAACTGTTAGGACTCGATAAACCCTTCCTGGCTGATGCAGCCGATACAGTAATTAACCTGATGCGCGGTCACTACATCGAGTTGGGTCTGCAACGCGACCGCATTGTGGAAATACTGAGTCTTGAAGAGAAGAAGTTTGGTCAGACACTAAACGCTGGAATGTACCTGCTCAACATTCTGCTCGAAGATTTGAAGCAACGTGGCCATAGCACTATCCCAGGAGAAGATGCTTTTAAGTTATACGATACCCATGGCTTCCCACTGGAACTAACGCAGGAGGTGGCAGCAGAGCACGGTTTCACTGTGGATGTCTCCGGTTTTGAACAATCCATGCAGCGGCAGCAAGAGCGCAGCCGTGCGGCAAGCGCATTTACGCAAGGGCGGGATGAAGCAGCCCTCACAGAAGTGCTGAAGCGTGTTGGGCCAACTGAGTTCATAGGCTACCAGGGAATCACCGGTAGCAGCAACGTTGTTGGCCTGATTGTAGATGGGGTCGAAGTTGATAGTATCAGCGCTCCACAAGATGCCCTGGTAATACTTGACACGACACCATTCTATGCAGAGAGTGGTGGTCAAATAGGTGATCGTGGTGATTTGAGTGGCTCGATGGGTGTCTTCCAGGTGCAGGATACACTTCGTCCCTTGAAAGGGTTGATTGTACACTATGGGCGCATCAGTGAAGGGTATATGCGTGTAGGTGATAGCGTACAGGCCAATGTAAATGGGCAGCGACGTGAGGATACTATACGCAACCACAGCGCCACACACCTGTTGCATAAAGCGCTGCGCGATATCATAGGTCCTCAAGTTGAGCAACGTGGCTCATTGGTGGAACCGGAGCGTTTGCGTTTCGATTTCGCTTGCCCGCGCGCCTTGACCCCTACGGAGATAGCGCTGATTGACGAGCAGATTAACCGTTGGATTCGCGCTGATCTTCCTGTTCATACGAATATCATGCCTTTGCAAGATGCAATGGCGACAGGTGCGATGGCGCTCTTTGGCGAAAAGTATGAGGACGAAGTACGTGTTGTCTCAATGGGAAAAAGCATTGAGCTGTGTGGTGGCACACACTGCTTTGCCACTGGCCAGATAGGGCTGTACATCACCATCCAGGAGACAAGCATTGCTGCTGGTATTCGGCGCATCGAGGCCCTCACTGGACGTGGTGCGGAGGCGTACCTGCGAGGACGCAGTTCCCTGGTTGAAGTAATCAGCGCTAAATTGCAGACGCAACCTGATATACTTGAGACACGTATCGATCAACTTGTACAAGAAATGGCGACCGCTCGTCGTCAAATTGCACAATTCCAACGTGAGGCAGCACAGCGACAAACAGAGGCCCTGGCTCGAAAGGCCCTGGAGGTAGCAGGAGTTCCAGTAGTAGCGACAAGCGTAGATGTGCCTGACGAAAAAGTATTGCGTGAGATGGGCGATATGGTGCTCCACAAGCTTGAACGACCGGGGGTTGTAGTGCTAGCTGGCAACTTCCAGGATAGAGTGGGGATTCAGGTGAGCGTCTCATCAGAACTGATCAGGCAGGGCCTCCATGCCGGGAAAATTGCAGGAGCAGTTGGCCAGCGCCTGGGAGGTAAAGGTGGCGGTAAACCAGAGTCAGCCCAGGGTGGAGGCAAAAACAAAGCTGAGCTTGCCGCAGCTCTCGCTATGGTGACGAAACTCATAAGCGAAGCCCTGTAGACGTAGGTGAGGGTCACACGGGAAAGGAAACTCTTGCGGTCGTACGTTCCACGTGCTATAAAGAAGATGCAGAAATTATTGAGGAACCGACGAGTTGAACATGTTGTACGTTCTCTTCTTTAGTAAGGTCATAATCAACACAGCTCAGGAAGACATATATGAATGAATAATCCCTTTCAGTTCCTACGCGACTTTTTATCAAGATTAGGACGGCAACACGAGAATGGTAGATATGCAGGCCGCAGCGCTGAAATGCGCTCTTCGGTTGGAGAAGATTCACGTTCAGTTTTTACGGCGCTCGATATTGGCACGGCCTATGCCAAGGCTATGATTATTGAGGTACAGGACGATATCGGGATTGTACTGGGTGTAGGACGCCATCAACAAAGTTACAGCCACATGTCAGATGGTATCGTTACCGATATTCCAGGTGTTATTACCAACTGTAACGAAGCGTTGACGAAAGCAGAGCAGTCGGCGGGGGGCATCATTGCTCCTTCAACTGTGATTGGCATTGCTGGTGAACTAGTCAAAGGCAGCTCGATCACGATTTCTAAGCAAAGGCAGCAGCCCACCAAAGCCATTTCTCCGGAAGAACTGGAAAGCGTGATCTCAAGTGCGCAGCAAAAATTATTGAAGATTGCCAAAGAGCGTATTGCTGCTGAAACTGGTTATCCCAATATTGAGGTGCGCCTGACCAATGCGGCGGTGATCTCGGTTCGTATCGATGGGCAGACGGTCTCCAATCCGATTGGCTTTCGCGGTCGGCACTTCACTTTAACCCTGTTCAGTGCTTTTGCGCCGCTGATGCAATTGGGTGCGCTGGAGACAGTTGCGCAGGGGCTAGATTTGACGCTCGTGACGATTGTCGCCGAGCCGTATGCGCTGGCTCGGTGCCTGAGTGTCAACGCCAGTGCGGATAGCGGGGCCATCTTTATTGATATCGGTGGTGGTACAACTGACATCGCGCTTGTGCGCCAGGGTGGGATCGAAGAGACCCGCATGTTTGCGTTGGGTGGACGAACCTTTACCCGTCGCCTCGCGTCCAGTAAAGGTTTATCGATTAAAGAGGCCGAGAAGCTCAAGTTAAGTTACAGCGGTGGGGGTATCAAAGGAAATGAACGGGACGAGATCCAACACATTTTTGCCTCAGAAGCTCAAACCTGGATGGATAGTGTAGAATTGTTGGTCGAGGAACTGGCAAAGGGAGAACTTTTACCGCCAGCGATTTACCTGGTTGGAGGTGGCTCTGGTCTGCCCGATTTGCGTCAAAAACTTGAGACCTTCCCATGGACGGACCGTCTCCCATTTTCTCGTCAACCCATTATTGAAACCATTCAGCCTGCTATGGTGACGAGCATTGCTGACCCCAACAATCTCTTGAGAAATGCCCAGGATATTACGCCAATGGCGCTGGCTTACCAGGCTATCGAACTGCAAAACGAAGACAACGTTTTGGATAGGGTGCTCTATAGGGTGATTCATCAAATGCACATTTAAAGCATGATCAATGTTAAGATTCATCCGGCATCTATACTGCAATGCAGCTAGTAGGGGGAAAAGGGCATATGGCTAATGAACAGATCATTTATGTTGGCCCAGAAGAAGAACTGACAATTGTGCGTGAACGTCTGGAACACAATCAGGCAGGACGCATCACGCTTGTCGTACCACCGCAAACGCAATTGCGCAGTCACGTCGGTTGGCGGCTGCTTCGCTCTCGTATGCGAGAACTGGGCAAGGATGTACTGGTCATTAGCTCTGATCCTCAGATTCGAGCAGTAGCGAAAGCGGCTGGATTTCGAGTCGCGGATTCGCTTGAGTCTCCCCTTTCAGATAAACCTCGACCCAACAAACGCCCTGTTCGCAGTGATACGAGCGGTAAAGCGTCTCAGGGTTCAGGGAAGCAAGAGAGCACTGGCCGCCCGGATAGTCGCTCTTTACGAGCAGGTCAGCAGCCGAATAAACGTAACCAGCCCGCGAGTGGTCGGCAACAAACGCCGGTATCATCAAGCAATAAAGGTGGTGCATTTAGCGGCTCTGGTGAGATGAATACAAGGACTGGCGCTCCTGCTTCGCCTACATTTGAGATAGAGGACCTATCATTCGACTCAGATTATTCAATGCCCAATCAACCAGTTCCTCCCGGTCGTTCTGTGGCAGCAGGTCGAGAAGATGATGAAATCGACCCATTGATGGCAGATTATTATGTTGCGCGAAGCATACGCGAGGCAGCCCAGGGAGGAGAAGCTGCCTCAACGCCCTCAGCCTCTAAGATGACAGGTCCCCCGAGTGGTAAGCCAGAACAATCGAGCAAGATATCTCCTCAGAGAGAGATCGACGATGATCCATTTGCGTATATGGAGGACATTCAGCCAGTCGCTTTGCCAGAGCAGCGAGCTTCTACTTTCATTCATGATATCGACCCTGGGGTTCCCGATCTCTCGGATATTCCAACCGACGTGCATGAAGTCGAAATCGAAGACCTGGGTGATCAAGGGGAGGTTATGCTTCAGCATGATTCGTCGCTGCATACAGTTGCTGAACCAATGCTTGAGGAACCGGGCATGCAGGAGACGCCGCGAATCTACCGCATGCCTCCACGAAGCAGCCGTATGGGAAGTAATGCGCGTCCATCGTTTGAAGATTTTGAGGACGAAGACGAACTGCTGCCGGTACCCATTTCAGATCAGCCCACACGTACTACTCCATCATATCCAGCGCGTCCATCTGGTGTCCCTATTCCGTCAGTAGTGGGTAGGCGCGAGCCGAAACCAATAATCCAGCCTCCATCACAGGGACGCAATGTTTCGGCCAAAACTCCTGCGCAACAGACCAGGAAACCCCCCTCTACAAAAACAAGTCGTACTGTCACAAAGCCTCCCATGACTGGAAGGACAGGTGCAATATCCAGTCAACGAGACCGTCGCATTGCAATCATAGTTGCTATCTGCCTTGCTGTGTTAGTATGTGCCGTTCTGGCATTCCTCTTCTATGGCGCCAATGCGACCGTTACCGTCATCGTCCCATCACAGACCTTGAGCGTCACCGGGCACTATATGGCCAGCACCAATCAGCATGATGCCCAACACAATACCATTCCTTCTCAGGTACTCACCTACCCCGCCAGCGCTACGGGACAAGGCACAGCTACCGGCACAGTCAACCAAGGCAATCAAGTGGCTAGCGGGACCGTCACTTTCTCCAATCAAGGGACGACGTCCCTGGATATTCCCACCGGCACGGTGCTCTCCACCAGTGGCAAGGTCGCCATCCAGTTTGTGACGACGGCTGATGCGCTCGTGCAACCTGCGAGTAGTAGCACCGTCCCCTCTGTGGTGCCGGTGCAAGCCCAACTGCCGGGCGAGAGCGGCAATGTGGCCGCCAACAGCATCACTATCATTCCACCTGATAGTCTGCTCAAGATTGCGGAGGGGGCGCGGCCAACGTACGGGCGGTCTCCAGTGCTGATGTCAACACGCTGGCACAGACCCTGCAAAAACACATCCAAAACGAGATTTCCCTCTGGCTGACAAAAAGCGTCTCGAAAGGCGATGTCGCAGGAACGCCGATACCAAACGTGTTGGCAAGCTCCACGCCTCTGCCAGGGGAGAAGCTGATTACCACCCCCACCGTAGGGCAGCCTGCGCCCGGTGGCAAATTCACCGGTGTGCTGAGTGTCACCGTGTCGGTCCTGGTGATACGCCACCCGGCTATCCAGGCAGCGGGCAGAGCGCAACTCCATGCGGCTGCCCAGCGCAAGAGTCCTCCGTCTGACCTGGCCACTCAACTCCCTCTGACCGTGAAGGTGACCAGCAGTACGCCCTCCAAAGATGGGACGACCCTTGCCATCACAGTGGCATCGACCGGGTACATCTTCCAACAGGTCTCGACACAAGGGATCAGCAATCAGGTGGCTGGCAAGAGCCTGGATGATGCGCAACGCTTCATCACGCGTGGACAGGCAGGGATCAAAGGGGTGGTAAGTACCAGTATCGTGATCTTTCCTCCCTTCCTGAGCCTCATGCCATTTCGCCCAGAGCAAATTCACATCATTGTGCAGCCTGTCAATGTGCAACCCGCTGGGTGAAAGGGACTCCGAACGGTTAATGCTTAAGAACAAAAGAATCGGCACAACCGTAGGTGCCGATTTATCGTGCACATCGCCGATTCATCGGCCCTTGTGGTTGTTCCGATATTCCGATTAAAAAAGCTAATGTGCATGAGCATGCCTTAATTTATCCCCCAATCGTGTAAATTCTAGACAAAGAGACCATCTTTCGTTAAAATAGTGTGGCGAATTGGTGTTCTTTGGAGAGAGCAATATGGCACGATTGATGGCGTTAGATGTTGGAGAGGCCAGAATCGGCGTGGCGATAAGCGACGCGACTGGATTCCTGGCCTCTCCTTATACAACCTTGCATGTCACTCGTGATGAAGCACAGACATTTAAGACTATTCAACACCTGATCGACGAAACAGAAACTGAGGGTCTTGTAATTGGCCTTCCTATTAGCCTGGATGGAGAGATACACTCTCAAGGAGAACGCGTGCTAGCTTTCGCCGGGCGTCTGAAAGAGCACATTACCATTCCACTAACGTTCTGGGACGAGCGACTTTCAACTGTTGAGGCACAACGCCTGTTGAGTGAACGAAAAGAGGCTGAGCAAGGGAAACACCATAAGGCTGGCGATAGAAAAAAACGAGATCAAGCAAAGCGACGGCGCAGAAAGCAGGAAATTGATGCTCTGGCTGCGGCTGTTATTTTACAGGAGTACCTGGATCAGCAAATGAGTAAAACGAGGGGCACTAATATATGAAAAAACGAGGACAGCGTAGCGCAATCATAGCGGTGCTTCTACTAGGCCTCTTGATTTTTGGAGGGGTCTATTTTGCATGGACGACGGCCACCGACATCTTCCAACCAGTAAGCACGGATCAAGGCAAAACTATCGCGGTTGTGGTGCAGAACGGTGATTCCACACTCCAGATTGCTGATGAGCTGCAAGCAAAAGGCCTGGTACGTAATGCGCTCGCTTTTCGTATCTGGGCCAGGATCAAGGGGTTAGACACTCATTTACAAGCAGGGGCCTATAATCTGAGTACGAACATGACTATTGATGCAATCATTAGCCAGTTGCTCAATGGTCAGCCTGATTACATCGTTGTATCTATCCCCGAAGGATGGCGTATTGAACAGATAGCGCAGCGGCTTGGGGCTGCCAACTTACCCAAATTCAATACGCAAGAATTTTTGAAATATACAAAAAATCCGGCGCAATTCCCCGATGCAGCCAAATATCATCTTATCCTGAAATCTATCCCCTCAGGCGATAGCATGGAGGGACTGCTCTTTCCTGATACCTATCTGATACCTGTGAATGCGACGGCAGGTGATGTTGTGAATATCATGCTGACAGAGTTCAACGACAAGGTACAGCAAAATCATCTCGATGTGTTGGCACAGCAGAATCGTTTATACAAGGTAATCATCCTTGCCTCAGTTGTCGAGCGCGAAATTAGATTTAACCAGGATCGGCCACTTGTAGCCAGTGTCTATTGGAATCGTATCTACAGGCCAAATAATGAAACTGTGGGATTGCTTGATGCTGACCCGACGGTCCAATATGCTCGCGACTCACAGCCAGGAACAACAAGCTATTGGAAGCCCCTTCAGGATGTTGGCGGTAACATCGAACGTAATAGTCCCTGGAATACTTATACGCATCAAGGCCTTCCTCCCACTCCGATTTGTAATCCAGGGCTTGCCAGCATCCTCGCTGCTGCTTCACCAGCCAGGACGGATTACTATTTCTTCCTCTCCAAAAAAGACGGGACGAATATCTATGCGAAGACTCTTGCAGAGTTCGAAGCAGACAAACAAAAATACCTTCAACCTTGAAACCTTGGAAAAGGACAATAGAGAGAATTAATCGATGAACTTAAATTTCTGGCAAGTTATCTTTTTGGCCATACTCCAGGGAGTCACGGAACTCTTTCCTATTAGCAGCCTGGGCCATACTGTGATCATACCCGGGTTATTAGGCTGGGGCAATATTATTAACGACACAAGTTGTGGTGGGCAAAGTTGTTTTCTACCTGTTATCGTTGCCTTACATCTTGGCACAAGTATCGCCCTTGTAATCTATTTCTGGCGTGACTGGGCGCAGATTTTTCTCACCCTTGTCAAGAATGTGAAGGACGGTGAAGTCCATACAGGGACGGATGATTGGGTAAGCTGGCTGATCATTATCGGCATCATTCCAGCCGGAATACTGGGACTTCTGTTGGAGACACCCCTTAAGCAACTGTTTGCTTCTCCTGGAATCGCTGCCGCATTTCTGGTGGTGAACGGATCGATCCTGTTTGCGGGGGAACGCATGCGGAGACGTGCAGAGGTGAAAATGACGTTTACCACTGCTAAAGAACGGGAAGCCAGCTTTCGGACCCTGACATCTCTTACCTGGAAAGAGGCGCTGATCGTCGGTTTCGCGCAATCTCTAGCACTGATACCCGGTATCTCTCGTTCTGGAGTAACCATGGTCGCGGGCTTAGGTGTGCGGCTTAATCACGAGGATGCTGCCCGCTATTCCTTTTTGCTGGGCACACCGCTGATAGGTTTAGCCGCCCTGCTCGAGATACCACAACTGATTGGTCAGTCTGCTCAAACATGGCTCTATATCATAATTGGTATGGTAGTAGCTGGAATTGCCGCCTATCTAAGCACCAAATTTCTGATGAAGTATTTTGAGACCGGGCGCCTTTACCCCTTCGCCTATTATTGTTGGGCCTCCGGACTTTTGTCGCTCACCTTGCTTTTCACACTGCTACATGGTAAATAAAATATTGGCAGTACCCAAATTGGCTAATTCATACATTTCTGTGTAGCTCAAACAACTTTGCGCGTTTGATACAATAGATATGCTCTGGAAAGCCAGGGTGGATATTTTAAAGCGCTCATCTAGAAGAGGTAGTTATCACAATGAAGAATCCTGTAATTTTCTATGTCGTCATCGCTCTTGGTATTATTGGCCTGGCCGCCGGACTGTATTACCTGGTAGGTGGTGCACATCCTGCCCGCGCTTATGCTGGGCTTGGAATTGGCGCCGTCCTGCTTATCGGCGGTGTAGTTGGCATGTTCATGGCTCGTTCCAAAGGTACTGCCAGCTAGGCAGATTTAGGCTAAAACTCCCACCTCAGCGCTGTCATGCTGAGCGCAGCGAAGGCAACCACCTCAGCATTGTCATGCTGAGCCCTTCGCTTCGCTCAGGGTAAACTCCGCGAAGCATCTCACAGCCCGGGTTGGAGTAAGATAACCACCGGGTAAAGATTATAGTTTTCCCTGGTGGTTTTTCCGTATTATTGGACAAAAATGTATACCAGGTTGAGATGAAATGGCTAATCCTGGTGATTACCCATACGTCTCCAAGGTTACGTGAGCTGGGTCTGCTGGACGAAGGCGCGCGACAGATCCTTCGCGGAGTTTACCCTGAGTGCAACGAATGGGCTCAGGATGACAAACTCCCTGGCTGTCATCCTGAGCGCAGCGAAGGATCTAGGGCGGACTTCTGGGTAATCCCCTTGAGAAGATTTACGAATCTGTTATAATAGGTGCGTCCTAAACGGGCTATATAAGAAAAAAGAAAGGTATTGAATCCATTATGAAGAACCCGGCAATCTTCTACGGTGCGATCGTGCTCGCTATTGTTGGTATCGCTCTCGGAGTGTTTTTTCTAATTCCCGGCATTCCACACTTCATTACCGACAGCGGTATGCATATTAAGCACGCTATTCTGTTCTTTGGTCTTGGTGTCGTTGGCATCCTTGGTGCCCTCGTTACACGGCCAAAGGCGGCTGTATCAAGGTAGAAGTAATAATCAATCGGAAATGGGGTGACATCAGATCGTCACCCCATTTCCGATGGTAGCAAAATAATTCACCCCAGCACATCTCCCACGATTTGGGGATAGCCCCGCAGAAATTCATCTGCACTCATGGCTTTCTTGCCCTCCAGTTGAAGTTTATCCACGACTAAAAGACCATGAGCGGTAACGACAGAGAGTACCTGCCGACCATGCTCTTTGCGCATGCCGACTGTTCCTGGCTTTGCTTCTTCACCCGCTTCTGATGCCACAGCATGGGCCGAAACGATCTTCAATAGTTTGTTGTGCCAGTAGGTATAGGCGCCTGGCCAAGGGGTGAAGGCGCGCACTGCTCGCGCAAGCGTTGTGGCAGGACGATTCCAAACAATTTCACCATCTTCCTTGCGCAGCATACGGGTATGAGATGCCAGTTGCTCGTTCTGTGGCTGCGGCTTGATCTTCCCCTGTACCCAGAGTGGCAATGCCACGAGTAGTGCACCAGCTCCCAACTCGGCCAACTTAATGGTAAGACTTCCAGTAGTGTCATCTTCAGCAATCGGTATAGCGCGTTGGAGCAGTATTGGCCCGGTATCCACTCCCGCATCTATGAGCATGATTGTTACGCCAGTCTCTGTCTCGCCCTGTAAAATTGCCTCGGAAATGGGCGAGACACCACGATATTTGGGAAGCAAAGAGGCATGTATATTCAATGTGCCATAACGAGGTAGATCAAGCACCGCCTGCGGTAAAATTTGCCCAAATGCGGCCACGATGAAGAGATCAGCCTGGTATGCGGCTAGCGCTTCAATGTTTTCTGGACGTTTGAGTGATCCTGGTTGCCAGACAGGAATGCCATGAGCAAGCGCTGTTTGTTTTATAGGCGAAAAAACTATCCCTTTTCCCCGTCCCACCGGCTTATCAGGACGAGTTATCACAGTTGCAATATCGTAACCCTCTGGAAGTACCCGGCCTGGCCTGGCTCCATTGATCAACGCTTTCAGGGCGGGAACAGCAAACTGGGGTGTTCCCATATAAATGATTCGTAACATATTGCATTCCCTCCTACATAGGCAAAAGATAGTCTATAGAGTATGTTCCTGTATATTATATTTCCTTGCATATGGATATTAGCATATTCAGGCTACCGGGTCATCTGAAGTGACACTTACTGGCTTGCCTGGCAAAGCACTATGATATACTTGCTTGCAAAAACTACAACAAGAAAAATCCTATGCAAGAATCACCTTACATTTTCAGACTGAGTATACATTCTACAATACCGCCAGTGACTGATCCTCGGATTGTGCTGCAGCGCGCTGACGAGGTCAGCGCCGCTTTTCTTATGCTCAGTGACGCTCAAACCAGTACCCTGGTATTTACTGGCGATCCCGGGGTCGGTAAATCAACGCTGGCTGCGCTTCTGTACCGGAGCTTAGAAATAGCAGCACAAGCCGGGCAAGCGCCTATCCGGCACTTTGTGTGGCTAAGTCTCGGGCCAGGTGCAACATTGCCCGATGTGATTGCAACTATCCTCAATGAAATCGAAACAACGGACACCCATAATGTAAGGGCGGGGCTTGCCCCCGCCCTTACATCTACATCCCTTGCTCCCGCCCCTACATCCCCCGCCCCTACAACACTTGCCCCTACATTACCCACCCCTACATTTTTTATGCGCAAACCGGAGGAGCAGATTGGGTTACTGAGACAGGCGTTGAGTCGACCGCAGGAAAGCACTTTTGTGGTGTTAGATCAGTTTGAGGAATTGCTCGACAATCAAAACCCTCAGAAAGTCTTTGGAAGAGGTGCTATGCCTCTTTTTCTGGAAATGCTACAAATGGACCTCGGAGCCAGCAGGGTGCTGTTGACATGCAGACATTCTCCATTTAACACGCAAAACGCAGCGAATGCACGTGTACGCACAAACCTGGTTTCTCGTATAAGCCTTCCTGAAGGAGTGGCGCTTCTACAGCAGCGAGGCGTTCTGGGTACACCTGAAGAGCTGTCACTTATCTGGCAGCGCTGCGCTGGTCACGTTTTTGCGCTGGTGTTATTTAGCGTGCTGTGCCTTCTGAGTGGGTTTTCTCTGAGTTACTTACTCAACTCGCCTGATTATGCACCTATGTGGAATGGTGATGTCACACTCAACCTGATCGGCATAGTGTATAACTTCTTGAACCCGATTCAGCGCACTATCTTACGTTCGCTTAGCCTTTTTAGCGAACCTGTGCCAGCGGAAGGCATTGTCATCGCGACTACGGGACAAGAAACTACCGATGTCGATACAGCAGTTTTTGCACGCGAACTCAACGTCTTGACAGGCTTTTCACTAATACAACAATATTCGTATGATAATGGCAGACCGCACTATTATCTGCATCCACTTCTGCGTCATTTTGTGCAGGAACGCTATCTAGAAAGCAATGACAGGCATCCGAGTGGTAACCTGAGGATTGCGCTGGGCGTTACGACTGAACCCAATCCGATAATAAGCAATCCAGAGGCGCGGGAGATTGCCCTGGCTGCCGGTCATATACGGGTGGCCACCTATTATTCGTACCTGGCGCGACAGTATTGTCCTCCTTCCCAGAAACGCCAGGGTCCACAGGATGTTGAGCCTTTGCTGGCTTTAGCGCATCATCTGTGTCTTGGCTGGCACTGGCAACAAGCTTATGACCTGCTCTCCTACGAAGGATTAGACGAAAGTATGATGCATTGGGGCGCCTGGAACACCTTGATTAAATTGTATACAGCCATGGTGCCACCGCTAGGCGTCGTGACGCGCATTGACGAAGGACAGATTTTCAGTCATCTTGGCCTGCTCTACGGTCGACTGGGCGACTACGAGCAGAGTAATTTCTATTATGAACAGGCTGTTGCGACCCAACGTGAGATCGGTGATCTACACGGTGAAGCTGTCACGCTTACAAACCAGGGCGAAGTGTTGCGCAGCACGGGGCAGACCCAGCAGGCTCGCGTCAATTTTGAGCAAGCGCTACTGTTAAACAGGCAAGCATATGATGCACACTTAGAAAGTGTGGCATTCCATAACCTGGGTTTACTCTACCAAAATGAGCAGAACTACCAGCAGGCATGGCAATACTACCAGCAGTCTTTGAAGCTGGCGCAAAGCCTGCAAGATCGTGCGAACATGGGTATGATCCTCACGAACATAGGCATGTTACTTTTCGAGCAAGGTCGTCTACAACAGTCGTTAGCACTGCTCCTTTCCGCGTTGCAACTAAGACAGTCTACACAGGATCGGACGGTCGGTTCGCTTGTGCTCTTCCTCGTGACACTTGAGCAAAAGATAGGGCCAGAAGAATTTGCCAGTTTGAGGCAGGAAGCTCTGAGCAACCAGAAAGAAATCATGATGTGGGTAGGGGCGTGAGGATGAAAGTGTTATTTCATTTCCGCTAGCGTAATATTCCCTCTACATGCTATACTGCAAGCTAATCAATGTTCTAAACAGATTTCGCACATATTTAAAAAGTAAGCGACACGGGTCAAGCAGAAGCTATCTCGGAAAACGATATACGTTCCACCACTGTAGAAAGAGAGTTTTTCTATGTCCACCACTACTCCCAGCTCGCGTGAGACGCGCGCGGATGAGGGCGCTGTTGCCCAGACCACCGGTCGCAACATCCAGGGCTGGCTGCTCATCTTGCTCGTATTTGTCGCGGGCGCTTGCTCGCTGGCTGTAGAACTTTCGGCATCACGATTGCTCGCGCCTTACTTTGGAACCTCTCTCTTCGTGTGGTCGAACCTCATTGGCCTGATCCTGCTCTACTTAACTATCGGGTACTACCTCGGAGGACGGTTGGCTGACCGCTTTCCAAGGCCCGAAGTACTGTATGCCTTGACGATCATCGCCGCGTTTCTGATCAGCGTGATCCCGTTTATCTCAAAGCCTATTCTCTTATGGTCGCAGAGTTCCTTCGCTACGTACTCTGTAGGCGTCTTTTATGGATCGCTTGTCTCGGTTATCCTGCTCTTTGCCGTACCCATGATCCTGCTGGGCTGCGTTTCGCCGTTTGCCATTCGGCTGCGTATCGAGCGCTTGGGCAAATCTGGGCGAACTGCCGGGCAACTCTATGCTATCTCCACTGCCGGGAGTATTCTGGGAACGTTCTTGCCGGTGCTCTTCCTCATTCCCACAATTGGGACTTATCGCACCTTCTTTACCTTTGCCGTGGCCCTCCTGCTTGTCTCGATTACCGGCCTGGCAAGCACGCGCTTTGACGTCCCTGGTCCGCGCTCGAAACGCATGAACAGCACTCTCCTCTCAATCTTCCTGTTAATCCCGATGGCGCTCTCGGTCCTGACGATACAGGGGCCAATTAAAGCGGCCTTTGGCAGCAATGGCGGAGGAGTGTTGATTACCGAACGCGAGTCGGTCTACAACTATATTCAGGTGGTACAGGTGGGTGACGAGACGCAGTTGATCTTAAACGAGGGGGTGGGTATTCATTCCATTTACAATCCCAACAGGATTCTCACCCAGGGCCCCTGGGATTATTTCATGATCGCGCCGTATTTCAATAACCCGCCATTTACACAGAATCAGGTACACAAAGTTGCCGTCATTGGGCTGGGCGGTGGCACTGCCGTGCGCGAGTTTACAGCCGCGTACGGGTCAATTCCCATTGACGGTGTGGAGATCGATAACGCAATCGTAACGATGGGACGGCAATATTTCCACATGAACGAACCCAACCTGCATGTAATCGTACAGGATGGGCGCTACTTCTTGCAGACCAGCTCTCAGAAGTATGACGTGGTTGCGATCGATGCTTACCAGCAGCCGTACGTGCCTTTCCAACTGACAACAAAAGAATTTTTCCAGGAGGTGCGCAACCATCTCACTCCAACAGGAGTGGCGGTGATCAACGCCGGGCGCACGAAAACAGATTTTCGTCTGGTAGAGGCATTGGCGCAAACGATGCACTCGGCCTTCCCCAATGTCTATATCATAGATACAGCGCGCTTCACCAATAGCATGGTCATCGGTACCAATGCTCCGACCTCGCTCGCCAATTTTACGCTAAATACGGCCAGTTTGACCAATCCGTTGCTCCAGAACGTGGCTAACGAGAGCATTGTCTATGGCAACATACGTGAGGAGCATTCCCATACTGTCTATTTTACCGATGATCGCGCTCCGGTGGAGCAGTTGATCGACCAGATTATTCTTGGAGCTGTCGAAAATCAAGGAAAGTAAGGAGAACCCATGAAACCGATCGACCTGAGCAACATGCGCGTGATTGACCTGTCGCAAAACTGGGATGTAAATACCCCCTCTTTTGCGACCTACGAGGGGCCTACCGTCAAGTGGATCAAACGTCCCGCCTTTGAGAAGGTAGGGGGACAATTTATTTCATCAACACTACATGTCGGTACTCACCTGGATGCCCCGCTGCACTTCATCACCAATGGCCAGGACATTGGCAGTATCCCGCTGGATAAGCTGGTGGGGCCGGGAGTCGTGGTGGACCTGGAAGCTATGGGCATTGGGGATTACGAGATTTATACCTCGGAGCACTTCGAGGCCTGGGAGCGTAAAACAGGTATCCGTATCGAGCCGGGCGATATCGTGGTGGTACATACCGGCTACCACAAGCATTACCAGAGCAACTGGTACGGTAAATGCGAGCCAAACGAGATTCGCTACTTCAACATGCACCCCGGTCCCACACGTGAGTTTGTCGATTGGACGCTGAAGCGCCAGATTTCATGGTTTGCCATCGACGCCAGTTCAATGGATCACCCTATGAATACGGTGCTGCGCATAGTACGTTCCGATCTTGCAGCCAGGTGCGCTCGCAAACTCGGCAAGCCGCTCGAAGAGATCTGGCCCGAAGATGATCTACAGCTCATGCACTACCAGTTGTTCCCGCATGGTGTGTTCCACGTTGAGAATGCTGGCGGTATGATCGACGAGGTGCTCGACATGCGCCTGTGGATCGGCTGCTTTCCTTTCAAGTTCAACATGGGCGAGGCGGCGTTCTGCCGGCTGGTAGCGTTCGTAGAAAAATAGCAAGAGTGAGCCAACCAGGGAGATTGTTACCAGGCGTCTCCTGGCAACAATCTCCCTGGTTGGCTCACGAGACGCTCAGTGCCTATGCTTTTAAGGTTTCGGTTTTCTTCTCTGGTGCCACCCGCCTGAACACAAAATAACCTGCGTAAAACATAACCAGCCACAGAACAAGATCTAATGGTCCCGCAAAAGCGCTAACCCACACCAGGTAACTTGAGTGTGTAACTGCGGCAAAGAGGTCCCGGACAAAACCAAAAAGGGGAACTCCGATCAAGAGCAGCAGGGCAAACCAGTGCCAGCGGGTATGCCAGAAACGCCAGATAAGCAGGTAGACAAGCCCACCGAGGATCAAAATTGGTGTAATATAGAAAGGTAAAGGTAACTGCAAGACTAACCCGCTGGCGGTATAATGCCACCAGGAAGCGTAATAGGCTATGAGATCAACGAGCGCGTTTATGACGCCCATAGTCAGGCCGCCCAGAAGTGAAGCCAGGATTACTTCCCTGGGTGGGTGCATGAATAGCAGAAATGCCAGGTAGACTATCACGATGAATGGCACAATGTGCAACAGATATAACTGCATCTCCATAGAGAGATACTCCTTTTATGATGATTTGTAACAAACTAACACAACCAACCGTAGGTGCCGATTTATCGCGCACACCGCCGATTTATCGGCCCTCGGTGGCTTTCCCGCTATCCAAATGAGAAAGGATTCTTCTCATGAATATCATACCGCTTCGGGTGGCACTTGCTCAAATAAACGTGACTGTTGGTGACCTGGAGGGCAACACACAGAAGATATTGGCATACATGCGGCAGGCTCACGCTGCTGGCTCGCATATAGTGTGTACACCGGAACTGGCTTTGACAGGCTATCCACCTGAAGACCTTTTGCTCAAACCGGGGTTTGTCGCGGCCCAATTGCGCAAATTGGATGAACTGATCAACGCCAGCCGTGACTTGCCTGGATTGACTACTGTAATTGGCTTTGTGGATCGCGACCACGATATCTACAACGCAGCCGCGATCATCCACGAGGGGAAGCTCTGCGGTACCTATCACAAGCATTACCTGCCCAACTACGGTGTCTTTGATGAGAACCGCTACTTCCAGTCTGGACGCAAAGCGCCTCTCTTTCTGATCAATGGAGTACATGTTGGCGTCAATATCTGTGAAGATGTCTGGTATCCTACTGGCCCGATGACGCTGCAGGCGCACGCGGGAGCCGAGGTGATCTTGAATATCAATGGCTCGCCCTACTATGCCGGTAAGGGGATTTTTCGTGAGGAGATGCTCGCAACTCGTGCAGCCGATAATGGCGTAATCGTAGCCTATCTGAACATGGTAGGGGGACAGGATGAACTGGTATTTGACGGTGGCAGTATGGTCTTCAATGAGCAGGGAGCATTGATTGCACGCGCCAAAGAGTTTGCGGAGGATATGCTGATTGTTGACCTG
>WNFX01001175.1_pt1 | contig 39724 bp, 35 predicted proteins | sample 5400111 | NCBI WGS metagenome assembly WNFX01 (sample SAMN13153363, study PRJNA577476) | soil metagenome | isolation source: 40 cm soil or saprolite under grassland replicate 1 | place: USA:California | collected 2016-06-15
TCGCGATTGCGAGCGGCGTCACCCCTGAGCGCGGCCTGTTCACCGCCATCGTGGCCGGGTTCATCATCTCGGCGTTGGGCGGCTCGCGCGTGCAGATCGGCGGACCGACCGGCGCGTTCGTCGTAATCGTGTATTCCATCGTGCAGAAGCACGGGGTGGACGGGCTCGCCGCCGCGACCCTGATGGCGGGCGTGATCCTGGTCCTGTTCGGCCTGGTGCGCCTGGGCGGTGCGATCAAGTTCATTCCCTACCCTGTGACGATCGGTTTCACCAGCGGGATCGCGCTCATCATCTTCTCGAGCCAGGTGAAGGACTTCCTCGGCCTGCGCATGGGGACGGTTCCGGCCGACTTCCTCGACAAGTGGCGCGCCTTTGGCTCGCACTTCAACGCAGTCGATCCCTGGGCGGTGCTCGTCGCGCTGACCACGCTCGCGATCATCGTGGGGTGGCCGTACGTGAATCGGCGCGTACCGAGCCCGTTCGTCGCGCTTATCGTCACCACAGCGCTGGTGCAGCTGCTGCACCTGCCGGTGGACACGATCGGCACCCGGTTCGGCGTGATCGACGCCACACTCCCGGCGCCCGCCCTCCCCACGGTGACCGCGTCGCAGCTGCCCGGGCTCATGGCGCCGGCGTTCACGATCGCGCTGCTCGGCGCGATCGAATCGCTGCTGTCGGCGGTGGTGGCGGACGGCATGATCGGGGGCCGGCACCGCTCGAACATGGAACTCGTGGCGCAAGGCGTGGCGAACATCGCCGCGCCCCTGTTCGGCGGGATCCCGGCGACCGGTGCGATCGCACGCACGGCCACCAACGTGAAGAACGGCGGCCGAACGCCGGTCGCGGGGATGGTGCACGCGGTCACGTTGCTCTTGATCGCCTTGTTCTTCGGCCGCTGGGCCGGCCTGATTCCCATGGCGACCCTCGCCGCCATCCTGGTGGTCGTCGCCTACAGCATGAGCGAGTGGCGTGTCTTCCGGGCCGAGTTCCGCGCGCCGAAGAGCGACGTTGCGGTGTTGCTCACCACGTTCCTCCTGACCGTGCTCGTTGACCTGACCGTGGCGATCGAAGTCGGGATGGTGCTCGCGGCGTTCCTGTTCATGCGCCGCATGGCGGAAGTCGTGAACATCAGCGTGCTCACCCACGAGTTTCACGACCCAACTGATGACTTCGAGCAGGATCCCAACGCGGTGCGGCGGCGCGTCGTGCCGCCCGGGGTCGAGGTCTACGAGATCACGGGCCCGTTCTTCTTCGGGGCGGCGGAGACGCTGCGGGACCGGCTGGGCCGCTTCGCCGCCCGTCCCAAGGTGCTGATCCTCCGCATGCGCCACGTGCCGGCGATCGACTCGACGGGCCTGCACGCGCTGCGCGAGCTGGTGAAGCGGGGGCGCCACGAGGGGACGCTGGTCCTCCTCTCGGACGTGCATGCCCAACCCGTGGTCGCGCTCGAGCGCTCGGGGATGTACGATGAGCTCGGCGAAGAGAACGTCCACGGCAATATCGACGACGCCCTGAACCGCGCCCGCGCGCACCTCGGCCTGCCGCCCATGCCACGGCCCGGGTTCGCGACGCCCACCGTGGCGCGGGAAAAGGGGTGAGCGCGACGCTGCAGTTCCTCGGAGCGGCCGGCACCGTGACCGGGTCGATGCATCTCGTCACCACCGGTGCCCGGCGCTTGCTCCTCGACTGCGGCTTGTTTCAAGGCTTGAAGGAGCTGCGGCTCCGCAACTGGACGGCGCGGCTCCCCGACGCCGCGTCCCTCGACGCCGTCGTGCTTTCCCACGCCCACATCGATCATTCGGGATACCTGCCCCTGGTCGCGCGGCAAGGCTTCCGCGGGCCGATTTACTGCACCGCGGCCACGGCGGAGCTGCTCGGCGTGGTGCTCCCCGACGCGGCGCGGCTCCAGGAGGACGACGCCGCGCGGGCGAACCGCCACGGCTACTCGCGGCACCACCCGGCGCTGCCCCTCTACACGGCGGCGGACGCGCGGGCCGCGCTGCAGCTGGTCGAGCCGCGGCCCTATGATCAGGTGTTCGCCGTGTGTGACGGTATGACCGCACTGCTCCGCTGCTCCGGGCACATCCTCGGCGCGGCGACGGTGCAGCTCGACGTCGCCGGGACGCGCCTGGTCTTCTCGGGCGACCTGGGGCGGTACGACCGGCCCATTCTGCCCGACCCCGAACCGGTTCCCACGGCGGATGTGCTGCTGCTCGAGTCGACGTACGGCGACCGCCCGCACCCGTCCGGCGCCGAGGACGACCTGACGCGCATCGTGTGCGCGGCGGCGCAGCGCGGGGGTGCGATCGTCGTGCCCGCCTTCGCGGTCGATCGCACCCAGGAGCTGTTGTGGCTGCTCCACCGCCTGGAGGAGGCGCAGCGCATCCCGGCGCTGCCGACCTACATCGACAGCCCGATGGCGATCGACGTGACCGATATCTACCGGCGCCACCCGGAGGACTGCGACGCGCAGATGGCGCAGGCGCTCGCGTCCGGCGGCCGGCCGCTCGCGACCCAGCAGTTGCGCATCGCCCGGAGCGTGGAGGAATCGAAGGCGATCAACGCCGTCCGGGGACCGATCATCATCATCTCGTCGAGCGGCATGGCCACGGGGGGCCGCATCCTGCATCATCTCGTGCAGCGGCTCCCCGATCCGCTCACCACGGTGCTGCTCACCGGATTCCAGGCGGCCGGCACCCGCGGCCGGGCGCTCGAGGAGGGCGCCAAGCAGCTCACGCTGTTCGGCCAGGCGGTGCCGGTACGGGCCCGCGTGGAGCGGATCGACGCCTTGTCGGCGCACGCGGACTGTGAGGAGACGCTCCGCTGGCTGGGGGGGTTCGAGCGCCCGCCCCGCGCGACCTACCTGGTACACGGCGAGCCGGAGGGGGCACAAGGGATGGCCGCGGCGATCAAGCAACGGCTGCGCTGGGACGTGCGGGTGGCGGGGGATGGGGAGACTGTCGAGTTGACTCGCTAGGCCCTGCGACGTTGCGGACTCTCCCCTCACTCCGATAGCGTACGTGAACCCATGAAACAGTGGCTTGAGACCCGAGCCGTCCTCGACCGCCTGGCCGAGCTCGTACGCGCCGGTCGGCGCGTCGCGCTCGCCACCGTGGTGCGCGTGCGCGGCTCGGCGTACCGTCACGAGGGGGCGAAGCTCCTCGTCGCCGAGGATGGGAGCACGACGGGGAACGTCAGCGGTGGCTGTCTCGAGCAGGACGTGCGCGAGGTAGCGTTGCAGGTGATCCGGACCGGCGCAGCCCAGCTCCGCACCTATTGTTCGAGCGCGGACGAGGTCGAGGCGTGGGACCTGGGGGTGGGCTGCGAGGGGCAGGTGGATGTGTTCGTAGAACCGGCGACGGAGCCCCGGCCGCGGGAGCGCGCGTTGCTCGATGGGCGGGAGCCGTTGGTCGTCTGCGGTGTGATGCCGGGGAAGGGTGAACTGCCGGGGAAGGGGGAAGGGGGAAGGGGCAGGCTCATCGTGACCCAAGACGCAGTCGAAGGCGATCTGGGCTCGGCTGACCTGAACGCCCGCGCGGCGAGACAGGCTCGTTCACTGCTCGGTACAGAGCAATCGGGGCTCCACGAGATCGGCGGTCGCACGGTGTTTTTCGACGTCTTCCTCCCGCCGCCGCAGCTGGTGTTGTTCGGGGCCGGCGAGGACGCGCGACCGCTTGCCCGCCTCGCGGCGGAGGTCGGCTTTCGCGTGGTCGTCGTGGACCGCCGCCCCGGCTACCTCAGGAGCGAGTGGTTCCCGACGGCGGCGGGGCTGGTTGCGAGCGACGGCGCCGATCTGGCCGCGCGCCTGTCGCTCGACGGGGCGAGCTATGCCGTCGTGATGACGCACAACTTCGCGGACGATCAGGCGTATCTCCGGGCCCTGCTCCGCACCCCCGCTCCCTACATCGGCATGCTGGGTCCGCGGCAGCGCACCGAGCGCATCGTCCGCAACCTGAGCGCCGAAGGAGCAGTTGACGAAGGCCGGATCTACGGGCCCGTCGGCCTGGACATCGGCACCGACGGCGCCGAGCAAGTCGCGCTCGCCGTGATCGCGGAGGTGCTCGCGGTGCGCTCGGGGCGTCCGGCCGACTCGCTGCGCGAGCGCAAGGCGTCGATTCATGCCCCACCCGACTGAGCCCGGCCGCGTCGCCGGCGTGATCCTCGCGGCCGGCGCGTCGCGCCGCATGGGCACGAACAAGATGCTGCTCGAGCTCGAGGGGGAGGCGGTGGTGCGCCGCGTCGCGCGGCGGGCGCTCGCCGCGCGCCTCTCGCCGGTCGTGGTCGTGCTGGGGCACGAGCCGGACCAGGTGCGGGCCGCGCTCGCCGGGCTCGCCTGCGAGTTCGTCGTGAACGCGGACTTCGCCGGCCCGACGAGCGGGTCGCTGCACAAGGGGCTCGAGGGTCTGCCTGCGGATGTGGACGCGGCAGTCGTGATGCTCGCCGACATGGTGCTCGTGACCGAGCAGATGCTCGGCGCGCTCGTCGCCGCCGCGGCGCGGGGCACCCCAGCGCCGCTGGTGGTTTCGCGCTATGCGGACATCACGGCGCCGCCGCTGCTGTTTCGCCGCGCGCTGTTCGCCGAGCTGCTCGCATGGACCGGCGAGGGGTGCGGCAAGACCGTGGTGCAACGCCACCGGGACGAGGCGTTGTTCATGGACTGGCCCGCGGAGGCACTGATGGACGTCGATACGCCGGAGGACTTCGCGGCGGCGGCGCGACTCGCCACGCGCTAAGGGCCCGGCAGCCGCGCTTCCCATTCTTCCAACGAGCGCGGCCAGTCTTCCTGCAGCAGCCGCGACAGCGCCCGATCGGCGAGCACCCGCCCGCCGGTCTGGCACGTCGCGCAGTAGTTCACCTCGTTTTCGGCGTAGCGGATCCGCTGCACCGGCGAGCCGCAGACCGGACACGGTTTGCGATAGCGGCCGTGCACCGCCATGCCTTCCCGGAACGCGGTGACCCCCTCTGGGAAGCCGTCCCCCGTCTGGGCGCGGAGGCGCTCGATCCACGCGCTCAACGTATCGTGCGTGGCGCGATGCAGTCGGTCCACTTCTTCCCCCGTGACCTGGGTGGTGAGCTTGAGCGGCGACAGCCGCGCGGCATGCAGAATCTCGTCGGAGTAGGCGTTGCCGATTCCTGAGAAGAGGCGTGGGTCGGTGAGCGCCCGTTTGAGGGTGTGGGACTCCCGCGTCAGCGCCGCCCCGAACGCCGCGCGGTCGGCCGCGAGCACGTCGATGCCGCCGGGGTCGTGTGCGGCGAGACCCGCCGCGCCGCGCGCGAGATAGAGTGAGGCGCGGTGCTTGCTGCCTGCTTCGGTAAGGAGGACCGTACCGGCGGGAAAATCGAAGGCCGCCAGTCCTAGGCGTTTGGGGATCGGCGCGTCGGGCGCGCGCCACCGCAGCCGGCCGGCGATCATGAGATGCAGGATCACGAAGTAGTCGTCGTCGAGGCAGAGGACGATACGCTTCCCGAGCCGCTCGAGCCGCCGCAGGACGCGGCCCGCGAGCTCCTCGGGCGGCGGGTCGACCGACCGGAGCAGAAAGGGGCTCGAGATGCGGAGCCGCTCGAGCCGCGCTCCGACGACGCGCGATTGCAGCCCTGCGAGGTACGCCACGATGTCGGGGAGCTCGGGCATGGCTGAACCGGTCCAGAACGGAGCATAGGATCGCCACGAGCGCACCGCGCCACCAGGCCCTGCCTCCCTCGCCGCCGCGCCCCTTCCTCGCTTAACTTGCAGGCGCGATGAGCCAACCCGAAACGCGCCGCCCACACCTTCCAACGCATTAGCGGACTCGCCGCCGTCGCGACCAACCTCTCGTGGAGCTGGAGTCGCGATGCCCGAGCGCTGTTCCGGATGCTGGACGGAGCGCTTTGGCACCTCACGCGCCACAACCCGATCGAGCAGCTGCGCCGGGTGGATCCGGCGCGGCTGGCCGCTTGTGCGCAGGACCCCGCCTTCCTGGAGCGCTACGACGCGCTCATCGAGTGGAACGGATGGGTCGCCGACACGCACGATACCTGGTTCGAGACGACCTATCCGGACCTCGCGCAGCGGACAATCGCTTACTTCTGTGCCGAGTTCGGGCTGCACGCCTCGGTGCCGATCTACTCAGGGGGCCTCGGCGTTCTCGCGGGAGACCATTGTAAGACGGCGTCCGACCTGGGCGTGCCGCTCCTCGGCGTGGGGTTGTTCTATATCAAGGGTTACTCCGATCAGCGGCTCCGGCTCGACGGGTGGCAGGAGGACGCGGAGGAGCGGTTCGACCTGGCCGCAACGCCGCTCGAGCCGGTGCGCGGGCCGCACGGCGATCCCTGCCTCGCCACAGTGCGTATGTCCGGGCGTGCGGTGAGCATCGGGGCGTGGCGAGTCATGGTGGGCCGGGTGCCAATTGTTCTGTTGGACACCGACCACGAGCAGAACGACCCCGCCGATCGCCAGCTGTGCCACCGGCTTTACGCCGGTGGGCCCGACCTGCGACTCCGCCAGGAATGGATCTTGGGAGTCGGGGGCGTGCGGGTGTTGCGTACCTTAGGATACGACCCCGCCGTGTGGCACGCGAACGAAGGACACGCCGCCTTTATGCTGGTCGAGCGGGTGCGTGAGCTCGTGGCGAGTGGGGCCTCGTTTGCGGACGCGGTTCGTCGGGTGCGCGCGACCAGCGTATTCACGACCCACACGCCCGTGCCGGCGGGGCACGACACCTTCTCCCCCGAGCAGGTGGAGCAGTGCACGGGTCCCGTGTGGCAGGAGATGGGGGTGAGACGGGAAGACGTGTTCCGCCTCGGCCATCACCCGGCGCTCGACCACGACCGCTTTCACATGTCGGTCGCCGCGATCCGTCTCTCGGCGCGGGTGAACGCGGTGTCGCGGCGTCACGGCGAGGAGTCCCGCCGCATCTGGGCCCCGCTTTGGCCGGACCGCGAGGCCGCGCGGGTGCCGATCACGGACATCACCAACGGCGTCCATGTCGCGACGTGGATGGCGAACCGGGTGGTGGCCCTGCTCGAGTCCCATCTCGGTGCCGACTGGTGGCAGCACGTGGACGACCCGGCCGTGTGGGCCAGGATGCTCAAGCTGGATGACTTCGCGCTCTGGGCGGTGCACAACGAGCTCAAGTCCCATCTGATGCGGAGCGTCCGGGAACAGGCGCGGCGGCGTTGGGCGGACCAGTGGAAAGAGGCCTTGCACCTCGTAGGCGCGGGGACGCTGCTCGATCATCACGCCCTGACCATCGGCTTCGGCCGCCGGTTTGCGACCTACAAGCGGGCCGACCTGATCTTCCGCGATCCTCACCGGCTGCAGCGCTTGCTCGTCAACCCCTGGCGCCCGGTGCAGATCGTGTTCGCCGGCAAAGCGCATCCGGGCGACGAGCCCGGGAAGCAGGTGCTCCAGCGCGTCTATGCGCACACCCGGGAAGCGCGGTTCGAGGGGCGAATCGCCTTCATCGAAGACTACGACATGCACCTCGGCCACAATCTGGTGCAGGGCGTCGACCTCTGGCTCAACCTGCCGCGGCCGCCCCTCGAGGCGTGCGGCACCAGTGGCATGAAGGCGGCCTTGAACGGCGTGCCGCAGCTCAGCACGCTGGACGGGTGGTGGGCCGAGGGTTACGATGGGTCGAACGGCTGGGCGATCCCGGGCGTGCCGGAGGGAGCGGACGCCGACGCGGCCGACGCCGAGCAGTTGTATCGCCTGCTGGAGGACGAGGTGGTCCCGCTGTTCTACACCCGGGATGCACGCGACGTCCCGCTCGGCTGGATGGAAAAAATGAAGCACGCGCTGTGCGTCGCGGGCCAGCGTTTCAGTGCCCGGCGCATGTTGCGGCAGTACGTGACGGAACATTACGTGCCGGCGATCAAGGGTCAGCTGCCGGGCGACGATCCTCCGACCGCCTGAACGGGGCCCGTTTCAAACTCGAAGGGAGCAGCTCACGAGCATCCGAGCGCCGAAGCCCGTGCGTGCGAGAGCGAGGGCCCGCCCGAAGGCCGGCCCCGTCCCTGCGCCGCGCCCTCCCGCCCCCGCGGCCGAGCGGATCGGGGTGGTCCACCTGACGGCCGAATACTGGCCGTTCGCGCGCACCGGCGGGTTGGGAGAGGCTGTGAGCGGGTTGGCCAGCTTCCAGGCAGCCGTCGGCATGCCCACGACGGTCGTACTGCCGCTGTACCGCCAGGTGCGGGAGACCGCGCCGAATCTGGAACGGGCAGGACCGCCGTTCACCGTCACGCTCGGCGACCGGACCGAGACCGCCTGGCTGTATCGCGTGCAGGACGGCGCCGCCGGCGGACCGCACGTCTTTTTCATCGAGCACCCCGACTTCTTCGATCGGGCGGGGATCTACGGCGACGACACCGGAGACTATCCGGACAACGCGCTGCGGTTCGCCTTCTTCTCCGCGGCTGCGCTGACGGTGTTGCCGCAGATCGCGCCCGAGGCGCAGGTGCTGCACGCACACGACTGGCACACCGGTCTCGCGCCGGTGTACCTGCGCACCGTGTTCGCGGGCGAGCCGCTCCACCGCCGGTTGGGCACGGTGCTGTCGGTGCACAACGCCGGATTCCAGGGCCATTTTCCTGCCGAGACGCTGGCCGCCCTCGGTCTACCCGGTGAGCTGTACAACCCACAGGTGTTCGAGTGGTACGGCCGGATGAACATTCTCAAAGGTGGCCTGACGTTCGCGGACCTGGCCGTCACCGTCAGTCCGACCCATGCGCGAGAGCTGCTGACGCCGGAAGGCGGGTTCGGCCTGCAGGAGAAGTTCACCGAGCTGGGAGACCGGGTGGTGGGGATCCTCAACGGGATCGATCCGGTAGTGTGGAATCCCGCGACGGACCCGCACATCACGGCGACCTACTCGATCGATGAGCTCGCGGGCAAGCGGCGCTGCAAGGCGGCGTTGCAGCGCGCCTACGGCTTGCCGCAGCGCGCCCACGCGCCGCTGTTCGGCATGAGCGCGCGTCTCGTGTCGCAGAAGGGGCTCGACCTCGTGCTCGGAGCCGACCTACTGGGGAAGACGGACGCGCAGTTCATCTTCCTCGGCGCAGGAGAGCACCGCTATCACGCGGCGCTGACCGAGCTCGCCGCCGCGGCCCCCGAACGGGTGGCGGTCGAGTTCGCCTTCACGGATCACCTGGAGCACGGGCTGCTCGCGGGGGCGGACCTGCTGCTGATGCCGTCCTTGTACGAGCCGTGCGGGCTCACCCAGATGCGGGCGCAGCGCTACGGCACGATCCCGGTCGCCCGCCGGGTAGGCGGCTTGCTCGACAGCATCGTGGACGGGGAGACGGGAGTGCTGTTCACCGAATACACCTCCGCGGCGCTCGAGCAAGCGGTGTTGGGGGCGCTCGACTGCTATCGGGACCGGACCGCCTGGCGCAAGATCATGCACCAGGTGATGGCGCTGGCGTTCGGCTGGGAGGGCTCTGCCTCCCGCTACCTGGCTGTCTATCTCCGCGCGCTCGCCGCGCGCTCGACTGCCGCCTGACCGCGGGCGCAATGGATTTCGTCCTCGCGCTGCACAGCCACTTGCCGTACGTGCTGAATCACGGGCGGTGGCCGCACGGCAGCGATTGGCTGTGCGAAGCGGCGCTCGACAGCTACCTCCCCCTGCTCGAGCAGCTGCAGGAGCTCGCGGCCCCTCCCCACGACACGCGGGCGCCGGTGACGATCGGCTTCACGCCGGTGCTCGCGAACCAGCTCGCGAGCCCGGCATTCGCACTGGAGCTCGAGGCCTTCTTCGACCAACGCGAGGCCGTTTTCCGGGAAGCGCCGGCGGCGCTGGCCGCTACCGGCGATGCGGCGCTCATGCCCCTCGTCGACTACTGGAAGGCGCGGTTGAGTCGACTGCGGAAGCTGTTTCAGTCGCTGGACCGTGACATTGTGGCCGCCTTCCGCCGTCTCCAGGACGACGGGCGTCTGGAGATCATCGGCTCGGCGGCGACGCACGGCTATCTGCCGCTCCTCGCCCGCGACGAGAGCGTACAGCTGCAGCTCACGCTGGGGCGGAGCGAGCACCGGCGGCTGTTCGGCCGCGATCCGGTGGGCTGCTGGCTGCCGGAGTGCGCCTACCGGCCGCGCGCCGACAAGCGGCGCGGCATCGAGGACCACCTGGCGGCTGCCGGGTTCCGCTACTTCTTCACCGACGCGCATCTCGCGCGGGCCGGCACGCCGCTCGGGATGTACGCCGAGATCCCGTTGGGCGCGGAGCGGTTCGACGCGGAGCGGCACGACGCTTCGTCGCAACGCGCAACCGCGGCGGTGCGCTCGCCCTACCAGGCCTACCGGGTGACGCCGCCTCGGGCGAAGCGGGGTGTGGCCACCTTGGTGCGGGATCCTCGCTCCTCGATGCAGGTCTGGAGCCGCCACCAGGGCTACCCCGGCGACGAGTGGTACCTCGAGTTCCACAAGATCCGCTGGCCCGGCGGTCTCAAGCTGTGGCGGGTGACGGGACCCGACGTCGACCTGGGCGCGAAGCGCCCTTACGACCCGGCGGCCGCGCGCGGCCGGGCCGGAGACCATGCGCGCCACTTCGCGCACCTGCTCGCCGAAATCGCGGCGGCGCCCGGAGCGGGAGCGTTGAAAGATGCCGGCGTCGTCGTCGCACCGTTCGACACGGAGCTGTTCGGTCACTGGTGGTTCGAGGGTGTGGATTTCCTGGCCGCGGTGTACCGCGAGCTGCGCTACCATCCCCGCATCCGCGCGGCGACGGCGTCGCAGCACCTGGCGGACCATGCCCCGCGCGTGGGGTTACGCCTCGCGGAGGGCTCGTGGGGCGTGAACGGCGATCACACGATGTGGCTCAACGACCGCACCGCGTGGACGTGGCCGCGCCTCCGCGCGCTGGAGGACGCCTTCTGGAAGGCGGCCCCTGCGGCGCTCGCATCCCCCGGCGCCCGTCCCGTGCTCGCGCAGGCCGCCCGCGAGCTGCTCCTCGCCCAGGCTTCCGACTGGCAGTTCATGATCTCCACTGGCGCGGTGCCGGACTATGCCGAGCGCCGCTTCAAGCTGCACTGCGACGACGCCGAGCGGCTGGTCGCCGCCCTGACGTCCGGCTCGTCGGGCGACACGGGGACGCGGGGCGTCGCACTGGCGGCGGAGCTGGAGCGCCGCGACGGGCTGTTCCCGAAGGTCCTCGACGCCGTGGCCGAGGTGCTGGGCGATTGAGCGTTCGGTCGGTCGTCATCCACGGGCACTTCTACCAGCCGCCGCGCGAGGATCCCTGGCTCAACCAGGTCGCCGCCGAGCCGTCCGCGGCCCCGTTTCACGACTGGAACCAGCGTATCGAGCAAGAGTGCTACCGCGCGGTCGTCGCGGCGCGGCTGTATGCCCCCGACGGCAGGATCGCGCAGATCGTGAACACCCTGGCCTCGATCAGCTTCAACTTCGGCCCCACACTGCTCGAGTGGCTGGAGCGACAGGCGCCGTCGACCTATGCCGCCGCGCTGGAGGCGGACCGGCTGAGCCGCGAGCGGCATGGCGGGCACGGCAACGCCATCGCCATGCCTTACCACCACGCGATCCTGCCGCTCTCGTCCCGCCGCGACAAAGTGACCGAGGTGCGCTGGGGGATCGCTGATTTTCGGCGTCGCTTCGGACGTGACCCCGAGGGCATGTGGCTTCCCGAGACGGCGGTCGATCCCGAGACCCTGGATGTCCTCGCGGCGGAGGGGATCCGCTTCACCATCCTTGCTCCGCATCAGGTCGAGCACGCTCCCGCCGGTGGGTCTCCCGGGCGCTACCGGACGGCGGGCGGCCGGTCCCTCGCGCTGTTCGTGTACGACGGCCCCATCTCGCACGACGTCGCGTTCGGACCGCTGCTCAAGGACGCCGCGGCGTGGGTGAAGCGGCTGGTAGCGACGCAGCACGGGGCGAGCCCGCCGCGGCTCGTGGCGGTGGCGACCGACGGGGAGACATACGGCCACCACCACCGCTTCGGCGAGGTGGCGCTCGCCTGGCTGCTGCGCGAGCTCGAGCGGCGCCGCGATGTGCGGATCGAAAACTTCGCCGCCTTCCTGGCGCGACACCCGCCGCAGCACGAGGTGAAGCTGGTAGCGCCCACGTCGTGGAGCTGCCCGCACGGGGTGGAACGCTGGCGGGCGGACTGCGGCTGCCGGATGGCCCCCGAGCGGCCGACGCAGCAGCGGTGGCGGGTGCCGCTGCGCGAGGCGCTCGACTGGCTCGCCGGAGAGCTGCACGCGCGCTTCGAGCGCGAGGGCAGCGAGCTGTTCACCGATCCGTGGGCCGCCCGCGACGCTTATGGCGCCGTGGTCAGCTCGGACGAGGCGGCCAACGCGCGATTCGTGGCCGAGCAGATGCGCCGGCCCGTCGACGCGGCGCGCCGGGTCCGGGCTCGGGAGCTGCTCGACCTCGAGCGCAACGCCCTCCGGATGTTCACGTCCTGCGGCTGGTTTTTCGACGACATCGCCGGGCTCGAGTCAGTGCAGATCCTGCGGTACGCGGCGCGCGCGATCGAGCTGGCCGGCACGGACGCGCCCCGGCTCGAAGCGGGCGTGCTCGACCGGTTGGCGCGCGCGGAGTCGAACGAGCCCGGAGCGGGAACCGGGCGCGACGTTTATCTGAGCCGGGTCAAGCGGCGGGTGCCGGTGGATGCGGCGTCGCGCTCGGACTGGGACACCGGGGGACCGGGCGGTGACGCGGCCCGAGAGCTGCTCCGGGCGGTGACGCGGCTCGAGCACGATCACTCGTCTCGGGCGATCGCGGTCGTCACGGAACTGGCCGATCGCGTGCAGCGCGACGGCAGTCCGGTTCCGTTCGATGCCCAGACGGTGTTCTACCGGATCCGCGCCGCATCTCCGCCCGACTGGGCGGCGCAGCTCGCGCCCGCGGCCTGGCGGCTGGGTTTCGCAGACGGGAATGGCGAAGAGAAGGGGGAGGGGGGGGACCACTAGCTGGATCCGCTGCGCTTCGCCTTCGGCGTCCATTTCCACCAACCGGTGGGCAACTTCGACCACGTGTTCGAGCAGCACGTGCGCGACGTGTACCGCCCGTTCCTGGAGCGGCTTGCGACGCGGGAATTCCTCCCCATCGCCATCCACATGTCCGGTCCGCTGCTCGAGTGGCTCGAAGGGCACGAATCCGCGTTGCTCGACCGGATCGCGCGGCTCGCCGTGGACGGGCGCTTGGAGCTGTTGCTCTCGGGGTTCTACGAGCCCGTGCTGGCGGCCCTGCCCCGGCAGGACCGGATCGAGCAGATCGATTGGATGCGCCAGGCGATCAGACGGCGATTCGGGGTGGAAGCGAGCGGGTTGTGGCTGACGGAGCGCGTCTGGGAGCCTGAGCTGGCGGCGGATCTGGCGCAGGCGGGGGTGCGCTACGCGCTGGTGGACGATCGTCATTTCCTGGTCTCAGGATTCTCCGCCGATCGACTGCACGCCCCGTACTGGACCGAGAGCGACGGCAAGCGCGTCGCGCTGTTTCCGATCGACGAGCGGCTCCGCTACCTGATTCCTTTCAAGCCGCCCGCGGACATCGTGGCGTACCTGCGCTCGTTGCGGGAGGGGGGGGCGCCGCTCGCCGTGTTCGTGGACGACGGCGAGAAGTTCGGCGGCTGGCCCGGCACGAAGGAGTGGGTGTACGACCGTGGCTGGCTCGCGCAGTTCCTCGACGCGATGGGCGGGCTGATCGCGGGCGGCGAGATCCGCCTGACGACGCTCGCCGCCGCGCTCGCCGAGGTACCGAGCGGCGGGCTCGCGTACTTGCCGACGGCCTCGTACCGCGAGATGGAGGGCTGGGCGCTGCCGCCGGACGCCGCAACCCGACTGGCGCGGCTGGAGCACGACCTCGGGCCCGAGCGGCTCGCCGGACCCGACGGGGCGCTGGTCCGGGGGGCGCACTGGCGCAATTTCTTCGTGCGCTATCCCGAGTCGAACCGGATGCACAAGAAGATGCAGGCCCTGTCCGCGCTGTGCCGGCGCTCGGGCGACCCGGCGGCAGCGCGCCAGGCGATCGGCCGCGCGCAATGCAACGACGCGTACTGGCACGGCGTGTTCGGAGGGCTGTACCTCCCGCATCTCCGGCAGGCGATCTGGCGCAACCTCGCGCTGGCCGAAGGCGAGCTGCGGCGAGGCGCTCCGCTCGAGGTCGAACAGCTCGATCTCGACGCTGACGGGTTCGAGGAGATCTGGTTGCATTCGGGGGCATTCTCCGCTCTCGTCAGCCCGCGCCGCGGCGGCGCGATAGAGGAATACACGCTGTTCGGCGCCGGGATCAACTACGCCGATGTGCTGACGCGGCGGCGCGAGGCGTATCACGAGCTCGCGCTGGAGGGGGGCGAGCAGGCGAACATGGGAACGGGAGACGGGACACCGAGCATTCACGACATCGAGAAGCGCATGCGCATCGACCAGCTGCCGCCCGTCGATCGCGACGCGCGCGCGCTGTTCGTGGAGCGCGTCCTCCCTGGGGCACTGACCCGGGAAATCTATGCGAGCGGCGAGTACCAGCCGATCGTATCGTGGGCCGGCGTTCCGGTGGCGGTCGCTGTGCGTACGGTCGGCGCGGCCGTAGAGGTGACCTGCCAGGCGCCCCAGCTCGAGAAGCGACTCCGCTTCGACGCTGGTGGCGGGGTGACCGTCTCCTACCGCTGGGATCCGGCGCGCTTCCCTCGGGATGCGCTGTTCGCGCCGGAGGTATCGCTCGCCCACCCGCTCGAGCTGCAGTGCGCGCCCGCCGCCGAAGTCTGGTCGTTTCCCATCGGCACGGTGTCGAAGTCGGAGCGGGGGCTGGACGAGACGGTGCAGGGCCATTCGCTCACGCCGCGCTGGCCGGTGGCGCTAGCGGAAGCCCGGGTCGAGATCTCATGGAGCCGGTGATCGCGAAGGGCACCTGTTTTCCCCTGTTCGCCTACGACGTCGCGCGAGCGATCGACCTGGACGCGGCCGAGCGCCGCATCCTGGCCGGCGCCGAGCGCCAGACGGTGAAGCAGCGACGCCGGGCGCCCGCATCGTTCGAATACCGTCCCGCACCACTGCGCGTGACCCGCCCGGGGGAGGTGCACGTGCTGGGCGCCTACCGCACGGCGCCGACGCTGGAGCTGGTGTTGTACGACTTCGGCGCCATTTCCGTGAGCTACGCAGCGGCGATCGAGGGGCCACTCCTGGGCCTCCCCGCACTGGCGTACGAGTTGTGGGGGAACGAGCGGCTCGTTGCCGACGCCCGCCGGCACGTGGAGGAGCTGCTGGCGACGCTCGGGGACGCGGCGTTACGGCCGCACATCGCGGACTTCGTCGAGGACTACTCCATCTTCCAGATCGAGGCCTTTGCAGCGCCCTGCGGCGCCGCCGCTCTCTGGACCGACCATGCGCACACCGTCGCTCAAGTGTTGCGGGCCGAGCCGCATACCCTGTCCCAGCAGGAAGTCGCCGACGCCACGGCCTCGCGGCTCTCGTTCGGGCCCGACGAGGCGACGTTCATCGACACGGACGCGACGCTACTGTTCGACCCCGAAGGCGACGACGTGCGCGCGGTGCTCGAGTTCGCCAACATCCAGCTGCTCGAGATGCGTTTCCTCGACCAGCAGCTCGACGACATTCTCGAGCGGGCCTATGAGCTGCTGCAGCCGCGCCCGACGCGGGTCGTCGGCTCGGGGAGCGAGGGTCCTGACCTGCGCCGGCTGGCCCGGCTGCAGCTCGACGGCGCGATCCTGTTCGAGCAGGTGACGAACGCGCTCAAGCTGGTGGGAGATCAGTTCCTGGCGCGGGTGTACTCGCTCGCGTCCCGGCGCTTTCACCTGGGCGATTGGGACGCGAGCATCACGCGCAAGCTGCAGACGATCGACAGCATCTACGCCAAGATGGCGGACCGCGCGTCGAGCCGGCGGATGGAGATCCTCGAATGGATCATCATCGTGCTGATCGCGGTCTCGATCGCGCTGTCCCTCGTTCCGGTACTGCCGCGGCATTGAAAGGGTGGGGATGCTGGTCCTCCACTAAGCCATGGCGGTCGCCAGTTTCACCCCCACCGGCTCGGCCACCTGAGCCGCCGACACCGGCACGACGATGAGCGACGTCGGCAGGTGGTTGAGCAACCGCTCTGTCACGCTGCCCACGAGCACGCGCGTCGCCCACCCCTTGCCGTGCGACCCTACCACGAGCAGATCCGTCTGCCATGCGGCCGTTTCGCGCAAGATGGTGTCCACCGCCGTTCCGTACCGCACCACCTTCTCGACGCCCTTCATTCGGATCGCGGGCCAGATATCGCGGTGCAAGAGCTCTTCTGACATCGCGTAGTACTCAGTCGGGTCGTAGGACGGCGTCACCTCGGGGATGACGGGGAGCGGCTCGAACACGCTCAGCGCGCGCAGCTCCGCGCCGAACAGCGCGGCGTAGCGCTCCGCCACCCGCAGGGTCCGCCGGGCGGCGCCCGACAGGTCGACGGCGACCAGCACGCGGCGGATCGTCGTTGGCGTGCCGGCGGTCACGAGGATCGGCACGTCGGCCGTGCGGGCCACGTTGAGACTTGTGCTCCCGCCGAACCAGCGGCCGAGCGTCGAGTGACGCTTCCCGCCCAGGACGACGACCTCGGCGCCGATCTCGGCCACGACGTCCTTCAACACCCCCGCGGCGGAGCCGAACCGCACCATCATCTCGTCGCGGGTACCGGCCGGAACCTTACCGCTCACGACTGCGGCTATCTGGCCGCGCGCCCGCTCGACGATCGCCTGGCGATAGACCTCCACCTGGGGCGCCTCGAACCCCGCGAGCATGTCACGCGTCGCGTGGACGAGGCGACAACCCGCGTTCGCTCGCTCCGCCGTGCGGCAAGCAAACCCCGCCGCCGCCGCTGCCTCAGGCGAGGCGTCCACACCGACCACGAAGGGTTTCCATGACATGTGACCACCTCCTGACGCAAACCAAGGTCGCGCGGGGGCGGTGAAGCGATTCTGACAGATACCGCAAGAAACCTTCATCCAGCCTCCCAGCCGCCTTCATCAAGCCTCGAGCAGATTCCTACCCGGTCACATACATCGAACCCTCTCAAGGAACACGAGATGAACTCGAAGCTTCTGGGGACCGGCATCGTCGCTCTCGCCCTGGTCGGGCTCGCGGGTGCGAGCTTCACGAGTGCGCCGCGCACCGAGCGGATCGACTTCGGCGCCGCGCCCCGCGCGGTCGGCGCGGTCTACAACCCCACGCTCGCCCCCGCCTCGGCGGCTCCGGTCAAGGAGTTCCGCATCCCCATTCGGGATGCGAAACTGGAGATTGCGAGCGGCGTCAGATACAACGGCTGGAGCTTCGGTGGCACCGTGCCCGGGCCGGTGATCCGGGTGCGCGAAGGGGATCTCGTGCGGATCCTGCTCGTCAACGAAGCGTCGCTGCCGCACTCGATCGATTTCCACGCGGCGCGGATTCCGATGAACGTAGCGTTCCGCACGATCGTCCCGCGCGACTCGCTGGCCTTCGAATTCGTGGCGCGCGACCCGGGTGCTTACCTCGTGCACTGCGGCACCCCTCCCGTGCTGCTCCACCTGATGCAGGGGATGTACCTCCCCATCATCGTGGATCCCAAGCGCGGCTGGCCCGGCAAGGCCGACAAGGAGTTCGTCATCGTCCAGAGCGAGTTCTACGTGCAGGGGGGCGACAGCGCGCTGCCAGGGCAGGCCGACTGGAAGCAGGCCCTCGGACGCCAGGCGAGCTATGTCGTGTTCAACGGGCGCGCGTTCCAGTACCAGCAGCACCCCCTGGAAGTCGCCGTGGGCGACCGCGTCCGGCTGTTCGTCGTGAACGCGGGTCCGAGCTTCTCGAGCGATTTCCACGTCGTGGGTGCGGTGTTCGACAAGGTGTATCCGGACGGAGATCCGGCGCACGCGCTGGCGCACGTCCAAACGTGGGGTATCCCCGCGGGTGGTGGGGCGGTGTTCGAGACCGTGTTCGACAAGGACGGGAGCGGCGAGGGAGTATACGCGTTCGTGACGCACGCGTTCGCCGACGCCGCCAAGGGTGCGGTTGGGCTGATTCAGGTCGGCGCGCCGCCCCACGTCACGGCGATGGCGCACTAGCTGACGCGGCGGCGCCGGACGGGGCTCCGGCGCCGCTCCGCTTCATGCTTTGCGCCGCGTCACCTTCCACTGACCAGTCTGAGCGTCACCGGAGCCACCGCCGCGTGTCGTGTAGCTGCCTTCGATCGTGTCGCCATCGAGTCGGCCCTCGAACGTGGTGAAGAGCTGGGCGCCACTCTCGGGGTCGGCGTAGGGCGCGAGCGTGCCGGTCACGCGGCCGCTCGCCACGCGCACGAAGTTGATCGTCAACACCGCGCTGCGCGGCTGCGCCGCGGCGCCGCCTGCCGCTCCTTGCCGGTCCCACGCCTGGAGCGGACGGCCCCAGCCACGCGGTATCATGATCACATCGCCGAAGGCGCTGTCACTGCTGGCGGAGAGGGTGAAGGAGATGCTGCCGCTGCGGCCCGTGGCAGCGCTCGAGTACGACCCCTCCCATCGGCCTGCGAGGGCGGCCACGTCGCCGGCGGTCCCCGCCATCGGCACGCGCGGCTGGTGGGCGGCTGAGCAGGCCGTGACCAGGGCGGCGAGCGCCGCGTCCAAGACTGTGGTTTGTGAACTCATCGGGAGCTCCAGTTGTCGGGGTGGTCGAGATGAAGATACGGGCAGTGGGCCTTGCCTGATGCGTAAGACGTGCGGACGCCTCAGTTGGTTGCACTCAGATCGGGTACGCGATGGCTGTGGCGGCCGCCAACACGTCACCCGAGTCCGGCCCTCCGTCGATGGCGACGAGGATCTTGCGGATTCGCATGGTCCGAGCGTAACCGTTGGGTGTTGAAGGGAGCCTGAACCCCGGGTGAGGGAGATACCGCTGGCTTCTCCCCGAGACGAAATTCATACCGTCTTCAGGAGCGAGGCCCCGCGTGCCGAGACGACCAGCCTCCACCCCTAGACCACCCAGGGAGGGCGGTGCCGAAGGGGCACGTGTGCGACGGCGCTTCGAGGCCTTGCTGTCGGCCGGCGTGGCGATCTTCTCTGAGCACTCCCTGGAGCGGGTGCTCCAGCAGATCGTGGACTCGGCGCGCGAGGTCGTGGGGGCCCGCTATGCAGCGCTCGGCGTGCTCGCTGCGGACCGGGAGACCTTGAGCCAGTTCGTCACCTCCGGCCTCTCCCCAGCCGAGCGCGAACGGATTGGCGACCCGCCGCGGGGCCGTGGGCTGCTCGGCCTGGTCATCCGCGAGCCAAAGCCGGTCCGTTCGGCCGATATCAACCGCCACCCCAAGCGCTACGGCTTTCCGCCCCACCATCCGCCGATGAAATCGTTTCTCGGTGTCCCGATCCGGAGCCGAGGAAAGGTGTTCGGCAACCTCTACCTCACCGAGAAGATCGGGGCGAAACAGTTCAATGCGGAAGACGAGGCGATCACCGTGCTGCTCGCGGCGCACGCGGCGGTCGCCGTCGAAAATGCGCGCCTGCACGACGAAAGCGAGCGCCTGGTCGGTCAGGTACGGGCGATGCAACGCCAGCGCGACCTCTTCTTCGCCATGATGAACCATGAGCTGCGGAACGCGCTCACGGCCGTGTACGGCTGGGCGGAACGCTTGGTGCGCGGCAAGTCGCCCGAGGCGGCGGCGCAGGCGGCGCAGGAAGTGTACGAAGGAGCGGGGCTGACCATCACCCTGCTCAACAACTTCCTCGACCTCACGCGGCTCGACGCAGGGAAGGTCCGTCCCGTGTGGCGCGACGTCGAGATCCCCGCGGCGGTCGCGCGCGCGATCGGGGGGATGCAGCCGGCGGCTGAGGCGAAGCGCGTGGTGCTCGCACCCCGCTATGGCCCTGGCCCGACGACATTCCGCACCGACCCGGTGCGGCTGGAGCAGATCCTCGTGAACCTGCTCTCCAACGCGGTGCGACACAGCCCGGAAGGCGGCACCGTCGCGGTGCACGTGGCGACGGCGGATTCCATGGTCTCATTCCGCGTGAGCGACCGCGGCCGCGGCATCCCGCTGGAGCTCCAGGACCGCATCTTCGAGCCGTTCGAGCGATTCGACCCGCACTCGGGGCTCGGCACGGGGCTCGGGCTGCCGGTCTCGCGCCGGCTGGCGGAGGTGCTCGGTGGGGCGCTCACGGTGCAGAGCGTCGTCAACCGCGGAGCGACATTCACCCTGGCGCTGCCGTTGCGGCCACCCGCCTGAGTATGAAGGTTCCTTCAGCGATTCTTTAGAATCGGTTCAGCACCCTTCCCTTACTCTCCGAGCCATGAAAATCCTTGTGGTGGAAGACGATCGAAAGGTCGCGGGCTTCATCGAGCAGGGGCTGCGGGAAGAGGGGTATGCCGTCGACGTGGCGCCCGACGGCGAGGAAGGCACGACCTTGGCGCACGTCTACGACTACGACCTCGTGGTTCTCGACGTGATGCTGCCCAAGAAGAACGGCCTCCAGGTCGCGTCCGAGTTGCGCCGCGAAGGCCGTAAGACGCCGATCCTGATGCTCACGGCGCGCGACACGACGGAAGACGTGGTGCGCGGGTTGGACGCCGGCGCGGATGACTATCTGCCCAAGCCCTTCAAGTTCGACGAGCTGCTGGCACGCGTGCGGGCCTTGGTGCGCCGCGGTGGGGCGTCGCGCACCGAGTTGCTCGCCTACGGGCCGGTTGAGCTCGACCGCCTGAAGCACAAGGTGCGCGTGAAGGGGCAGCGACTCGAGCTCACCCCGAAGGAATTCCAGTTGCTCGAGCACTTCCTGCTCCGGCCGGAAGAGGTCATCCGGCGCACGGAGCTGCTCGAGAAGGTCTGGGACCTGCACTTCGACCCCGAGAGTAACGTGGTGGACGTGCACGTGGGCAATCTGCGGCGCAAGCTCAAGAATGCCGCCGAGCTGGAGCTGATCCATACGGTGCGCGGGGTCGGCTTCCGTCTCCAGTCACCGGATCGGGACGAGGAGTGAGCCGGTCGCTGCGGCGGACCCTGGCCGTCCGGTTCGCGGCGACCATGGGGGCCGGCCTGCTCTTCGCGGCGGCGGCGGCGTACGGCGTGGCCGTCGGCCCCGCTGCCGGGATGCACCGCGAGCTGCTGCTCCTGCTCGCGGCCGTGGTGGTGCTGGGAACGGGGGCCACGCTCGTCGGCGCGTGGTGGCTCGCCGGGTCAGCGGTGCGGCCGGTGCACGAGATCACAGCGCAGGCAACGCGGATCGCCCCGGGCACCCTGGACCAGCGAATCGCGGCGCACGCCGAGACGGACGAGTACCGCGGCCTGGTCGCCGTGCTGAACCGGATGCTCGAGCGGTTGGACCGCGCGTTCCGCAACCAACGCCGCCTCATCGCGGACGTGAGCCACGAGCTGCGCTCGCCGCTCACGGCGCTGCGGGGCGAGATGGAAGTGGCGCTGCGGTCCGAGCGGAGCGCCCGCGACTATCAGCGGGTGCTGCACAGCGCGCTGGAGGAGATCGACCGTCTCACGGCGATGAGCGAGGACCTGCTGTTGATCAGCCGGGCGGACGCCCACCTGCTCCAGGCCGATCGCATCCCGACCGACCTCAACGCGATCGTCCACTGCGCGGTAGAAGCGCTGCAACCGCGCATCGAGGAGCGCGAGCTGGCGGTCGAGTCGCACTTCGCTCCCGAGGCGACGCACGCGGTCGTCGACTCGGATCTCGTGACCCGGCTGGTGCGACAGCTGCTCGACAACGCCGTGAAATTCACGCCCCCGGGTGGACGGGTGCGCGTCGCGACCGCTCCGCTGAACGGCGCTGGCGGCGTCCGGATCGCGGTGGAGGACTCAGGTCCGGGGATTGCCACCGAGCAGCTCCCTCACGTCTTCGAGCCGTTCTTCCGTGCCGACCAGGCACGCAGCCGTGGCACCGGGACGGGCCTCGGGTTGGCGATGGTCGCGGCCATCACTCGGCTGCACGGCGGCAGCGTGCACGTAGCGAACGTCACGGGAGGCGGGACGGGATCACGCTTCGAGGTCGATCTCCCCGCAATTCCTCACCGCTGAACCCGGAGCACGCCATGGCGCCGCAGCAGCCGCTTACCTCGCAGCACCCCAAAGGGACCCTGTTGCTCATCGGCCTGTACGGTGTGCTGTTCGTGGTCGCGTGGTTCGCCGTGTACTTGTTCGTGTATCTGCGGCGCGGCGGGGTGACGCCATGAACGTCCCGCTCTACGAAAAGATCTGGATGTGGGCGGCGGGGGGGATCATCGTGGCGTTCATCACCACGGTACTCGTGGCCGGCATCGGCAGCGCGCTCGTGCCGCCGAGCCATATCGAGACCATCGATCCGGCCACCGTGTGGCGGGACGGCCGGTTCGCGAAGCAGGGCGTCACCGTGAGCCCGACCGGCGCCACCGTCATCGCGGTCGGCATGATGTTCGCGTTCCTGCCCGCTGAGATCCACGTCCCGGCCGGGCGCCCGGTCACGTTCCGGATGACCAGCGCCGACGTCACCCACGGCTTCCTGATCGTCGGCACCAACGCGAATACGATGTTGGTCCCGGGCTACGTCAGCCAGTTCACCACAACATTCCGGCAGCCGGGCCAGTATCTGATCGTGTGCAACGAGTACTGTGGACTGAGCCATCACCTCATGTCCGCCAGGCTGATCGTGGAGGAGGCACGGCCATGATCCGCTCCAGTCGGCTCGCCCTCGCGAACCTGTGGGTTGCGATCCTGGCGTTCGGCGTCGCTTCCGCGATGGCGTTCATGCAGGCACTGTCGCGCGCGGCACTCGAGCTGCCGTGGCGTTCGGCCAAGATGTACTACCTCTCGGTCACGGCACATGGCACGCTGATGGCGCTGGTGTTCACGACGTTCTTCATCATGGCGTTCGGCTACGTCGTGGCCGAGCGGACGCTGGGTCGTCCTGTCCCGCACCGCGGCCTCGCGTGGACGGGCTTCTGGGTGGCGCTCGCGGGGACGCTCGCGGCGGTCGCGGCGATCCTCTCGGGGAAGGCCACGGTCCTGTACACCTTCTATCCTCCGCTCAAGGCGCATCCGGCGTTCTACATTGGGGCGACCCTGCTCGTGGTCGGGTCGTGGATCTGGGGCTTCGTGGTGATCCGCAGCTACCTCCTCTGGAAGCGGGAGCATGTGGGTCAGCCCGCGCCGCTCGCGTTGCACGGGACGCTCGCCACGGTGATCGTGTGGCTGATCGCCACCGTGGGGGTGGCGGCGGAAATGCTGTTCTTGCTGATTCCGTGGTCGCTTGGCTTCACCAAGACGGTCGATCCCGAGCTCGCCCGGATGCTGTTCTGGTACTTCGGCCACCCGCTCGTCTACTTCTGGCTGCTGCCGGCCTACGTGGTGTGGTACACGGTGTTGCCGAGGGTTGCCGGGGGGAAGTTGTTCAGCGACCCGCTGGCGCGCCTCGTGTTCGTGCTGTTCATCATCTTGTCCACGCCCGTGGGCTTCCATCACCAGTTCATGGACCCGGGGATTCCCGCCGCGTGGAAGCTGTTCCACGCCATCCTCACCTTCGGGATCCTGTTTCCCAGCTTCGTGACGGCGTTCACGGTGACGGCGTCGCTCGAGGTCGCGGGGCGGATGCACGGCGCAACGGGACTGCTCGACTGGCTCAAGCGACTCCCGTGGGGGGACCCGCTGGTGGCGAGCGTCCTGCTGTCGATGCTGCTGTTCGCGGTAGGAGGAATCGGCGGCGCGATCAACGCGGCATACGGGATGAACGCCGTGGTGCACAACACCGCCTGGATTCAGGGACATTTCCATCTGACGGTGGGCAGCGCAACGGCACTGACTTTCATGGGGACGGCGTACTGGTTGCTGCCGCGGTTGACTGGACGTGAGCTCGAGCTCGGACTGCTGGCGAAGGTGCAGCCGTATCTGTGGTTCGTCGGCATGGTGCTGTTCTCGATCTCAAACCACATCACCGGCCTGATGGGGATGCCCCGTCGGATCTACGACGCGACGTACGGCGGCGCGGCGGCGGCGCAGGCGTGGCGGGGGCTCACCGGGATCTCCGCGGTAGGCGGGTTGTTCCTGTTTGCCAGCGCCGGGTTCTTCATGCTCGTCATGCTCGGAACGGGGCTCGCCGGGCGGAAGCGCGAGCCGGAGCCGATCGAGTGGGCCGAGCCGCTGGAGCCGTCGAGCCCGAAGGCCACGCTGCTCGACCGCTACGGACTCTGGACGCTGGTAGCGGTGGCGCTCGTGCTGATCGCCTACGCCTACCCGCTGTGGTCGCATCTGCACATGCAGCGGTTCGGGTCGCCGGGCTATACACCGTTCTGAACATCGGGAAAGGGGAGACGGGAAAGGGGAAACGTTGATGCGACGCATGCTCAAGCTGTATCCCCTTCCCGTGCTGGTGGGCGCCGGGCTCGTCACTGGGCTCGCGGCCCGCTTCGTCGTCGGCGCTCCCCAGGTCGGACAGGGGTTCTTCCTCGCGACGCTCGTCGCGGGGGGCGGCCCGCTCGTCGTGCAGACCCTCCGCGGGATGGCTCGCGGCCGGTTTGCGGCCGACATCGTCGCGATGCTCGCCATCCTCGCGGCGCTCGCCCTCGGCCAGTATTTCGCCGGCGCGGTGATCGCGTTGATGCAGTCGGGCGGGGAGGCGCTCGAGCGCTATGCCATGGGCCGCGCGTCGAGCTCGCTTGAAGCGCTGCTCGCTCGGGCGCCGAAGGTCGGGCACCGGATCCGCAGCGGGCGGGTCGAGGAGGTGCCGGTGGGCGAGCTCGGTGCCGGCGACGTGCTGCTGGTCCGGCCCGGCGACCTGGTCCCCGTAGACGGCGAGGTGACGAACGGGACCTCGGCGGTGGACCAGTCGGCGCTCACGGGCGAGCCGCTCCCGATCCGTGCGGTGCAGGGGACCGCGCTCCTCTCGGGCAGCGTGAACCTGGACGGGGCGCTCGAAATGCGCGCCTCCCGCCCCGCCGAGCAAAGCCAGTACCAGCAGATCGTACGCCTGGTGGAGCGCGCGCGGCGCGAGAAGCCCCCGATCCAGCGGCTCGCCGACCGGTTCGCCGTGTGGTTCACGCCGGTGACACTCGTGATGTGCGGCGTGGCGTGGCTCCTCACCGGGAGTGCGACGAGCGTGCTTGCGGTCCTCGTCGTGGCGACACCGTGTCCGCTGATCCTGGCGACGCCGATCGCCGTGATCGCGGGGATCAGCCGGGCGGCAGACCTGGGCGTGATCGTGAAGACCGGCGCGGCGATTGAGCAGCTCGGGCGAGCGCGGGCGATCGTGTTCGACAAGACTGGCACGCTCACACTGGGCCATCCGACAGTAGGACGTATCGAGGCGAAGGACGGAGTCGTGCCGGACGAGGTGCTGCGTCTGGCCGCCGCCGTCGAGCGCCTGTCGTCACATCACCTCGGCAGGGCGGTCGCCGAGGCGGCTGGGCGGTTGGGCCCGCTCCCGCCCGCCAGCGACTTTCTGGAGAACCCCGGGGCCGGCGTGGCCGCGCGGGTCGAGGGCCGTGCCGTCGCCGTGGGATCCGCCCGCTTCCTGTCGAGCCACGGCGTGCCCATTTCAGAACGCGCTGACGACCGCACCACTGCCTACGTCAGCGTGGACGGGCGACTGGCAGGCGCGATCGAGTTCGCCGACCGGCTGCGCCACCAGGTGCCGTCGCTCATGCAGCGGCTCGCCGTGCTGGGCGTGACCGAGACCGTGATGCTGACCGGCGACCGCGCGTCGAGCGCGGAGGTGATCGCGGCGCAGGCGGGGATCCGCACCGTGCGGGCGAATCTGCTGCTCGCGGACAAGGTCGCGGCCGTCCAGGAGTTGAAGCGCCGCCACGGCACCGTGGCGATGGTCGGAGACGGCATCAACGACGCGCCGGCCCTCGCCGCCGCCACGGTGGGGATCGCCATGGGCGAGCACGGCACGGCGGTCTCGGCTGAGGCGGCGGACATCGTGCTGCTGGTGGACGACATTTCGCGGGTGGGCGACGCGGTGGCTATCAGCCGGCGGATGCGCCACATCGCGCTGCAGAGCATCGGTGTGGGGCTGGGCGTGAGCTTCGCGCTGATGGTGGTGGCGAGCTTTGGTCTCGTGAGCCCAGCGGTTGGCGCGGTGATGCAGGAAGCGCTCGACGCGGCGGTGATCCTCAACGCCCTCCGCGTGAGGTGATGCTGACCGGTTTCACCACAGATCCACGAGCGGGCAGCGGAAGCCGGGCAGCACGTCCTCGCCGTCCAACGTCGCGTTGGCGTCGAGCAGCGCTTCGCTCCCGTCGGCCCGATAGACCCGGGCGGTCCGCCGCTCCGAGTCGACCACCCATACTAGCCGGACTCCAGCCTTCAACCACTGGGCTACCTTCTCGAGCGTTTCCGCGGGATGATCGTCGTGAGCCAGGACCTCCACCGCGAGGTCCGGCGCCCAACCGGGATAGCCTCGCGGCTCGACTTCCGGCACGCGGTCCTGAGCGATGAACGCCACGTCCGGCGCCCTCACCGTGTCCGGATCTGACTCGATCTTAAAGCCCGTCTCCGCGGCATACACCCGGCCCAAGTCGTGCGCCTCCACATGAGCCATGATTCGGTACCCGAGCGTCATCGCGACCGCCCCGTGCCGCGCGCCACCGGGATCCCGGACGACCAGCCGGCCGCGGATCAGCTCGGTGCGCTTGTCCGGCAGGTCCAGTCGCAGCAGCTCATCTGCGGTCATGAGCGTGGTGTCACCCATGCTGGCAACATAGCCTCGGCGCGCGCGCATGGCGACCGCATGATGCACACAGACTTTCAACTGCGCGTCAACGATCGTCGGGGAGGGTCAGTACTTCGACTGCATGTAGGCCACACCCGGGGCCAGCGTCTCCCGCCAGGCTCGCTCGACTGCGGGGCTGAACTCGGGGTCGCAGCGCCCCACCGTCGCAATCAGGCTGTCGAGGAAGGGTCCGTACAGCGCCGGCGGGATGTCGAGATCGCGGCGGCTGTGCCGCTCGGCAACCCGCGTGAGCAGGCTTGGCTCCGTGCGCGGCTCGTTCGGGAAGAGGAGCAGCAGCGGGACAGCGGGCGAAGAAGTCGTCGTAGAAAGCGCGTAAGAAGCCTGGCTCAGCGCAGCACCGCTCGTAGCTGGCCTTCGCCACCCGCGTCGCCGCTTGGGCCCCGGGCTCCCCCCTGGCCGGCTGGCTCATTGTGCACCGCCCCTCGGGTCAGTGACCAAAAGCTGACGCGTGAGCCGGGAGCCCGCCAGGGCGGGAGCTTCCAGGGAACATGAAGCTTTTCTGAACCGGTCTTTGAGACCGCTTCATCGAGGTTTGCGAGTATTGCTGCCATGACACGAGCGTTCCCCCGACTGATTTTCGACAGGGCGCCGTCGCGGGTGTACTGGGAGCTGACGCGCGCCTGCGACCTCGCCTGCCGGCACTGCCGCGCCGAGGCCGTGCCGCTGCGCCACCCCGATGAGCTGACCACAGCCGAGGGCCTGCGGTTGGTCGAGCAGCTCGCCGCGTTCGGCGACCCCAAGCCGCACCTGGTGCTCAGCGGGGGGGATCCGCTCAAGCGCCCGGACCTGTGGCTCGTCATCGCCGCCGCTCGCGCCTTCGGGCTCGGCGTCTCGGTAGCACCGAGCGCGACACCGCTTGTCAGCCCGGCGGAGCTGGCGCGTTTCGAGGAGGCGGGCGTCGAGGCGATCTCGCTGTCGCTCGACGGCTCGACGGCGCAGCGCCACGACGCGTTGCGCGGCATACCCGGAACCTTCGTGTGCACGCTCGCGGCCGCGCGGGCGGCCGGCGCCGCGGCGCTGCCGTTCCAGATCAACACGCTCGTCGCCGGGGAGACGCTCGACGACCTGGCGGCGATCTATTTGCTCGCGAGCGACCTGGGCGCGGCCCGTTGGAGTTTGTTCTTCCTCGTGAGCGTGGGCCGGGGCACGGTGCTCCAATCGATCACGCCCGCGGCGGCGGACGACCTCATGCACTGGCTCGTGGAGCTCGCGGACCAGGAGGAAGGGCCGGTCGTCACGACCACGGAAGCGCCCCACTTCCGCCGGGTGATGCTGCAGCGACACGGCGCCCCGGGGCGCGGGCACAGCGCGGGCATCCGTGACGGCAACGGCATCATGTTCGTCTCGCATACTGGAGATGTGCACCCCTCGGGCTTCCTGCCGCTCACCGCCGGAAACGTGCGGACGCAGCACGTCGTGGAGATCTATCGTGAGTCGAGCCTGTTCCGTACGCTGCGGCGCGTCGATCTGTTCACCGGACGGTGCGGGCGCTGCGAGTTCCACTGGCAGTGCGGGGGTTCGCGGGCACGGGCTTACGCATCAAGCGGCGACCCGTTCGGCGAGGATCCACTGTGCAGCTATCAGCCCCGAGCGAGCCAATAGGCGCGGCCTCCACGGCGCTGCTGGCCGAGCCACCCGGCGAGCTGCGGCTGCGGGACGGCACCCCCGTGCGGGTTCGGCCGGTCCGGCCCGAGGACCGCGACCGTTTCCGGGAGGGGTTACATCGGCTGTCCGCCGCGTCGCGCTATCACCGCTTTCTCGCGACGGTCGCGGAGTTGTCGGACGAACAGCTCCGCTACCTGACCGAAGTCGACCACGTGAATCACCTGGCGTGGATCGCGCTGGATCCGACTCTGCCCGGGGAGCCTGCGATGGGGGTGGCTCGCTGCATTCGGTTTCCGAAGCATCCCGGCATGGCCGAGGTGGCGGTCACGGTGCTCGATGCCTACCAGGGCCGTGGCCTGGGCACGCTGCTGCTCGGCCTGTTGAGCCGCTCCGCGGCCGCGCAGGGGATCCGGACGTTTCGCGCGTACGTGCACGAGGATAACGACGCCATGTTGCGGATCTTTCGGGATCTCGGCGCCGAGGTGGCGCGTGCCGACATCGGCGTATGTCAACTGGACATTCCGGTGCCGGAGGACCCTGAGACGCTGCCCGATACGCCCACCGGCCGCGTCTTCAAGGCGGTGGCGGGGCGCGCGGGCCGGGGAGTGCTCGGTCTGATTCACTAGGGATACAACGCAATAAGGCGCGGCAGCGTCGTGCCACCTGCCGCGCCTCGTCGTTATGAACCGGCGTTTATCGCAGCTGTTGCGCCGGCTCGCGCCGCACGTCGATTCGCGGCCGCGGCTGGGGCCGTGGGCGCGCGTGCGTGTCGAGGCCGAGTGCCGTGTACAGCGGGCACGCCCCGGCGATCGCCGTGGCGAGGATGCCGGTCGCGACGAGCGCCGCACCGAACGCCAGGAAGGGATGCGAGTCCGCGACGACCGCGGCCCACACCATGAACAGGATCCCCAACACCGCCCGGATGGCGGTATCCGCGCCGCCGATGTTCGTGGTTTTCATGGCTCCACCCTGAAAGGCTTCGTACCCAAGATCGCGGCGCGCGGGTGAAGCCAGGCGTAACCGACCGTGAAGACCGCTTCAGCAAATCCTTGGCAGCTGGTCCCCGGGCAGCATGTCGACCACGCGCGTGCCTCCGATGGCCGTCTCGAGCACTACCAGGCCGGGGTGCTTGTCCGCAAGGCCTTGCGTGGATGACATACTTCCCTTTCGCTCCGACAGGAGAGGAAGACTTGGCGCACGCCGTGGATGTGCTGCAGGGCACGCTGGACCTGCTCATCCTCAAGTCGCTTTCGCTGTCACCCTTGCATGGCGGGCTCCTCTTTGTGGGCCCGAATTCACGGGTGATGCCGGGGGCGAGCGGGCCATTGTGCTCCGCTAGCGCTCCGAGTTCTCAGGGCTCATCTTTGCAACGCGGGTCCGTTGGGTGAGCCACGGCACCTGCCCATCCAGGTCCAGGGAAGGCACATGAGTGACTCGCCTGCAAGACCATCTTTCATGTCACGGCTCAATGGCCCGTGGCACCGGCGTAGTCTGCAGATCTTCATGGTGATCGTGCTCGTGCATTTCGCCGAGCACCTGTTCCAGGCGTATCAGGTGTACGTGCTCCACTGGCCGGTGCATGAAGCGCGGGGCATGTTGGGCCAGTGGTTCCCCTGGCTCGTGCACTCGGAGGTGTTGCACTACGGGTATGCGGTGGTCATGCTGGTCGGGATCTGGATGCTGTTGCCGGGCTTCGTCGGCCGGTCACGCACGTGGTGGCTGGCGGCGCTCGTGATTCAATTCTGGCACCACGTCGAGCACGCCCTGCTCCAGGGCCAAGCCATTGCGGGGCACAACCTGTTCGGCTCGCCAGTCCCGATCAGCATCGTGCAGCTGTGGATCCCGCGCGTCGAGCTGCACCTGTTCTACAACACGCTCGTTCTCGTGCCGATGCTCGTGGCCATGTACTACCACCTCCTGCCCCGCCTCCCCGAGGCCGCGACCATGAGGTGTAGCTGCGCGCTCCGAGTCAGCGCGGGCACAGCCTGAGCGTTCTCAGACGACTGCGGCCTCCATCGCGTCCAGCCGCGTGTAGTAATCCGGGATCTCCTTGAGATGCGCCCACGCGATCTTCGCCGTCAGGTCGAGGTCGTCGTTGGTCACGTTGGTTTGTGGGTCGTGGGCGCCGTGCTCGAGCTCTACCTCGAGCCCGCGACGGAATTGCGCGAGATCGATCTTGTCCCAGTCGATGCCTGCGCGGGTTCCGATCACCCGGGCCTCATCGGCGGAGAAGTGGCGTTTGGTTGGCATGGCTGTCTCATCGAGGGATGCCGGTAAAACGGACGCCCGCCGCTCCGCCTCGCGGCGCAGCGCCGGTAGCAGCAGCCAGCGGATCAGGACGATTCCCATTCCGAACATGCGCCAGTAGCGCCGGAACTTCTTGCGCGCTGCGGCGTCGGTCGCGCGCACGCGAGTCTCGGTACGGAACCGTGTGAGTGCGGGGCCGAGTGGCTCGGCCTCGAGCGTCCAGACGATTTTCACCAAATCGGGTTCGGCGAACTGCGTGAAGCGGTCCCGCGGGATGGACGTGAACCTGACATCGGCCTTCCACGGCTGCGTGGCTGTGCCCATGACCAGCTCACGCCCTGGGCGGTAAGCGAGGACGCCCCAGCCCAACGCCTGAGTCTCGGCCAGCAGTCCCTTGGCGAATAGATCCGCCGGCGGCTTCGCGGCGCCGAGCAGCTGTGCGCGCAGCCAGAAGAGGGCGCGGATGATGGGGATGGACTGGACGTCGAAGTGCTGTGCGACGTGGAAGACCACGTCGGCCGGCGCGCGCACCAATGTCTCATGGCGCTCCCGGATGTCCGCATGAGGCATGAAGCGATTGATCAAGTCTACCGTGTTCACGTGTCATGACCCCAGTCTAGGGGCGCGAGATTGAAAGCGATCCCAAGACGAGATGAAGGGTGGCTCAAGGCTCATGATGCAAAGCTCAGCGCTGTTTCAGCGTCGCTTTAGACATCCATCTTCACCTTAACGGCATGTCTCGAGTCCTGATCGTGTACGGCACCACCGACGGTCACACGCGCAAGATCGCGGCGGCCCTAGGGGGCGTCCTCAGGTGGGAGGGGAGTTGCGTCGATGTGATCGACACCCAGCATGTCTCCCCGGATGTCCGTCCGGAGGGCTACGACGGTGTCGTCATCGCGGGCTCGATTCACATCGGCAATTTTCAGCGCGCGGTCAAGCGCTGGGTTCGCCGGAATGTTGAGCAGCTCAATCGCCGACCGAGCGCCTTCGTATCGGTGTGCCTCGGGATTCTGGAGCAGCGCCCCGAAGCTCGGCAAGAAGTCCAGGAGATCGTGCAGCGGTTTTTGCGTCGCAGCGGATGGCGGCCGCTCATGTCACGGATAGTCGCCGGGGCGGTGCCGTACACCCAGTACAACTGGTTGAAGAAATGGGTCATGAAGCGGGTCGTGGCCAAAGCTGGAGGCGATACGGACACGACGCGCGACTATGAGTACACGGACTGGGACGATCTCCGTGCGTTCGCGCGGGAGTTCGCGGGCCGTGTCGAGGCGGGTCAACCGGCAGGAGGGGTGCGATGATGCGGAGGATTCTCGGCTTTGCGTTGTTCGCGGTGGCCGTCTGGCTGGTCCTGAAGCTCGCGTTGGGCATTCTGGGCACGCTCATCGGGCTGGCGATCACGGTCCTGGTGCTCGCGGGTCTCGGGTATGCCTGCTATCTCGTGCTGCGGGTGATCAGTCCGAGCACAGCGGCCAAGGTGCGCGACGCGATCCGGGGACGGCCGGCGAAGGTCGGCTAGTCCCGATGTTCTTCCGGTCAATGCGCTCAAGGTGAGCGGCTCCGTCTGCCGGCAGGCCGCGGGCGCGAAGCGTTCGCCCTGATCTGCAGCCGCTGCCACGCGCTCCCCGATCCGCGGGTCCACTCGAAGCAGGACTGGGCGATCGTGTTCGCGCGCATGGAGCGGAACATGGAGCGGATGCGGGTCGCGCCGCCGGCGGGCCAGCAGACGGAGGACATCCTCTACTACCTGCAGACCGGGGGCCAGATGAAGAAACCATGAAGACGATCGGTTGACAGCTGAGCAGGACAGCGCAAACGTTCCTGCCGACGTTCGGCGACGAGGAGTGCGGGCCATGAGATACCTTCGTGCAGTTGGCTTCGTCGTAGTGCTGCTCGGTGCCTGTACCACGGAGAAGATCCAATACCTCGTACGCCCGTTCAACGCGCCCCAGGATGCCGCCAACGGGTTCCTCGGGTACTTCACGGTCAGCGACAAGCAAACCAACTGCGGCAACTGCCACGTCGGCGTGCAGGCGTCCTGGAAAGGAACCAAGCACGCGTCGGCGTGGGTCGATTTGCAAGGCTCGGGCCACGCGCAGGCCTCATGCAACGGCTGCCATTCGGTTTCGCAGCTCGGCAACAGCGTCGGCCACGCTGCCGGCTATAATCTCGTGCCGGATGCGAGCTACCAGGATGTGCAGTGCGAAAGCTGTCATGGGCCCGGATTCACCCATGCGCAGAATCCGCTCGCCACGAACGCGCCGCTCGCCGCGATGCACGTCGACACGGGGATCACGAACGGGTGCGGCGGGTGCCACACCGGAACCCACGAGCCGTTCGTGGATCAATGGGTTGGGTCCGCGCACGGCTCCGGTCCCGCTTTCTCCCACGCCGCCGCGAACGCGAGCTGTGCCCCGTGCCACGAGGGGAAAGCGGCGCTGGCCGTAAAGTTCGGCGTGACGACAAACTACGTGGAAAAGAGTGACACGACCCATCAGCGCATCGTGTGCATCGTGTGTCACGACCCGCACGGGGCGACCCCGTACTCCGGACAACTGCGCGCATCGATCTCGGATCCCACGACCGACAACCTCTGCATCAAGTGTCACTCCCGCAGTGGGACTCCGCCCTGGGGCAGAGCCGCGGTCGGCTCGCCGGCCCGTGGGGCACACGGCGCGCAGGGCTTGCTGGTGATCGGGCAGAACGTCGGGTGGATTCCACCCAACTTCACCTATGACACGAACCAGATCGTGAGCAGCCACGGCTCCGCGGCGAACACACGGCTGTGCGCGACCTGTCACGTGGCGTTCACTACGATCACCGATGCGAACGGTGTCCTCATACAGAACAGCGTCGGCCACCTGTTTGAAGCCATTCCGTGCACCAAAGCGAGCACCGGCGTCCCCGTCCCCTGCGCGACGGCTGCGCCGGCGGACACGGTGCGCAGCTTCGTGGCGTGCTCGAACAGCGGTTGTCATGCCACCGCCGCGGTCGCGCGTTCCGCGTATCTCACGTTCAAAGGACGGCTCGACAACCTGCTTGACCAGATCTGGGCGGATACGAACAAGAACGGCGTGATCGACTCGATCGAACCCGGCTTGCTGCCCCAGCTGGTCGCGCGGGCGCAGCGGTCCGGAGCCACGGCGGCCGATTCCGCCCAGATCGACTTCGGGAGCACGACCACCACGGTCGCCAAGGGGGCGCTCTTCAACGCCGCGCTCGCCGCAACGGACGACCGTCAATTCTTCCTGAACGGCACAGTGTTGGGCAAGGGCTTCGCGACGCACATGGCGTCCGGGAATGGCGTGCACAACCCGTTCCTGCTCGAGGCGCTGCTCACGTCCTCGATCGCGGCGCTGCACTCGACGTATGCATTGCCCTCGCCGCCGGCGCGCAATCTCCAGGTGCAGGCGACTCCGCCGCCAGCACTCAGGATGCGCGCGGGCCAGAGGTAGCGGGGTCGCGAGACCTTCGTTCAGACTTGCCCGCGAGCGGCGGCCCTGGGCCCCGGAACCGCGGTGGTTCCTGGGGCCCCTGTTTACCGATAACGTAGAGGGACCGACATGCTGACCCTCCAGCAGATCGCCGTCGGTCCCCCCCCACTGCCGGGCGGCGTCGCTGCGGTGCTGCGGTTCTTCTTCAATCTTCCCCAGTGGTTCCAGATCGTCGGGTTCATCGTGGGAGTCATCGTCGCCGCGGCGGTGCTCCTGCTCCTGTGGCGGCATCGCGCCGTGATCGTACAGTGGGTGTTCACGCGCCGGCGGGGGGTCAAGATCGGGCTTGCCGCCGGGGCCGCGGCGATCGTGCTCGGCTTCGGCGCCTTCGGCGTGGTCGGCTACGGCTACATGCAACACAACAACGGCTTCTGCACCGGCTGCCACGTGATGAAGGTGCCGTTCCAGCGCTTCGCCGGGTCCAAGCACGATTCCCTCTCGTGTCACTCGTGCCACCAGCAGTCGATGTTCGCCAACATGCGACAGCTTTACTTGTGGGTGGCTGAGCGCCCGAAGGAGATCGGCAAGCACGCCAAAGTGCCGACCCGCATCTGCGCCAACTGTCACGTTCGCGGCGACGCCAAGGAGACGTGGCAGCGCATCGCGTCCACCGCCGGCCACCGCACGCACCTCGAATCCGATTCGAGCGCCCTCAAGCACGTGCAGTGCGTAACCTGCCACGGGCTCGAGGTGCACCGCTTCCTGCCCGTGGATTCGACCTGCGCGCAATCCGGCTGCCACGTCAACGTCCAGATCAAGCTCGCCAAGATGCGCGGCCAGACCGACCTCCATTGCATCATGTGTCACCGCTTCACCGCGGAGGTGCCGGCGTTGGCGACGCGCGACTCGGCGCGCGGCACACTGGTCCCGGCGATGAAGCAGTGCTTGTCGTGTCACGAGATGCAGGTGGCCCTCGCCGAATTCGACCCGGCGCGCGACCCGCACCGCGGCACCTGCGGGATGTGCCACAACCCGCACACCCAGACGCAGCCCGTGGAAGCTGGGCAGACGTGCGCGTCCGCCAAGTGCCACGCCGACTGGCGCTCCGAACCGTTCCACATCGGCAAGAACCACGGCGCCATCAGCGACGAATGCACCCTCTGCCACCAACCCCACCAGGCCAAGGTGGATGCGAGCGACTGCGCCGGGTGCCACGCGGCGGTGAAAGAGCGGCGCGCCGGGCGCAGGCTGAGCCCACCCCTGCCGTTCGATACGACCAAGGCGTTGCGGCGCATCTCGTTGAGGCCCCCGAAGGGCAAGGGAGACGGACCTTTTTTTGACGATCCGCCGCCGGGGGAGGCCCCGCGCGGCGGCACTCTCGCCGCGGTCGACACCTTCCCGCACGACCGCCATAAGAAGCTCTCCTGTATCACCTGCCACGCGTCCCAGCGCGAGCACGGTCGGCTAACCTTCCAGCCTCCCCGCGGCTGTCAGATCTGCCACCACCAGGCTCCGCAAACGAACGACTGCGCGGTGTGTCACCAGCCGGCGGCGCTGGTGCGTCCCGAGTCGGTGACGGTGCGGGTCACGGTGGCAGCGCACCCGGAACGCCGGCACGCCGCGCGGTTCGATCACGCTACCCACCGGACCGTGAAGTGCGTCGCGTGTCACACCACCCCCGTCAGCCTCGACCCCGAGTCGAAGGCGGCGGCTTGTGCGGCATGCCACGACGACCACCACGCGGGCGGAAAGCAGTGCAGCGCCTGCCACACGGGCGAGCGCCGCACCGCGCACGCGCCGCCGGTCGAGGCGCACGTGGCGTGCGACGCATGTCATACGCCGGCGATCGTGGCGCGGCTCGTGCCCGACCGGGCGCTGTGCGTCACCTGCCATGCGAAGCAGCGGGACCACTATCCGGACCGGGAGTGCACACTGTGCCACTTCGGATCGTCACCCGACCGGTTCCGCGATCACCTGCGCAAACCGGCGGCCGGATCGTGAGCCGCGGTGCCGGCGCGCTCGCCGCGCTCGCCCTCGCCGTGCTTCCCGCCGCGGCGCGCGCCCAGGGCTATCGCCTGCGACTCGAGACGCGGGCGCAGACGGTCGCGTTTCGCGGGATTACGCCCGACAGCATCCCGGCCAGCGACACGGTCCCGGGCCCGAGCGGAGGACCGACCACGCCGGACGGCTTCGCCGTCACCTGCCTGAGCGGAAGCGCCTACTGCACGTACTTCCGGCCCGGGCCGGCGGTGCACGCCGCGCCGATTACCACGACAGCGGACGTTACGCTTTGGGGCCTCGGTCTCCCGGGCCTGAGCATCCGTGCCACCGCTCGCGTCGCCGGCGATCTGAGCAGCGGGGACAACTGGCCGGGGACCGATTCCCACCTGCAGCTGCTCGAAGGATACGCCCAGTACGCCGGCGAGCGGCTCACGGCACAGGTCGGCCGCCAGACGACCGTCACGCGGCTCGGCTTCGCGGGATTCGACGGCGCGCGGGTGACTGTGCGAGACGCGCGGCGTGGACTCGAGCTCGTAGCGTACGGCGGCTGGGGCCTGGCGCGCGGCGTGGCACTGCCCGTCACGAGCCCGGCGTTGAATCCGCTCGATGACTTCCAGCCGCAGCAGCGCCAGCTCGTGGCGGGCGCGGGCGCAGACTGGACCACGTCGCGCTTCGACGTGCGGGCCACCTACCTGCGCGAGGTCGACCCCATCGTCGATTATTTCGTCTCGGAGCGCGCCGGCGTGGACGTCGCGATCCGTCCCTACGCTGGTTGGACCCTCACAGGCGGCGCCGACTACGACCTCGCCGCCGGCTGGTGGGGGAGCGCGGAAGCGGCGCTCGGGTTTTTACCGGTAGGCGGCCGCGTCACCGCCACCCTCGGCGTGCGCCGCTACCGCCCGCACTTCGATCTGTGGACCATTTGGGGCGCGTTCAGCCCGGTGCCATACCACACGGTCGAGGGGTCCGTTTCGTTCGCGCCCGTCGCCAAGGTCAGGCTGCGGGCCCGCGGCGAAAGATATGCCTTCGATGCCGCCGACGTGTCGACACCGCTCGTGACGTACGAGACGTCCGGCTGGCGATTCGCCTGGGGTACCACCGTCACGCCGTCCGCTCGCTGGACCGTCGACGGCGGCTACCACGCCGAGTTCGGGCCCGGGGCGGCGTCGCGGGGGTTCGTCGGCGCCCTCACATTCACACCGGGCGAGTTCCTGGCGCTCAGCGTGTACGGCTCCACGCTCGATCGCCCTCTCGAATTCCGGTTCGACGAGTCGTCCCTCAAGGCGTACGGGCTCTCGGCCGAGTGCCGCGCAATGTCCCGGCTGCGACTGCAGATCGACGCTGGCCGTTATGTGGAAGACCGGAAGCGCCCCGACGCGGCGGCGTTCAACTGGGATCAGGTGCGGGTCAGCGCGCGCGCCATCCTGCTGTTAGGCAGCAGCGCCGATCTCTCCGGCGTCCCGCCTGCTGTGCGGCGGATGCCCGTCAGGGGCGAGAGCCGGTGAGCACAATGTCCTTCAGGACAGTGATTGGCCGAGCCGATCCTTCAGGATGGGAACGAGCGAGCAATGGCGTGCCCCTGCTGGCCCGAGCCTTGGCGGCGTTGCTGGTTGCCAGCCCGCTCGCTGCTCAGCAGCCGGCGTCCGGCTTCGATCACCCGAAGCACCAGAAGCTGTTCCCCACGTGCACCACCTGTCATGCTGGTGCCGCGAGCGCCGGCGCGGCGCTGTGGCCCGATCCGGCGTCGTGCGCGACGTGCCACGACGGCAAGATTCAGAAGGCCGTCACGTGGCGGCCGCCCGTCGAGCCAGCGCGACACAATCTGACATTCGAGCACGCCAAGCACGCGGCGACTCTTGTGGCTCGCGGCCAAGCGGTGGTCGGGTGCGTGGACTGCCACTCGGATGAGGGTACTCCGTGGATGGCCGTGAAGCCGCCGGTCGCGGAGCGCTGCCTCGACTGCCACGCCATCCGGACCGCTCATCTCGCCGCGCCCGACAGTGCGTGCACGACGTGCCACGTGCCACTCGCCCGAGCCGAGCGGCTGACGGTTCGGGACGTCGCAGCGTTTGAAACACCACCTGCTCACAAACAGGCCGGCTTCGCGGGCGGGCGGGGTCACGGCGCACAAGCGAGGGTCGAAAGCCCGGTCGCAGCGAGCTGCGCGACCTGTCATGCGCGCGATTTCTGCCTACAGTGTCACGTGGATGCCCCGGAGCAGCCGACCGTCCAGGCGCTCGCCGCCGACCCCCGCTCGCTCGGGATCAAGGCGCGTCTCCAGGCTCCGCCGACGCACGCGGCCGGGACGTTCCTGGCTGAGCACGGCGCCGTTGCGCGCAGCGCGCCACAGCAGTGCAGCACCTGTCACACGCAGGAGAGCTGCCTCGCCTGCCACGCGGGGACCCCGCGGGTGGCGGTGCGGCTGTTCCCCTCGGGTGCGGGGCGGGGGATTGGTGCCGTCATCACGCGCCGGCGACCGCCGTCGCACGGCGAGAGCTTCCGGACACGTCACGCCGCCGCCGCGAATGCTGTCCCAGCCACGTGCTCCGGTTGCCACGTACGCAACGACTGCCTCGAGTGCCACCGGCCCGACGCCGCCCGCGCGGCCGGGTATCACCCAGCCGGCTTCCTGGCGCGTCACCCGGCGGCGGCGTACGCGCGCGAGACCTCCTGCAGCGACTGCCACAACGCCGGGCAGTTCTGCACTAGCTGTCACGCGCGGTCCGGTCTCGCGGCGCAAGGGCCGCTGCGCCACGGCTATCACGACTCGAACCAGTTCTTCGTCGCGGGGCATGGTGGGGCGGCGCGCCAAAGCCTCGAGACCTGCGTCAGCTGCCACGCCGAGCGCGACTGCCTCACCTGCCACTCGGCGATCGGCGGCCGGCACGTAGACCCGCACGGCCCGGGTTTCGACACCACCCGGCTCGCGCGCAAGAATCCGCAGATGTGCACCGCGTGCCACGGCACCAACATCCCCACGCGCTAAGCGTGAAGGTTGTCGCTCGGAAATCTCAGACCCGTTTCAGCAGCGTCTCACGGGCCGGCCGCTAGCATGGGGTTACCCTCGCCTGGCTGCCGTTCGTCGACATCTTCGAGGCCCCGGAGTACATCCGGCTCGTCGCCGAGGTGCCGGGTGTGAAGCCCGAGGAAGTGAAGATCTTCGTGGAGGGCAACCTCCTGACGATCAAAGGCACGAAGGAGCAGGTGGCCGAGGAGAAGGCGTGATGATCCCCCCGCGGCGCCAAAGCTCCGCGGGGGGATTGACGTTTTCTGAAGGCCTCTTCATGGCGTCTTCATGTCCGCGATGCCACGCCACCTGCAAACTCCCTCAACCTTCGCACCGGGAGTGCTCATGTCGCGTCGAGCCAGGATCGTAGTCCTCATTTGCGCGCTGATCACGGGCGCCGCACGCGCCGCCCTCGCCGACCGTGGCGCCGGGGATCGCGAACGAGCGAATGCGGCGCGGGCGCTGCAGGTCTACGCCACGCGCTACGTGCTGGCTGCCGCGCGCGTAACACCGACCTACGCGCGCCAGACCGGCCTGGCGTGCAGCGCCTGCCACACCCATTTCCCGGAGCTCACGCCCACGGGCCGGGCCTTCAAGCTCAACGGCTACGTGTTCCGGAGGAGTGAGTCCCTCGAGGGCAAGAGCCCCGAGGGCCAACAAAGCCTGCTGCTCAACCTGGTGGCGCCGGTGTCCTTGATGTTCCAGACGTCGTACACCAGCACGAAAAAGGCGCTGCCCGGCACGCAGAACGGCACGGTGCTCTTTCCCGATCAGCTGAGCCTCTTCACCGGGGGCGAGAT
>WNFX01000871.1_pt1 | contig 39693 bp, 47 predicted proteins | sample 5400111 | NCBI WGS metagenome assembly WNFX01 (sample SAMN13153363, study PRJNA577476) | soil metagenome | isolation source: 40 cm soil or saprolite under grassland replicate 1 | place: USA:California | collected 2016-06-15
AAGACAAAAGCATCGGACGAACGCAATCCTTTTTGGACCTGGGAGTGTTCGTCTTCGGCCAGCGGTCGGATAAAAATGGGTGTTCTCATGCCCTGTATTGTACCACATTTCCTATCACCTTTGGTGTCTATGCACTAGCGATCCAGATGCAGCGCTCCTCATCCAGCACATGATACTCAAGAATCTTCCAATGGCGCTGCTGCATTTCCAGTGATGTTTCCAGTGTTGGTGCAAGCAACGGGCCTTTAAAGGCGTCTATGATCACATAGACGCCCCTGAGCAATGAGAGGAGGGCCTCATAGCTGTATTGTGCAAGATTGGTCATTCCCACTTCAATCCGGCACAAGGGAACATCACGATAGTCATCAAGATCGATATCCTCGAACCCTCTCCGCCGGGGCAGAGAAAACTCGGTATCGATTTGATACCCCTTGACATGGATCGAAAAGATCTCTGGTCGAGAATGTTCTCGTATTTTGCCTAAGACGCCCTCGACATCTGCTAGTTGTGTTACTACCACAAGTTGCTGGTACATTGGGCCTTCCTCTCTCTTCCATTCAAGTATGGGAAGTGGCAACCATCTCAAGCAAACAAGCTTCCTAGAGACTGCAAACGAGGCTCATATTTCCACTGGTCTCGCATTCCGGCAAAGGTGTCCCACGCCTCACTCAGCCGCAACTCAGATCCAAGAGCGCGTGCAGAGGTCACAGCTTCCTCTATATAACTGCTGAAACCCTCCAGATCACGTAGTTGACCGGCGGCACGCGCCTGTTGATTGAGAAGATCAATGCGGCTCCGCTCCGAGATCTCCATTTTCGGATACAGCCCATCAACATGTTCAAGCGCCTTTGCGGCCTGACCAGGCTGATGAAGATCCAGAAGCGCCAGCCCTTCATGCAAAAACACGGAGGCATAGGGGAAATGGATATAGACTACTGCCGGATCACGCTGCGCGTCACCAGGGAAGCTATCATGAACCAAACCAATACTCCTAAGCGCATCCTGCTCAAGTTGCAGTTTTCCCTGCACTTCGGCCAAGCCTGCATAGAGGCGCGTTTGCATGAGAGGAGACGCGCGATCAACCAATGGAAGCGCTTGTTGGTAAGCATCAAGGGTCTGATGTGGTCTTTTGCGATTGAGGAAGGTAACGCCCTGGCGGATGAGAGCGGCGACCTGAAGGTTAGGATCGTGCGCCAACTCCCCATAGTAATGTGCTTGTTTGCACGCATTCAAAGCCGTTGTGAAGTCTTCCCGCTGAGTGGCGACAACATATGTAAGTTGATACCCCTGAGAAACGAGACTGGCCGCCAATTCCTGATGTTCAGAAGATTGCTGTGCAAAAGCTGAGAGCCGAGGCAGGAACGTTGGCAAAAGCTGTTCTACCTCATCCAATTTTTTGCCGTTACTTAGGCTCCAGCACGATGCTATCACCCTTCCAAATTGGCGGAGTGTGTTTTCGTCCATATTCGATGGTTGTACTACAGCGCTAGCAAGACGCTCCAGCATCTCCTGTATTTCTTGAGGAGAGAAAAAGATGGCACTCCCACTCAAACCAAGTAGCTGGAGAATCAGCCGTCGTGTTCTATTCATGTCAGCTCCTAACCCTTGCTGCTGCTCATTCATTCGTTCTTGGGGTAATTGTACCAGAAGCATTCCAGGAACTCCAGGTGCAAGGTTATCAGCAACACATCCGAGAAGACGTGCAAGAATAGTACGATCCCCGTGTGGAATGACCCGGTTGCCCGCAGCCCAATCATAGAGAGTGCGCTCTGGAATGCCAGTTTCCCTATGCACCTCACGAAACGTATATCCTGCATGTTCGATGAAGTATCTCAGTGCATTGGGATATGAAGGCGCTTGTACTACCATGAGCAGTCCTTTCTGCTACCCGAAACGCGCACAAGATGTACAGTCTTAAAGACTTGGCTTATAGAAATCTTACTATAAAATACTAAGATCATCAATGCAGAAAAACACCATCGGGGATGATCATTCTCGGTGGTGTTTTTCTGCATTGATGAGAAATCCGATGCTGATAAATTGTCACCCTTCTCACTGTGACGTTTTTTGAGCAAGCAGTAGATACTGTAAAATGGTAAGCTCTCAGTCATCCGTCATGCGTTTTTTGTTTCGCAAGAGGTGGTCAAACCAGTCATCCATTTCAGACAGATTTTCCTGGTATTCATGAGAAGGAAAAGCACGCTGAAGCAACACGATCCCTTCATCGTAATGTTTTTGATCGAGAGCAAGAAGCGCGAGATTAGTGAGAGTGGCCTGTGCCATCGGATGATCGGAACCGACTGTTCGTTCAAGGAGTGAATAGGCTCGTTTCAGGAGCTCCTCCGCTTCTGCATACCGTCGCTGCGCTTTCAGGAGGGAGGCCAGTTCCTTGAGGACAATGGCGACATTGCCATGATCTGATCCCAACCGCTGTTCAACGATCATGAGAACGCGCCGGACATACTGCTCTGCTTTTGCATACTGGCTCTGAATACGATACAACTGCCCGAGCATGACAAGAGGACCAATCACTATGGGATGATGTGAGCCATGTGTCTGTTCAGTACTTGTGAGAGCATGCACGAGCAGGGTCTCTGCCTCTGTATACTGCTCCAAATGGACGCAGAGGCCACCGAGATTCCCACAGAGGCCCGCGACCGTCGGATGATTTGACCCCAGCACGTGCTCATAGATCGCCAGCGTATGGCGCAATAACGGCTCCGCTTGAAGATACTGCTCTCGCGCCATATAGCGCATCGCGACATTATTCAAGATCGTTGCTACATCGGTTGACTCCGGTATGCTCTTTTGCTCATCAATGGCTCGCGCTCGTCGGAAAAGCGTCTCTGCCTCCGCATACTGATTCTGCTCTCTAGAGATTTGGACGAGACTATGAAGCAGCGCGGCGATCATCGGATGATTTGGTCCAAGAACCCGCTCTTGTATTGCCAGTGCACGCTGGTAGAGCGGTTTTGCTTCTGCATACTTTCCCTGATACGAGTAGATCTGAGCAAGGGTGTTGAGGCTGGCTGCCACCGTGGGATGGTCCGGTCCCAGTCGCTGCTCATCCAATTCCAACACACGTTGAAGGAGTGGCTCTGCTTGCGCATACTGCTCCAAATCAAAGTAGCGTGTTGCCAGATTGTGAAGTGTCATCGACAGTTGAGTGGCATCTGATACAGGCCCCTGTTCTGTCAATGCAAGTGCCTGTTGATAGAGAACCTCTGCTTCCTCATACTTGCCTTGATCAAGATAGAGATTCGCCAGTTGATTGAGCAGTGTGACCATCTCTCTCTGGTCTGCTTCTTGTCCCTGCAAACTCAGAGAAAGGGCTCGTTGGAAGAGCGGTTCTGCTTCTGCATAGTGTCCCTGCTGGGCGTAAAAACGAGCGACTTGCGTGTACAATTTGATCGTCCCAGGATGCTCTGTCCCCTGAGATCGCTCGACGGACTCCGCGATCACAGTGAGAAAGGGGAGGAGCTTGTCCACGTTCCTTTGTTGCATATACAGCCGTACGAGAGCGCTGCACACTTCGATCGTCTTAGGATGGGAAGGGCCGAGAACCTGTTTCCTGATGATAAGCGTGCGCTGATAGAGCGGTTCCGCTTCTGTGTCCCGACCTTGCTTCTGGTATAACAAAGCCAGACTCTCTAAGAGAATAGCGGTATCAGGATGCTCCTCTCCAAGAGACTGTTCATAGATGGCCAGGAGTCGCTTCGAGAGCGGTTCCGCTTCCGCGTACCTCCCCTGGACAAAGTAGAGCTGCCCCAGAGCGTTGAGTCCCGCTGCCACATCAAGGCTCTCTTGCCCAAAGACCTGCTCGTCGAGAGCAAGCGCCTGCTTCAAGAGCGGCTCCGCTTCTGCATACTTGCCCTGGTCTTTGTAGAGTTTCCCCAGACCTAAGAGCACGATCGCGGTATCAGCAGGCGCTGTATCACTGCTTCGCCCCAGGATTGCCAATGCGTGCTGCATAAAGAGTTCCGCTCGTGCAATTTGCTTCTGCTTGACAGAAATTTCCCCCAGATCGTAGAGGATAGCCGCCATATCAGGATCGCGTGTTTCTAACCATTCCGTCGTGGCAGCAACACGTGCAATGAGGGGTTCTGCTTCCGCATACTCCCCCAGTTTCGCATACGTCATGGCGAGATTGTGGAGATCTGCCGCAACCCGAATATGTCCAGGGCCAAGAATCCTCTCATGCAGCGCCAGCGTGCGCTGGTAAAGTGGCCCTGCATCTGTATACCTGCCTTGTTGCCAATAAAGCTGGGCCAGCATGTGCAGAGGAGTCGCCAGTTTGGGGTGCTCAGGTCCGAGGATCTGCTCATAGAGGAGCAACAATCGCTCCAACAATGGCACACTCTCCATCTCCCGGCCCGTTCGTACCAGGAGATCTACCAGTTTATCGATCGCCGTTGCTATCGCAGTCGGCTCCACGTCTGGGTTCTGCCCATAGATGCTCAGCGCCTGCTTCAAGAGTGGCTCCGCTTCCGTATACCTGTCCTGGTCAATGTAGGCTTCTGCCAGTGCATAGAGCGTCTCCGCTGTTTCAATCTGCTCTAAACCGAAGACCCGTTCATCAACAGCCAGGAGGCGTTGATACAGAGATACGGCTTCTCCATAGCGGTGAAGCGCATGCATGATTTCTGCAAGATTGCCCAGGGAGATTAGCGTATCAATATGTTCGGGTCCCAGCAGTTCTTCGCGCAGCGCCAGCACGCGTTTCATAAGCGGCTCCGCCTCCGCATACCGCTCTTCATGATAGAAGCGCGTTGCTTCCTCATTCATGGTTTCAGCCTGGCGAAGAGATCCCTCTCGCTTCATGACATCATCTTCCATAATACGTCCCTTTCCCTTGACAAGCAACAGTCCACGTCTCATTCATCATCGGTCTCGGTTTCCCTTCAAGAATCTGTCTATTCATCAAGCACTGGAAATTCAGTGATGCGCAGGTTTGTATAGCCATATGGTATCAACGTCAGATCTTCAAGTGGCTGCGTTGAAGAGACTGGCGAAACAGGAAGCGGACCAGCGACATTGTGTTCAAGCGTCCAATCTGGGATTTGTCTTCCCTTCACAGTCAGAGTGATAGGCGCACCTTCTGGAGAGAAAGGTGTTGCACCGAGGGAATGAAAGATGACGCGACAGGATTCTTCTGGATGCGCTCTATCTATCTTGAGGGCATAGTTCCAGGAACTTCTTGGATGCACCTCCCAGTCTGCATGCGGAGTCTCACCTCGAATCTGCTTCCACTCTTCTTCTATTTTCAACGCATATATCAGAGGGCCTCGCTCAACAGAAACGCTCCCATGATAGCGTGTTTGCGTTTGTAGAGGCATAGGCAGGTGCAAACGGATGAAGGCGGGACAATGCCATTCTTGTTCAATCCGATGGTAGGTACCAGGCTGTACTGGCTCTTGCTCACCGTCCTCCAGAATGATGTGAGCCCCCTGCGCCCATGTTGGAATACGTAAAAGCAGGGGGAAACGCACTGGGTCTTCGGCTGAGAGGACAATCTGCACTGCTTCACTGAAAGGATATTGCGAATTCACTTGTATCTGCACTGGTATCCCAGACACGGTGGTTGCAAGGGTACAAGGGACATAGGTCAGCGCTGCCAGTCCTTTGTCGTCGGTCCTCATCCAGGCATGGGTGGCGAATTTCGGCCAGCCCTGATGCATATTTGCCGTACAGCATCCAAAATCCGGCTCCAGGCCGAAGATATTCGCATCAGCCCGGTTCGTCGTATAAATGTGATCCTCAACAATGGCACAGAGGACCTGATTCACTTGTTGGTCGTATTGATGCGCCCACATATCCGGTTTGAAAGGAGCTGGGAGAGCATTAAAAGCGATTCTCTCCCAACGATCCGCCAGGGGAACCTCCCTACTGATAGCCAGGAGCACTTCCAATGAAAATAAATATTCGACCACTGCACACAATTCTGTCCCCTGTGATGGATTCTTTCCAGCCAGGTTTTCGTCTCCAGAGAACACTCCAGTCACCTGGCCATGATAGGTATCTAGAGTATCTATCATGGTCTGTACAGCCTGGCGATGCTGTGGTAGTTGCGAAAGACGATACCACACCGCTGGTTGTTTAATAGCCATGCTCGTATTGACCACGTGTGTTTCATGTTTCCAGGTGTCTTGCCTCTCTGGGTAGGCAAAATGCTCAAAATGCTCGATCCAATCATAACTTTGCTGTTGAATAGTCTGCACTAATTCAAGAAGCCAGTCCTCATCTCTTCGCTCATAGAGCCAATAGATCGACACAACCAGATCGGCACTACGCATACGTGCCCATGAAGTCAGGGGACGAGAAGCGAGTAGTTCCTGCAATCGATGAAAGAAGCGTACGAAAGCTGGGATGATCTGCGGATCTCCCGTTGCCTCCTGATATTGAGTCATAGCCTTGAGTACCACCGATACTGGCCACGGATCATATTCATAGCCATACTTCTGATCCCGCAGAGGCCCGAGCCATCCATCTTCCTGCTGATGCTCCAGAATATAGTCTATCCAGTATTGCGCCTTGGTCTTCAGATGCTGATTATCAAGAAGAAAGGCTAAAGGAACCAGGCCATCAAGCCAATAGGGGCCTCTCTCCCATGCCTCCGCTGTCCCTCCAATCCAGCCACTATTGGCAATATCAGACCAGAATTCATCAAGGTGCCCAGTCAAACCCTCGGCCTGGATCTGCAACTGGCTGAGCAGCCAACCAGCCGGACGAATATGACCAGATGGAAGAGGCTCGAAGGTATTTCTCATAAGCCTATTCGTTTTTTGCTGCACGTCTCTTGCTCCTCTCTTCTTACACAGAACAGCTTCATTCCGACGAGGATTCTCTCGCCCCAAGGATTTTGAGACTCTGCGATTCCTCGTACCGCTGTGATACCCATATGTTCTTAGGGCAATTCACCCCTCAACGTAGACCGCATATTCCATGTTGCACGTCTCACAGTTTGACCGTCCCATCGTCGCTTCCGCTTGCTACGAGATGTCCATTGGGACTATGACGTGTATTGAGTCGTCGCATTGTGTACCATGCCACTCCCGGCGCAACGACTGTCCTTGAGAACTTGACCCACATTCGCAGTACCTCTAAGATGGGAGGGTGTACCGGAAAGAAGCGAGATACCAAAAGACGTCTGAATAGTTGGAGCTTCGCGCAGTTTCATAGCTTTCTGGCGTACAAAGCCCAGGAACGCGGCATGCACGTCGTGAAAGTTGATCCTCGTCATACTTCGCAGACCTGCTCGCAGTGTCATTTCCAACATCGCTCCAATCGTCGATCTCAATCACTCTTCAAGTGCCGTGAGGGTGTAACCACCCTCAACGTGGATTACAACGCCGCGAAAAATATTTGAGACAAGCATGTCTCGTCTCTTGTCGGTACATCCTTCGCTGGTGAGTCGCCGTCAATTAACTCGCCCTCGATATAGTACTGTCCACGTAGTAAACGATGTACTCCTCAAAGCCATTTTTACTACTTTGTTGACTCTTTAACGAATTGAGTCTACACTGGTAAAAAAAGTAGTAAGGGGATGGGGATGGGTAGTTGACCTCGGAACGTCCCTTTCCCTTGACAAGCAACAGTCCACGTCTCATTCACCATCGGTCTCGGTTCCCCCTCAAGAGGCTACACCCTCTGAGCGAGCAGCTTAAGATATCGCTCTCTCAACTCCCTCGCCCGCTCTTCGACCTCTGACAACGGCATGCGCAGACACTCATAGTCAAGTGTCTCTTTGAGGATCGCCATATTGCGTTCAGCAAAATAGACGGTGCCGTCATCATCAATCCTTTCAATGCCATCAAGCCGTTGCCCTCCCTGGTTTATACGGATAGCTTCGTCAAGCGTCAATCCTTGAGGCAGAACGACCTCTAAACCTTGCTTTCCTACCTGCACTGGATAACCACCAGGAAGACCATTCGGACCTGGTGCATGCACAATTGTAGAGGTATCAGTAGTCAATGCGTCAAAGACCGTTGCTGCTGAAGCTGCTGTAAGCAATTGAGTATATTCGTGTTGCAGAGTTGCCGGTAGTCTACTGAACAGCGCGGATAGGTCGAGTTGCGAGGTGACATCTTCCCCATCCACAAGTGCAGCCAGGTGAAAAGGCGCTCCGCCTGTCGTTCCCATTCTCAAGCTTTGTACCACATAGGAATGCGCAAAGAATAGTATCTCCACTTGTTCCAGAGGTCTACAAAGCTGTTCTGCAATGGCTTGCTTGAGCGGTGGTATAGTCAGTGCAATATTGCCAATTCCACTGGTTGGTGCAAGTCCCACTTTGGCAAGAACTTCATGCGAATTATCAGGAGTTCCACCGTTTAACATAATGGTCTTCAATCCCGTTTCTTTCACAGCCAGCATGAGTTTGTAAACAAGGACAAGTGTTGTGGGTAGCCAGGGACCGCCCCGCGCTTGCGTAAGCCTCTCAAAGTGAGGTGAGGGAAGGTGAGAGATGGTCGCAGAAGGCAGAATACTCACTGAAGAGAAAATCACATCGGGTTTGAATGTGGTGATTGTCTGAGCTGTCTGATCAATATTCCATACATCCAGGTAGGCCGTGTCTACCTGGACCGGCACGCCTAACTGGAGTGCGGCGGCGGCAGTCCAGCAAACTCTTTCGCGCAGGTATTCCTGATTTCTGCCCACAACCAGGAACTGATCACCTCTCTTTGCACGCAACACAAACACATCAAACACCTGAGAACCAAGATTGCCCAATCCAACAAAGAGAATCTTCACACCCATCTCCTTCAAGTATGCTTTTCTTTAAAACCACGTATTGCTATGTATGGAGGAGTTCTGCCATAGCTTTGACTCTCGGCTCGCACCGCCACATGGTACGCATCATCGCATAGATTTCTCTCGTCTCGCGCTTGCGCCGTTCACTGTTTAATGTATTTGCCGCTTTGATCGCAGCCTCCAATGTGGGGATGCTTTTATCCATATCGCCAGAAGCAATGCTCGCCTCGACCATATGGTTAAGGAACTCTGTGCGGTTGCGTGAAGGAACATCTGGGAGTCGTTCAAATTGGGAGAAGACGTTCCACGCCTCTTCGGGATCAAGTTCCAGGTGCATTCTGCCGCCCCATAAGAGCAAGGTGAATCTTCCTACATCTGCATAGTGAAAACTCGGATCTCCTTCTGGCTCGTTCGGCATGGTAGCATGCGCTAACTCCAGATACTTTTTCGCCTGTCTCTCTTGCTGACCACAGCGAGCATAAGAACCCGCCAATCCTGCATAGATCCGCGCTCTTGAGAGTGGTGAAACGTCGTCAGAGGGTGCGCCAGCTTGAATGAGGTGTTCTGCTTGCTGATAGATCTGAAGCGATCTGTGATGCTGCTTATTGTAGTCGTAGGTGACTGCTTGCGCAATGAGTGCGGTCACTTCTAAGTCCCGATTGTGGGCGAGTTGGCTATACTGTTCAGATTTTTTGCTTTCTGCAAGCCTGGCACTCAGATCGTCTCTGTGACCTGAAAGAAGGCTTTGGATATTGTAGCCATGCGCCACAAGAGCCGCCAGCCTTTGCTGATGGTTTGATGGCTGCCGAACCAATTGCACCATTTTCGGGAAAAACTTAGGCAGGAGATATTCCACTGCCGCTAAGTCATTCCCTCTGAGAAGTTTCCAGGAAATGGTGACCAGATTGTTAAACTCTCCAAGGATCTCTTCGTTGATGTAGGTCGTTTTTGCGGACATCCCCGATATGCTCTTCCAGAGAGCGGTATCAAGCGGGGCAAGAGCTACTGTGCTCACAATACCTAATGCTTCGAGTAGCGCTGCACGCCGTTCTGGGTCGAAATGTACCATGTTGTCCTCTCCCAGCTTGAAGAAAGTGAGAAGCATTGCTACCTGTTCTTCATTCAGCACAATGACCGAATTTGAGGTAGCTCTGGACTCGTTCCCTTCATGTGTGGCTTGTGATATCTCCTCTTGTCTCGTCTCTTCCTGTGCTGGTTCAGGCTCCGATGCTACAGGCATATCAGGGGGCAGGAGTCCAAGATCATCAAGGGGCATCTCAAACAATTCACAGAGTTTCTTGCGATAGAATGGCTGGGGCAACTGTCCGCCCTCCCAGCGTTGGTATGTTCTTTTATCAACCCCTATCACGCGAAATACATCACGCTCGGACCAACATTTCCTGATCCTGGCTGCACGTAGCTTGTCATTCATGAGCCTGACCTCACTACTCTTTCAAGTGTACGGTTCTGCATTGCGCTAGTCAAACGTAGAACAGGTATTTCTGTCAAAAGATGTGACACATTCACCTTTGCCACCCTTTTGACGCCCCCGCATGTCTCAAAATCGTCTCGACGAACTTTATAAGCCAATGGAGAGAATATCATAGCATGCCTTTTTGTCTTCTCAGAATTGCCGCCTTTCTGCCACCCTTCAGCCATCTTTGTATCATCCCTGAATGCAAGATAAGTCACGTACACTTGCAATCAGAGCAACGCACAAGTTGCAAGTGCTGCAAAACTAAAAAAAGTCTCTACTCAATCAGTATAGCATGATTATCACCTGAGCTTCATGAAAACCATGCAGAAATTCTAGGAGGTTCTTCTCATGATACACATTTGGGATTTCACCCTCAACTTCTGGTTCCTGGCAACCCTTGCATTAATCTTCTTCGCTCTTGGACTTCTTATTCGTGGCGGCAGTGCCTCGGGCCGCTACCGGTAAAGGAGATGTGCAGATGCTAGAGCTATGTTTCATTCTCACGCTCGGTGGCTATATCACTGGGTTTCTCACCCATTGGTTTCTTTCAAGGAAAACAAGGCGCGTACTGAAAGCGTACAGACAACGTGAACAGGCGCGGCGACACTCAGCCAGACCTGTAGAGTAGGCAAGTTGAAAGGAGATTCTCGATGACGACACAAGCATGCAGAGATGTTTTCGCTATTCCGCTGGCGCAAGATGTTCATATCACCTGCCCCCATGACCTAGTTGAGCAGCTTGTCGCCGAGTTTGAGCAGCAATTTGCTGACCGGCCCGATGTGGAAGTCTATGACTATGGATGGTCATCGAAGTTCCGCACTGGCTATATCGTGCTGACCTGGCAAGGGCAAGTTACTCCTTCTTTTGAAACGCAATTAGATGCAGATGATCGCCTGGAAGGGCATAGCATCTCTTACATCCCTGCTGAACAGCCTCTGTATATTGCAACCAGCAAGAGAGCATAGACTATGGTAAAACACTCATCGTGGGTGACGAGCGCCTGGAAGGGCATACAGAAAGAGCAACAAAACATTCAAAAATCTGCCCAAAAGTGTGCTTGAAGCAATATGATCGAAGAGTTTCCTATTCTTGATCCAGTGTGCTCTTTGGGGGACGTCCACGCTGAAGAAGTCCCGCTTGCGCTTGATCCAGGTACGTCTGGATGGCGGTCAGCGTCGAATACCATCTCCCCCCACGCTTCACTGCCTCCAGCTTCCCCTGGCGTGCGAGTAGCCCCAAGTAGTTTGGATCGTGGCCGATAGTCTTGGCGAGGATGGCGAGTTGCTGGTAATGTTCATCCGGGCGGGCATTGCAGGCGTCCAGATAAAAGTCAAGGCCCGCTTCCACTGCTTGTCCGACCAGGTTGATAATTGGCGTGTACTCTCCCTTATCTGCCGCTCCCAGCGCGGCCAAGTAGCGGCCTTTCCAATCACGGAGTAAAAACGCAGGTGCATAACCATCTCGTAAGAGCTGCATGTTCAGTAGCAAACGAGCACATCTGCCATTGCCATCTTCAAACGGATGAACCATGACGAAGCCGTGATGGGCGATGGCGGCCCGGACAACTGGGTGATCATCCGTGGCCTGATTCACCCAGACCACCCACTGGCGCATCAGTTCCGGCACCTGGCTGTAATGTGGAGTCACAAGATCACTGCCGCGCACATAGACGGGCTGTTGACGAAACTGACCTGCTGTGGGATTCAGCTCATGCAGGACCAGGGCATGCAGCTCTAAGATGGTCGAAAGGGTAATCTGCGCTCCACGTTCGGTAAGCTGCCGTAAGAGGTCATAGGCCCCAGCATGATTGGTCGCCTCCAGGTGTTCGCGGATCGAGTGTCCCCCGATAGTCATCCCTTCCTCAACCACGATCTGCGTTTCTTTGAGGGTGAGGGAATTACCCTCAATGGCGTTAGAGTGGTAGGTCAATCGGATACGGAGATCCTCGTGTAATCGTACCAGGATACCAGGGCGCAATGGGCGGTGCTCATCGAGCTGTGCTTTTTTGCGGGTCAGGCGCTCAGCCAGGCGCTTTTCCATGCGCAGGCCACGTTCAATGGGTTCATAATGCATCGACATAATTATATTGATTGCCTCCCTAGAAACGAAATCAATATAATTATATTTCCTTGAAGCTCTCTCTACAACAAACAAGCTGTATTCTCCTGCTTGAACATGTGTTTGCTATTTCGTTCTCATGAAGTAGATGTTATTATTAAGACAAGTCTTAAAGACTGTACAATTAGAGGAGGCCCTAAATGCCAAAGGAGCCAAAGACAGTTGCAGACATCGCTGATGCCTTGCGCGAACTAATCGAACAGTATGAGGTAGGGAGACGGCTTCCTACTGCTGTAGAACTAGCGAGAAAATACGGCGCTTCGCGTGATACTGTCAATAGAGCAATGAGGCTATTGGAAGCGGAAGGACTTCTTGAGTCGAGGGGAGAAGACACAAGAGGAGTCGTAGTGAGCCCTTCCAGAATGCACTTATCAGGACTCAGACCAAGTTTCACCTTGGAACTCAAGAAGCAAGGTCAGAATCCATACGAGGCAAATATAGACGAACCTGCCTTTTTACCTGCTCCACTGAATGCGGCCAAGGCGCTCAACGTTCAGGAAGGAACGCTCATAGCACACCGATTCCGCGTACAGGGAGCACAACAAGGAGAAAGAAAAATCCCATATCGGCTTGCGGAGAACTTTTATCCTACTACTCTAGTGGATAGATCGATCCTGGAGCAGATGCAGAAAGATGAACAGGCTGACACGATTGTAGCAATTAAGGAGAAATATGGGAAAGTCATTGTACGGGTTCACGAAGATATGGATGTGAGACTCCCCAGAACAACAGAGCGGGATCTTCTTCAAATCTCGCCACAAACTCCAGTAATAGAAATACGACGGGTAAATTTTGCAGAAGATGGCACTGTAATCATGTTCAATAAAATCATTCTTGTCGCCAGCACATTTACCCTCAGCTATGACTACTCTGTAGACCACTGGAAAAACTAGCAATTTTCATACACACGTTTTAAGGCTAGTCTTTTTGACTTGACATTTTGACTTGTCTAATTTATACTCCTAGTGAGGCCGTAAAAACCTGCAAAATTTGCAGAAGTTACAGCTTTCACTAGGAGTTTTTGTACATGTTTTTTGCCTTAAGTGGCTCATTGGCAGGACTTAATAACATGCTTGGCAAAGTAGAAGACACAGCCAATAGACTTCGACTCCAGATTCAGACCGGTGTCTATGGAGAATATAGTCGCCTTCCAACAATGGAGACTTTAGCTCGGCAGTTCGAGGTCTCAAGAAGCACCATAATCAAAGTGATCAAATTATTACAAGCTGAAGGGCTTCTTGATGACGAAAGATACGTAGGGACGATGCCCAAATACGAGCCACTCCAAAGGGCTTCTAAGAACGTGCTCTTCACTCCTACGCCAATAGGCAATGAACAATACTACAACTACATTTTGTTATTCCCTGATGGGCAAAATTTAAGCGGTGTCACATTCTATGTAGGCAAAGGAACATGGTACAAAGTTCCTCTTATCCAGCGTCTTGACATGCACGAGCATGAGGCACAGTGGGCACCTGAAGCCAATATGATCGGATCTGCGATAAATGGATTCAAAGTAAAGGCAATTCGATATATCTGGGCAGCAGGAAAAAGCGTAGCAAAGCAGGTGGTTTTTGAGACCATCGACGAAAAGGAGGTCATCAAGAGCGAGAAGCAGGCAATCAAGCAATATACCAACCCTTATCTCACTAACCACGAGAACTACGCCTATTGCAAAATTAATGAATGGCCTGACAACAGCATATGGCGGCAGAAGCTTCGAGGCAACAATCATTGATACCGATAATTACGCTCACATCTAGCTCATTGGTTTCCGCCAGATCAAGGGATGCAGATTGAGCAATAGTAGTAGAGGCGTTCGTCACACTTCTACCGTAAAAGAGCAGCGGGTTCAAGGTAAATAAGATCAGGAAGGGTGCTTGAGACACCATGAAGAACTCTTTCTTCAAAGCGCTTGCGTCCGACGAGGGACTGATGCACGAGGCGGATCTGCTTCTGCAACAGATGGCGCAGGCAGAACAACGAGGGGATAGCCCGGCGGTGCTGAGCATCTCCACTCAGCACCTGGAGACCTGGAAGCAATTAGCGGATCGGGGATATGAGCCAGTCAATACGGACGGCGGCGTGTGGAGATGGGAAAAGCCATGAGATTGTTCAATAAGCAAGATGCACAAACCATCGTGGCAGGGTTTGTCATCGGACAAGAGGCACAGAAGCAGGGCACAGAGGATGAGATGGACTGGTCAACCATCGAGGAAATCGCTACAGAAGCGGGAATTGAATTGACAGAACCCCGTAGAGCGATGATTGACAAGGCCATCGATGTAGGATACGTCCTACAAGGTTTCATCGGCAGACGGTAAATGGGACCAGGAGGCATGAGATTATGGAACAGTTGGTCATCGAAGAACCACCAGCGCTTGCGCAGCGATTGCAGTCACTTTGCGCAGCGATTGCGCAATTGAGCCAGCAGGACACGCTCACCAGGCTCGCGGGCCAGACGAAGGCAGAAATTCTCCAGGAAATCAAGGGAGCTTCCCGCGGAGGGCGTCGGATAACCGCATCCTGGTCGAAGTCGGCCTTGATCAGCGCCCTCCTTGCCATCCACCGGGAGCAGTTAGAGCGAGAGCAGGACCAGGTGCTGCGATCCCTGCAGGAGTATGGCATTCCTGCGAAAACCGCGCTGGCATTTGTCCAACAGCCAGCAAAAAGGGAGAGAAAGAGCCATGCGTGAATCTTGCCTGGTGTGCACTTATGTGAATGATGAGTGGGAATTCGCGAAGCGTGTTCGCCGGCAGGTTCGGCGGACCGTTCGGAACCAGATGGTGCATCCGGAGTATCCGCACGTCGAAGCAGGCTCGATCTCCTACGGGAACCGGGTCATTGCGGTCTACCGTCGGATCGGTGATACCACAGCCTGGACCTCGTTGCTTGACGAAGTGGCCTGGCGTCGAAACAGGTGCCAGAGCGTTTCTCAGAGCGATGAAACAGAAGATCTGGAGCTGCTGCGCAGACGCCTTCTTTCCCTCATGGCCGATGTGCGGGGCCGGTGGAGGGAGTATTGCGTGCAGGGCCAGGGAAACAGCGAAGAGGCGCAGTTGCTCTGGGATTTGCGCACGACGCTGGAACATCTTGCCCAAACCATCCAGATTGCGCTGGAGGGAGAGGGGTTGGACTGGCTCCTGCAAGAATGCGCAGTCCAGATCCAGAGCGCCTTGCGAGAGTTGGATCCTGATTGGGCAGATGGCAAACCACTCTGGTGGCTGTGGGCTTGCCGAAAGGAAGCCGCATTCTACCGCCTCACACGCCGCGTGGTGAGGCGAATGGTTGAATGCCAGGGAAGCACTAGTCAGTCATGTGTCGGTATTGGGGGCACAGCCTCTGGAAAAAAGGAGGAGTCATGAGCAGTTTAGATCGTCTCTCTGTGCTCATTGGAGTGGCGGACCGGCTCCTGGAAGAGCAGAAAAGGACCGGTCACATGAACGAGCTGACAGCGATTCTTGTTGCAGCCCTCATTGGCAGAGAGCTGCACATGATACGTACGGCAGCAAGAAAGGAGTCAGATGCATGATCTTCGTCTTTGTTGCGGTGTTCGGTCTGATCCTCTTTCTGAACTGGTACAACGAGCCGTTGCGGACGATCCGTCGTGAAAACCAGTCCATTGCCAGGGAGGATGCAGTTCTTCGCTGGGAGAACACGCGAATACTGCGGGAACGCTGCTAGTACTTCTGAGTTGTTTTGACTACTCAAAGTATAGTCCCTAGTTCTAGTGATTTGTAGGAGTTGTTCACCTGTGCTAAACTGGTTCTCATAACCCACGCCCATTGCTCGTTGATGGAGCTTTATTACACAGGGGAATAACATGAAGTTAGAAACTTTCCGTATTGATGTCGCAGGCTTGACACGCCAGGAACTCTCGGTTCTCTCGGACGTTTCGGTCTCAAGCATTCAGCGCGCAGAAGAAGGCCAGCCAATTAAGCGCCTCTCGCAGACTCGCATCCTGAGGGGCTTGGGCAAGCACCTTGGGAGAGAAGTCAGGCGTGACGAAATTGATGAATTCAAGGGTTGAGATATCCCTGACTCGGGGGCCTGGACTTTGTACGGTTTATTGCAGTTATACGGTAGGTGTTCACACAGGTGTAACCTATGCAGCAGATTTACAAGCTCACAGACCCATGCTATGAAGGCATTCAAGCAGTAAGGTACATCGGTCTCAGCAAGTACGCCGACATCCGGTTCGATCAGCACCTGAACAGGGAGTGGAGGAACCGGAGGAAAAAGGCTTGGGTGAGAGAACTCGATGAGCTTGGCCTGCGTCCTGGTATGGAAGTGATCGAAGAGGTGGAAGAGGTGCCAGATATCGCCAGCAGGCGGGAAGAGTACTGGATATGTGAATTTGCACGGATGGGCGCTCCCCTTCTCAATATCTATGGCGTCACAAAGCCCTACATTGGTAGAAGGAAGCCTCTGGTCAGCCAGACTTACACTTGCACTCTGCCAACAGGTGTGGCATTCCAGCAAGCAAGAATTAACGCTGGTTTGACGAGAGCAGAGCTGGCAAAAGAGGCGCGAATGTCACGCTCAACCATTGAGAAGATGCAAAACGATGAGCCAGTGAAAGTAGAATTCGCAGTGCGAGCCTGTAGAACATTGAATCACTATCTGGAACAGCCGGTGACCTATCAGAGTCTCGGCATCAAGACGGTATAGCAGAAGTTGGGACGGTGGAGCCTGCTGAAGCTTGGCGGCAGAGCAGGCCCACCTGACCAGCAAATGGCGTACTAGGCACCATGCTGGCTAGGACACATTGTATGTCCTAACGTTGGCGGGAGCAAGCGGAAAGGACTAAAGCGATGATCAAATACCCACCAGTTCAACCATTCTATTCGGACATCGATGATGCGCTTCGCGTCATGATTAAAATCGTTGTGTATGTCTATCTCATCATCTCGGGGACACTCGCGCTTGTCGTGGGAGTGGTGATCGTTGGAATGATGGCCTCGTATGTCATTCTCCGCTTCATCATCCGCATACTCGCGATGCTCCTGCACAAACATACCGGCTTTTCGCTCAGGGATGCGCTGTATTCCTTACTTCAGCAAACCCAACAGTATTCTGCGCGGCAGGGCGCATGAAGGAGGACCGCTATGGAAATGGATGATGAAGTCGTTGAAAGCAGAAGCAGCTATCGAGATATACAGCGCTCAAGTTTCCGGCCCTCGCCGCTCACGATCTACCTGGGGTTGATAGGCTTGGGGATTGTCGGTCTCGCAATGTACCAAGTACGCGAGCAGCTGATCTACCTGGGGTACTTTCTGCTGGGGGTGATGGGCGTGGTTGCTCTGATGGGCGTGGCCGCTCTGTACTTCCGGCTGCGGCGGATGCGCAAGCCCTTGAAGGCGGTCGGCATTCATGCCACTGGCACGATCCTGGTTGACGAATACACCGGCAAAACGGTGATTGTGGCGCCGCAAGCGGCTATCGCGCCGAAGAAGGAACCGACACTCAAGCCGGCGACAGCCAAACGAGTGGTGCCCACCATGACGGAGATCCTGGCCGCCAATGGCGTCTATCCAGGCATGGCTCAGATCCTGATGGGCTACCAGGAAAGCATGACCCCGCGCTGGGGCACGATGGATGGTGAAATCAAATCGGTCGGCATCGGGGGCCGTGGGCGATCTGGCAAGACCGTGACAATGTTGTTCTACATCCTTCAGCACTTGCTCCAGTTTACCGAGGTGTGGATCGCTGACCCACACTACAACAAGCCGTCTGGCCTCACCAACATGCTGGGACCACTACGGCAGTGGGTACGCGTGGCGGGAACAGCAGAAGAAATTCGGCAAATGTCTCAGGATCTGGAGGAAGAGGTCAGGATGCGCAAGAGTGCCCCTGCGGGGACACCATTTCAACGCCTAGTCGCGGTCTATGACGAATGGAACGGCATTTTAGAGGAGTTTGACATCGAGGCGGAGGAGCGTGATGAAGACAGCTATACCAAGACGGTTGCAGCACTGGTCGCAAAGATCGAGCGCGAAATGGCGGGGTACGAGATGTATATGCTCCTGGGTGTCCATAGCTGGACGGACAAAGAGATTGGTGGAACCAACCTGCGCAGACTGATTCACTCCGTTTTGTGCCATCGCATGCCCAGTGATTACAGCACTCATATCCTGCCGAAGAAGCAGGCGGCTCTGACCGAATCACTACGCACGGGGCATGCCATCTTCCGCGATAACGAAGGCTACTGTGAGAAGCTGATGATCCCGTATTGCACCACCGATGATGCGATCACGGTCGCCGGCCTGCTGGAGGCAGTGATCTCCGGGCAACCGTCGGAAGAGAATCTGCTAGGCGGGCCAGCGACCCCCACTGTGCTGCCGCCCGTTCCACAGCGGCAGTTGGGTCCGGGTAAGCCACGGCTACCAGAGCAACCGAGAGCTGGGCAACGGGACACGTTTTACAGCGCAGAAACGATTGAGCTTGGCCCTCAGCGGCACACCGGCCCTCTTTCAAGAGAGGCGATCAACAATGTGCGTGTGCCTGCCGAAGAAATCGACGAAGAGCCAGAGGAGCTGCCTGGAGCTGAGGAAGAACTGATGATGCTCGGAACGCAGCAGGTGCAATATAGCGCTGCCGAAGAAATCGAATTCCTCAAGGCGGTCAATCTGATCCGGGTCGAAAAGCCTGGTGAAAAAATCAATCGGGTCGCGATCCTGGCGCACATTCGTGCGACGGTCGAGACAGAACAAGGCAAAGAAGCTGCGAAGAAGTGGAATCGGAAAAAGTGGGCTGTGATGGCGGCGCTCTGTGATAAGTACGGATTGTAGGGAGGGAACGAGATGACGCAGAGTGCGAACGGACTCACCATCCGACGAGTTTTTTTCATAGATGAGCTTAGAGGCGACTTTTTCCCCTATTGGTACGTTTTGTACTTTCATCGAGACCAGGAAGGAGCTTGAGACATATGGAACAAACAGGAACTCCTGCGAAGCCACAGGAGCAGATTGCGACTGATCAGCCAGAGCAGGAGGCTGCGGCGCAACCACAACCAAAGAAAGAGAGCCAGCAGCCAGTAGCCACTCCGCATACACGTGCAAAATGGTGGGGTTGCCTGACCTGGCCGCTCCAGATCCTCAACAGTCCCTGGCTGCTGGCGACCGTACCGCTGTTGATGGCGGGGATCTGGCTCATGAATAATACCTGGATCATCACAAACAACCTGGATAAGCCCTACTTGCTCGCGGCTGGACCAGCTGCCGTGGCAAGCGTTGTGGCCGGATGGTTGATCATCAAATTCTTTGCCACGATTGCATCCTGGTGCAGAGTTGCCTGGCGAGCAATCCAGCGTGGACGAAAAGAGGATGCCAACGGACAGTTCTTCTGGATGACCATTGCTGTCTTTATGGCAGTCAGCGTGATGGAGTCCGGTCAGTTTTTCGATACCATCATCCATCATGTCGTCCCTGCCCTGGGATACGCAACGGCATTGGTGATCGATCTCATCGCCGTGAATCTCATGCAAGCACGCCTGGAGGCGGTACGCATGCATGATAAAAAGGGGGCCTCGCTCTATCTGATCGGCGTGGCCGTGTGCGCGAGCCTCTCCGCTTTCGCGAACCTGTATACCGCCCTCAGCGGATTTAATCATGTAGTGAGCGGAGAGCTGCCGACTTGGATGAATAGCCTGGCTCCATGGCTGGCCATGGCTTTCCCGGCAATGATTCTGCTGATGAGCCTCACGGCTGATTATTCGTTGGATCGCACGAGCACCAAGCTGGATGCCAACAAATATCGCGAGCAGGAAAACAAACGCCTGGAGGTGCTCCAGGTCCGCCGCGATATGGATAAAGAGCGCCTGAGCGTCGAGCAAGAGCTGGCAACAATTGCGCAGCAACGAAAGGCTTCTCAGAGCAGCCGAAATGATCGCGAATTTTTTCTGGTTCGCTGGTTTTTCCCGCGCAAGCCGACCAACACGCAACAAGTCATTACTGATGTCACCGCGCACATTCGCGAGGAATTTGGCAAGCACCTGCAATCCTTGTATGCCCAAATTCATCAGGAAATAGGGCAAGCCTACCAGTCAGCGATCACACAAAATGGGAGTCAAATTCATGGCATTCAACGGAGTATAGAACAGATCGATTTGGAAATGAATTTACTGGTACAGGGTTGGAATAGCTACAAAAATACCGTCACCATTGAACCCCTTATTGACCAGTTAAAAGCGAGTGAATTGGTTGTGAAAGTGGATGCAAATGGAGGATTACATACACACGAAACAGCGGCCCAATTTGACGCGAATAAGGAGGGTCAGAAAGCGCAAAAGTCACTGACTTTTACCCCTACGAGCGCTCACAAAAAAGCACTGGAATGTATTCAAGCGCACCCAGAATGGCGAGCGAAATTCGCGGAGATCATGAGCTCCAATCCAAGCGGTGGGTTGAATGTGATCGCTGTCTTCTTGCGCCGCAATGGGTTGAACTACTCCTCTCTCACCCCATCGTTTGTGGGCGAGGTAATAGCAATGCTCACGCTTTCCTCAGAGACAGGGGAGCCGCGTGAACAGGGAGGAAGACACCAGAAAACGGCCCCAAAAACCACTTCAAAGAATACTGGCCGTGAAGGGGTGAATACCGTGAATGGGCCTACAACGCCGGTGAACAGAGGTGAACAATCAGTGAACTTTCACGCCGCAGGTGAACGCGATGAAGTTCTTCACGGGATCATTACTGCTTCTCAGTTCGGTCAGGTCGAGGATGTGACAGACAAGGAGCGAGAGCATACAAGCAGCGAACGCGAGACAGACCAGAAACAGGCGGCGGTCATGCCCAGCATTCCAACCATGCCAGCGAGAGATCAGGAGCGGGAGCCAGAAGTAACTCCTGCGCAAATTGCAGCCAATAGCGCACCTTCTGGGGCACAGAATACCGAGGCAATTGAGGCCATTCGGCTTCCAAAAATCACCCGGCATTTAACACCCGATATGCTGCCAGGTGCTGAGGAAAATACAGAGGGATTTTCTGACACCATTCCCAGCGGATTGGAAACGCCTTTTTCGCCAAATAGAGAACAACATCTCGTAAATACATCTCTTGATCATGAGGATATTCCTTCAGATTTTGCAGCACAGGAGATCCTCAGCACGCAGCCAATTTTCGCGAATTTGCCCACGAGCGAGGAGACGGGTGAACATGAATTTGACACGAATTTCGACGAGGATGAAGAGGCCAAAGAGGGCGAATTTGATGCAAATAAAGAGCGCTCGACCAGGCGAGGCCCGTATCATCTCACTGCTGAAGAGGTAGCGGAAAAATATGGCTGCACAGTGGATCAGGTGAAATATGCCGTTGAACAGAACCAATTGCGTCTGTCCAATCGCACGGACCAGAGCATTGACCCAGTCGAGGGATGGAAAATCTTGACCTCTAGTCTGGAGGGATGGACCCCACCAATGTTGCCGAAGAAGCGTGGCCGGCCATCAAAAAAGCAGCAAGAGCATGAGTTGGCAGGAGTCAAGTAAGTTGTCGTCTGGTTTCTGGCCGTCTCGACTTCTCTGGGGCAGCCAGGCGCAAGCCGATGGCTTGAAAATTGTCATTGCAGGGCCGCTTACGAGCTGCGAATATGTAGCAACAAGCGCGAACGGCAGGCGAACAGCAATGTGTTATGTGGGGTCATATGAGGAGATCTGGAGACGCACACGTTAACCGGCGCGGGTTCTTGAGGCGATGAAGCAGTAAGGAGGACCCGAAAAAGGGGCGTTTTGCGTTCTACGAATCGGTAGGAGCCACTCTCTTGAGAGCAAAGGAAAGACATGATGCAACAAAATGACTTTGAAATACACGAAGAACTCATCGAAAGTGGAGATGAGACCGAGGTTTCGCTTTTGCTCTATCAGACATTTGCAGAGCAGACAGCAGGTATGAACAACGATGAGGCGGCACAGTATTTACTTGGGTTATTGGAGGGAGAAAACCTCGAAACCGAGCAACTCTTCGCACGAGTCGCGACAGAGACACGCTCGCAGCTCCCAGTAACGAGCTATCATCCAGACCGCGCTGTGCGGGAAGCCTCCCTCGCGCGCAAAGACACATGGAGGCCCGGTGAAGGAGGAGAGCTCTCGTATACGGCTTCCAACGAACTGGAAGTGTACCTCGGAACGCAAGGGCAACCACTGGAGGTCAGTGAAGCGCTCAAGGAAATTCGTAAATTGAGTGAGAGCACCGTGCTTACAGCTCGCATTCTGCTCGGTCTCTGGAATGTCCGGCGCTACAACAAACAGGTATCGAGAGATGGCAGCGTCGCAGTCCTCCTCGATGAGATTTTGCAATGGCAGGGAATCCAGAAGCATAGCCGTGTCGCCCATGTAGGGACCACAAAACGCTACACCGATGGGTACCGTGTTGAACAGAAGCAGCGAGTCATCCAGGATCTGGCACTGCTGGCCTCCTGTCATGTGCGTGGCACCTGCACCATAACAATCCAGGGGAAGGCAACACCCATCGAGGTAGATGGTCCCTATCTCCGTTATGATACAGTGAGTCGGAGGACGAGCTGGGACGAGAAAATCATTCTGGGTTTTCTTGTGGCACCTGGTGGGTGGATCAGCACCTACGAGCAACATCAGAACGAGTCTCTGGCACACATTGATCGCCAGATCTTCACGCTCAATCCGCAAAATGATCGCTATGCCCTTCGCCTGGCTCTCTACCTTACAGAACGGTGGCGGGAACAGGCAAAAGAGGGAGATTTCAGCACCCCTATTGTGATGTCTGATCTGCTGGTCGCGAGCATGATCGAGGCAGACAAGCGACATCTGACGAGCGAAATTGCGCCGCGGATCGAGGCAGCACTGGCGCGCCTCGAAGAGATGGAGATCATCGGAAAACACCTGTGTCTTACACCCATTGACAAGGAACAGGCTCGCTGGGGGAAAGATTGGTTGGCATCCCGATGGGAGATTCTGCCTCCCCTGGAACTGATTCGAACCTATCAGGCACTCCAGCGCAAAAAACGCACTCGAAAAACACGTGCAAAGGAAGGGAAGGAATCAGTACCCCACCAGGGTTCCGTGCAATTCCAGATCCCCTTTTAGGAAGAGAGAACGGAATGCATCTACCCCACCAGGGTTCCGTGCTAACCCCACCAAGGTTCCGTGCTAACCCCACCAGGGTTCCGCGCAAAACTCCACCAGGGTTCCGCGCAATTTTGAGCATAGGAAAGGCAAAATGGCAGCAAAAGAAGGGCGAATCGTATTCGCGTAGACGAGTAGCCACACCTGCCCATCCTTTGTAATATGTATTCTACTGGAAACATATTTTCTAATACGCTTTTTGCAAACGATGTGGCAGAGACAGAAGGCGGGGAATATCTGGTAGAGAAAAGGACAATGTTCAGGGCAGTACTGATAGTTTTCCAGGCCCTCAGTACCGCCCAAGTGGAGGCCCCACGTCTTGTCCGCACAGAAAAATAACTCTGTACGGTCTGAGTATAGCATACGTGGTGCTTCCAATACGAGAATTGAGGCCCATGTATGGTACAGATGTGTAAACTCAATCAAATCAACGCGCCACCTGTAACACTTTTTCGCGTTTTGGCTGACACATGGGAGTCGTGCTCATCAAGCTTTTCGTCAAGGAGAAAGCGAGGTCATAGAATGAGCAGCCGACATCCTAGTAAGTGGATGCAAGAGGAAAGACTTCGTGAAGAGCATGAAAGGCGTGGCAGGAGATACTACGACAAGGGCCTCGTCTCCAATAAGCTAGCAATCGGAGAATGGGTTGAAATGGTCACAGATTCCGACGAGGGAATTCTGCATGTCTATGAAATGGGTCGTGTCAAAAAAATTACTCCTTGGACTCTCCTCCTTGAAGTCAATCACGGAGATGGCCGTGTTACAGAAAAGCGCTTCGATAAGGGATATCTGGAAAATCGTGCTGATGATAGCGATTTGAAGGAAGCGCTACGGGCCAGTTTGAAGATTGCCCGCGAGGCAAGAGAGTCTAAAAGAAATCAACACATAGTTCATCCCTCGGTGCCAGATGCCAAGCAGTGTTTCATCTGTGGGCAACATTATGTAGCGATCCTTCTCCGAGTAAAAGAGGATGAAAGCATCCTTGCTGAGATATGCGAGCTGTGCCACAAACAGCTCAAAGGAAAGATTAGCGTATGCAATGGCGAAGCCCGTAAACATAGGGGACATACAGGACTCAAAGATTTTGAGTGGCTAAAAAAGCTCCAGGCATCACAAGGATGTTACTGCAATGAGTATATTGGCTATGCCTCGCTCATTATCGAGCACATTTACCCTCTCTCCTGGGGAGGAGATAATACTATTGCCAATGTGGTACCTGCTTGTATTAGTTGTAATAGTTCCAAGGGCGATAGAGATTATAAAACATGGCAACGTCATCTTGAGAGTCACCATTTATTAGAGCTGTTGCAAAAGCATTTGGGGTTGAGCAAATTTGAACCAATAAATTTCGCGATGCATGAAGGGTTGCTCAAGGAGCAGGGAGAGGAGGTGGAAGGATGAGCCGTATCACGCATTTTAAGCAACAACCTAAGAGTGTTTATTATTGGGATTATTACATTCTCTGCCGCCTCAATGTGGCTGCTGCCATTGCACTTCAGCGCCTGGAATATTGGGATGGTACAAAAGACGCAGCCGTTGCTCATGCGGAAGCGTACAACGATGCCCAGGAAGCGAATAATCAACCAGGAACGCAGGACACTTCTCGCTGGGTCTATAAGGCCCAGGACGAATTACAGTGGGAGCTGATGGGAATTACTGGCGAGAGGGGGACAGCTGCATTACTGAAGTTCCTTCAAGATGATATGAACTACCTGGCCAGCCGAAATAACCCAGATTTGCCCTTTGATCGCAAAAAACAATATGAGTTCCAGGCAGAGCGTGTCCAGGAACATCTTAACTATCTGACGTACATCATCGGCTACTTCCAGCTTATCAGGACCCGCCTGAATCTGGTTTACTATGCCATCGAATTATTGACACGAGAGCACGTCTACATCGAGGAGTTAAGCGTTGCTCATGTGCTGGGCAAGCTGGCAGAGATGCGTGATGACCCCAAACTTCCTAAGTTCCTGAAAAATGAGTTGACCAGAGATAAAACACTTCCAAGTAAGGCAACTGGGGAGGTTATCCCATTCCGCAATATTGCGGAATGGAAGGTAGCAATATTGCGGAATGGACAACGGCAAGACTGCGGAATGGACAACGGCAAGACTGCGGAATCAATCCCGCAAGACTGCGGAAGCAATAGCAGTAATTACAATCACTCATTACAAACAGTAATTACAAACCAAACAGAAGAAGCAGAAGAGCTTGGCGACTCGTTCGACAGCGAACAAGCTACTGCTACTACGCCTCCATTAGGAGATTTATCTGAAAAGGAGATCGCTCTAGTATTGGCATATCGCCAACAAGTGGCAGAAGCAGCATCTCCACCTTCTAAGAAAATGCCGCTAGTGCCCGCCGCACCTACAAGCAAGCAAGCGGCGACCATTGAATCACAGCCAGAAGCCAGTGAGATACCCTCCGCACCGACGCTGGCGCGCCCGGCCTCGGATGCAGCACTGACTGACGAGATAGTTGTTCAGCTCTGGGAATACCTCCGCAATGCTCGCTATGATGACCTGACTGAGCGAGGTTCTCAGATTCGCGCGGCGCGCAAGCTGCTCAAGCTACGGCTGCCCGTTCCGCTCTCCGTTGATCTCTTGGAGCGGGTGTATACCACGTTCTTTGATTCCTTCTGGAAGCAGAAGTATGGTGAACTGCATGTCGGCCACCTGGTGGATACAGAGCGTAGCGGGAAGATTCGTATTGTACGCTGGCTGAGTCGCCTGCAAGCGGAGGAGGATGCACCTGCTGAGACGGGTACGGCGGAAAGCCTCAACGGGGCCAATGGGCACGTGGCGACAGTTCGCATGGTGATGTGGAAGGGGCGTCAGATACCCGAAGCGCAAGCCTACCAGGAAGGCTATGAAGGTGGTTTTGAACGATTCAAGAAAGGTGATCATCCCGATGATGACCTGGCGGCGACCTTGAAGCGGCTCCAGGCAGAGGGACGGTTGCCCACATTTGAGGAAGCGCAGGTGAGCAATGGATGACATGGAGAAACTCAGTTCAATCATGAACAGAACGGGCATCCCTAAAGGGGAGGCGAGCCGGTGCCATCTGCGGATCGTAGACGCAGATGCCATCGCGGCTGATGACGATCTACCCGGTGTGGTGGAGTTGCCTGGCGATGAGGTACCAGGTGCTCTTGTCCCGACGGTGCCCTCGACACCACGCCCAGCATTCCCTTGTAAGCAGCCCGTTGTGGAACAAGCGCTGCCACCATTGCCACTGGCAGCGATCCCCGCGCCAGTTTCACAGAAATCGATGTGCTCCATCTGTAAGGGGGCAGGCTACCTGCGCCAGAATGTGCCCTATGGACATCCCGAATTTGGCAAGCTCAAGAAGTGCCAGTGCAAAATCAGGCAACAGGCACAAGAGCTATTCGGCGGTGCGCATATCCCTGATGACTTTAAAACATGCTCATTTGAGAGTTACCTGCGCTTGCCGCTCTCGACAGACCAGCGCCAGTCAGCTATGTTGGTGCAAGCGTTCGTGCTCCCTCGCCTGGAGGATGGATATGCTGGTCGCAAGCGTGGTCTCTATCTCCACGGCTCCTGGGGCGTCGGAAAGACTGGCTTAGCCGTCTCTGCGCTACGACAGGCGATAGAGGCAGGCAAGAGCGGGCTGTATCTTCCAACAACAGACCTCTTTGATATTCTCTATGAGGCTATAGCCGCGTCTCAACGCCTGTTACGCGGCTATGGCGATGAAGAGGATAAAGAAGAAGAGTCTGCAGGCTCGAAGCTGCTGCGGCTGGTCGAGCACGTGCAATGGCTCATCTTGGATGATTTAGGGGTGGAATGTGGCAGTCGGTTCGTGATTAATCATTTGTATCGCATTATTGAGGGGAGGCGCAGTCGGCAGGGGTTGTATACGATCTTCACATCCAACAAGGATGCGAGAGGATTGGAGCAGCACTGGCGGCCCGAGACACCGAAAGCTGCTGCATTCGATGATTGTATCAGGATTATCGAACGGGTTGGCGAATATTGCGTGCCGATCCGCTTAGACGGGCATAGCCTGCGTGAAAAGTGATATGTTCTCGTGACGAAGTTAAGGAGTAAGAAACATATGGATGAGAATGCACCGATTTATGCTGATGAAACCGTTGTCCTTCGGTTGCAGGACTTCAAGCAAGTCATTGAGAGGCATTACCAGTTGACAGTGAAGAAGCTCACGTTCATGAGTGAAAGTCGGTATCCAGAATGGGCAAGCCAGGAGGCTCCAGATCACGCCTGGTTTTTTGACGTGACCTTCCAGACGCCAGAAGGAGACAAGGGAGCTGAGATTGAAGTTGGCGTGAAGGATAATGTGCTCCAGGTGTATCACCCGGCCAGGCCCAGACTCAAGGTATTCAGTGACCAGGATCGCAGGCAGGCGAAAGAGGGCATTCCTGATGTGACTCTCGACTACATTGGACAGCTTGAGCAATCTGGCCGTATGGCTTGGCAACTCTGGAAAGAGGTGTTTGATTCCCTGCACAACATTCCCAACAAGCGCCTCTCTGATGTGCGAAAGCCATTTCAGGACGTGCTTGATGCATTCTACGAAGAGTTTGAAAAAGTTGGCTTTTTGCTTCCAGACGGCAATACTCCGCTCACAGCGCCCAGAGATGAGGATAAGAAATGATCAGGAGTGAGAAAAAACGCTGTGAGACGCGATTCTAGGGGCCTGTCTTGCGCGGATATCCAAATATCCACTTTGCCACAAAGAGACGCACTAGGGCTGTTCTCTGCGGTGCTCTAGAGCGAATTTGGGGGAGGGATGGACACATGACTGGCGGTGAACTCCTGGCCTGGTTTCGGCAGCAGTATGGAGATCTCAGTCAAAAAAAGTTGGCCGACCTGGTTGGAGCTTCCAGGTCGATGATCGCGCAGCTTGAAGGGGGTACGCGTCAGCCATCAAGCGATCTGCTGGCCGCTCTCGGCCTGGCGCTCCAACTCTCAGCTGTTGAACGAGCGATGCTTTTTCTCTCTTTCGGCAAAGTGCAGGCCAGCCAGGAGAGTATGTTGCCATATATTGTGGCAGCGCTGCGCCTTGATCGCCGTCTTTTGCCGGATCAGGTGGAGGTCCTCATTGATCTGGCGACACAGGAGTATGGAGCGGCTATACAAGTGGTTTCGGATCAGTTGATTGCCAGTCGTGGGCCTTCTTGCTAATACATACCATATGGTATATAATATTGTGTGTATAAAAGTACACAAGCGGCAAAAAATGCTAAAGTACTATATTTCATACACACGAAAAGGGAAAGATTGTGAGGCTAGCAATTCATGATCAGGAGCTTGATAGTATTCAAGCGTATTTGCTCTCAATTTCTGAACAGGTGAGCGCAGTAGTGCTCTCAGAGTAACACTGCCGCAATGAGAATGATTTGCGTGGGTATTACGACCACGCAAATCCAGTGGAAACTTGGAAGAAGATATTTTATGGAGGAGCACAGTAATCGGACAAGCCAGCCTGAAGAGGCTCAAGATGAGGCAAGAAGCGTGTCTGCATTGATCCCATCACAAGTGAGCCAGATCGACTTTTATGGTGATGCGTTGTTGGTCGTGCTGGTTGAGATCAATGAAGAGCGCCAGGCGGTTATCCCGCTACGTCAGTTTTGTGATTACCTGGGTGTAGACTGGTCAGGCCAACGTCAACGCCTGTTGCGTGATGAAGAGTTGGCGGAAGAAGTGGTGAGCGTTGCCGTAACATCCACACAGATTGGTAAGCGTGGCTATTATAACCGCCCAGTTCTCTGCCTGCCTCTGGATCTCTTACCAGGTTGGCTTTTTGGAGTCACCCCTTCACGTGTCAAACCAGAATATCGAGAGAGAGTTCGATTGTACCGAAAAAAGTGTTATCGAGCGCTTTGGGAAGCCTTCCAGCGAGGAGAGTTGTTTCCTGACGAAGTGGTTGTTGTCCCCTCCACAGCGGATATTGTTCCCGCTCCTGATAGGCACCTGGCTCTTGTGGAAGAGCAGTACGATCATTTACTTGGTGTGACGAATCTGGTGCGCGAACACTTGGAGATTTTAACAGGAGTGATAACACCGGTTGCTGACAAGCTGGATTACGCCGTGCGCCTGCTAGAAACATTAGTGGGGCGGCAGGATGAGACAGAGACGAAGATTGCTCTGATCGATCAGCGTACGCAGCGCCTGACACCGGAGCATACACGCGCGGTTGCAGAATTTGTTGAACAGATGGTGCATCAAACCGCGAAGGCCCCCGTCCCGCTTGATCACTACAAGATCTATGGCAGGGTGAAACACTACTTTCGTACCAATTCCTACAAAGAGGTCGCTGATGAACGTTTCGGCGAAGTGATGGCCTACCTGCGCGAACTGTTGCGCCAAGCGCTGGGTGGTGAGCTACCGAGCCAGGGAAGCCTTTTTTAAATGGTAGGGCAGAGAAAGAAGAATATATGATGTTTGATAAAGAGACATTGAAGTGGATTCAGGAGATGGCTGATATAGCGCGGAGAATTTCCAAAGTAGATCCATCGGTTATGAGGGCTGCTCAGCAGGCACACTTCGTTCAGATACCACCACTTCCCCCTTCAGTGGTACATGAAATGCAACGTCTTGCACAACAATCTCGGTTCATGGTGGATAGACTCAAGTTCCCAGAACTGCAAGAGTCTCAAGCTCTCTTTCGAGCAACGAAGGAGATGTCCGAAGCCTATACACAATTGACCAGATCACTGGGAATGTCTCGTCTCCCTTCATCGTTGGCTGCTCAATCAGCTATTGTTCAGATTGAGCAGATACGAACAGCAGAAGTATTGTTCCCTGAGTGTGTTTGATAATTGAAAATCTGCTATTTCCTTAATCAGGAATCTGACAAATCGCTACAGTTGTGTTAATCGAAAAAGGTGACACCAACGAGCCAGAAAACAGGCTGTTTTTTGACCGAGAACTGGCCTATCATTCTCTGATTATGGAAAACACCTGAGCAGAAGACAGGAGTAGAGCCCGCGATTGAGGATGTGGCGCAACAACTTTTTGAGGCAACGATAGAAGATATTGCGAGAGATACCAGAGATGAAATCGAACAATGGCTTACACAATTGCACCCCTCTTTCTGTGAAATGTGGCAGGGGGCGCAACAAGCATTCGATTCAAAAGGTCCAGATTGGCCACGTCAGATGATGGTTTCACTTCGCACGCTGTTGGAACATTTGACGAAACAGCTTGCGCCTGATGAAGATGTTCGAGCTTGGAGCCAGAAGTCCGAATTCTATCGAGATAACAAACCAGGGAATCCACCATCTGGAACTGGTCGAATTTCTTACATTTGTCGGCATATCAATGGTAGCTCATTTGCAGACTTTCTTAAGGCTGATATTCGGGTTTCCATAAGTTTATGGCAGTATCTGAATCGCGTGCATGCGTTGGAGAACTCGATGTTAGAGGTACAACTGCAGGTTATTCTGGAACGCTTTGAGGCAATGCTCCGTTTGATCATGCGCGCTTCGATGTATGGCAATGAGTGAGCGTTCATTTTGAGTGGTTGTAAATCAATACGATATGGTATATAATATTGAGTAGGCAGGGATCTCACCTGCCCGTCCGTCGCCAACATGGCGACACTTGAGAGAAGGAGGTGCCTATGGTGAGCGCCGTAGCCCGCAAAGGGCTAGAAATCTTTTCCGTTCCCTGCGGCCTTGATCAGGAGCGCGTGTTTCAAATCATCTTCTCGGTGTATGAGGATGGCTCTCTCACATTACCGTCAGACCTTACGGAAACGCAACGCCAGGCGATTACAGCATACATTACCCACAACAATCAGCATATGATCGTCAAACGCGGCAATTCCCTCTCCGTGATGACTGATGAAGAGCAAGTACTCTATGATACCGTGATTGATGTCCTCAAGGATGAGGAGCAGAGGCACTACGAAGCGATCACGGACCTGGTGCTCAGTGAATATACCTGGACTCATGACTGGTGGAAACGCTTTGTGAGCTGGTTTGAGGAAACGCAGTGGGAGGAGTACCCCCAGGACCGGCTCTATAAGGCGCAGGTGACCGAGAATAGTGAGGGCTATTTCTCGTATCGCCTCCCGTCCATCCACACCTCGTATATTGTCAGGGAAAAGCTGACAGGAGAGTTGGATATTCTGCAAGCGTACTGTTCATTGGCAAAAAATGATCGGTATCGGGAAGATGACTGATCCGAAGGAGCTTGAGACACATGACCATAAAGATCAATCCTGAAGTGGCTGCCGTGGATGATATGCAGCTCACAACCGCGAAGCTAGAGCGGATACAGCTTTCCGGACCAATTGCGAACCTGGGCGATCTGGCGCGCCAGGCGCTCGACGCCAACGTGTCCAACATCTGGGTGTTGCCGGGGTCCCGACTCTCGCAGGCCGCGGACAAGACCTTTATCGAGAGCGCAGGCGAGGAATGGGATGTCTTTGCCAGCTATAGCCGCATGGAGGGGAATCGCCCCATGTTCGCCCGGATCTGGAAACGGAATACACCTGGCTGGGCCGGAAGAACCGTGTATGTTGGTTTCCCTGAATGGGGTACCTGGCCGTGGATGTGTCCAGATGTCGTGACGCTGCTGGCAACGGTGAGTTACATCGAGAGTGCGCTGGGGCTTCCGGTGCTCTGGAGTCCGGGCCGCATGGCATTGGACTTGCTCAAAGCGCTCAATCTTGAGAAGCGGGCGAGCTGGCTCTCGCCGCTCTCAACGGATTTGCGCACGCTTCCAACAAACGGTGGCAAGACCCTCCCCATCATGAAGTGCGCGCGTGACCTCACGTGGAAGCGCGAGCTTACTGCACGCGAGAAAAAGATGAAGTGGGTCCACAAGTACGATAAAAATTCGATGTACTTGGCAGCGGCCACCGGTCTCTTAGTGGGCGAGGGCGATCCTGAACATGTGGAGGGCGATGCCTTTGATGAGCGGCTGCCGGGGATCTGGCGCATCCATGCGGAGCGAGCAGATTCCCTCTATGACAGTGTAACGTTGCCATCGCCGGCCAGAATGGAGTGGCTCACGACGGCGATGGTGACCTGCGCCATCAAGATGAGCTACCAAGTGCAGGTGCTGGAAGGCTACCAGTGGAACAAGCAGGGCATGTACCATCGCACGCTGGAGAGCTGGGCCAATACCCTCTGGGCTGTGCGCCAGAGCTTGAAACCGACCAGTCCCACCTTTGAACTGGCGTTCAAGCACTCGCAGGGGCGCGAGAACGCATACAACACTATTGGTGCCATTGCGCACGTGGGCATTGGCAAACTGGGCGATGAAGACACCTCTGGTGGTCTCTACCGACCTGATATGTGGGCACTGACGGTTGGCCGGGCCTGCGCCAATATCTTTCATAACATTGAGTCGATCCGTAAGACCACGGGCCTGACACCGGTGCTCGTCTATACCGATTCTCTCTGGTACGTCTCCAATGACCAGGATCCAGAGACGGCAGTGCCCGGTATCATTGATAAGCAGGACAAGCTAGGTGGGTACAAAGTGGTTTATAATCAGCCGCTTGCCATGTCGAAAGCGGTGATCGATGCCTTCGCAAAGGTTGACAGTCCTACCAAGCTTGTGCGAATGCTCAATGTGCTGGCTGGCGAGGACGATACCATCGTCGAGAAAGCAACGGCGGAGGTGGGGATTTGATAGATGATCAGCTCCAGCGGGCTATTGATGAGGTGACAGAACCATACACCGAGTATATGTCCACCTGGGAGGAGATCAAAGATTACTACCAGGACGAATACTCAGAACACAAGTGGATTGGCGCTCTCGTTCATGACCTCACGGGACATCAGCCCTCAGATGGGCGCGCCTATGCCACGGACAGGCGGAGAATCGAGCGCTGGACGGATGGGACTACGAGACCTGGCAAGGCATCGAAAGAAGCGCTGGCTGACCTGGGCAGGCGGCTCCCCCCGAAATCGAGGGGAGTGCCGCCAGGTGGGATTGATATCACAATTAAGGGAACATTCTATGTCTCGAAACGTGATGGGCGGCGCTATCGAGATATCACTGTGCATATGGACGAGATGCAGGCGTACGAGTGGGTGAACAACCCCAGCTATGAAGCCATTTTTGAGGAGTATGGAGTTGATGGCGATATGTTCGCCGGGGGGATGGAGTCCGACGCGACGGTTGATATTGCTTAGGATGTGGAGGAGTGAGCCAGTGAGCAGGAAGAAAGGCAGACAGGTATGCACTTAGATACTCTCCCTGATACCGCTATTTTCTTGAATGATGTGATACGTCTCGATCTCACTACGCTTATCGAGACCCGGCTCATTATTCAGGCGAATAGTGGCGGTGGAAAAACATGGGCTATCCGCAGGCTGTTAGAACAGTCTCACGGAAAGGTCCAGCATATCATTATCGATGTCGAGGGATCGCTGCGCACACTGCGCGAGCGCTATGAATATCTCTTACTTGGAAGCGAAACGGACCAAGTTGATTATCCAATCTCGCCTGCCAATGCTGCACAGCTCTCCATAGAGATCTTGAAGATGCGCACCTCAGTTATTCTCGATCTGTATGAATTTTTGCCTAGTGTTCGCCAGCAGATCGTGCGGATCATTCTCGAAGCGCTTATCAATGCGCCCAAAGATCTCTGGCATGATTGCTTGGTGATAATCGATGAGGCGCACATTTTTTGTCCAGAACGTGGTAGCTCGGAAGCAAAGCCAGCCGTAGAAGCTTTATGCTCACGAGGGAGAACGCGTGGCTTTTGCGCAGTCCTGGCAACGCAGCGGATTAGCAAGCTTGGAAAAGATGCGTTGGGAGAATGCAACAACAAGATGATTGGACGCGCTTCGCTTGACATTGACATGAAGCGGAGCAATGCTGAGCTTGAGTTTCCGGCTCAATCGCAGGTTCTCAAAAAACTTGCACCAGGTGAGTTTTACGTGTTTGGCCCAGCAATTTCACCCGAAGTGCAGAAAATACGTGTTGGCCAAGTTCTCACCACTCATCCAAAAGCGGGATCACGGCGGCAGATGAGCAGTCCACCAGCGCCGGCCAGTCTTCATGCAGTGCTAGCCTCACTCAAAGCTCTCCCAAAGATCTCAAGCGAGCTAACGGAGGAAAACACCCAGCGCGAGGAGCGTCCCGAGCAGAAGGCCCATGATCGCCGTCAGCATCGTCAGAGCAGAGCGCAATCCAGTTCATCGGTTCCACATACTCAAGCAGGCAGACAAGAAGCAGTCTTACTTGCCGAAAAGGATGCAGAGATCCAACGCCTCCGCCAGCAGATTGAGACGTTGAGCCAGATTACGGTGACGCTGGATGGCAAGACACTTCCCGTCACGGCGTTGCCATCGGTGCTGCATTTGGACGCGCTCCAGATTGAGCAGGCGACGATTGAGGTGAAGCAGGCCGTTGCTCCGATCCCTGCGCAACTTGGAACGGGCGCACCAGCTGGATCGCGTCAGACTGTTTCTGTGACACTCGATGAACTGGAGCAACGCCGCTATGATCAGTTCAAGGCAGGACTCAAGCAACTGACGAACGGTTCTAACCGTGCCGATTTGGCCTGGAGGATTCTTCGCATACTCACGCAGACTCAGGTGGAGATGGCACGCGCAGATGTGGTGTTAGCCTTGCAGGAAACGGATCGGTGGATACGAGATAGCAAGGTAGAAACGTTGCTGGTCAACAAGCGTCTGCTCTCTGTTACCCGCCGTGGCAACCAGCACGCTATTTACTATCGATCACTTCTGCAAGAGCGCCTTAAAGCGCTCTTGCCAGCACGAAGTGCTTCCGAGTTGAACCAACTCATCACCGCTCTATTTAGCTAATTCAGGAGAAACGATGGATCAGTACGGACAATTAACCGCTAACATTGGCCATGCTTTCTGAGCGGCTAAACCGCGGAGAAACATTCACGATTACTGCGAAAGGCGAGGATGGCTGCCAGAACTGCCAGTGTATGTAGCAAGTGAAGGGAGTTTTGTAGGTTTTCGTGGGTCAGAAGACCAACCATGAGGAGCGGTACAATGCTGACAAAGGCCCAACGGAACGCACTGATGCGGATACAGGTGTATGAGTGGGTGAACAACCCCAGCTATGAGGCCATTTTTGAAGAGTATGGTGTGGACGGCGATATGTTCGCCGGCGGCATGGAATCTGATGCCACTGTGAGTCTCTCGTAAACCGTAACGCATAAGTGCGTTACGGACACGTAGAATAGGAGATAAGTGATGTACTACCATTCTCTTTATTATGAGGATGCGAAAGAAGCAAAAACCATTTTTCAATGGATTAAGCAGAATGTGCAGACCGTGGACTTGAAGGTATTGCGTCCAGACGATGCAGGGCTAACTGAGATTCAATTTACAACAGAACATATCCTTGCAGAACGTATCGCAACCCATTTAACAGAGAACAAATCTCCTGGGCAATATGCGCTTGATATTGAGTCATAGCGCCTCGGAAGTACACTTGCAGAGAGAGAAAGGAGCATTTACCCCCAAAACTACCTTGTCCCATCGGGTCGGAGATGACGCAGCAAGAGCCGCCACGCGTCCCGCGAGCCTGGCGTACTCACACACAGAAGCCAACATCGGCGACGACTGCATCACGGGCAAGCTTTGCAGTTATGATTAATATCTAGACCACTCACCTACTCAGTCCGCTTCACGCCTTGCTGTCTACGTTAGCACATATACTCACGAAGAATGCAGAGCCATTCTTTTTTCGGCTGCGGTTTCGGGGTCACAGAGTCTGCCACAGCTCACAACTTGTTGTCAAGGCATCCCAAAGGGAACCCTGCCTTGACAACAAGCCGCGAGCCGTGGCGACTGGCACGTGACCCAAAACTGCAAAGCCGAAAAAATGTAAGGAGAGGAAGAGACATCTGTTGTACTTTCACTGTCTCCATGCGCTTCGTTGTGGAGATGGTCTAGATTTTCCATTCCACGAAGAACAATCGAGGGGTGTTTCTCTCCATTTTCTACGTTGTGAGTAGGCTCATTTTTGGGTCTAGATTTTGAAAATAAAGGCGAAGCTTGCCCTACACGATCCCGCTTCTCTTTATCCTCGAAACCTGTAGCCAACGCGCCGGACAGAGAGAAGATGTTGTGGATGATCGGCGTCCATTTCCAGTTTCACGCGTAACCGGCAAATGTAGACATCCACGATATTACTCGTATTTTCGTGATCATTCCAGACCTCGGCCAGAAGCTGATTGCGGGTGATCACCTGGTCAGGGTTGCTCATCAGGACACGTAGGACGTGCATTTCGGTCGGGGTCAGGGGAATCATGCGCCCAGCCACCACCACCTTCAACTCCCCTGGAAAGAGTTCCACCCGCCCGCCATGGACACTTTGACCTCCTGCATTCCCGTTGTTCTTCATGCGACGCAGGACGGCCTGCACGCGGGCGACAAGTTCCTGATGATGATACGGCTTACAAATATAATCCTGGGCACCACCCTCAAAGCCCTGCAACTTTGCCTCGACGGTATCCAGAGCGGTGAGAAAGATGAATGGGATCTCGTAGCCTTCGGCGCGCAGTTTAGCCGACAACTTGAACCCATCTGTCTGTGGCAGAGTGACATCCAGGAGCAACAGATCCGGCTCCCGGTTCTGGATCATTTGCAGAGCTCCGCGCGGATTGTCGGCGATCTCGACCTCGTAGCCCTCTTTCGAGAGGACGAACTGTACCAGCGTGTTGGCAAAGAGGTCGTCATCAACGACAAGAATGTACATAGTCTTCCCCCCTCGTCTCTACCCAATACTACCTACATGAAAGCGTTTGGCATGAGAGTAAACTCTCTTCAGCGGGCAAAACGGGTTTCTCCGTCGATGATGAGCCGAAATTCAAAAGGAGCTTCTTGGTCCTCGTGATAGGCTATGTAGATGCCTACGCTGCCGTCCTTATCTCGAAGGCGAGCCCGTGTCTTTCCGGGCTGCAGCATTTGAACGAACGGTTCCAGGCGAGGCTCTGGGGGCTTCTCATAAGATGACATAATGACTCCTCGTCCTCTCGTTATTCGAGCGGATCAGGAACGGTCGGAAGCGGTTTTGGACTCGACATCCTCTACATAGACACGAACATGGGTACGCTGTCGGGGAGAAGCATGATTGAATCCATTGTAAAACGCGTCCTCCAGTTCTGGATCGGCATCGACCTCAAGGGTTGCCGCCATCCTCTCGACGGTTTCAATCTTGGGTTGCGTTCCCTCTTTTTTCTCTGGGTCGTACGAAGCCGCGCGGGCAATCATGCTGTGAGCCAGTCCCGACTCCCTTTCTAGCTGAGCCATGGAATATTTTTCTATCCCCAGACGTTGCGCCTTATGACGGAACGCGATGTCAAGTACCCTGGATGCCAATGTCTCTCCCCTTATACTCCGTGGTTTTCTTCCTCTGCCCATAATGCGTACGACACTCCTATTATAATTCCTAATTACGCGCTTGACAAGCCCGCAATTTATCACCTATACTCTTATGTAGGTAGCTTAGTCTATCATATCGAGCGTGTTCAATCTTCCGCAGAGCAACGCGCGGGCCTCTGGGCTCTGGTCACTCTGCACTTGTGGGAGAGATAGTCGTAGTCGCCGATCATCTCTCCCACCGAAATCGAAAGCGAGGCTCCTGGATGTCGCATTATGACGATTAATTATTGGAGTATGTACTACAGGTAAAAGGAGTACATGATGAGCAGACAGCAGCAAGTCCTCCTTGGGCCTCGCGAGGCACTGGAGGTCGTCGTGGGGATGGAACAAAGCACCAGGTGCGTGCTTCCCAGCAACGTTCGGGAAAGCCAGAAACACTACTGCTTGTCTGTCGAAGACGTTTCGGCCCACCCTTCGCCACTTTCCGCTTCAATCAGATCCAGGATCGTGACGTTGCGACCCTTGAGGGCAGTCAGCGCATCGGCGATCCGAACGAGCGTATCGAGCCGCACGGAAATGTCTTGCGGGCGCGACCAGATCTTGTCCATGGTCGTCGCACTCACATCGGCAGCTCTTCCCAGTTTCGTTCGATTGACGCGAGGCTCCTGCTCAGCCACCTCGCGCACGCGCAAGCGTACCATTCTGTCCCCCCTAACAGGCGTCTAGTACGCCTCATTGTACCTGGAGAATGTATCTTGACACAAGCATTTTATATAATGTACATTTTAGAGTGTATTTTATAAAGTGTATTTTAAGAAGTGTAGTTGATGGCTCTGTGTGAGGCATGCTCACACAGCTCTGGGAAGGGAGCGGCATGATGGGAGAAAGTCGGCAGAAGAAGACACAGACCCGACGGATGGTGCAGTTTGCCTGTGGGCACACCAGGATGCTGGACATGCTCCCGACTACCTCCGAACAGGTCAAGCAAACCACACTCTCCTTACTTGAGCGCTCGTACTGCGCCGCCTGTCATCGGTTGCAGCGCCAGGCATTTGCGCTGAAGTTGCGTGACACCTTTGGCCTCGTTCCGCTCACCGGCAGTGATGCGCTGCAAAATGGTTTGGCGGAGGAGGTACGGATTCATCTGCTGGAGATGCTTTATCCCGCACATACTGCTGAGGTACTTCCCGCGCTCTTAGCCGTCCTCAACCTTCACAACGATGCGGCATTTTGGTTGGAACACCGAGCAGTACTCTGGAGCACCAACAAGCAGCAGATGGCGACTGTCCTGCTAGACCTGCTCCAATCTAGGGAGGATTAGCATGATTAGGAATGGCTATGCTCGCCGTCTGCAGGCGGAAGTGGAGCGATCACGTCTCGCTGAGCACTGGCAGGGGTACCCTGAACCGGTTCGACGATCTCTTCAGGTGCTCTTGCGGGATCACGGCCTGGTGGTAGCGCAGCTTGCGATCGAGGCACTCGTCGAGTACGCAGCCAGCGATGAGGCTGCCAAGGAGGTGCAAGACTCTAGCCTCTCTCTAGAAGGAGGGAGTGTGGTACAAGGTTTTGGCGACCTGAAAGGGAGGTATCAGGATTTCTCCCTCCAGACGGATACCCAGTCATTACTTCCACCAGGGCAATTTCTTGTCGTGGATATCGATTTTGAGATGATGCATCTCATGCAACAAGCGGGACTCCCCTTTCTCAGGTCAATGCGCTCTAACGATATCGAGCTGGCGATCATCTTGCCACTCCTTCGTGCCTGGCCTGTCCCTGTGAGCTACGAAACGCTCTATGAGTCACTGTGCATGGCAAGCTGGCAGGGGACGTTCAGGGAGTTTGAGCGAGGTCTGCCCTTGCTTCAGAACGTCTGCGCACAGAAACTGCACTGTTTTGGAATGGAGATCGAAGTTGGTGCGTCAAGCTTGCAACTCGTTCCCT
>WNFX01000454.1_pt1 | contig 39664 bp, 33 predicted proteins | sample 5400111 | NCBI WGS metagenome assembly WNFX01 (sample SAMN13153363, study PRJNA577476) | soil metagenome | isolation source: 40 cm soil or saprolite under grassland replicate 1 | place: USA:California | collected 2016-06-15
CTGATCCTCGCCGCGATCGCCTCGTTCGTCTTCTACAAGCTGCCGGGCATCCAGGACGTGCCGAGCGCCAAAGCCGAGGGCGGCCCTCTCGTCGTCCAGGTCAATGCGCATCAGTTCTACTGGCAGTTCACGTATCCCGACGGGCAGATCTCGATCGACGAGCTGCACGCACCCGTCGACCGAACAGTGCGCGTCGACATCACCTCCCAGGACGTCGACCACAGCTGGTGGGTCCCGGAGCTCGGCGGCAAGTTCGACGCCATCCCTGGCCACATGACGCACACGTGGTTCAAAGCCGATCGCGCCGGAACATACCGCGGGAGGTGCGGCGAGTTCTGCGGGGTCTTCCACGCGGCGATGAGCGCGGTCGTCGACGTGCAGTCGCAGGCCGACTACACCGCGTGGCTCGCCACAGCGGACAGCACACTCGGACGTGGCGAGTGGGAAGGCTCGTGCGCGAAGTGCCACGGGCTCCGGGGACAGGGCGGCTTCGGGCCGAAGATCTCGAACAACGCTCTGCTCACGCAGCGTCAGGGCCTCGAGCAGCTGATCCGCCAGGGCAGGAACGAGATGCCGCCGGTCGCGCACGGTTGGTCCGACCAGCAGGTGCGTGCGTTGCTGGCGTACCTGAAGCAGAGCGTCTACAAGGGGACGGCGAGTGGCGGCTAGGGCCACCTTGGAGCCGTACCGGCCGGACTGGCGCCAGGGGCGCGTCATGGGCTGGATCACGACGACCGACCACAAGCGGATCGGGATCCTCTACATCTGCACGTCCCTCGTCTTCTTCGGGGCGGGCGGGATCCTCGCACTGCTCATGCGCGCCCAGCTCGCGCAGGCGAACGAGCACTTCATCACGAAGCAGAGCTACAACGAGCTCTTCACCATTCACGGCACGACGATGATCTTCCTCGTCGTCGTCCCGATCTTCGCCGGGTTCGCCAACTTCCTGGTTCCGCTGATGATCGGCGCGCGCGACGTCGCCTTTCCACGGCTCAACGCGCTGTCGTACTGGCTCTTCCTCTTCGGCGGCGTCGTCCTCTATCTCAGCTTCTTCGCCAAGTACGGCGCGTCCAGGTCCGGGTGGTACGGGTATCCGCCGCTATCGGCCAACGTGTTCTCGCTCGGCCATGGCCAGGATCTCTGGATCCTGTCGCTGCACCTGCTCTCGCTCGGGTCGCTCTTGGGCGCGATCAACTTCCTCGCGACGATCCACAACATGCGGGCGCCGGGGATGAGCTGGATGCGGATCCCCCTATTCGTGTGGTCGATCGAGATCTACTCCGCGCTGCTGGTGCTCGTGTTGCCGGTGCTGTCCGTCGGGCTCACGCTCCTGTTACTCGACCGGCAGGCGGGCACGCACTTCTTCGAGCCGCAGGGCGGCGGCAACGCCATTCTGTACCAGCACTTCTTCTGGTTCTTCGGCCACCCCGAGGTCTACGTCATGATCCTGCCCGCCATGGGGATCATCTCCGAGGTGATCCCCGTGTTCTCGCGCAAGCCGATCTTCGGCTACAAGGCGATCGCATTCTCGACTGTGGCGATCGGCTTCTACTCGATGCTCGTCTGGGCGCACCACATGTTCAGCGTCGGGCTGCCGAACTTCCTGAACGTCTTCTTCATGCTCTCGTCGATGGTGATCGCTGTGCCCACGGGCGTGAAGATCTTCAACTGGCTCGCGACGACCTGGCGCGGCAATCTGATCTTCGACACGGCCATGCTCTGGGCTCTCGGTTTCATCGCGGTGTTCACTATCGGCGGGCTCTCGGGGATCTTCCTCGCGGCTTTCCCCGTCGACTGGCAGGTGACGGACACGTACTACGTCGTCGCGCACATGCACTATGTCCTGTTCGGCGGCTCGGTCTTCGGGATCTTCGCGGGCCTCTACTACTGGTGGCCCAAGATCTTCGGACGCATGCTCGACGAGCGGCTGGGGAAGGCGCACTTCTGGCTCGTGTTCCTCGGCTTCAACCTGACGTTCTTTCCGCAGCACCTGCTCGGGCTCCTCGGCATGCCGCGACGGATCTACACGTACTCCGAGCACGGCCTGTGGCAGACCTACAACCTGATCTCGTCGATCGGCGCGGGCGTCATGGCGATCGGACTCCTGCTGTTCGTCGTCAACGTCGTCCAGACGTCGCGCAAGGGTGCGCGAGCTGTGAACGACCCCTGGCTCGCGGACACCCTTGAGTGGTACACCCCCTCGCCGCCGCCGCCGCACAACTTCGACCGCCTGCCGTACATCACGAGTGCCCGGCCACTCCGCGACCTGCGGCGGCGACTGGCGGAGGCCAGTGCCTAGGCCCGGGCCCTGGCTCCGCCTGACGGCGGTCTTCGCCGGCCTCTCGACGTTGCTCGCCGTGGTCAGCGGCGCGGCCTCCCTCGGCGCGGCGCATCGCGTGCTCGCGGCCCTCGCCCTGCCGCCGCTGCTCGCACTGGTGGTCGCTGCCGTCCTCGTCCATCGGCGGCTGCTCGTGCCTTCGGTGAGCGCGCTCATCCTGTTCGGCATCGCCGCGTTGGTGACCGCGCCTGTCCTTCACCTCGCGCTGGCAGCGGTTGCGTTCGCGGCGACGCTCGTGCTGGCGGCCTCCACGTATCGCGGCGAGCCGGCGCCGCGGGCCTCGTGGCGCGACTACGTGACGCTCACGAAGCCACGCATCATGTCGTTGCTGCTCATCACGGGCCTCTGCGCGATGTTCGTCGGTGCACAGGGAGCTCCGCGCCTGTGGCTCGTGCTCGCGACCATGTCCGGCCTTGCGCTCGCCTGCGGCGGTGCCTCTGCACTGAACCATGTCCTCGATCGCGACATCGACAAGCTGATGGGGAAGCGCACCCGCGCACGTCCGGTCGCCGCGGAACGGATGCCGGCCTCACGCGCACTGGAGTTCGGCCTCGCCCTCTCGGCGTTCAGCTTCGTGCTGCTGGCGTCCCTCGCGAACGTCCTCGCCGCCGCACTCGCACTCATCGGGAACCTTTTCTACGTCCTCGTTTACACACGCTGGCTCAAGAGGACGACGCCGCAGAACATCGTGATCGGCGGTGCTGCCGGCGCGGTCCCGCCGCTCGTCGGCTGGGCAGCGGTGACCGGGAACCTCACACTGCCCGCATTGTGGCTGTTCCTGATCGTGTTCTTCTGGACGCCCCCGCACTTCTGGGCGCTTGCGCTGCTGATCCGGCGCGACTACGAGGCGGCGCGGATCCCGATGCTGCCCGTGGTGCGCGGCGTACGCGAGACGACACGGCAGATCGTCCTGTACTCACTGGTTCTGGTCGCGGTCACGGTCGTGCCGTTCCTCTGGGGGACGCTCGGCCTCCTCTATCTCGGCGTCGCTCTCGGACTCGGCGCGACGTTTCTGCTCCTGGCCGTGAGGCTGCGGCGCGAGGCCACTCCGCGGCAAGCCTCCGTTCTCTTCCACTTCTCGCTGCTGTACCTGGCTCTGCTGTTCGCGGCGATGGCGGTCGACCCACTCCTGTAATGCCCGAGCCGATCACACCCGTCGAGCCGACCCCCGAAGTGGCAAGGAGGAATGTCACCCTCGCAGTGTCGCTGCTCGGGCTCGCGATCCTCATCGCGGCCGGATCGATCGTCGTCGCGCTCGTGTACCTGCACTACGACTGAGCGTCGGCTAAAGGAATCCCCGGCCAGAGCCGATCTGGCCCTTGATGACGCGTTCGTCTCGGTTCCTCCTGCCCTTTGCCCTGATCGCGCTGGCCGCCTCGCTGTCCGTCGGAGTGCCTCGGGGCGCAGCGATCGATCCCTTCCCCAACGTCGGCATCACCACGCTCTCGAGTGACCATTTCATGATCCACTACAACCGCGACGACCACAGCACGGACTGTCCGACCATGTTCATCACGCAGGAACAGGCCGGCGACACCTTGGGTATGGCAGAGAGGGCCTACACCCTCTACACGGACTGGGGGTATTCCGCGCCGATTCTCGACGCGGGTGGCGGCCTTCTCGACATCTCGGCCGATCAGTTCAGCGCCACGCCCAACGGCTGCATCAGCTACGGGTTGATCGACGCGAGCATCCCTCGCGAGGTCGACGGCACGCTGAGCCGCTGGGACGCGCTGATCAACCCCGTCCTGCCACTCGGTGCCGGGGAGATTCACCTTGATTCGGTGAAGGGGCTCAGCTATCACACGATCGCGCACGAGGTCTTCCATCTCTTCCAGCGGAGGATCACAACCAGCGCCGACCCCTGGGTCGAGGAGGGCACAGCCGAATGGGCCGCCGTCAAGGCAGAAGGCGCCGCCGGCGGGCTGGAGTCCAATCCGGACCGAACGCTCGACTGCGTCGGATCGGAGTGCGGGGACACCGAGTTCGACAAGAACGGCTACCCGGGCTGGATGCTTTTCGAGTACCTGACCGAACACTACGGCGATGCGAAGATCAAGGAGATCCTCTCAGCAGCGCCGATGACCGGAACCAAGGCGCTGGCGTCGGTCTTGCCCGCGACCGTGAAGCTGCAGGACTTCTTCAACGACTACACGATGGCGAGGCTGAACGGGAATTTCTCGTCCCCGGCCCTGGCGGGCGTCCTGCCGCAGTCGCTGGCAACGCTCTCGCTCGGTAACGCGAACGGCTCGTTCTCGGTCACTCCCGTCGCCGTGAATCACCTCGCGGTCCGCTACCTCGAGCTGGCCCACGGGGACGACACCGATACAGGGCCGTGCTACGTCGCCCAGCTGAAGCTCGACGTCGCGATTCCTGCCAACGTCGTCTCGAGGCCCTACTACTACGCGAACATCAAGGGGTCCGTGCCACAGGCGCTCACCGTCTCCGGGTCGACGGCGTCGATCACGGTTCCCTGGGACACCTGCAGCGGGAGCCCGGACGCCTATCTTTCCCTCCCGAACGATTGGAACGACGCCGATCAGGCCGGCGCACCCAAGGACGGGCGTGAGTTCGTCGTCTCCGGCACCCTTACCGTCTACAAGTCGAAGCCGGCCACGGCGGCGTCGCCGCCGCCCGGCGCCAAGGTGATCGGCCCTGTCACCCAGGCGCCGACGACAGATCCGGCGCCCGACCTGACCGTCTACGCGCCCGAGCTCCTCCGCGTCTCGTCGAAGACGCGCGTGCTGCGCTTCGTCGTCTTCTCGAGCGGAACGGGAGCGCTGCGCGCGGTCCTCGGCTCGAGCTGGAACGGCTCCGCCACCCTGCACGCGGGCAACAACGACATCCGGTTCGTGCTTCCGACGCAGCTCCTCAAGCGCTTGCGGAAGACCAGCTCGGAGAACATTCTCTCGCTGACGAGCTACTCGCCGAGCGGGGCCAAGGGCCAGACCGTCACGCGCCGCGTCGCCCTGCAGACGACGAAGCCCAAGCGCCGCAAGTAACACTGGAGTCGCCGCGTGATTGCGGCGGGCGGGGTGTCCCTCGATCGAGGGACAGCGGCGAGGCCGGGCCTGCCGACAACCAGTGAGAACCATGCGGACCCCTCTTCTTGCCGCCGTCTGTCTCGGCCTGCTCTTGCTCGCACCTGCGGGCGAGGCGGCGACCGCTGTTCGCGGTACTCCGCCGACTGCGCTGCACGGCTTCCTGCTGCGCGCCGACGAGCCGGTCCGGAACTCCTTCCCGCGCACGCCTTCCTTCGCCTGGAACCCGGCGCCAGGCGCGATTCGCTACCAGTTCCAGCTCGCGACGAGCTCGAGCTTCCGCGAGAGCGGAATCGTGTACTCGACCACGGGCCTGACCACTCCCGTCGCCGCACCCACGGTCATGCTGCCGTGGATCACGGGCAACCCGCACGCGCTGTTCGCACGAGTCCGTGGAATCACGGCTTCGTCCACCACCCCATGGAGCGCCTCGTTCGGCTTCGACATGGAACCGGGCGCCGCGCCCAAGCCGCTGCCCAGCTACCCGGGCCTGCTTCGGTGGACGCCGATCGAGGGAGCAGACGGCTACGAGGTCTGGTTCGTGGACATGCCGAAGATAGAAACGGTCTTCACGAACGTGCTCGATGAGCGCGAGCTCTACACCTTCCACCGCACCTCGAACTGGACGAGCTCGCTTCGCTGGAGGATTCGCGCGCTCCGCACCGATCGGACCGACAACGAGAGGAAGACCAGGCAGAACGGACTGCCCGCGGTTGGCTACGGACCCTGGAGTGGCGTCTACAACTCCACCAACCCGACATATCAAGGCGGACCGATCACGCTCGGCCGCACGGTGTCGGACATCGTTTCCACCGGCGATGTAGGTTCCGATTCGCATCGGTTGATGCCGGCGTTCACCTTCACCGGCGATCAGGCTCTCGATGGTACGAGCGCCGAGCTCTTCCGCGTCTACGTCTTCACGGATAGGCAGTGCCTCAACCGCGTGTACACCGGCGCAGTGATCGGCGGACCCGCGTATGCGCCGCGTCCCTTTGGGCCACTCTCGCTTCCTTCCGTCACAGCCGCGATGGCAGCTGCCCGGGCGAGCTACCTCCCCGACGGCTCCGAAGCGACCGGCTACACCCTCGACGGTCTGCAGGTCAAGACGACCGAGGCGGCTGCACCGGCGAAGCCCACGACGGCCGTGCCGAGCGACTCCGACACGAACCCCGGCGGCTCGGGCCCTGCTCCGCCTGCCGGGCCTGAGCAGATCGAAGTCGGTGCGGGTGTGCTCGGTGCGCCGGTCGATCTGTGGGACACCGATTGGCCGAGCAGCGGCTACTACTGGACCGTCATCCCCGTTGCCGCTCTCTCCCCCGGCGCACTCTCGACCAGCACCGCGGCGAGCGCCGCGCTCGGGGGGTCCAGCGTGACTGTCGCGAGCACGCTCGGCTTCTCGAACGGCGACACGGTTCTACTTGGGAACAAGGGGAACCAGGAACCGGTGACGGTCATCGGTGTGAGCGGCACCACGCTGACACTGGCGGCGCCCCTGAAGCTCGGGCACGGCGTCGGCGAGCCGCTCGTTCGCTCCGGTGGCAATCTGCAGTACAGAGACCTGGAGCTGCCTCAGGACGTCTGCGCGCCGCCGTACAACCGGGTTGCACGTTTTGGCAAGCAAAGCGAGCCTTCGCTCACCGCGGCGGGTGAGCTCTTCGCCTCCGGCCTCTCCCCCAAAGGCCGGCTCACCGCCGGAACGACGAGCCAGGCGTTTTACGGCTCCCCGCTCGTGGCCTGGACGCCGGCCCTCGGCGCCACGGTCTACGAGGTCCAGTGGAGCAAGAAGCGCTATCCCTTCAAGCCGCTGCCGAATCCCCAGAACCAGAACGCACTCGGCACGCTCACGCTCGGCACCTCCTACGTCCTCCCATTGAAGCCGGGCACCTGGTATTACCGCGTGCGCGGGTTCAACTACACGCTCCCGACCGGTGCACAGCAGATGTCCTGGTCCGACCCCGCCAAGATCGTCGTCGCCAAACCGAAGTTCCGCATCGTCGGCGGCGGCAAGTAGCCCGAACTGACTTAGTGGCTCTGAGCCACTAAGTCAGGCGCAGTCGCTCGGAAAGCGGTAGCGACGCACCCAAGCTCGGGCTTGTGGCTCTGAGCCACAAGCTCGGAACGGCTACTGAATTGCCTTGAGGAACTTCCGCCCGAGTCGCTCGACGGGCTTCGGGAGAAGTTTTCGTTGCTTCTTGACTGCCGAGGAGCCGAGCCAGAACGCTGTCTTGACGCCGAGGACGTAGCGGTTGCGGGCGCGGTCGGCGAGTGAGTTCTGCCCCACCTTGCGTGCGACGGTCGTGGAGCCGACCACGAACCTCGCATCCTTGAAGCGGTTCGAACGGTAGATCGCCTGTCCCACGACCTTGCGTGGCCCGGACGTCCAGGTCGTGTCGTGAAAGGCGACCCAGCCTCCCTCGACCACCTTCGGTACCCACTTCTCGAAATCCTCGAGCACAAGGTCGTACTCGTGCGAGCCGTCGACGAAGAGCAGCTCGATCGGTTCGTGGAACTCGTCCGCCGCGGGTTGCGAGAGCGACGTAACCGGTCTGACCAGATCCGTGATTCCCGCGCGGTCGACGTTCGCCTTGAAGTCTCCGAAGCGATAGTCGGCATGCGGGTCGATCGCGTAAATGGGAACGGACGCTCCGGCCAGCGACCCACGCCCGAGACAGATCGTCGACTTCCCCATCCAGGAGCCGATCTCGACGATCACGCCCTTCCCGGTGCACGAGCGGGCGAGATCGTAGAGCGCCTCGCCTTCCTCGTCTGTCAGCCAGCCCGGGACGTCCGCGATGAGCGGTTTGACGTGCACGGTGAAGTCGTTCATCGGCTGCTCTTCGGCCGATGAGCGGTGGAAAGCGGAAACATGGTTTCCCTCACGTGAGCGAGCCGAAAGCGAGCGACGTTCATGCCGCCGCGGAGCGTACGGCTTCTTCGTAGATGCGGTCGCGCTCGAACCGGTCGAGCTGCTCGGAGAGCAGGTCTGAAGGCGGCGGAGCATCGCCCGGCGGAAACGGCGCCGGTTTCCCGTCGATCTCGACGGCCTCGAGGTGGTCGGCCGGCTCGTGTTCGAGTTGGACCGGCCGGCCCAGGCGCGAGCGCAACCAGCCGGCGAGCAGCTCCGCCTGCGCGGCGGTGCCGGTCACGCGGATCCACTCGACGTCCCCGATCCCGGGCCAGAGGGATGCGAGCTGCCTGCGCCAGCGGCTCGTCCGCGCCCAGGCGATGTCGGAAACCACGACACGATCGAAGACGCCCGTGAGCCGGCCGTAGGCAACGGGAAGCTCGTGCCACTCGGTGCTGTCGACGATCAGGCGGTCGACGACGCCCACGAGGCTCTCGAACGAATCGCTGCCGAACGAAGGCACGCCGCGCCAACGCAGGAAGACCGGCAGATCCGGCAGCAGGAGAGGCTGCACGACACTCGCGGGCGCCGCCGCGCGCGCGCCGCAAAGCCGGATCCGGATCGTCTCGGCACAGATCTGGCGGCCCTCGCCCGAGGGGAAGATCTCGACGTCGACCTGCGCCTCGAGCCCGTCCTCTCGCTCGGGCTCGGGAACGAGGACGATCGTCCGCGAGGGATGGCGCTCTGCCAGCCCGGCCAGGACGTCGTCCGCCGCTTCGACCCACTCGGGCGGAACCCATGCCGTGTGCGTCATCACGCTCGTCCGTTGATAGGGGACGTCCGAGCCCGGCGCGATGCGCAGCGCGGCCACCTGGCGCTCGATCTCCCGGATCGACCCTAGTGCCGCCGCCACCGAGGCTCCGCTTGCGGTGCCGCTACCAGGATGCGTGGGCTTTGCCCGCGCATCCGTCGGAAATCGCCGACCGGGCTCGTCGGAATCTTCATCTCAGACGCCAGGACCGCCCGTCGCGTTCCATCAGCTCGTCGGCCGCCGTCGGTCCCCAGGTTCCCGCCGAGTAGTTCGGGAACGCCGGGCGGTCGCGCGCCCAGGCCGCGACGATCGCGTCGACGAGCGCCCATTGCTCTTCCACCTCGTCGATGCGCGTGAACAACGTCGCGTCGCCGAGCATCGCATCGAGGATCAGGCGCTCGTACGCCTCGGGTAAGCCCGTGCGGAAGGCACCGCCGTAGAGGAAGTCCATGTGCACGGTCCGGATCGTCATGCCCTGCCCGGGAACCTTGACGCCGATGGCCAGCGACACGCCTTCGTCGGGCTGCACGTGCACGATGAGGACATTCGGCCTCAGCCGCTCGGCGGAGAGCTCCTCGAACGGCGGATGCGGGGCACGCTTGAACTGGATCGCGATCGTCGTCTCGCGCCGTGCGAGCCGCTTGCCGGTCCGGACATAGAACGGCGTGTCGGCCCAGCGCCAGTTGTCCACGTAGAGCTTCGCTGCGACGTACGTCTCGGTCATCGAAGTCGGATCGACTCCCTGCTCTTCGCGATACGCCGGCACCTCCTCGCCTTCGATGTAGCCGCGACCGTACTGCCCGCGTACAACCGACTTCGGCCCCGGCGTGTGCATCGCGCGCAACACCTTCACCTTCTCGTTGCGCACCGAGTCGGCGGTGAAGTCGATCGGCGGCTCCATCGCGGTGATCGCGATGAGCTGCAACATGTGGTTCTGGAAGATGTCGCGCACCGCGCCCGCCTGCTCGTAGTAGCCGGCGCGACCTTCGATGCCCATCGTCTCCGCGACGGTGATCTGGACGTGGTCGACGAACTGCCTGTTCCAGATCGGCTCGAAGATCCCATTCGCAAAGCGAAGAGCGAGCATGTTCTGCACGGTCTCCTTGCCGAGGTAATGGTCGATGCGGAAGACCTCGCGCTCGTCGAAGTACTCCTCGATGGTCTTCTGCAGCTCGCGTGCGGATGCGAGATCGTGGCCGAACGGCTTCTCGATGATGAGCCGCACCCAGCCCTGCGCCGAACGACGTTTGCCGACGGCTCGGACAACCGTCTCGAAAGCTGCCGGGGGCGTCGCAAGGTAGTAGACGCGGTTGCCTCCCGTCCCCCGCTCTTCGTCCAGCTCGGTCAGTGTCTTGGCAAGCCCGTCCTCGCGCTCCTCGTCGGCGAAGTCCATCGCGACGTAGCGCATACCGCTCGCCAGGAGCTCCCACGCGTCGTCGCGGAACTCGTCGCGTGAATGCTCCTGCACGGCCTCCTTCATCCGGTCCCGGAACTCGTCGTCGGTCTCTGCCGAGCGCGAGACACCGACGACCGCAAAATGCTCGGGCAGCAAGCGGCGGTACGCGAGCGAGTAGAGCGCCGGAAAGAGCTTGCGCTTCGTCAGATCGCCGGACGCACCGAAGATGACGAGGATGCAGTCGTCGGGCGCGCGTCGAACCTCCAGCCCTTCGAGCAGCGGATTCTCTTGCGCGATCGCCACGGTTACCGCGGGTCCGAGCCTGCCTTGGCGCGCTCGACGGCCCTGACCGCGTGGCCGCCGAACTGGTTCCGCAGAGCAGCGGCGACCCTCGCGGAGAACTTGATCTCGTCACGCGACTGGAAGCGCGCGAAGAGCGACGCCGCGATCACCGGCGTCGGCACGTTCTCGTTGATCGCCTCGTTGATCGTCCAGCGGCCTTCACCCGAGTCCTCGACGTAAGGGGCGATGTCCTCGAGCTTCGAGCCGTGCGTCTCGAACGCGGCGTGCAGAAGCTCGAGCAGCCACGACCGGACGACTGAGCCGTTGCGCCAGATGCCGGAGATCTCGTACGCGTCCAGGCCGTACTCGGAATGCTCCATGATCTCGAAGCCCTCTGCGTACGACTGCATCAAGCCGTACTCGATCCCGTTGTGCACCATCTTCACGAAGTGGCCTGCACCGGCCGGGCCGACGTGTGCGTACCCCTCCTCCGGCGCGAGCGCCTTGAAGACCGGCTCGAGTCGCTTCACCGGCTCCTCGTCGCCGCCCACCATGAGACAGAAGCCGACCTCGAGACCCCAGACACCACCGGAGACGCCGGCGTCGACGAAGTGGATGCCGCGGTGGCTCGCCTCCACGTAGCGCCGCTTCGAGTCCCGGAAGTTCGAGTTGCCGCCGTCGACGATCGTGTCGCCCTCGCCCGCGATCTCGAGCAACTGGTGGAAGGTCTGCTCTGTGACCTCGCCCGCCGGAATCATCATCCAGAAGGCGCGCGGGGCCTCCAGCTGTTCCTTGAGTTGCTGAAGAGAATCTGCCGTCCGCGTGGCGACATTGGGGTCGTATGTGTGCATCTCGTGGCCGTGCTCACCGAGGCGCTCCGTCATGCCCGACCCCATGCGTCCGAGCCCGATCATTCCCAGCTGCATTACAGATCCTCCAATCTGACCCGCACGATCGGGCGCCCGCGTTCCCGCAGCGAGCGATAGTCGCCCTCGGCTTGAGCCCGGATCAAACGTCCGAAACCGAAGTCCTGGCCGGGGATGGGGATCTCGTCGCCGGTGTCGTCGACGACCTGGACGAAGAGCCCTGTCGGCGGACCGCCCTTGTGGAGCTGTCCTGTGGAGTGCAGGTAGCGCGGCCCGAGGCCGTGGGTCACGACGCAGGCGGTCTCGTGGCCTCGCTCGATCAGAGGCTGCAGCTCGCGCTCGCGCAGCGGATCGACGAAGGCCTGGATTGCGATGTAATTCGGCGGCTCGGCGCGCTCCAGCAACTCGTCGAGGGAACCTTCCGGCTCGAGCTGCGGATCCTCGCCGGACGCGAGCACCTCCTTCGTCTTGTCCTTCGCCGCCTGCACGTCCGGCTGGTCGAACGGATTGATCTGCAGGATGGAGCCGGCGACTGCAACGGCGAACTCCCAGCGGAAGAACTCCGCACCGATCTCGTCCGGATCGGCCAGTTGCACGTCAGCCGCCTGGCGGTCGGGGCCGTCCGGCCTCTCCCCAGGCGCCGGCACGAGCCCCGTCCCCTGCTTGCCGGTGGACTCGGCGATCAGCTGCTCGGCCCACAACCCGAAATTGCCGTCCGTCTCCTCGATGCAGACCTTGTCGCGCCCCTCGCGCCAGCGCTCGCCGAGCCGGAGGCCCAGCTGAAGGCCGGGGTTGGCGTCGCCGCGGCAAGCCTCCGCCATGCGCTCGCCGCTCGCGAGCACGCGCTCGATGTCGATCCCCATCAGTGCAGCCGGCACGATTCCGAACGGAGACAGCGCCGAGTAGCGGCCGCCGATCGTCGGCTCGCCTGCGAACACGCTCATGCCGCGCTCAGTCGCCAGCTGCTCGAGGGCCGAGCCTGGATCGGTGACAGCGACGAACTGCTCGCCGCTCTTGCCTGCCTTCTCCCAGAAATACTCGAAGTGCGAAAGCGTCTCGAGTGTGCCGCCTGACTTGGAGGAGACGATGAACATCGTCTTGCTCAAGTCGAGCGACCTCTCCGCGTGCCGGATCATCGGGGGGTGCGTCGTGTCGAGGACGTGCAGCTGCTTGGCTCCGAACGTCCGCTTCAACACCTCGGGCGCGAGCGAGGAGCCGCCCATGCCGAGCAGGACGAACGTCTCGAACTTCGTGCGTGCCTCCGCCGCGAACTCGCCGATCTCGCCGGCGCGCTCCTGCATCCGGTGCGGCTCGTCGAGCCAGCCGAGCCACTTGTCCTCGTCCGCGCCGGTCCATACGGTTGGGTCACGCGCCCAGATCCGCTCGACGAGCTCCTGCTGCGTCAGGATGCTCATCGGCCGACCTTTGGCCGCTGAGCGGTGGAAGGGGCGTAAGGGGAAACCGGGAGGTTTCCCCGCTGCGGAGCTCGTGAGGGAAACATGGTTTCCCGCACGGGAGCGAGCCGAAGGCGAGCGACCGTCACGCCGTGGCGAGCGCGCCGCGCTTGGCGCCTATCCCTTCGAGCAGCTCGTCGAAGGAGTCGCTGAACTTCTGCACACCCTCGCGCTCCAGCGTGTCGGACACGTCGTCGTAGTCGATGCCGGCGGCCGCAAGGTCGTTGAACAGCTTGCGCGCGACATCAACGTCCTTCGCCAACGTCAGCTCGACCTTGCCGTGCTCCTGGAACGCGCGGATGGTCTCCTCGGGCATCGTGTTCACGGTCTCGGGTCCGATCAGTTCCTCGACGTACATGACGTCGCGGTAGTCGGGATTCTTCGTGGACGTCGACGCCCACAGGCAGCGCTGCTTCGCGGCGCCCTTGCCCTCGAGGGCTTCCCAGCGCGGCCCGGCGAAGATCTCGAGATAGTTCTGGTACGCGAGCTTCGCATTCGCGATCGCGAGCTTGCCCTTCAGCTTCGTGGCGTCACCGCCGATTTGGTCGAGCCGCTTGTCCGTTTCCGTGTCCACGCGCGAAACGAAGAAGCTCGCCACCGAGTGCACCTGCTTGGGATCGCCGCCGCTCTCGACGAGCCGTTCGAGACCGCGGATGTACGCCTCCATGACCTCCTTGTGGCGCTCCAACGAAAAGATCAATGTCACGTTGATGCTCTTTCCCGACGCGATCATCTCCTCGATCGCGCCGAGCCCGGGCTCGGTCGCCGGAATCTTCACGTAGAGGTTCGGCTTGTCGATCCACTCGTGGAGCCGGCGCGCTTCCGCGACCGTGCCGTCGCGATCGTAGGCGAGCGTCGGGTCGACCTCCCACGAGACATACCCGTCAAGGCCTCCGCCCTCGTCCCAGACCGGGCGCAGCAGGTCGCAGGCATCCGAGATGTCGTGTGACGAGAGCTGTAGGAAGATCTCCTTCGGGTCCTCTTCACCGGACTCGAGGATTTCCTTTAGCTGCTCGTCGTACGCATCCCCTTCGGAGATCGCCTTCTGGAAGATGGTCGGGTTCGAGGTGACGCCGACGACCGCGTCCTCCTCCATCATCCTCGCGAGCTTGCCGCTCTGCAGCATCTGCCGCGAGAGGTAGTCGATCCACACGCTCTGGCCGAGTGCGGAGAGTTTGTGCAGGTTCGATTCAGGCATGAGAGGCGTTCCTTTCAAGATCTTCTAACGTGGGGGAACCCATGGTTCCCCCACGAGCCCCCTCCTTTAGTTTGGTGTCACGAGAACGGGACTGAGGCTCCCGCCGGGCAAAGCCCGGCTCCGCCGGCCTGGCGCCGGGATTCCAAGGTCGTTCGTTCATGAACTTCCAATCGCCTCGCGTTCAAGGTCTTCGATCATCTGCAGTCGTTTTACATAACGCTCGCCACCGTCGAAACGTGCCCCGAGAAACGTCGTCACGAGGTCCCGAGTGAGCGACGGCCCGACGACCTCTGAACCCAGACAGAGGATGTTCATGTCGTCGTGCTCTACCCCCTGGTGGGCCGAGTAGACGTCGTGGCAGATCGCCGCACGTATTCCCGGGAGCTTGCAGGCAGCGATCGAGGCGCCCACGCCCGAGCCGCAGATGAAGATTCCGCGCTCGGCGTCGCCGCGAAGGATGGCCTCGCCGATCAGGCGGGCCTTCTCCGGGTAGTCGATCCGCTCTCTGTCCGTGTCGGTGCCCAGGTCCACCACCGAGTGCTCATCGAGCACCTCGAGCACCGCGTCTCGGAGATGGACGCCACGGTGGTCGAATGCGACCGCCACCTTCACGTCTGGACCGTACCCCACCGGCGACAGAGCACGCGCCCTGCCTCCTAGAATGGCCTCGATGGACGCGAACGAACTCCGCGAGCTCGGCCAGCAATTCCGCGTCGATTCGATTCGCCCGGCAGCGGTCGCGAAGTCAGGGCATCCCACCTCGGGCATGTCCGCCGCCGACCTGATGGCCGTCCTCGTCGCGAACCACCTCCATTACGACTACGACCAGCCGAAGAGCCCGGCGAACGACCGCTTGATCTTCTCCAAGGGCCATGCCTCGACGCTCTATTACGCGATCCTGCGCGCCGCCGGGGCGATCACCGACGAGGAGCTGCTGACCTACCGCAAGTTCGGCAGCATGCTCGAGGGGCACCCGACTCCCCTGATCCCGTGGGTGGACGTGGCGACGGGCTCGCTGGGGCAGGGACTGCCAATCGGGGTCGGCATGGGTCTCGCCGCCAAGTACCTCGACCGCCTTTCCTCCCGTGTCTGGGTGCTCTGCGGCGACAGCGAGATGGCCGAAGGGTCGATGTGGGAGGCCTTCGAGCACGCGTCGCACTACGAGCTCGACCACCTGACGGCGATCATCGACGTCAACCGGCTCGGGCAGCGCGGCGAGACCATGATCGGCTGGAACACAGGCGTCTACGTCGAGCGCGCGCGGGCGTTCGGCTGGAACGCGATCGAGATTGACGGCCACGACGTCGAGGAGATCGACCGGGCGTACACGGAAGCGGAGGAGACGCCCGGCCGTCCGACGGTGATCGTGGCGCGCACGATCAAAGGCAAGGGCGTCAAGGCCGTCGAGGACAAGGACGGCTGGCACGGCAAGGCGCTCGACGATCCCGACGCCGCGATCGAAGAGCTCGGCGGCGTCCGGAACATCCACGTCGACGTCGCAAAGCCCGAACCTGCCGAGCCACACAGCTTCCCCGACGGACGGCTCGAGCTGCCGCGCTACGAGCTGGGCCAGAAAGTAGCGACGCGCAAGGCGTACGGCGAGGCGCTCGCGGCCCTAGGGTCCGCCCGCGGAGACGTGGTCGCGCTCGACGGCGAGGTGAGCAACTCGACGTTCGCCGAGATCTTCAAGCAGGCGCACCCCGACCGCTTCTTCGAGATGTACATCGCGGAGCAGCAGCTCGTGGCCGCGGCAGTCGGCCTGCACGCTCGCGGCTGGAACGCATTTGGCTCGACCTTCGCCGCATTCTTCTCACGCGCCTACGACTTCATCCGCATGGCGGCCATCAGCCGCGTCGACCTCCGTCTGGTGGGCTCGCACGCAGGCGTGTCGATCGGCGAAGACGGCCCTTCCCAGATGGCGCTCGAGGACATTGCTGCGCTGCGGGCGATTCACTCCAGCGTGGTGTTGCATCCCTGCGACGCGAATCAGACGGCCAAGCTAGTCGTCGCGATGGCGGACACGGAGGGCATCGTTTTCTTGCGCACCCTGCGCCCCAACACTCCCGTGATCTACGGGCCCGACGAGGAATTCGAGGTGGGTGGCAGTCGCGTGATCCGCTCGTCGGACGACGATGACGTCACGATCGTCGGCACGGGCATCACCGTGCACGAGGCACTGAAGGCGGCCGAAGCGCTCGAGGAGGACGGAATCACCGCGCGAGTGATCGACGCGTACTCGATCAAGCCGATCGACGCCGACACGCTGCAGGCAGCCGCGGAGGCCACGGGCAAGATCGTCACCGTTGAGGACCATGTCCCCGAGGGCGGCCTCGGCGACGCCGTCCTCGCCGCGCTGGCCGAGAAGGACGAGCACCCCCGCGTGCTGAAGCTGGCGGTGCGAGAGATGCCGCGCTCAGGCAAGCCGAAGGAGCTGATGAACGCCTACGGCATCGACGCCGAGCACATCGAGACTGCGGCTCGTCAGCTGGTCGGTGCCGAAGTCACCACCTCGTAGAGCGCGCGCTGCCGCTCGCGGGCCGCTCGGAACACATCGACCTTGTCGGTGCGAGGCTCGACCACCGGGCCGAGCGGCGCAGGCTTAGGCGCCGCCCCCAACCGCTCGAGCACCACGACGGCGGCGCCGCGCAGCGACGCCTCCTTGACCCCCGAGGTCGTGACCGGTCGGCCGAGCGCGTCGGCCATGATCTGCACCCACTCGGGGTCCTTGAGCAGCGCGCCGCCCGTGACAACGATCTCCTCGATGCCCGGCATCAACTCGGCAACCTCCGCGAACCGAAACGCGACGCCTTCGAGGCCTGCCTGGCGCAGATCCTGCGGCGTGGTGGCGAAGGTCAGTCCGTGGACGGCGCCCTTGACATGCTGGTGCCATCCCGGACTGCGCTCACCGCCGAGCAGCGACAGGAACGTGAGCCCGTGCGAATCAGGATCGCGGTCTGCGAGTGAACCCGCGCCGGGGTCTTCGAACGTCTGCGCCATCCAGGCGTAGAGATTGCCGCCGTCCGACAGCGAGCCGCCTTCGACGACACGCGTCTCGTCGACCCAGTGAAGAAAGAGCCCGGCGCGCGGCTCCGGTCTGTCCGTTTCGTAGACAACTCGGATCGCACCTGACGTGCCGACCATCAAGGCTGCACGCTCACGGCTCACGCAACCCGCTCCAAGGTTGGAGCAAGCGCCGTCGAGCAGCGCCGGATACCAGCCGTCCACCGGCGCATCCGAGATCACCGGCAGGCGTTCGGCGTCGAGGCCCAGCGTGTCGAGCAGCTCCGCGTCCCACGTTCGCGTGCGCAGGTCGAACAGGCCGGTCGGTGAGGCCATCGAGATGCTCGCGGGAACGTCACGCCCGAGCAGTTGCGCATACAGGTAGTCGCAGAACGAGACGAAGCGGTGTGCGGAGCGGAACAACTCCGGCTGTTCCTCGGCGAGCCACGCCAGCTTCGCCGGCCAGTAGCTCGTGTGGATCTGGCAGCCCGTACGGGCATGGACGGCGGCGTTGTCGAGACGGCGCACGAGCCGGTCGGCGGCGTCGGCGGAACGCGTGTCCCGCCAGGAGAGGATCGGCGTCAAGGGCCGGCCGTCCCGGTCGAGCGCGAGCAGGCTGTGGCCGAAGCATGATGCGCCGACTACGTCGACCTTGTCCATGCCGCCCGCCTCCTCGATCGCCTCTCGCGTCCGCGCGAGGACCCGATCCGGATCGTGCTCCCCGGGGTAGTCGCGACGAGCCGGCTCATCCCGCTCCTCGGCCGTCTCGTCGAACACGCGCGCCCGCACCGACGAGGTGCCGAGGTCGAGAGCGAGAACCCGGTCCACGGGCCGTACCCTTACAGCCGTGGCAGTAGTGATCGCATCCAACCTGCGCAAGGAGTTTTCCGGCGACCCGCTGTTCGACGGCGTTTCGTTCAAGGTCGAGCGCCGCGACCGCGTCGCGCTCGCCGGGCCGAACGGCGCTGGCAAGACGACCTTGCTTCGAGCCCTGGTTGGCGAGACGACTCTCCAGGGTGGCGACCTGGCGTTCCAGAAGAGCACGCGCGTGGCGCTGCACGATCAGCGGCCGCCGCTCGAGCGCCGCCTGACGCTGCGCGAGTACGTCCTTTCCGGGGCTCGCGACCTGATCGCGCTCGAGGAAGAGCTGAGGCGGCTGGAGCAGGCGATGGCTGCCGGAGATCACGAGGACGCGACGATTCGCCGGTACGGCGAGGCGCAGGCGAGGCTCGAGCACGCAGGCGGCTATGACTGGCGTGAGCGCGCGACCGCCGTCGTGCGCGGGCTCGGGTTCGCGGACGAGCAGCTCGACCGCCAGCTCGATTCCTTCTCCGGAGGCGAGCTCACCCGGGCCTCTCTGGCGCGGGCGCTCGGAGGCGATCCGGATCTCCTGCTCCTCGACGAGCCGACCAACCATCTCGACGTCGAAAGCCTGGAATGGCTGGAGCGCGAGCTACAGTCACTCGACGCCGGGATCATGATCGTCGCGCACGACCGCTGGTTCCTCGAGGCGGTGACAAACGTAGTGCTCGAGCTCGATGCGGGACGCTCGACGTACTTCAAGGGCCCCTGGCACGCGTGGCGCCTCGAGAAGGCGTCGCGCCTCCACGCCGCCTCGAAGGCGGCCGAGCGTGTCGGCCGGGACATCGAACGGCTGGAACGCTTCGTCGCCCGCTTCCGGGCCTCGACGGAAAAGATGGCGCGCAAGGCACAGGTGAAGCTGACGCAGATCGAGCGCCTGGAAAAGGAGCGCGCGAAGTCGAAGAGCGAGGTCGATCTGCTGACGCGCAGAACCAGGAGCCTCGGGTTCGAGTTCCTCAAGCCGGCGCGCAGCGGCCGAACCGTCCTCGACGTCGAAGGGCTCGGCCTCCGGATCGGCGACCGCGTGTTGCTGGAAGGCGGGAGCTTTGCGATCGAGCGCGGCGAGCACGTGGGGCTCGTCGGTCCGAACGGATCGGGAAAGACCACGCTGCTGGAAACCATCCTGGGGCGGCGCGAGACCGACGACGGCTCCGCACGCCTGGGGCACGGCGTCGTGCCAGCGTATTTCTCCCAGCAGGAGATGGAGCTCGACACGCGTGGATCAGTGCTGCAATGTGTCCAGCGCGCAACGGGCCTGCAACGCCCCGACGCGCAGAAGCTGCTCGGCCGTTTCCTCTTCTCGGGCTGGACGGAGCACGAGAAGCCCGTCGTCGCGCTCTCCGGCGGTGAGCGCCGGCGCCTCGCGCTGGCGCTGGTCGCCGCCTCCGGCGCGAACTTCCTCGTCGTCGACGAGTCGACGAACCATCTCGACATGGAGAGCCGCGAGGCGCTCGAGGCGGCGCTCGAGGCGTTCCCTGGGACGATCCTGCTCGTCTCGCACGATCGTGCCCTCCTCGACGCCGTGGCTGAGCGAACGATCGCGATCGAGGACCGGCACCTCAATTCCTACGACGGCGGCTGGGCGGAATACGTTCGCCAGCGTGAAGCGCGCCAGGCTCCACCTCCTGCCCCTGCCCCGGTCGAACGCAAGCCCCCGGCCAAGCGGCGCAAGGCACCGGCCAAAGCTAAGGTTCCCTCGGAGCTCGAGCGCATCGAAGCCGAGATCGCAGCGCACGAGAGCACGGTCGCGGAGCTCGAACAGCGCCTGGCCGAGGACTGGAACGACGTCGAGATGCTCGCCGCTCATCGTCGTGCCCGCGACGAGCTCCAGGCTCTGCTCCAGAGGTGGGAACGCCTCTTCGAGCGAGCGCACACCTGAGCGAAGGCCTACTCGAAGGTCGCGATCAGCGCTTCGGCAACGACTTTGAGTGGACGCCCGGAAATCTGGCTGGCCTTGCGCAGCCGCGCGAACGCGTCCTGCTCCGAGAGGCCTTCCTTTTCCATCAGCAGGCCCTTGGCCCGCTCGATCGCCTTACGCGCGGCAAGCGCCTCCGTCAGTGACTCCGCCTCCTCGCGCAGAGCGGCGAGCTCTTCGTGGCGGGCGCGGGCCGTGCGGATGGCGGGCAGCAGATCCTGCTCGCGGAAGGGCTTGACCAGGTAGCCGAACACGCCCGCTTCGGCCGCGCGCTGGACGAGCTCGTCCTGCCCATATGCGGTCAGCATCACGATCGGAATCGGCCGCTCGTCGAGGATCCGGCGGGCCGCCTCGATGCCGTCGAGCTTCGGCATCTTGACATCGAGAAGGGCGAGATCCGGCCGTTCCGAGCGGGCGAGGGCCACGGCTTCCTCGCCGTCCCGGGCCTCCGCGCACACCTCGAAACCGGCGTGCTCCAGGAGGGCCCGGAGGTCGAGCCTGATGATCGTCTCGTCCTCGGCGACCAGAATCCTCACCTGTGGTGGGTGAGTTTGGCGGAAACCGCTCAGCCGAGGGATAGTGCCGAGCCTCTCCGCGGGCGATTCAGGTGGTGCGGCTCCTCATGTCTGACCAGGAATTCAGCATCCCCAACCCTCTCGTGCTCCGTGTGGAAATCTCGGCGGAGCAGGCTGCCTCCCTGGCGCCTCTCCTCGGTGGCGCAAGTGCCATCGGGCAGGAGCCGATTTCCGCCCCGCAACGTCTGCAACCGATTTCCGATTATGCGGCCGACGCTCGGGTCACCGACCTCAAACGACTCGAGGGCGACCTCGAACAGCGCGAAGCCGAGTTCGAGGCGGACGTCCAGTTCCGCGAAGACCGGATCGAGCGCTGGCGCACCGAGCTAGAAGACCTCGAACGGACCCTCGACCGCCGCGAACGGGATCTCGCCAGCTACGTCGACCAGCTCCAGGGCGCCATGTCCGGCAGCGACGGCGCCTGGTGGTCACGCCCCGCCGGCGGCGACGGCGGCGTTCGCTAGCTGACCGCGCGAAAGCTGCGCTTTCGCTTGGTGCTTAGGTACGGCGCTTCGCGCTGAACGTGCGCGGGCGGAGCCCGCACACTCTTATCGGCGTGTGCGCTTCGCGGTTGTTCCCTTCCGCGCGGGCACGGGCGCTCACGCGTCCGCACCCGCATCAATTCGCCTCCAGCTAGCCCGGCTCCGCCTGGTCTTAGCTTCCGGCTTTTGTCGTTGTGGTGGGTTACGCGGGAAAAACCACTTCGGCTCTTGTGCCTCCCTGGCTGCGAAGGTCGAGTCGGCCTTGTAGCTCGTCTCGCACCAGCGCCTGGACGATTGAGAGTCCCGTGCCACCGGCGTCGGACGGGATTCCATCGCCGTCGTCCGCGATCGACAGCACGACTTCGCCGTTTCGCTGGGCTAGCTCGATCTGGACACTGTTGCCGCCGTGTTCGAGGGCGTTCTGCAGCAACTCGCTGAAGACCAGCGCCAGCGCGGTCGCCCTGTTGCCCGCGATCGAAACGGACTCGAGGTCGGCGTGAACCTCCTTGCCGGCGGCGAGTCCCTGCACGAGCATCGCGCGCAGCCGTTCGAGCAGCTCGCGTAGGTCGACGGCCTCCTCGCGCTGTTCCGTCAGGACCTCGTGCACAGCCGCGATCGCGAGGATGCGGTGCACCGAATCCTCGAGCGCCTTGCGCGGGTCCGTGTCCGTGGCGCGAGCCTGCAGGCGCAGAAGCGACGCGACCGTCTGCAGGTTGTTCTTGACCCGGTGGTGAATCTCTTGCGCAAGCACGCCGCGCATGACGGCGCGCCCATGCTCGAGCGCCACCGCCGCGTGGTGCGCGATCGACACGAGCAACGCCCGTTCCTCGTCCGTGAACGGCGTGTCGCGGTCGCAGACGAGCTCGCCGATCTGGCGCCGCTTCCAGCGCAGAGGAAGCCGTACGTTGTGCTTCCCGGCGCGCCCTTCAGGCCAGGCGATGTTGCCGTCCTCGAGCACCAGCGCCGCGCCGGTGGCTCCGACCGCTTCCATCGTCGTCTTCACGATCGCCTCGAGCGACTCCTCGAGGTAGAGGGACTCTGACACCGCCTCCGAGATCTTGGCAAGCGCCTCGAGCTCGGCGACCCGGCTCTGCGCCTGTGCGTAGAGCTGCGCGTGCTGAATCGTCTGCGCGACCTGATCCGCGATCGCAACGAGCAACTCGATCTCGTCCTGCGTGAACTCGCGCGGCGCGAGCGTGCGCACGTTGAGCGCGCCGGCGAGCTTGTCGCGGGCAAGAATAGGCACCGCGAGGATTGATTCGTAGTCGTCTTCCGACAGGTTCGCGAACTGCTTGAACCGTGGATCGAGATGCGCCTGCGACGGGATCATCACCGGCGCCCGGTCGGCCGCAGCGGTTCCTGTGATCCCCTCACCGGTCCGCATGCGAGGGCGCTTCGTCATCTCCTCGACGCTCGTTCCGTGCGTGGCACGGAGAATGAGCTCGTTCGTCCGCTCGTCGTAGAGGTAGACAAAGCAGGCCTCGGTCCGGAGGGCATCGGCGACCTTGCTGGCGACCAGCTCGAGCACCTCTTCGAGGTCGAGCGTCGAGTTCACCGCGGCGATCGTCTCGGTGAGAAGGCGCAGGTGGCGAGCTCGTACGTCCACTCGAATTCGTAGGCTAGTCGCCGTGGACACATATGACTGGCTGCTGTTCCTCCACGTCACCGGGGCGTTCCTCGTCCTCGGCGGCGCGGTGATGGCCGGGATCTTCAACTTCGCGGCCCTGCAACGAGAGCGTCCCAGCGAGATCGCCGTGCTGTTCCGGCTGGCGCGGGTGGCCGTGATGGCGATCGGGGCCGGGATGGTGCTCACGCTCGGCTTCGGGCTCTGGCTCGTGCACCAGGTCGGCTACGGCTGGGGTGAGACCTGGATCGTCCTGGCGCTCGTCCTCTGGGTCCTGGCCAACGCCCTCGGCGGCATCGGAGGGGGACGCGAGAAGCAGACGCGGGAGCTCGCAGAGCGTCTCGCCGCGGAGGGCGACGCCCCGAGCCAGGAGCTGTCGTCCCGGCTGCGCGATCCCGTCTGGCTCGCCCTGAGCTGGGGGAGCGGAGTCGTCATCGTTGCGATCCTCGCCCTGATGATCTGGAAGCCGGGCGCCTGATGCTCGCACTCGTCCGCCCCGACAGCTGGAACTTCCCACTCTTCCTGCACGTCCTGGGCGCCATCGTTCTCGCCGGATCGATCGGGGCGGTAACCGTGCTGGCAGTGGCGGCGCGAAAGCGCAGCGACAACGCAGCGCTGCTGTCGCGGGTCGCCTTTCGAACGCTGATCTTGGTGGTGCTGCCGTCCTGGATCGTCATGCGCGTCGGCGCCCAGCTGATCGCGGACAAGGAGTTTCCGGACAAGACTCCCGGCTGGGTCGACGTCGGTTTCCTCGTCTCGGAGCCGGGCCTGATCATCCTGATCGCCCTTGGCGTGCTCGCCTGGGTCAGCGCCCGCCGCGGCGGAGTCGGGCGCGCTTCGATGGCTGTGGCGATCCTGGCGCCGGTCTATCTCGCGGCTCTGGCGGTGGCCTGGTGGGCCATGTCCGCGAAACCTGGCGGCTGACCCGTTTACACAACCCTTACTGCGCGCAGGGGAATTTCCTTGCAGACGAGGAATAGGTTCGGACCATGTCCGCACTCCCTCTGAATCTCGTGGACACGGCCGGTTTCCTGGTGGCCGACAACCGCGGCCGAGTGGTAGGCAAGGTCGAGTGTCCGATGTACGGAACGCTCCCCGATGTGCCCGACGCCCTCTCGGTTCGCGCCGGCTTCTTCTCGCGCCACCGCCGCCTGGTCCCGGCCGACACGATCGCCGACGTCGATCCCACCAGCCAGGTCGTCGGCCTCCGCGTCGCCCGCGAGACCATCCGCCGCTTCCTCTAGTAACGCGGGGGAACCCATGGTTCCACGAGCCCCCTCCTTCGCGTCCTCGACGAGGCCCTTGTCTTCGTCGCTCCGGCGTGACGCGGTCACGCCTCCGCGCGGCAGGTGTCCCTCGCCCTAGAAGGAGGTCTTAAACGACCACGAGCTGCGCATAAATGCAGCAGCTCGCAGTCGGCCGTCAGTTGGATCTCGTAGGCCGCAGAAGCTCACGAGACCGGGGTTCATTCTCTCTCTTTCTCAGAGGACGGACAAGTACTTCTTGAGCTCCCATTCGGTGAGCTGGACTCGGTACTCGTCCCATTCGGCCCGCTTCAGCTCCACGTAGCGGTCGAAGATGTGCGGGCCGAGCGCCTTGCGAACGAGCTCCGACCCGGCAAGTGCGTCGACGGCCTCGCCGAGCGTCTCCGGAAGGGAGACGATCCCGCGCTCCTTTCGCTGTTCGGCGGTCAGGTGGTAGAGGTTCGTCTCCATCGGGTCGGGCAGCTCGTACCCCTGTTCGATCCCCTCCAGGCCGGCATGGAGCAGCGCGGCGAACGTCAGGTACGGGTTGCACGCAGGGTCGGGGCAGCGGATCTCTGCACGCGTCGCCTGTTCGGCGCCAGGCTTGTAGAGCGGGATTCGGATCAGTGCCGAACGGTTACGCCGCGACCAGGCGACGTACACGGGCGCCTCGTAGCCCGGAACGAGCCGCTTGTACGAGTTCACCCATTGCGCGAACACGGCGCTGATCTCTCTCGCGTGCTTCAGCTGGCCGGCGATGAACGCCTTCCCGGCGGCTGAGAGGTGCCACTCGTCGTCGCCGTCGAAGAACGCGTTGCGCCCGGCCTTGAACAGCGACTGGTGCGTGTGCATCCCGGAGCCGTTCTCGCCGAAGATCGGCTTCGGCATGAAGGTCGCGTGATAGCCGGACTTCTTGGCGATCTCCTTCACGATCAGCCGGTAGGTAACCGTATGATCGGCCATCGCGAGCGCGTCCGAGAACCGCATGTCGATCTCGTGCTGCGAAGGGCCGACCTCGTGGTGCACGTACTCGATCGGGATGCCCATCCCTTCGAGCGCACGAACGGTCTCCTGTCGCAGCTCGCTCGCCGCATCCAGGGTCGTCATGGCGAAGTAGCCGCCCTCGTCGAGTGTCTCGGTGCCCTTGTCGTCGCGGAACAGGAAGTACTCGAGCTCGGGACCGACGTTGAAGGTGTCGAAGCCGAGCGCCGCCATGCGGTCGAGCGCGCGGCGCAGCACGTAGCGCGGATCCCCTTCGTAGGGATTCCCGTCTGGCGTGACGATGTCGCAGATCATCCGCGCGACCTTCGTCTCACCTTCTTTCCACGGCATCAGCTGGAAGGTCTCCGGGTCCGGGATCGCCACCATGTCCGATTCCTCGATCGCATTGAACCCGGTGATCGACGAACCGTCGAAGCCCATGCCGTCGTCGAGCGCCGCCTCGATCTCGCTCGGCGTCACCGCGAAGCTCTTCAGGTGGCCTTCGATGTCCGTGAACCAGAGCAGGACGAATTCGATCCCTTCCTTCTCGATCCGGCCGTGCACCCGTTTGCGCGAATCCTCGCTCGACGTCGCCCTGTTGCGTGTCTCGACCTGCGCCATGAAATCCTCCCTTGAAACGCGAAAGCCCCAGGCGCAGACGAGGCGCCCGAGGCTCCATTGCCTCACTGACGGATGGAGTCTATACGGTGACGCCGTGCGCCTACTCGTCACCGGTGGTGCGGGGTTCATCGGCTCGCACTTCGTCAAACGGATGCTCGCCGCCGGCGAGGACGTGGTCGTCCTGGACAAGTTCACCTACGCCGGAAATCCGGCCAACCTGCCCGAGGAAATCGACTGCCGCAGGGGTGACATCGCGACGCGCGGGGACGTCGACCAGATCGGCCCCGTCGACGCGATCGTCAACTTCGCCGCCGAGACCCACGTCGATCGCTCGATCCTCGGCCCGGAGGACTTCGGGCGCACCGATGTGCTCGGGACGCTCGTGCTGCTCCAGGCGGCCGAGGAGCTGAGCGCCAGATTCCTCCAGGTGTCGACGGACGAGGTGTACGGCGACGTCGAGCCGGGCTGGTCGTCGCGCGAGGACGATCTGCTGCGACCTTCGAGCCCCTACAGCGCGTCGAAAGCAGGCGGCGATCTCCAGGTGCTCGCAGCGGTGCGGACCTTCGGCGTCAACGCGTCGATCACCCGAGGCTCCAACACGTACGGGCCCAACCAGTATCCGGAGAAGGTGCTGCCGCTCTTCGCCACCAACGCTCTCGACGGCGAACCGCTCCCGCTCTACGGCGACGGGCGCCAGGTCCGGGACTGGCTCCACGTCGACGACCACTGCTCGGCGATCGAGCTCGTGCTCCGCGAGGGCGAGGCGGGCGAGGTCTACAACGTCGGCGCCAACGAAGAGCACGAAAACGTGGAGCTAACGAAGGTGATCGTCGAGCATCTCGGTGTAGATCCGGCACTCGTTCGGAACGTCGAGGACCGCGCGGGGCACGACCGGCGCTACTCGCTCGAGACGGCGAAGGTCCGCTCGCTCGGCTGGCAGCCGCGGCGCGATTGGGCCGATGGCGTGCGCACGACGATCGACTGGTACCGCGACCACCGGGACTGGTGGGAGCCGATCAAGCGCTCGGACGGGTTCCGCGAGTACTACGACAAGCAATACGCCGCTCGCCTCGGTTGGCACTAACAGTTCTGCTGCGCCTGCTCTCGGAGCCGGTCGATCTCAGAGCGTTGACCCTGAATCGCCTCGGAGCGGTCGAGGAGCTCGAGCACGCCGTCGCAGCTGCCGAGCTGGAAGCGCGTGAACGCAAGGTTGTAGTCGGTGTAGGCCTCGTCGAGTGACCTCGAACCCTGAAGCTTCTGCACGGCGCGCTCGAGCAACGGCAGCGCTCCCGCATAGTCACCCGCCTGCATCTTCTTGAACCCGGCAGTGTTCAACGCTGCGCCACCGGCGCCCGGGGCAACTCCTGGGCTTGGGGCCGTCGTGACGGTGACGGGCTTTTGCTCGGTCGTGACCCGACCCTGTGTCGTCACCGTTCGGACGTGTGTGACCACGGTCGTAGGCGCCGGCCTTGCACCGTCGCCGCGCGTGAGGAAGTACGCGAGCAGCGCACCGGCGACTGCTCCGGCAAGCAGGAGCGCGGCAAGAAGCGCCCAGGCGCCCCGCGAGGAAGTCGCGGCGGGCGGGTAAGGCGCGTACTCGGCTTCTTCGACTCCGCGCATGGGGGGCGCCGCCGTCGTCGGCAGCGGCGCAACTGTCGCGATCTCTCCCGTCGCTCCAGCGGCGTCGCTGAACGCCGACCTCAGTGCGGCGACGAACTCGCCCGCGGTCGCGTACCGCTCGGCCGGATCCTTCGCGAGCGCCTGCCCGAAGACGCGATCGAGCTCAGGCGGGAAATCTCCGGCAGCCGAGATCGCCGGAATCGGGGCGTTGATGTGCGCCGCCGCTTCCGCGGTCGCACTCTCCGATTCGAACGGACGTCCACCCGTGAGCAGCTCCCACGCGACGATCGCAAGGGCGTAACGGTCGCTCGCCGCGCTCGCGCGGTCGCCCTGCGCTTGCTCGGGTGAGAAATATCCGGCGGTTCCCAGCACCGTCCCGGTCATCGTCAGAGACTCCATGCCGGCAGAGCTTGCGATCCCGAAGTCGGCCACGTGAACATGGCCCTCGCCGTCGAGCATCAGGTTCGCAGGCTTGACGTCACGGTGGACGACGCCTTCACGGTGCGCCGCGTCGAGTGCGCGCGCTGCTTCTTCGAGCCACGCGAAGACGCGTTCCGGACGCTGTGCCCCGTCGCTTCGGAGCACATCGTCGAGCGACCCGCCGCCGAGATACTCCATGACGATGTACGGACGGTCGTTGTGCTCGCCGACGTCGTAGATCGTGACGGTATTCGGCTCTCCCGAGAGACGGGCTGCAGAGAGCGCCTCGCGCGTGAAACGCTCGCGGACGGACTCGTCGTTGGCGTAGCGATCGGCCAGGATCTTGATCGCCACGACACGGCCGAGCACCGAATCGGTCGCGCGGTAGATGTCGCCCATGCCGCCGCGCCCGATCTGCTCGGGGCCGCGGTAGCGGGGCGGGAGGATGGCGATCTTCACAACCACAGAAAGGAAACGGATTTCCCCCGTTCATGGTCGCGCAAACGATGAGATGAGGGTTCCGTAAAGAAAGCTGCTGCTCACGGGGCCCTTTGCTAGCCTCGGTCGCGTCCTGGCTGGGGTCAGCTCGATGCGTCGAACCCTCGTACTCGTCTCCGTTCTCGTGCTCGTCGCCGGCTCGGCGGCGCTTACCCGGCCGTACGCACAGCCTGTTCCCGCCGGAGCTGCCACGTTCCTCGTCACCGGCCACGGTTGGGGACACGGCGTCGGCCTGAGCCAGTACGGGGCGTACGGCTATGCCCAGAAGGGCGTCTTCTACGAGAACATCGTGCTGCATTACTTCCCCGGGACGGAGCTCGGAGCCGCACCGGTCTCGCGCGTACGAGTGCTTCTGACGACCGGCATCGCCAAGCTGGACATCGGTTCGACGGCTGACTTCAAAGTGCGCGACGGGAGCGGGGTCGTGCACACCGTCACCGCAGGGAAGTACACGCTGACGCCCGGGCTCAAGCTTGCCGTGGACGGCCAGACAACGGCAGGCGCCCTGCCCGGCCCGCTGCTGTTCCAGCCGGGAGCCGCCGCGCTCGGCCTCAAGCACCGCTATCGCGGCTCGATCCAGATCGACGTCACCGCCGGAAAGCTGCGCGCGATCAACATGGTCGGGCTGGAGCAGTACCTCTACGGGGTCGTCCCGTCGGAGATGCCGTTCACGTGGCTTCCCGAGGCGCTCAAAGCACAAGCCGTGGTCGCGCGCTCGTACGCATTGGCGACGCGCAGGACCGGTGCGTTCGATCTCTATCCAGATACGCGGAGCCAGGTGTACCTCGGGATCGAGCACGAGAAGCCGTCGACCAATGCCGCCGTCAATGCGACAGCCGGCCAGGTCGTGCTCTACGAGGGCCAGGTCGCAAAGACGTACTTCTTCTCGACGTCCGGCGGGCGCACAGCGTCGGCCGAAGACGCGTGGGGAGAGCCCGTCCCCTACCTCGTCTCGGTGCCGGACCCCTATGACTCGATCTCTCCACACCACGATTGGGGACCCCTCGTCTTCACGGGCGCGAAGCTCGCGAAGGTGCTGAAGATGAAGGGCCGCGTCGTCGATCTACAGTCGGAGCTGAACTCCTCGGGCCGGATCAAGGTGCTCAACGTCATCGGCACGAAGAGCACGCTCGCCGTCCAGGGCGCGGACCTGCGCCGCAAGCTCAAGCTGCAGTCGACCTGGTTCAGCGTCGGCGTCCTCTCGCTGACCGCACCCACGCAGCCCGTCACGTACGGAGGACGCGGCAAGCTGACAGGCATCGCTCGCGGACTGACGCAGGCGGTGCTGCAACAGCAGCAGGGAGACAGCTGGACCGATGTTGCGTCGCTGAAGGGCGACCAGGACGGTGTCATCACGGCGCTCGTGAAGCCGGCGATCACGACGCGCTACCGCCTGTCGAGCGGAAAGGTCAGCGCGGAGTCGGTGCGTGTTCCGGTCGCGCCGCTCGCGCGCTTCTATCCGGCGCGAACGCAGGACCAGCTCACCGGCTACGTCCGTCCAGCGTCGCTCGCCGGAACGACGATCCTGATCCAGAGGCAGCAGGGTGAGGCCTGGCCCACAGTCGGCCAGGCCACCGTCGAGGCCAACGGTGACTTCCTCGCGAAGCTGCAGCTCACGGCCGGGGTTTATCGCGCCCGCGTCAGCTCGGGCCACGGCTTCGTGGTCGGCTTCTCGCCGGTGCTCCAGGTCTCGACCTCGTGAGGACAGCGGCTCTCGTGGTCTTGGCGCTCGCGCTGGCGCCGGCCGCCGCTGCGATGCCGTTTCGCGCGGGCTTCGTCCCGAGCGACCCCCTCGCGCCGAAGCAGTACTACCTGGCTCAGGACCACGCCTTCGACGCGTTCCCGATCGAGCTGCCCGTCGTCAACCCGGTTCGCGTAGCGATCATCGACTCGGGGATCGACGGCAGTCACCCGGAATTCCCGCGCTCGCGGATCTGGCAGGCCAGAAGCTGGGTCGGAGGAAGTCCGCTCAGCGACGAGGAAGGCCACGGCACTTTCGTCGCGGGAATGATCGCGGCCTCGATCGACAACAACGAAGGCATCGCGGGCATGGCGTTTCCCGCACAGCTCGTGATCGCCAAGATCGCACGTGCGGACCAGTCGATCGACGTGCGCGACGAGGCAGATGCGATCCGGTGGGCCGTCGACGTTGGTGCACGGGTGATCAACCTCTCGATCGGCGGCCTGCGTGATCCGTTCAATCCCCGGCGCGACACCTTCTCGCGCGTCGAGGCGAGTGCGATCAACTACGCGGTGAGCCGCGGTGCCGTGCTCGTCGCTGCGGTCGGGAACTCCGATGACGCACCACAGTCCCCCTGGCCGTTCGCCAGTTATCCCGCTGCGCTGTCTCACGTGCTCGGAGTGAGCGCGCTGAGCCCCACCGGCAACGTGCCCCAGTTCTCGAACCGAGACCGCATCTACAACGACATCTCGGCCCCCGGGCAGGAGATCTACTCCACCCTGCCCCGCCCCCTGACCGCGGCGCGCCCGCTCTGCCAGAACCAGGGGTACTCCGACTGCGGCCCGGACGAGTTCCGGCACGCCGCTGGCACCTCGTTCGCCGCGCCACAGGTGACGGCGGCGGCGGCCGTCATGCTCGCACTCCACCCGACGTTGCAGCCCGATCAGGTCATGAACGTGCTCGAGCGAACCGCGACGGACATGAACGCCTCGAACGGCTGCAAGCAGTGCCCGCTGCAGCGCGATACGTTCAGCGGTTGGGGACGACTTGACGTCGCGAAGGCGATCGGCGCCCTCGAGGGCGTCCTGCCGCCGCCGGACCGGCTCGAGCCCAACGACGATGCAGGCGGCTCTGCGGCTCGGCTCGGCACCAGGGTCACCTCAGTCAAAGCGACGATCGACTTCTGGGACGACCAGATCGACGTGTACCGCCTCTATCTAAAGAAGGGCCATAAGGTGAAGCTCACGCTCAACGGCCCGGAGGGCTCCACCTCGAACCTGCTGCTGTGGAAGCCCGGGACGAAGCGCGTGAACGACCTCCATACCCAGCATCTCCGCGCCGCCCAGGCGATCGGCCCCGGACCAACGCACGGGATCGGCTACAGGGCGCCGGCGAGCGGCTGGTACTACGCAGAGGTGAAGCTCACGGCGGGGAGCTTTGGGCCGTACGAGCTGACCATCTCGCGCCGTTAGAGGAATTCCACAGCAGGCCTCCTACCCGAGCAGTTCGTCGGGCGGCACATCGCGCAGCACGCGCGCGGGATTGCCTACCACCAGAACACGCGGCGGGACGTCCCTGACGACCACGGCACCCGCGCCGACGAACGCTTCTTCGCCGATCTCGACCGCCGGACAGAGGACGGCTCCGGCGCCGACGCGCGCCCCTCGCCGGATCGTCGGGCCCCTTCGGAGTGCGTGCCGCCTCTCGGTGCGCCCCATGAAGTTGTCGTTCGTAGTGATCACACGCGGCGCGATGAACACGTTGTCCTCGAGGGTCGAATACGCGGTGACGTACGCGTCCGCCTGGATCTTCGTCAGCTCCCCGATCGTCGTGTCGTTCTCAACGAGCGCCCCCCGCCCGATGACCACGTCGTCGCCGACGTCACAGCGTTCGCGGACGCACGCCTGATCGCCGACGATGACCCGCGCGCCGATGCGCGTCCCTGCGAAGACGATCGCGCCGGTGGAGACGGTCGTGCCGGGGCCCAGCTCGAGCGGTGGGAGGTCTTCCCGCTTCGTCGTGGAGCGCGGTCCGAGCGTCGGCTGTTTGCCTACAACCGCGTAGTCGAGGATCCTGCAGCCGTCACCGAGCACCGTGCCGGGATAGACGACGGCGGTCTCGGCGACCTCGGCACTCATCGGCCGGACTTCGGCCGATGAGCCGTGGAAGGGGCAACGGGGGAAACCGGGAGGTTTCCCCTTTCGTTCTCCTCGGCCCACGCGGCGACCTCAGCGGCGCGGGGGCTGAGGTTATCCCTGAAGAAGGGAGCTCGTGAGGGAAACATGGTTTCCCTCACGGGAGCGAGCCGCAGGCGAGCGACGGCTGTCACGCCGCAACGGTTTCGAGCGACGCCTGCAGCTGCTCGAGCGCGCGCACGACCAGGACACCTTCGCGCGCAGCGCGCAGCGGGTCGCCCTCGCCCGCAACGAGGTTCAGGAAGTGCCGGCACTCGAGGCGCAGCGGCTCGAGCAGCGGCACCTTCGGGCTGTGGATGTCGCCCGTGCGCGTCCGCCACTCGCCGTAGATCGTCGTCGGCTCTTCGGGTGCCTTGTCGTACACCGTGACCTTGCGCTCGGGCTCCATGTCGTCGAACACCGCCATCTTGTCGCGGCCGACGACCGTGATGCGCCGAATCTTGTGCGGGTCGAGCCAGGACAGATGCAGATGCGCGATCTTGCCGGACGGAAAGCGCAAATAGCAGAACACGATGTCCTCGACGTGGGGGTTGAGGAACGCGTGGCCGTGGGCCCACAGCTCCGTCGGTTCCTCGCCGATCAGATAAAGCAGGACCGACAGGTCGTGCACCCCGAGCGACCAGAGCGCGTTCTCGTGCGTCCGGATCGTGCCGAGGTTCTGGCGGTTGCCGTAAACGCAGAGAACGTCTCCGAGGTCGCCCGAGTCGACGATCTCCTTCAGCTTCTGCACGCCGGGGTGGTAGAGCAGCAGGTGGCCCGGCATCAGAACACGCCCGCGCTCCTCGGCGAGCTCGCAGAGCTCCTCCATCTCGGCGCCACGCATTGCGGGAGGCTTCTCGACGAAGACGTGCTTGCCCGCCTCGAGGCTGCGGCGGGCGAGCTCGTGGTGCGTCGGCACCGGGGTCGCGACGACGACGGCATCAACCGAGTCGTCCGCGAGCACGTCTTCGAAATTGGCGGTCATCGTCGCGGACGGGTATCGCTGCGCAAGGTCGGCGCGCCGCTCGTCGTCGATGTCGCAGAGCCAGGCGAGGTCGGCGAGCTCGTCGAAGTTGCGGGCGAGGTTCTTGCCCCACTGGCCCAACCCCACTTGCGCAACGCGTGTGGTTCGAGCCACCATCACAGCTTCCACACTTTGCCGTTCCCGGTGCCGTTCCTACCGGTTGCGTTCCGGAGATCGACCACGACCTGCGCGCGTTCGACCAGGTCCTCGTAGTCGATGGAGCTGTGCGCCGTGACGATCACGACGCAGTCATAGCTCTCGGGCGCGTAGTCGACCGAGCGCAGGCCGTCGAACTCCGGCACGTGAGGGTCGTGGTACGAGACGTCGGCGGCGGCCTTGTGCAGAAGCTCGACGATCTTCTTCGCAGGCGACTCACGCACATCGTCGATGTCCGCCTTGTACGCCACGCCGAGGATCAGGACCCGTGACCCCTTGAGGGACTTCTCCGCGCCGTGGTTCAGGGCCTGCGAGATCAGCGAGCGGCAGAAGAACGGCATGTTCGCGTTCACCTTCCCGGCCAGGTCAATGAACTCCGTGTAGAAGTCGTACTCGCGAGCCTTCCAGGTGAGGTAGAACGGATCGATCGGGATGCAGTGCCCACCGAGTCCCGGTCCCGGCTTGAAGCTCATGAACCCGAACGGCTTGGTCTCGGCCGCCTCGACGACCTCCCAGACGTCCACCTCCATGCGCTCGCACAGCTGCGCGAGCTCGTTGACGAGAGCGATGTTGACTGCTCGGAAGATGTTCTCCAGCAGCTTCGTCATCTCCGCCGTCTCCGGCGAAGAGAGCGGCACGACGGTGTCGACCGCGGAGCGGTAGAGCTCCACCGCCCGCTCGGTGCAGGCGGGCGTGAGACCGCCGACGAGCTTGGGTGTGTTCTTCGTCGTCCAGTCGGTGCGGCCCGGGTCGACACGCTCGGGCGAGAAAGCGAGATGGAAATCCTCGCCGGCCTTCATGCCGCCGCGTTCGAGAATCGGCTGCAGGCTCTCGCGCGTTGTGCCCGGATAGGTCGTCGACTCGAGCACCACGATCTGGCCCCTTCGAAGGCGCGGCGCAATCTCGGCGGCTGCGCTCTCGACGATGGTGAGATCCGGCTCTCGGTGACTGGACAGCGGCGTCGGCAACGCGATCAGGATCGCGTCCACCTCTTGGAGTGCGTCGTAGTCGCCCGTCGCCGAAACTCGACCGGCGTCGACGAGCGTCTTGAGGCTCTCCGACGGCACGTCGCCGATGTGGCTTTCGCCGCGGTTGATCCCGTCGACGACGTCCTGGTTCACGTCCACGAGCACGACGTTCTTGCCCGCCTCGGCAAAGACATGCGCAAGCGGCATCCCCACGTATCCGGCACCCACGATCCCGACGTCAGACTTCATCAGCGCACAAGGTACTTGGGGGGAGCCGGCGCTACACTACGCACCCGCCCGGGGCCGTTAGCTCAGCTGGTAGAGCAGGGGACTCTTAATCCCAAGGTCGCAGGTTCGATCCCTGCACGGCCCACTCGCCGCGCGGAAGTCCGGCCGCTTCGCGGCCATGATGACTTCCGCGCGTTCGCGTTTCGATCCGACGCCGAACCGGCCGACGCCGGCAAGCCGGCATCGGCGGCTGATGAGGAAAACGGCCGTCTTCGGAGTACAGTCAGAGGGTTCGCCCAAACCTTTGGGGGGTTCTTCTGGCGACTCACGCTGAAACCGCATTTCTAGACGACGCCGAACGGCGCTACGCCGAGGATCTCGGACGGCTGCGGCTCCTACTCGAGGCGTCATCGAGGCTTCTCGGCTCGCTCGACGTCGAGGAGATGCTTCCGGAGGTGCTCGCGCTCGCCGGCCGGACGTTCGCCGCCGACGCGTACTCCGTCTGGCAGTACGACGAAGGTAGTGGGATCTGGAGCGTCGGCGCGCGCGCCGGCTTGTCGGACGAGTACGTCGCGACAGCGATGGCGGCGATCCGTGGCCAGACGGCCACCGTCTCTCTCGATGCGCCGATCATCGCCGAAGACATCGAGCGGACGAAATGGTTGACGCAGGAGCACCGCGACGCGCACGCCGCGGAAGGCACGCGCTCGATGATGGCACTCCCGCTCCGCTACGGCGAGCGCGTCCTCGGGACGCTCGTCCTCTACTATCGCGAGCCGCGCCGGTTCGGCGAAGCCGAGAAGAGCTCCGCGTCGCTCCTGGCGAACATCGCAGCAGCGGCTATCGGGACCGCAGAGCTCTACCAGGCGCAGCGTCGTCTGGCGGAGGACCAGCGGTTCGTCGCCGAAGCGAGCGAGCTTCTCGCGTCGTCGCTCGACTACGAAACAACGCTCGCGAACCTCGCGACCCTCGCCGTCCCTCGTTTCGCCGACTGGTGCGCGATCGACATGGTCGGAGACGATGGGTCGATCCAGCGTCTCACGGTCGCCCACGTGGATCCCGAAAAAGTGCGGTGGGCCCACGAGCTTGCCGAGCAGTATCCGCCGGATCCTCACGCGCCTTACGGCGTCTCGAACGTCATCCGGACACGAGAGCCCGAGTTGTTCACGGAGATTCCCGACGAGCTCCTGCGCGAGGCGACCGCGGACACACCGGAGCTCTATGACATCCTCGAAGAGCTCGGCTTGAAGTCGTCGATGTGCGTACCGCTCGTCGCGCGCGACCGCGCTCTCGGCGCAATCACGTTCGTCTCGGCCGAAAGCGGTAGACGGTACGAGGATTCCGATCTCGCGACGGCCCAAGACCTTGCGCGTCGCGCCGCAATCTCGGTCGACAACGCCCGCCTGTTCCGTGAAGCGGAGGGCTCGCGGCGGGAGGCACAGGAGTCCCTCGCGGTCGTCGACGCCGTTTTTGCAGCGGCGCCGGTCGGACTGGCGTTCATGGACACGAGCTTCCGCTACGTCCGTGTGAACGAAGCGCTAGCAGCGATGAACGGGCTCCCGAGCGACGAGCATTTCGGCCGCACCCTTCGAGACGTGCTCGGGGACGAGCTCGCCTCCGAGATCGAGCCGCTCCACCGCCAGGTGCTCGAGACGGGCGAACCGATCCTCGACCTCTACGTCGAGCGTGCGCTACCGGCGATGCCGCAGGAAACCTGCAATTGGCTCGTGAGCTACTACCCCGTCCTCGACGTCGACGAAAAGAAGATCGGCGTCGGCGTCGTGATCACAGACGTGTCGGAGCGGGAGCAAGCACGGGCAGCCGCCGAGCGCGCCGGAGCACGTCTGGCCGTGCTCGCCGAAGCCAGCCAGACGCTGGCGTCGACGCTCGATTACGAGTCGACGCTGGCGAGCCTTGCGTCCCTCCTCGTGCCGAGGTTCGCCGACTGGTACGCCGTGGACATCCTCGACGACGACGGGCTCTTCAGGCGCATCGCGGTGGTCCATTCCGATCCGGCCAAGTCGGAGTGGGCCGCGAAGTCACGAGACCTCTATCCGCCCGACCTCGAGGAGGACGAGGGCACGGGCCGAGCCGTGCGCACGGGCGAAGCGGTGCTCTACCGGACGATCTCCGACGAGCTCCTCGCCTCCTCGACGAAGGACGCCGCGCACAACGAGATCCTCCACCAGCTCGGCATGGCGTCCGCGATGGTCGTCCCACTCACAGCCGCCGGGCGCACCTTCGGTGGGCTCATGCTCGTCTCCTCGGACCCCGCTCGTCTGTACGACGAGGACGACCTCGAGTTCGCGAAGCACCTGGGACGCCGCGCCGCCGTCGCGGTCGACAACGCACGCCTCTACCGTGCGGCCGAGGAACGCGCGCGTGCGGCCATCGTCGTCGAGCACGTCGCCGACGGCGTCCTGCTCGTCGACCAGGACGAGATCATCAGGCTCTGGAACCCGGCGGCGGAGCACATCACCGGTCTGGCCGCTGCCGAGACGGTAGGCCGGAGCACGGCTGAGGTCTTCTCGCCGTGGAAGACGATCGCGGATCTCGCAAAGCGCGGCGAGCCCCGGCCGGAGACGCAGCCCGTCGAGATCAACGGCCGCGAGCTCTGGCTGTCGATCACCGGTGTCGGGTTCGAGGACGGCACGGTCTTCGCGTTCCGCGACCTGACGGCAGAGCGCGCCGTGGAAAAGCTGAAGTCGGACTTCGTCTCCACCGTGTCGCACGAGCTACGCACACCGCTCGCCGCGATCTACGGAGCTGCCCTGACACTCCGGCGCGAGGACGTCCCGCTCGGCGAGCCGCAGCGCATGGGTCTGCTCGAGGTGATCGCGAGCGAGTCCGACCGCCTGGCTCGGATCGTCAATGACATCCTCTGGGCGAGCCGGCTCGAATCGGGAACGATGCAGACCACGATTCAGAAGTGCGACGGCGTCGCGATCGCGCGGAGTGTTGTCGACGCGGCACGTCACTACATCCCTCCGAGCATCGAGCTCGCGATCAAGGCACCGAAGAAGGCGCCGCTGGTCGCCGCCGACCCTGACAAGGCTCGTCAGGTCCTGACAAACCTCGTCGACAACGCGGTGAAGTACTCACCGGACGGCGGCAGGGTGATCGTCGAGATAACCGTCGAGGGCCCGCAACTTCGCTACTCCGTTCACGACGACGGCCTCGGCGTACCGCCTGTGGAGCACCGGCGGATCTTCGAGAAGTTCTACCGCCTCGATCCGGACCTCACCCGCGGCGTCGGCGGCACCGGACTCGGCCTCTACATCAGCCGGGAACTGCTCGAACGGATGGGTGGCCGCATCTGGGTCGAGTCGAGCGGCACGGGCGGGTCGACCTTTCTGGCCGAGCTCCCGATCGCCGCCGACTGACTGGTAATCCCTGCGTCGCCATGCAAGGGTGGAAGTATGGGCGCAGTGGTCTGGGCTGAAACTCCTGACGACGACGGAGGCGAGGCCGACGATACGGAGGCCCACGGCGAGGTCGACGAGACTTTCGCCTCGCGCCGGCTCCGGCGCTGGCTGAGAGGGATGTTCGGCGGTGGCCAGGCTGTGCAAAAGCCACCCGAGGACGAACAGGAGCGCTAGACGCAGATGCAACGAGGCGGCCCGTAGGCCGCCTCGTCAACAAGTGTCTTCCTAGTACGGGGATCCGGCCGGAGGGCCCTCGTCCACGTACGTGGTCCTGCGGCGTGTCCAGTACCCCGGACCGCCCCAGGACTGCCAGAACATGAGGGCAAGCAAGATGCTCACCAGCCCGACGCCCATCAGGATCCAGCCGACGGTGTTGACGTCGACCGCCCCCGATGTGGCATTGACCGCGAACGCGAGAATCGCGCCGACGGCGATCAGGAAGATTCCAACTCCAAGTCCCATTGAGCCTCCTTGGTGATTCCAGTCACCAAGTTCCCCACGAGGCCGGAGCGGAAACCGCTGCAGCACCGGGGCCGAGTCAAGTAGATTCGCGACGTCCGTGCGTAGGGGCTCGATCGTCCAGCTGATCGTGATCGGCGTCCTGGCCGGCGCCGTCGCGTCTGCCGTCGCGCTCATACCCGATTGGCTGCCCACGTCGGCATCACGAGAAGCCGGCCGCATCGATTTCGTCTTCTGGTTCGTGACGGGAATCTGCATCTTCGTCTTCTCCATCGTCGCGGCTGTCATCGCCTACGCGGTCTGGAAATTCAGGGTCAAACCGGACGACGACTCCGACGGGCCGCCGATCCACGGACACACCGGGCTCGAGATCCTCTGGACGGCGATCCCCACAGGTCTGGTGACGGCGATCGCGATCGTCAGCGCGATCGTCCTGGCCAAGGACGACGCCGCCGGCGCTAACCCGCTGCGCGTCAACGTGTACGCACAGCAGTTCTTCTGGAGCTTCGGCTATCCGGGCTACGGAAACAAGCTGTCGAACGTGCTGCGACTTCCCGTGAACCGCTCCGTCGTCTTGACGATGCACTCCAAGGACGTGATCCATTCGTTCTGGGTCCCTGAATTCAGGCAGAAGCAGGACCTCGTGCCGGGAATCCATGCGACCCTGCACATCACGCCGGACAAGATCGGCACCTACCCGGTGATCTGCACCGAGCTGTGCGGGCTCGGCCACGCGCTGATGCGCTCGCGGGTCGTGGTGATGGATTCGACCGCGTTCGAGAAGTGGGCGGAGAAGAAAGGCTCGTCATGACCGTCGCTCGCCTGCGGCTCGCTCCCTTCTTCAGGGGTCGCCTCAGCGCCCGCGGCGTGGCGATCGCCGCCGCGAACAGTGAGGAGAAAGAGTGGGGAAACCTCCCGGTTTCCCCTGACGCCCCTTCCCCCGCTCATCGGCCAAACGGCAGCCGATGACCAGCGTCGTCGAGCACCACGACGCGGGCCCGGTGCGGCAGGGCCTCCCGCCGCCGCCGGGCGGCTTGCGCCGCCTTCTCTACCCGGGATTCCTGCGCGCCGCGTGGATGACGCCGCTCTTCTTCGGCATCGGCAGCGCTATCGTCGTCCTCTGCCGCTGGTGGGGTGGCTGGGACCCGATCTGGTTCGGCGAAGTCATCGTGCTGATCGGTGCGCTGATAGCCGCGCCGATCGGCTTCCTCGCGGGCATCGGGGCCTTCGACTACTGGGTGAAGTACGCCATCGGCGCGCCGACCGAGCCGGAGGACCACTCCGGGCACGGCGCCTACAGCTGGCGCGACTACTTCCGCGTCAACACCGATCACAAGGTGATCGGGATGCAGTACCTGGTCACGACGATCTTCTTCTTCCTGGCCGCCGGCCTGCTCGCGATGCTCGTACGCGCGGAGCTCGCCAAGCCGGGGATGCAGTTCTTCGACAACCAGACCTACAACGGGCTCTTCTCGGT
>WNFX01001602.1_pt1 | contig 39623 bp, 37 predicted proteins | sample 5400111 | NCBI WGS metagenome assembly WNFX01 (sample SAMN13153363, study PRJNA577476) | soil metagenome | isolation source: 40 cm soil or saprolite under grassland replicate 1 | place: USA:California | collected 2016-06-15
GCCCTCGGCCGCTCGATTCCGGTCTACCTGACGGCTATCGCTGACGAATTTGGCGGCCCCATTCCCTGTGCAGGGTTTGCCCTGATCGGCGGTGAGGAAGTCGGTCGGCAGGTGGTTGAGCACATTGGCGAGTCTGCCGCGGTGCTTTTGAAGAATCACGGTGTCTTCACCGTCGGTCCGACAGCCCGGGCAGCCGTCAAGGCGGCGGTGATGGTGGAAGACGTGGCACGCGCGGTCTGGCTCGCACTGCAACTTGGCCAGCCGGACGAAATCGCCCCAGAAGATGTGGCCAAGCTGCACCACCGCTACCTCCATGTCTATGGTCAGAGATAGCTGGGGCGTGATGGCTCGGGCGCGATAAATCGGGCCCCTACGCTTTCTGTGTTGTGTTCGTCGTCAAAAGAGCCGATCGCTCTTGTCCTAGTGTGAAGTCGGCATCAATCCAGCCCTGCAACGATTACCTGTCCCCCAGACAGGGTCCTGCGTGTCTACGTCCCGTCAGCAGGGCTGAAAGGAGAGGGAGAAACCGATGAGAATCGATCTGAAACAGTTCGAGGTGTGGTTCGTCACCGGAAGCCAACATCTCTATGGTCCTCAGACGCTTGAGAAAGTCGCCGAACATGCCAAAGAGATCGTACAGGGGCTTTCCCATTCAGAGAACATTCCTGTCAACGTCGTCTTTCAGCCGGTCCTGACAAATCCTGAAGCCATTCGCAAGTTGTGTCTGGAAGCTAACGCTGACAAAAACTGCGTCGGCCTGATCACCTGGATGCATACCTTCTCTCCTGCCAAAATGTGGATTGCCGGACTAACCGCGCTGCAGAAGCCGTTCGTGCATCTGCACACCCAATACAATCGCGACATACCCTGGTCGGAAATCGACATGGACTTCATGAATTTGAACCAGTCCGCCCACGGGGACCGCGAATTCGGGTTCATCGGCAGCCGGATGCGCCTGAACCGCAAGGTGATCGTTGGGTACTGGCAAGATGAAGATGTCCAGGCCAGCCTGGGAACGTGGACGCGTGCTGCCTGCGCCTGGTACGACACGCAAGGGGCCAGGATCGCCCGCTTCGGCGACAATATGCGCGAAGTAGCTGTCACCGAAGGGGATAAGGTAGAAGCCCAGATCCGCTTGGGATATGACGTCTCTGGCTACGGTGTAGGCGATCTCGTCCAATATGTGAACCAGGTGACGGACGCCGAGATTGATCAACTCGTGAAGGAATACAACGAACGGTATGAGGTGGCACCATCTCTGCGCCGTGGAGGCAGCCAGTATCCGTCCCTGCGTGAGGGGGCGCGTATTGAGGTCGGTTTGCGGCATTTCCTGGAAGAGGGCCATTTCAAAGCCTTCACCACCAACTTCGAGGACCTGCACGGCCTGGCACAACTGCCTGGTCTCTCGGTCCAGCGCTTGATGGCGGAGAACTATGGGTTTGGTGGAGAGGGCGACTGGAAGACGGCTGCACTGGTGCGGGCGATGAAGGTGATGGGTGCCGGGTTGGAGGGTGGAATGTCCTTCATGGAAGACTATACCTATCATCTGAGCCAGAACGACATGATGGGGCTTGGGGCCCACATGCTCGAGGTCTGCCCAACCATCACCGAACAAAAGCCATCTCTAGAAATTCACCCGCTCTCCATTGGCGGCAAGGCTGATCCGGTGCGGCTGGTGTTTGATGCAAGGCCTGGACCGGCGGTCAATGCAGCAGTGATGGACATGGGCAACCGCTTCCGCATGCTCGTCAATACTGTCGAGGTGGTGCCCAGCCATGAGCCCCTACCAAAGCTACCGGTCGCCAGGGCGGTATGGAGGCCGCAGCCTGATCTGAAGACATCCGCCACAGCCTGGATTCTGGCCGGGGGGGCGCATCATACCGGCTTCAGCCAGGCGCTGACGGCCGAGCATCTGGAAGACTTCGCAGAGATAGCAGGCATGGAGTTTTTGCTTATCAACAATGATACGACACTCTCAGCATTCAAGAAAGAGATCCGGTGGAACGAGATGTACTATCTGCTGGCTCAAGGGTTGAGGTAGCGGACATATGAAGGCTGTCGTCTTCCAATTGATTGTTTTCTGTTGTTCTGTTAGTAGCTCACCTCGTTCCGTTCAGCTTGACTGCTGTGGAGGTTTGCACTGTATAATATATAGGAAGAGTAAGCTTCAGAGACACTTATCTCCTGACGATTCCATTAGTATAGAAGGAGGCTGATGGATAGGACGTAAGCGTTATTGGCATCCTCGTCGGTTTCCTTGATTCAACACTTATTTTCGAAATTGGAGGTAATCCTAATGAAAGGATCAAACACCTTACTAGATCCCCAGAGATTGCGGCTTGGGCGGCGTAGCCTGCTCAAAAGTGCAGCACTTGGTACCACAGGACTGTCATTATCATCATTGTTAGCTGCGTGCGCGGGCAGCACCTCCTCACCTCAGGGCGAGGGCAACTTTCCCAGTCACCCGCAGTGGAACTTCGTATTTGTCAATCATGTGACAACGAACCCTTTCTTCGTTGCCACGCAATACGGCATCCAGGACGCGTGTGCGCTCCTGGGATGTAAATACCAGTGGAGCGGTTCAGCGAACTCTGTCATCTCGGAGATGGTTAACGCAATGAACACCGCCATCTCAGCCAAGGCCGATGGCATCGCAGTTGCCCTCGTCGACCCCACGGCGTTCGATGACCCTGTGAGCAGGGCGCTCGACGCGGGTATTCCCGTTGTCGCTTACAACGCTGATGTCCCTGCTGGCAGCAAGAACCGTCGCCTGGCTTACATTGGGCAGGATCTCTTCCAGTCCGGGGTGCAGGTGGGCAAGCGTATTGCCTCGCTCGTCCCCTCGGGGAATATCGCTGGGTTCATCGCGACACCAGGCACGGCGAACATCCAGCCCCGCATCGACGGGATCAAATCGGTCCTGTCTACCATTCCGTCGATCAACTTCGTCGAGATCGCCACCGGTGCCACGGTGAATGACGAGCTTTCCCGCGTCGAGGCTTACTACTTGGGCCATCAGAATCTCAAAGGCATGGTTGCCGTTGACGCGGGCAGCACTCAGGGTACAAGCCAGATTATGGAAAAATATGGACTTACCGCCAAAGGCGTGCATGCAGGAGGGTACGATCTGCTGCCCATAACCTTGCAGGAGATCCAAAAGGGCAATCTCGACTTCACGATCGACCAGCAGCCCTATCTCCAGGGGTTCATCCCCGTCGTGCAGCTCTTCCTCTATAAGCTGTCAGGTGGACTGATGCAACCCTCGGAAACGAACACGGGTCTGCTCTTCGTGACCAAGAATACCGTCGGCCCATACCTCAAGACGCAGACGCGCTTCGAAGGCAGTTCCGACAAGCAGCAACTGGTCACGCCCTAACAGACCCATCTTTACAAGTACCTGGTTCTGGTGCTCCTACCCACACGCCAGGTGGCTTTCCCTTGACAAGGCACGGACCTTGACAGATGCACAGCTAGCCATCTGGCGGAAACCCTGGATTGGGCGAGGGGGAGGAAATCCCTTAACAGAATGAAGGAGTAAAAAGAATGGCCAAAAATGTTCTTCCGAGTGCCGCTGCTCCCCAGGCAGAGCCGGAAAAGGCACCAGAGCGGCGCAGCTTCTGGTCGACGCTGACCGGTATCCTCTTGAGGCGGCGCGAGGCGAGTGTACTCATAGTCGCTATCGTGCTGATCGTCTATTTCCAGTCCTCCAATCAGGCTTTCCTTTCGCCGTCTAACATCCGCACGGTTTCCCAAATCGTGACTCCATGGGCTATCGTTGCGGCCGGCGAAGTCATGCTACTGATTTGCGGCGAGATCGATCTCTCGGTCGGCAACGTCTTTGCATTTGCCCCTTTCATTATGTATTTTACCTACCATGCGGGCTTACCGATATGGATAGGTATCATCTTCGCCCTGCTGCTGAGTGCGGTCGTGGGACTGGTCAATGGTCTTATCACTGTGCAGCTCAAGGTACCCTCTTTCATCACCACACTGGGCACCCTCTTCTTGTTGCAGGGACTCACCCTTGTCATCTCTCAGGGCTTCCCCAGTCTCATACCTAATGTGGGAGGGTTCAACCAGGTATTTGGAAACAACCCGTACGCGGAAATCATCTGGGCTATCGCCATTGTCATTGTGATGCAGATCGTTCTTTCCTATACTCGATGGGGCCTGCACACGGTAGCAACAGGCGACAATCTGCACGGAGCCAGCGAGACCGGTATCAATGTCAACAGGGTGAAGGTTGGAAACTTTATACTCTGCAGCGTGTTCGGTGGCTTCGTTGGTATCCTGGAGGCGTTCCGCATCACGTCCATCGATCCGTTAGCGGGGGGCACAGGTGTGATGTTCATGGCGGTGGCCGGTGCCGTCATCGGCGGAACCTCTCTCATGGGGGGCTTGGGCACGATTGTGGGTGCCTTCCTTGGTGTCCTGGTCCTCGCCATCCTGCAGGATGGCTTCACCCTTTTGGGAGTCAGCGCATTCACCTTCTACTTGATTCTGGGTGCTGCGATCTTAATCGCCATGATATTTAACGTCCGTCTTCAGTTACTGCGAGAGGCAGGTCGGCAATGAGAGAGTCACAAATTCCAGATGCGATACGGGTAGAACACATTGCCAAGAGTTATGGTGTGATCAAAGCTTTGCACGATATCAATATGCATTTGATGAAGGGAGAGATCTTAGGCCTGCTGGGTGACAACGGAGCCGGCAAATCGACCTTGATCAAGATCCTGACTGGCTTCATCCAGCCGACTGACGGCAAGATTTTCGTCAAAGGAAAGGAGGTCAAGCTGCGTTCTGTCACATACGCCCGCTCGCTCGGGATCGAGACCGTGTATCAAGACCTGGCACTCGCCAATGAGCTGACCGTGTACCACAACATGTTCCTCAACCGAGAGAGTGTCATGAAGCCTTTTCCTCTCCTCAACAACCGAGCGATGCGTGAGCAGGCCAGTGAGGCCCTCAAGAAGATAGGGGTCAATATCCCCTCGGTCGATACGACAGTTGCCAAGCTCTCAGGCGGCCAGCGCCAAGCCATCGCGATCGCCCGCGCAGTCAACTCGGAGGCCAAGATTCTCTTGCTAGATGAGCCTCTGGCTGCCATGGGTGCCAAGGAAGGTGCTCTGATCCTGGATCTCATACGCAGGCTAAAAGCCTCGGGCGAAATTGCGATCCTCATGATCGCCCACAACTACGCACAGGTTCTCGAGGTCTGCGACCGCATAAACATGCTCCAGCATGGTGCCATCACATTCGACAAGCGAACAGCCGATACCTCATTGGAGGAGCTGAACGAAATAATCATGCGCGAGTACCGAACAGCGGCGACCGGTTCTCAGTAGCTCCAACCAGGTTAAAAATAGTGGGCATGGATGTGTTTCATTCGGTATCGATGTCTTGATCCTGGTAGGGCATCTGCGGCTCTCGCAGCATCAGATGATCGATGAGGTGCATCAGACGAGGCTTTAGCGGCTGGCTCCCTTTGTCTTGACGATCTCGCGCCGCAAAGCGTTGTACTTGTTTGATGCCTACTGTACCCTCTTGCAGGCAGTCAGTGTGGCCGCGCTGGATAGCGATGCGGCAGTTGTTAGCCTTGGCGCACCCTCCCGACGCGGCCTTACTCTACGGGGCATGTCTCCGCAAGGAGGGGTGCCCTTTAGTCTAAACGTCAACAAGAGGAACGTAAAGGGGAAATAGCTGTGAATCGTCTCATCATCAATGCAGACCAGGGCAAGCAGAGAATCAATAAGAATGTGTATGGCCACTTTGCTGAACATTTGGGTCGTTGTATCTACGAGGGGATCTGGGTTGGAGAAGACTCGCCCATTCCTAACACCAGAGGGATCCGCAATGACGTGATAGAAGCCCTTTGCAAGATTCATGTGCCGGTGCTCCGCTGGCCCGGGGATGTTTTGCCGACGAATACCATTGGCAAGATGGCATTGGACCTCGTATAGAACGTCCGAGCAGTGTGAATACGCATTGGGGTGGAGTCACAGAAAGCAATGCGTTCGGGACGCACGAGTTCTTTGACCTGTGTGCCATGATCGGCGCGGTAAGCACGGACCCTTGAAATTTGAAGAGCCACTAGGAGGTATTTTGTGGATTACAACCGAATTGATGCGGCATTGCGCGATGCCAACGACACACGCCATCTCCTTATCGGCACTGGAATACTCAACGACGTTGGTAACGTGCTTGAGCAAGCGTTCGGTCAGCAACCAGTAGTTGTCGTGGCTGATGACAACACCTATGCAATTGCTGGTAAAGCCCTATGTGAGCGCTTGCGCTCCGCCGGGTGGACGCTCGAAGAGCCTCTTGTGTTCCCTGGCACACCTCCTTTGTATGCCAGCTTCGAGAACGTCCTGGCATTGGAGGAGAAGCTGCGTGCAACGAGTGCTGTGCCCATCGTGGTCGGATCGGGCACACTCAATGACATCACCAAGCTCGCAGCATACCGCGCTGGGCGGCAATATCTGTGTGTGGGTACCGCTGCCTCGGTGGATGGTTACACGGCGTTCGGCGCAGCGATTACCAGAGACGGTTTCAAGCAAACGATGTCGTGCCCGGCACCACGCGCTGTCGTGGCTGATCTCGACATCCTGGTGACCGCACCCGCACAGATGAACTCAGCTGGCTATGGTGACCTGTTAGGAAAGGTGACCGCGGGTGCCGACTGGATCCTCGCTGACGCGCTGGAGATCGAGGTGATTGAGAAGCGTGCCTGGTCGTTGGTGCAAGACTCGTTGCGTGATTGGACTGGCAAGCCGCAGGCGTTGCACGCGGGCGACAGGCAGGCGATAGAGAACCTGTTCGAAGGGTTAATCATGTCCGGTATCGCGATGCAGATCAGCACCTCGTCGCGACCAGCCTCCGGCAGTGAGCATCGCTTCAGCCATCTGTGGGAGATGCAGGCCCTGGCCCACGGTCACGAGCCAGTATGGCATGGCTTCAAGGTCGGCGTGGGCACTCAAGCCTCGGCGGCGCTCTATGAGCGAGTGCTCGCTCGCGACCTGACCAGGCTGGATATCGACGCGCTCTGCCGCGCCTGGCCGTCGCGCGAAGAAGTCAGGCGCGAAGTCGAGCAGGCACACAGTATGCCGATGTTGGCCGAGAATGCGGTCGAGGAGAGCCTTGCCAAGTACATTCCCCCTGACCAACTACGGCAGAGGTTGATGCGTATCCAGGAACGCTGGCCGATCATCCGAGAGCATCTGGAGCGCCAACTGATGACGGCAGAGCACATCCGCGAACTGCTGCGGGCGGCGGGTTGCCCAACGGAACCGGCAGAGATTGGCGTCAGCGTGGCACAGTTGCGGGAGAGCTACACGCTGGCACGCACCATCCGCTCCCGCTACACCGTGCTTGATCTGGTGAACGAAGTTGGCCTCCTTGAGGCGTGTGTCGAGGAACTCTTCGCCCCAGGTGGCTATTGGGCAGCTCTTACTCAGGCATAGGCAGGTGAACAATGTAGAGTGGCTATCTCTTCGATTTGGATGGGACGATTTATTTAGGCGACACCCTTCTGCCTGGTGCGGCTGAGACAATAACGGCGCTGCGCAAAGCTGGTCGGCGGACATTACCACTGGTCTGACTGCGGGTGCCTTCTTAAAAGCACAAAGCTGCATCCTTTTTGATAGCTTTGCGTCTCTAACAATGCGAGTAGGAAAAAGGGAGCCGTTCCCTTCCGAAATTAGAAGGCAAGAGAAAGGATTAGTACCATGAACACAATTCCACAAGACGCAGAGCAGCTACGTGCAGCTATTCGAGAGCGATATACGCAATCAGTCCAGGGAAGTGGGTGTTGTTCAAGTAGCGCAACATCGCAAAGTAGTTGTTGTGGGACAAGCTCCTGTGGAACAGGAGCTAGCGATCCAATTACCGGCAATTTGTATAGTGAGGCAGAAGTAGGAACATTGCCTGTTGCGGCTGTCCTGGCTTCCAGAGGGTGCGGGAATCCGACAGCATTGATTGATTTAAAACCTGGAGAGAAGGTGCTTGATTTAGGAAGTGGTGGAGGAATTGATGTCTTGCTGTCAGCGCGGCGGGTTGGGCCAACAGGATTTGCGTATGGGCTAGATATGACAGATGCCATGTTAGAGGTGGCTGAGCGCAATCGTCAAGAGGCTGGCATTGAGAATGTACGGTTTTTGCAAGGCGTTATAGAAGCTATCCCTCTGCCCACAAATGAAGTGGATGTGGTGATTTCCAACTGTGTCATCAACCTTTCTGCTGATAAAGGGCAGGTGCTACGCGAAGCCTATCGAGTATTGGTTCCTGGGGGACGGTTTGCGGTCTCAGATATTGTTATCCAGGGACAGCTTCCACCGGCTCTTCAGAGCGATCTTGAAGCGTGGGCCGACTGCATTGGCGGTGCGCTGGAAGAACAGACCTATCGGCAGTTGCTTGTTGAGGCTGGCTTTACCCATGTCGAGATTGAGGTGACAAGACGCTACTCTTTAGAAGAGGTAGCCGAGAGTGGAGCAGAAACTTCCATCGCCTCGCTTTCAGAAGATGAACGGGCTGAGGTGGAAGGGAAATTTGTCAGTGCCTTCATTCGCGCCCGTAAGCCAATAAAGGCATAGCAGACGCCGAGCGAACAATGGGCCACAAGAGAGCGGTGGCTCGACAGTGTAAGCAGCCTGTCCCCATAGGCGTTAACTTAAGCCAAGAAGGACCGGTGTTCAAGTGCTGAAGTCAACGCCTACGAGGTCGCCCCGCCATCTGTCATCCTGAGCGCAGCGAAGGATCTCTCGCTGAGCCGAGCGCAGATCCTTCGCTGCGCTCAGGATGACAGCAGTGCCTAAGTTAACGCCTATGCTGCCCGTCCCTACTGGAGCCCGCCACGTGTGGAAGTTGCCTCAAGCCCTGTTAGTGCTTCCGTTGACTCAAATAGGTGGCGATCCTGGCGAGCCTGTATTTGGCTTTCCTTTCAGGAAGCTTCCTGAAGTGAACACCGGCTTGTTCAATGAGCTGCTCTGAGAGCCTTTCAGCGTACTCAATTGCACCGATCTGCTCATAGAGTTGGCAGACCCACTGCACCTCGTCTACCGTGTTGGCGACCCGCGGCGTGTTCAAGATGCTGAGCAATCGGCTTCTTTCTGCATCAGAAGCGTGCTGGAGGGCATGGGTGACCAGCAGCGTTCTTTTTCCTTCTAGAATGTCGGAGCCGATCGGTCGTCCCTTGCTGCCCAGCAGGTCTAACAGGTCATCTCTAATTTGGAAGGCGGTCCCTGCCAGCAGCGCAAATTCTTTCAGTGCGCTCAGCTCTTTTTCCCTCGCTCCTCCGATCACTCCCCCGCCAAGCATCGCCATTGCCAGGAAGGCTCCGGTTTTTTTCTTCGTGCATTCCAGGTAGGCCTCGACACTGGGTGTATTGTTGGCCCGCAACTGGATGTCGAGGCTTTGCCCTTCTGCCATCTCTATACCCCACTGGGCGACGAGCTGCATCAGCCTGAGTTTGAGCTGCTGGGAATAGGTCGACTCCAGGATCGAGACGGCACTCAGTGCCACAAAGACATCGCCCAAGTTGATAGCCTGCGCCACACCAAAGCGTGCCCAGGTTGATGCCTGACCTCTTCTTTGCGGATCTCCATCCGCAATATCGTCATGAATCAAGGAGAAATTCTGCAGATGCTCAAGAGCGACGGCGAAACAGAGTGCTCGCTGAGAAGACCCACAGAACAGTTCGCACACGGTCACGCAGAGGGCCGCTCTGATCCGCTTGCCCCCTGAGTGAACCTGGTAGCTGACCCCTTCCTTGAGACCATCTTCTGCTGGAATGCAGGTGAGAGACCGCTTCAAGTAGGGTTCAAGTTGCCGATCTACGGTCTGTAAGAAGGACTCGACGTCCTCATCAGACCCCAGCACCAACTGGATGGCGGGCAGATGCATGAGATCCGCCATCCGTGTTAAGCGTCGTCCCTTCATGATTCACTCTTCCTAATGAACTGCTGAAAGTGCCGCATCCGTGGAGGAGACCTCCGTGTCTTGCTGCCTTGCTTGAGCCACTACCTCCTTCTTTGTCAGGCCGGAGGGAGGGCGGCAGCAGGGAGACGGCTCCTCTGAGGTTATTATCGCCTACGCCCAATTAACCGCATCAATGTATACAGTGCTGCTGATACCAGGGCGTGCTGTATAGAACTGAATACCAACTCCAGCAACCTGGTCAGAAAAGTTCAGTGGTAGTGAATACCACACCTTGTTCCATTGGCCCGCGGTCAAGGTAATATCGTTGGTGAAGTTCCAGTTTTGCTTGACGTCAGACACAAAAATCTTGGCATTCACAAGTGCGGCTGGATTAGCCACATAGATGTAGGCCGTGATCATTTGCCCAGGCCGAGGTACTGATGGCAGCATACTTCTAGGCACCGAGACGAAGGGGCGGTCATCCTCACTGGCATTACTCAATGTAATTTCTAGCGAGTGCGTCCCGTCGAATGCTTGGGCAGTACTATTGATCGGCTGGGTCATTCCTGCACCAACCGAATTCCAGCCGTAAACACCTCCCCCTTCAAAAGAAAACACTTCACGGGGATTCACTGTTCTGCTTGGTGTGGGATACTTCAGCGTCGCTACCGGTGGGGTATCTCCATTGACCATGATCTGTTTATATTCCTGTTGAAAGATCTGACCCTCAATGCCGATCTGATTGTTTGAAACTAACGGCATCGGCTGATCAGTCGCGAAATATTGCATCGAGGCAAAGACGCGATTTGCGATCAGGGTTGCCATCGCCTTGGTTGTCCAGGCTTGCATGAAGGCCCGGTTGTTGTATTTGCCGTCATTGATCGGCTTGCCTCCGACCGTTGCCTGGTCGGAAGCATAGTTCCACTCACTGATCCAGATGGGCAATGTCGTTCCAAGCACTTCTTGCATGACTGCACGCGCCTGAGTCATATGGATCGTCCAGCTGTCGATATTAGCGAGACAGAAGTCCGCACTCCAGTAGACACTACACGTATATTCGTGCCAGCTTACCCCGTCAGGGTGCGGCCTTGCTCCCTGTAAAAATGTTTTGAGATACCTGCGCGTAAACTGGTAGTTATCGGGCGCAATAAAGCGTGCGGTAGGAAATGCTTGTTTGAGGGTCGGAACAACCTGATTCCAGGCATTCACATAGGCATCCACTTTGATCCCTTGGAGATCCGCCTCATTGCCGAATTCATAATACACAAGCTCTTTACCAAAGACGCGACTAAATAAATCAAGCAGATGCTGATCACTTTGGAGAATAGAGCCTGCTTTAAATTCTGGTCCACTAATGACAATAAGTGGAACCGCTCCTATCTCCTTGATCGCTTCAGCCGCAGCAATTTCCGTCGCATCACTCAGTGTAGGACGTGTAGGCATGCGCATCAAGCGCACTCCAATATTTTTGAGCTGTTGGCGTGTTGCCTCTGAATTCAATATAGGATCGTTGTCCCCTGTACCAAAAAGAGCCATGTTGGTGCCAAAGAGTAGCGGCGAAATCTGCGTGTTATTCGTAATGCTATTCAAAGCAGATCCAGTTGGAGTTGATGTGACGACATGCTGCGCCGGAGTGCTTGTATGAACGCTCGGCTTAGGCAAGATACCAAGTTGCGTGAAACCTATAACCAGCGCTATGAGTACAACATTAAGCGCTACAGATATGAAAGGCATGCTTTTCTCTAAGGCGGAAACACTTTTTTTGCCAGGATATTCAACAAGTGGGGCGATCTGCTTTTCAGTCTCAGAAGGCGGAAGCGGCAGAGTAATTTGCCTGTCAGTCTCAGAAGATTGGAAGGGTGCGAGTTCCTGTTTTTCAGTGGCAGGACGCAGAAACTGTCCTGTACTTTGGCGTTCCGTAACCAAGTGTGGCAGAGGCGGAACATGTTGTCTGCCTGTGATAGGTGGTTGAATTTGCGGAACGCTTTGCCTACCTGTAACAGGATGTTGCAATGGTGGAACATTTTGTCTATCAGTAACGGGTGGTTGAATTTCAGGTGGGGGAATTTGCGGAACATTTTGTCTACCAGTAATGGGTTGCTTGAACTGACTTGCTCCTAGCTCATTTGCACGACGAAGCAATCCACCTTGTAACCGGAACTGACTAATTTGTTGCTCATCCTCTTGATCCAGTTGATGATGCTGACCGTCTGGTTCTGGCTGAGTCGTCATATCTGAAATCGCCTGGAAACCTGCCCCATTGGATGGGGCAGAAGGAAAGGCGTTCCTTTCTTTGGGCTAGGGGAGGGTGGCTCCCTGAATGAGACGTGCCCCTTGCGCGGGAAAAGCAGAAGTGCGGTCTGCCTTTCGATTTGGTCTCGAAAAAGACGAGACCCATCTCCGCACAGATGTTCGGTGCCCTTCGACAATGATATGAAGCGGTTTTGTATGGACAGCACCGACCCTACCCACCAGGTCTTTTAACCATCCACCGTAGAGCGTGGGACTAGGACGAGCATCCCACGGTACCTATGTATTCGCTTCTATCATAGCCCGCTAGCCTTGCTGATTGTATCCAGCAAGTATGCCCTGGCTGAGTCTAGTCAGCGGCAAGCTTGCAACAGCCTCCACGCGCCGCGTGGAACCGTTTACAAGCCCGTCCCCTTTAAGGGGACTGGGTCACTGACTATCTATACCCCCTTTACCGAGGAAGATGATGGTTCCATGCAAGACTTTGTTCCCCCTAGTAGCTAAAAATGATCATACCACACAGAGTTTCATTTCTCCAAAACATAGTGTTCCACATTGGAAACAAAAGAAAGTAGTATCTTGACCCCTCAATAGAGGAGACGTAATGACACCGCCTGGATAACAATAATGCCCCAAAGGGCTACACGTAAGATACAATTCTTATCTTGGTAGCTGAGCAGTTACGATGAAACCTTCCACATTTCTTAGTAGTGAACTTACTAGAAAGGCTACGCTGGCTCTAAAAGAAAGGCTTCTAGAAACGAGAAAAGAGGAATGTACAATGAATGTAGAAGATAGGGTTGCTCATGGTTGGAAGTTCCAGCTGAACAATGGACAACTGGTGATTGCATCTGAACAGGATGCTAATGCACATGTGGAATTAAGCACCGAAGCGGCATTTTCACTACTGGACTATCTGTATCAGTATCGCAATGCCTTAGCTAGCTCCGCAGAGAGTGACGAAAAAGAGCCCCCGCTCTTGCAGCAGGATCAGACGATGGAGATAGACAATTCAAGCCCTGATACAGCAGGGCAAGGCGATGATATGGTCCATATCCGCTCTGCTACACCTGATGAAAGCGTTTCCCGTCCCTACACAGAGTAATCACCGCCCTGTTCCTGCGTACTAACGATCGCCCGCCACTGGAGCCTCCTCAAGTTTCATAGAGAGTAGGCGGGAGATGCTATCGCCGCCCATGGAGACACCATAGATGACCTGGGATGAGGTCATTGTCACACGGTTATGGGTGATGACAATGAATTGAGTACGCTGAGCCAGGCGTTTCAGAATGTCACAGAAACGGGCAACGTTTGATTCATCGAGAGCAGCGTCTACCTCATCCAAGAGGCAGAATGGTGGAGGATTGATCTCCAGGAGAGCAAAGAGCAAGGCGGCTGAGACGAGCGCACGCTCGCCACCAGAAAGCAGTGAGAGGTCTTGCACTTTTTTGCCGGGCGGCTGGACGATCACTTCCACGCCAGCAGGCATAGTGGATGGAGCTACAGCTCCGTCTTCACTTTCTTTGGGAGCGAGCAGTTCCAGGCGGGCAGTGCCACCGTTGAAAAGAGTGGTGAAATGCTCACGGAAACGGGCATTGACAGCCTGGAAAGTGGCCTCAAATTGATGAGCCATGGTCACATCAAGTTGCCCAATGATGGAGCGTAAATGCAAAGCGGCTTGCTCCATATCTTTGACCTGAGTTGAGAGAAAGTCAAAGCGGGTACGTAACTCTTGGTATTGTTGTGGTGCATCGGGATCGCAACCACCGAGAGCTTTGAGTCGACCACGTAGGCCATCAACGCGCCGACGCAGCTTACGCAACTGGGCTTCTTCGGCCTCAGACAAGGCATCAGCATCGCTGGGCACAGAATGGGCATCGTTGGCCTCAGCGCCTTCATCAGCACGAGCAACATAGCTACTCAGTTCCTTGGGATCGCTCATACCCATCTCTTCGCGTAGTTGCGCCAATAAGGAGTCAACAGCATCTCGCGCCTTCTGACTGTCGAGCAGGTAGCGACGATAGGCATTTTCGCGCTCGGTGAGCGTGTGACGCACCTGCGACACCTGCTGCTCCAGAGCTACAAGCTGACGATCGATATCGTTGGCTTGTTCTTCCACCGTATGCAGTTCGTTGGCCAGTACGCCTGCCTGCTTATGGGCCTGCGCAAGTTCTTCACGATGCAGGGCGATAGCTTCCTGCAAGAGCTGCTGGTGCTGCTCGGCCTCTTTCATACGAGCCACGTGTTGTTCTACCTGCGCTTTGAGATCTTTGGCCTGGAACTGTTGATTGGCTAACTGCTGATGCTGAGCTTTCGCTTCCTGCCGCTTGACGGCTAAGGCGGTACGGGCACGTCCAAGCTCATCCTGCTGACGTCGATAGACGATAGCCCGCTCTTCCATTTCATTTTGAAGCTCTTCGACCAGGCCGGTCATCTCACGCTGTGATTTCTCATGAGTACGCACCCGCTCCTGAGCGGCCTGTACTTCTTGCTCCAAACCAACGATTTCGGCAGCTAGCTGCTGTTCAAGCGAAGCAGCTAGCTGCAACTCAGTTTGCAAGCGTTCAAGGTCACGTTGTGTACTATTCACGACTTTTTGCAGCTCATTGATGCGAGCGACGACTTTCTGCAATTCTTTGTCGATGGCACTCTGTTCAATCCGCCGCCCTTCTTGTATGCGTTGCGCTTCGCTGATACGACTGTTCAGTTGATCGATCAGGCTAATATGCTCATTGAGTTGCAGGGGTAGTTCACGTAGTTCACGCTCATAGGCTAGCAATCCCTGTGCATTGCTTTCCTTACCACTGCCCCCAGTGAGCCAGTTGCTAACATGCAGAACTTCCCCTTTGACGGTTACAATCATCTCAAAAGGCAGATCGCCAGAGGAAGAGGCTCTGAGAGGCATAATCCAGGCAAAGAGTTCCCAGGCCGCATCGATATCTTGAGCAATAACGATCCCGCGTAGCAGTTTACGAAAGAGAGGAAGATGGCGAGGCTCACATTGGACATATTTCCAGGCAAAACCGATAACACGCTTTTGCAGATCAGCCCGCTCCGCTAAGAAACGTATGAGGGTATCCTCTTCGGCCTGGAACATAGTCTCGTCAACTTCATCAAAAGTGTCTTCTTCGTCTAGCCACATGACCATGGCTTTGCCGGTCTTAGCAGTCTGCAAATAGCACAGGCTAGTACGTGCGTCAGCCAGTGTCTGCACGACGACTGCCTGTAGATGGGCGCCAAGAGCAACTTCCAGAGCTGTCTCTAAGCCAGAGGGAGCAACGCCAAGTTGAGGAACGGGGCCAATGAGACCGGTCATCTTTCCGGTGGGAGCACGAAGTAGGGTACGCACACCATCGCTATAGCCGGTGAGGTTCTGTCTCCAGTTTTTGAGTAGCGTAAGACGATCTGAGACCACACGTCGCTGGCGTTCTGCTTCGTTGAGGGCGGTTTTGAGGCGTTCGATCTCTTGTTGGGCATCGGCTATGGCACGTGAGAGAGCCTGTTTGCGCTGGGTGACCTCTTGCTCCTCGCTACGCACACTATCGAGGCGCGAACGTTCTTCGACAAGGCGCGTTTCCAAAGTACGCGATGTCTGTTGAGATTGGGCCATGGTTTCGCGGCGTGCGGCCAGCGTGCGGTTACGTTCGCCGAGATGCTTTTGCTGGCGTCCCAGGTCTGTTTGGCTGGCACCAAGACGCGCCTGAACCTGGATAAGATCGCTTTGAGCCGCACGCAGACGTCGCTCTTCCATCTCATACTCTTTTTGCGCCTTGCTCACCTGTGCTTCAAATGTGGCGAGAGCGGCAGCACTGGTATCTATGGCTTCATCAGCCAAGTCGCATTGTTCTTCCTGATCGATGATCTTTTGTTGCATAGCGATCAGGCGTTCGCGCAGGCGTCGCTCTTCCTGTTGCTGCTCATTACGCTGGCGGGCAAGGCCGGTAATGCGCTCTTCACTCACCGCCAGTTCACGCTCAATTTTCTGCACACGGTCGTTGGCCTGATTACAGGCATGGCGTGCCTCGGCTATACGAGTACGGATCGTCTGGCGTCGAGTACGTAGTACAGTACCTTGCTCGTCCAGAGAGGCAATGGCTTGCTCCGACTGGCGAACACGCTGTGCCTGCTCTTGTTCGGCAGCATCGGCATGTTCTCGCGTAGTACATAGACGCCGCCATTGTAGGGCGTACCATGTAAGCAACACTTCTTGTAGCTCGCTATTCAGTTGTTTGAACTCGACCGCACGCCGCGACTGCTCCTCTAGGGGAGCTAATCGTGGCTCGATTTCGCTAATAATGTCACGCAAGCGATCCAGGTTTTGCTCAGTCTGACGGAGACGATTTTCGGCATCGGCACGTTGCACCTGGAAAGGGCGAATACCGGCAGCGTCCTCAAATAAACCGCGTCGCTCCTCGGCTCGCAAACTCAGAGCGGCATCGATCAAGCCTTGCCCAATGACAGTATAAGAGTCATGCCCGATACGTGCCTGAGCCAGTAGGAGCATGACGTCCTTGAGACGTACTTTCTGTTTATTGATAAGATACTCATTCTCGCCGGAACGATAGCTTCGGCGAGTAATATGTATTTCGCTGTATTCCGAGGGATGGAGGTAATACCGGTACTAAACTCCAGATGTGTCCGTACAGCAAAGCTCTTAAAACCAAGCATTTCTAAGCGTTTGAGATACACAGGGCTGCCCTACTTTTCTGCTACGATTATTCGATGCTATCGATGATATCATAGTGCAGTACTTTCGTCGAGTGGATTGGGTATCGTTCTTGTCTCTGTGCTTGTTCATTCTATCAGGTACCAAGCACAGCCAATTGACATTATTCAATACAATGACTTTTCATCGTAACCAACGTAGATTGGTGCGTTTATTTCGAATATGAGAACACACAATCAGGTGAGCTCTACCAGACACCATACATCAAGCAACTCGGTTTTATTTTTTACAGAAAGAGGGGGAAGCTTGGTTGCCCGCACATGCTGACGCACCTGTATGAATGTCGAGTGATTCAGCAAGATATGATTATCCGAGGCGTTTGATCGGAGTCGATCTACCACACTTATGACGTCTCCAATGGCCGTATAAAGCTGCACAGCTCCTCTTACACCAACATTCCCTACCATTGCCTCGCCTGTGTTCACCCCGAAACCAAACGAGATCTGCGCTTCTTGTGGTTGAGAACGCTGATATTCTAATACTGCCAGCCTCATCTTCCAAGCAGCACGTACCGCACGCAAAGCGTGATCCCCTTGGCGCAAAGGTGCATTAAAAATGGCTATAAGTGCGTCTCCTATAAATGCGGTGACAGTGCCTTCCTCTTCCAAAATTTCCTTGACCATAATCTCAAGGTAGGCGTTGAGCAAATTCATCACTTTCTCGGACGCCATATGTTCACCTAGTCTCGTATAGCCTCGAATATCGGCAGAAATGACTGTGATTTCTTTTGTTTCACCACCAAGGTTGAGAGCCATGGGGTCGCGAATCAACTCAGCCTGTTGAAAAACTAAATTGCCGAGTTTTGAAAAGTGCGAAAGAGTTTGTATCACTGCCAAATTGACGCGAATGAGCATCATACGAGAGAGATTTGCGATGTTTTTCTTCTTCGTAAAGCTCTACAATAGACTTTTTCAACAGGCTGTACCATTGTGCGACGCCAAGTAGAGAGTGTGCGACGGGAAAGGTTTGTGTCGCAAAACTGGGAGGGACACGCTTGATAAACCAGGGTAGTGAACAGGTGAAAAGCCGTGTCGGTAATGTTGATAATGACCGTGTCACGTCCTATTGTGCTCACGTCTCTCTCTCTTCCCCATCATTTAGGCGCATCTCTTCTTGGGGATGTGCTTCTTCCGCGCCTTTGTCCTTTGGGGAAGTACCGTCGTCAGGCTCATCCGCTGAAGCGGGCAAGGGATCCAGGACGCGATAGCCTGTGCAAAGACCTTGCGCCTTCACTGCATCAAGCCATGCTTTTAACTCGTCTGTCATTAGTCCTGCAAGTGCAATACGCAAGGTAGTCTTGCCTGCCTCGATCACTGGCATGTTCGTGATATCTTGCCTTCCTAATGCCAAATAGGACATGACTTGTTGCCAGAGAAACGGCGCACTGAGGGCATCGGTATCCAGCAAAATGAACTTCTCCTTTGCCCCAGCCGCTTCTCGTAGCATGGTATACAGTAGCTTTCGATTGCTCTGAATAAATTCTGCGAGTTCAAAGGTCTCTGCTGCGCTTAGGGCTATCTGCGTCCCATCAATGGCTGTGATAGAAAGGCCCGTCGAGATAATACTGAACTGTAGCGGCTGCATGCCTCAGCTCCTTCTTCTTGCTTGTAAGTACACACAAAGCCAAGTGCTGAACCTTTTGATAGCTCCACTCTCCCTTCGTCGCGACGCTCGGCAACCACATGCGGGGCACCTCTGTCATCCCGAAGGACGCGAAGGTAAATTGGCTGGTCTCTTCTGTTTCGATCAAACTCATGAAGGTCGTCTCCATTCTCATCAGGAGCCAGCTGATTGTGTTCAACTCATTCGCCGAGCACAAAGAGGCTCTCTAGAAGAGAGTACCCTATTTCATACCTTTTGTCTACACTTCGAGAACCTTATCAGGGGTGGCAATACTAACGAGAATAGCTACTCCAACTCCTACCCATCCCGCATCTTGCAAAGGATGAGTAGAAGGTAACGATGGTAGTGCATACAAAAATATGTTCACTAACATGCTGTGGAAAAATCCTCCCATTGTAATCGTAAGGCAAGGTTCAAATGAACGTGACACTTTTCCGCCCGTACTACGCAAACAGTGTCAAGCAGGATTGGCTCTTTTTGAACCTTGCCATAGCCGGCATGGTTCAGCGTGATCACCCCTTCCAGCGTGATCACCGTGCGCCTCGAGAGGGCCACCGCCTCCCGTAAGGTGCGATGACACTCCAGGCACGCATGCTCCACTGGGCGGTACCAGCGTCTGATCACGTTGGGATAGCTTCGGGTATGTTTCATCTCCGTCTCCTTGTTGTTGTCTGACGAACGCTCTCCCTCAGTCTATCATATTCCCCCGCGTTCTTTGCCCTGACGGTTTTTAATAGTGTCTTGCAGTTCCTGACGATTCATTGAGCTAAGTTTCAGGTCAGCGTTCTGCAATGCGTCGGCAAAAGGACGATACAAAAGTACTTGTCCAAAAAAGTCTGCACGCAGGGTGAGAACGAGAGTGAAGTTCAACGTCTGTTGCTGCGATGCTGCTTGAACTGCTTCCAGTAATATGTCCAGGAAACACTGACGATCCTCTGCAATTCGACAAAGCGTGTAAAGTTCCTCGAACTGATCAATAAACAGAAGGAGACGAGCGGCCCTATGCTTCTGTATGATACGTTCCACGACATCATATAGCGCAAGTTCTCGCTGCTGAAGTGGTTCAGCCAGTTTCTTGATTTGCACCAATAGGTCAGTTTCGCTCATCTGATTTTCTAGCAAGGGAATAAGCGTGGCAGCTAAAGCACGGAAAGGGCGGTCTCGTGGACGAAATGAAGCAATATACCAGTTTCCTTCCTGATAAAGACGAGGGAACAGCCCAGCGAAGACTAATGAAGACTTGCCGCTACCAGAAGGGCCTATCACGGCAACCAGGGGTTTTCTTCGCACATTCTCTATCAACTGCTCGGTAAATATCTCTCTTCCAAAGAAGAAGGGTGCGTCCTGTTCCCGAAATGCAGATAGACCACGATAGGGGTATCGAGAGATATTTGGTCTGGGATATCCTCAGCATGTCGTGAGGTAGACTTTCTACTCGTAGATGCGGAACTGCTTGAGGTCAGGCCATTTAGTTCCTCAATGATATTTCGTATTCCTCTAGCAATATCTAAGAATGCATCATCTCGATGCCTCCAACGAACCACTTCTTTACCATCTTTCGGTAAAGCCTTGAGTTGTCCGAATGAAGCACTTTTCCAATCAGTAGGCCGTAAGATGATTGGAATCACACGAGCTTCTCCGGCTTCGTGCCTCTCCATGGCCCGCTTCATCTCAATGCCATAGCAATAGTCTGAAGCCATGGAATCTGGACTGACAAGCAGAAGAATAATCTGGGCCGTGTTCAAGTGGGTATCGACCTCACCTGCCCATTCTTGCCCTGCAACAATCTTACGGTCATGCCAACCAGTAATGAGTCCCTGCCATTTTAAAAGGCTCAATTGCTTCTCTAGTTTTTCCCGTAGTGTTTCATCTTTGTGAGAGTAGGAGAAGAATATTTCTATTGTGGTCGCCATAGAGCCTATCCTGATATATCACATGAGCAAACAGTAATCAATGAAAAGAATGCTATGTGTAAGCTATCCTGAGTCTCAGTCACAAACCGGTAGTACTGTTTATTATGTGGAATTGCCGCTCGTTGATCTTAGCAATACCATAGGAATCGAGCGGCAAAGCCACATAATGCAAGATATGTGGGAATTTTCCAAATTCCACATATCATACAGTATACGCTAGTTCAGCATTGGTGACAATAATGAGGAAGGAGGAAGCAGGGCAATCGCATCTAAATTCGCAAACGATGGTAACCAGCCATTTCATAATGATGAGGCTTTTCAAAGCTCAACTTGTAGGCACTCTCTACAGGCTGTACCAAAAATTAGATGCGATTGCCCTGAAGGAGGAAGGAGGAGCATAATATGCTGCCCCCTTGTTGACAACTGGCACCCAAGGAGATAGATTCTGAGTGGATGATCAGTTTCACTTCAGCAGTCGAAAGCTTCACCGACGCTTTAGAGAGGGAAAACATCCAAAATATACCGACAAGCCTGACGTTATAATCTACTCGTGGAAGCAAACGCAAGAGGAGAACTCTGATGGAGAAAGCAAGAGAGCAAGGACAGCCTTCGAACGAGGCGACTCAGGGAGCCGCGTTGACCACTACCGCTATCACGACCTACAAGGGGAACTCCCTTCGTACTGGACAATACCCCAATGAGACCATTCTCACGACGAGCAACGTCAATGTCGCTCAGTTTGGCAAACACGTGTTGTACCCCGTCGATGGCTATGTTTATGCGCAGCCGCTCTTTATGCCCAATGTGACCATTGCGGGAAAGACGCATAACGTCGTGTTTGTGGCCACGCAACATGATAGCGTCTATGCCTTCGATGCCGACCAACTGAGCACCAGCCCCCCACTCTGGCATACCAGCTTTATTGATCCCGCTCATGGCATCACCACGGTTTCACCCAGTGATATTTTGTGCAACGACATTATCCCAGAAGTCGGCATCACGGGCACACCTGTGATTGATGGCAGTACGAGTACCCTCTATGTCGTTGCCAAGACGAAAGAGCAGGGGCAGGTTGTGCAGCGGCTGCATGCGCTCGATATTACCACAGGTAAAGACCGAGCGGGGAGCCCTGTCCTCATTCAGGCCTCCGTGCCAGGAAGCGGTGCGGGAAGCTCGAATGGCGTGGTGAGCTTTAATCCACTGCGTGAAAACCAGCGTAGCGCCTTACTGCTCTTGAATGGTGTCGTCTACATCGCCTGGGCCTCGCATTGTGATAATGATCCCTATCACGGTTGGGTCATCGGCTATAATGCCACCACCTTGCAGCAAGTGCCTGGTGCCGTCTATAACACAAGTCCCAATGGTACCCGAGCCGGTATCTGGCAGAGTGGGGGAGGGCTTGCTGCCGAGAGCGCCGGCTACATCTATTTCGCAACCGGAAATGGCACCTTCGATGTCGATTCGGGCGGGTCAGATGTAGGTGATAGTATTGTCAAGCTGACGACACAGAACGGATTGCACCGGGTCGATTACTTTACGCCATTCAATCAAGCATGTTTGGAAGCTGCAGATGCTGATCTCGGCTCAGGAGGAATCTTACTCCTTCCCACTTCAAGTGAGCTGATCTGTGTTGGGAAGGAAGGCCGCGTCTATGTGGTCAATCGCAACAATATGGGAAAGTATACTCCGATCGCCAATCCCTGTAACAACCAAAACCTCACCAATGTGGATAAGGTCCTGCAAGAGTTGCCTCCTGGAACCATCGTGGGCGGTGTGTTTGGCACGTCAGCCTACTGGAGCACTCCCACCGGAGAGTTTATCTATACAATAGGTGTCAAAGACCATGTGAAAGCGTTTAAACTCACCAACGGACGCCTCTCTACTCCAGCACTTTCACAGTCGCCTGAGAGCTTCACCTATCCTGGAGGGAATCCGGTCGTCTCCAGTAATGGCTCAGTTGCAAACACAGGTATCTTGTGGACCATTGATCCAAACGCCATCCTGCGTGCCTACGATGCCACCAACCTCTCAAAAGAGCTCTACAATAGTGGGCAGAACGCCAGCCGTGATGGATTGGGCAGCTATGTCAAGTTCTCCGTGCCCACCGTGGCTAATGGCCACGTCTTCGTTGGAACGCAGAATAGCCTCGTGGTCTATGGGGTGCTTGCAGCCGTGTACAACAACGTAGGAACCAGTGATGACAGCAATCCAAAGGCAGCCAACTATGACGGAGGGGGCTTCAGCTACTCGGCCCAAGCCTTGCAAGCGGTGGGCATTGCTCCTGGAAAGCCGGTTGTCTACAACAATGTGACCTTCACTTGGCCCAACAGAGCCGCGGGAGTAGCAAATAACTATCAGGCGCAGGGACAAACCATCTCCGTTGCTCCGGTGAGCAGTGCGACCACCTTGGCCTTCCTGGGCTCGGCGACAAATGGCCCATCGATTGGGACAGCGACCATTACCTATACCGATGGAACGCTCCAAACCTTTTCGCTAGGCTTGAGCGACTGGACGCTCAATGCAGGGAAGTCGACCCCTTCCTATGGGAACGGTACGGTGGCAACGATGCCTTACCGGAACGGACCAGCTGGCAAGCAATCGGACCAGCCTCACGTATTCTATGCAGAGGTGGCCTTGCAGCCCGGCAAAACCCCACGAAGTGTGACACTACCCTCTTCACTCAACCAAGGACATCTCCATGTCTTTGCCATAGGAACCAAGTAATACCGCCTGTCTGTGTTGCAAAAAGGAGATGGTAAAAGGGCAAAAAGATTGACATGAGAATCCAAATCTCTTTTGTAGATGGCCGACTTTGTATTTTTGTAGCGTTTTACTCTATAGTAGGACCAGTCTCTTGAGAGCGGGGCTGTCAATGCAAAAACAGAGAGGAAAAAGAGCCACAAGGAGGTTTATGTTGAGGTACCTCATCTTTGCTTTGATCATGTTCGTCTGTATGTACGTTGTTAGCTTTGCCTTGACTGTCTCTAATGATCAGGGCAGTTCATCATCTCCCAATGCGACATTGACATCTGTATCGTCTCCTGGATCATCATCGACTGGTATGCTGAGGGCTGTAATGTCGGCAACGCCCACACCGGATCCACCGCCTATCTCAGTAGAGACTACGGCGACGGAATACTATCAGGCTATCGAAGACCAGAACTATGATTATGCCTACTCGTTCTTAGACCCGAACGCGACTGGGCTCTCTCAGGCTGCATTTCTACAAATGGCCCAGGACGCCGACAAAGCGGAAGGGAAAGTGCAGAGTTTCAGCGTGGCGGCTTTCCCTCCAAAGGTTGTCATGACAGTATCGCGTAACATGGGGCCGTATCACGTTCATCTGCTGTTCCAGCAGGAGAACGATGCCTGGAAAATAGTTTCGCTTGATAGAATCTAGAGAAGAACAGTGCCGTCGCTTACCTTCAACGCATCGATAGAGCCTATGAAGGTGCTCGATGTAGAACAATTAGGAGAACAGGTCAGTCTCCCAACATACAGGACATCGCCAGACACCAGGAATGAGGCAGTCATACTCCATTCCTTGTCAAGTTGCTTGTGCCAGCGAAGACTTCCATTCGAGTTAACGCCCCATAATATCTGTCTCTTCCTCAGCCATTAAATACGTGCTACAAGTAGTATGAGGCACACGCCCTACCAACATATGCCTCATACAGAAAAGTACTATTCTTATGCCTTGAGGAAGCCCAGCTATGCTCTTGTTCTTCCACCTGCCAACCCTGACTACAACCATATTGATTGCGCTTATTGCCATACTTACGCTGATCGGTATTATGATCCGCCCATTTAAGTGGAATGAGGCAATGATAGCGATGAGTGGTGCAGGACTCTTACTCATCATCGGACTTATCAATCCACTAGATGCAATGGGAGTATTGCTGAGTGACTGGAATATCTTTCTTTTCTTCTTGGGAATGATGGCCTTATCAGCTCTGGCAGAGGCTGCTGGTCTATTCGATTGGCTGGCATCGCAAGCGGCACGGCTGGCAGGTGGAAGTGCGCGGCGTCTGCTCCTCAACACCTTTCTGCTGGGCAGTTTGATTTCGATGGTACTCTCAAACGACGCAACGGCGCTTATCTTGACACCGATCGTCTATTCGTTGGTAACACGCCTGCGCTTGCCTGTCTTGCCCTTTCTTTTCGCCTGCACGTTCATAGCTGATACTGCTTCGTTCTTGCTACCCGTGAGCAACCCTATCAACATTATTGTTCTCTCAACATTTCAACTCGATTTGTGGACATTCCTGCGTCTATTGCTCCTACCCAGCCTGCTCGTCATAGGCACCAACGTCATCGCCTTTTTCCTGATTTACCGGCGGCAATTGAGAGGACATTTTGATGCCAAGAAGCTGCCTACACCTGCTGAGGCTGTCCGGCATCCAGGCTATTTTCGCTATACATGTACTATCCTCATGCTGGTGGTTGCAGCTTATATCGTCGCCTCAGCCACGCAATTTCCTCTTTCCCTGGTGGCTCTCGGAGGTACCTGCCTCCTTTTAGGAGGTGCGTTCTACTGGAAGCAAATCAAACTGCTGGAGTTGGGAAAGCAAATCTCATGGTCGATCTTTGGGTTTATTGCAGGGATGTTTATCGTAGTACGTGCAGTAGAGAATACCGGATTGACCACTCAGTTCGGTCAATTGCTCTTGCACCTCTCTGGTGGTACAAGCTTGGGTGCGGTCATGGTAGGAACGTTGGGTGCTGCCGTGGGAACGAACTTAATTAACAACATACCGATGGCTTTTGTACTCACTTCCGCACTCCATGGTGTACAACATATTGTCCCAACTGCACGGCTGGGGTTTATTGCAGCAACCATCTTTGGCTGCGATCTGGGGCCAAATCTCACCACTGTCGGTTCTCTGGCAACAGTGCTCTGGCTCTTGATCCTACGACGTCGCAACCTCGATGTATCGGGTCTGGACTACTTCAAGATCGGTATTATAGTGACGCCGCTCATGCTCGTCGTTGGAGCTTTGACCATCTGGCTTTTGCTTGCTTAGGAGGAAGCTATGCGTATTCTTTGCTGTTTGGACGGTACCAACATTGAACAGATCAGTAAAGCACTCTCCACATTGCTACCCGCCGGTGAACACAGGGTAGGGCTGCTTTATGTCACGGATAGTGGCCCTCGTGGAGAGATAGAGCGCAAGCGTGAAGGGCTGTTACGTCCTCGCACTCCCAGTGGACCATTGGGTGGACGCATGCACCAGGCAGAAGTGGCCGCTGCACAGGACATCTTGCAAGAGGGACAACGCTATCTTCCTGATACTGAAACTCTCCATCGTGAGGGAAAACCCGAACGAGAGATTGTGCAATGCGCTGCTGAGTGGCATGCCGACCTGATTATTATCTGCCCTCGTCCTCCGCTATATGCAGGGCCAGCATCTGGACCAAAATCAGTTGGTCATGTAGCACGCTTTGTTCTCGATCACGCTCCTTGCCCTGTCCTCTTACTCCGCTCAGTCGCCAACACTTCAGCTTGACACAGCATGCTATAATTCCTCACAGGTTCGTTTTGGTTATTACCAAAATTGATGAGCATATAATCTCACTTCATGACGAGGTGAGATTGTATATGTAAGGCATGGTTCAAAGAGAAGCCATCTTGCTTGACAATGGTTGCCTCGTGTGAGCAGAGAAGTGTCACGTTCATTTGAACCTTGCCTTAGGTCTTTATTTCGCACTTATCCTTCAGCAGTAAATATAGATAATGGAGTTAACGTATGCCTCACAGCAAGGAGCAGGCACACGAAGAAGAAGATACGAAGGCAAAAATGGTATTGGTCGTAGAAGATGATGTTGGTATCGGTAACTTTCTTGTCCAGGCTATTCTGCAAGAAACATCCCATCAAGCTATGCTGGTTACGGATGGTTTTCAAGCACTGAAAGCTGTGGCAAGCATTAAACCTAGCCTGTTTATTCTGGACTATCAATTGCCACGCATGAACGGGATAGAATTGTACGATAAACTGCATGCCATGCAAGGTTTTGAGAGCATACCCGCTATTATCGTCAGTGCTCGCTTACCAAGACAAGAGATCGAGAAGCGGAAAATCATGTCAATGAACAAACCCTTGGAATTGGATGATTTTTTGAATACTATCGATAGATTGTTGGGTTAAGCACACCTACCCACCCTTCCTGGCAATGCACCCATAGCTCTTCATCACGCAAGCAATAAGCAGAATCCAGTGTCTCATATGGCGCATTATGACTATAAGAAGTAACCTGAGCAACATGTATATACTCCTCATTTACATGCAGAGTAACAGGGCTATGTGATCGCGCCACCCCACAGATAAAGTTATAGACATGTCGAGCATTCCACTGTGCGACAGGCACAATGTAATCTTGTTTGCTGGGTAAAGGATAGTAGCTACTCTTAGTCTCATCTTGCTTTTGAGTCACAGCCTCACCTTTATAGAGTTGCCAGATAGTCTGAGCCAGGAGCTGCCCACCTTGCTTGGCACAGTGCAGTTCCAACTCAGGATAGCTTATGCCATCAGGTACATCAAGAGCTTCCTGAGCCAGTATATCTCCGGTATCCATACCTTCATCCATGAGATGAATGGTCACACCGGTTTGCCGATCACCATGACGAAATGTCCAGAATAAAGGATCGGGGCCACGCTTAGCCGGAAGCAGGGATGGATGGACATTGAGACAGCCGAGATGTGGCAGATCAAGGATAGCACGTGGAATGCGCTGTGAGAAGCAGGCCACACAGATAGCATCAGGCTCATAGGTCGCAAGCGTAGAGAGGGTTGCCGCATCAGACATACGTGCCACTTCCAACAGGGGGATACGTTGTTGCTCGGCCAGTTGCACAATATTGGTATGCAGCGTGGAGTTGAGAACGGGCAATACTGAACGTACTCTGCGCGGGAACTCACGTTGAACAATAGCTGGTTGTTCAATACCCGGCGTGAAAGAGGCAGGCACGACTACGGCACTGATCTCTATACCACTTGCCAATAATGCACGTAAGGGGGGTAGGGAAAAGTTACCCTGCATCCCGAAAAAAAGCACACGAGGTGGACGTTTCAATTTGACAGCAGCCCTCGCATCTTGTAGTATCTCTATTATAAGACAATGCAATCTCTATTCAGGAGAACTTATCATGCCACGAATGGTTCAATGTGTCAAATTGGGAAGAGAGTTGCCCGGACTGGATAAGCCACCGTTTCCGGGTGAACTGGGCCAACGTATTTATGAGCATGTGTCTAAACAAGCATATGATATGTGGCCCGCCCAGAGTACGCTTATTATCAATCACTATGGCTTGAATATGGCCGATCCAGAGGCACGCAAATTGTTGCGTGAGCAGATGGAAGAATTTTTCTTTGGCTCAGAGGCGCAAATGCCGGAGGGCTGGATTCCAGAGGATGAGGACGATGAGCCGGTAGCAGCCGGAGCCAAGGGTGCGCCGAGCAGCAAAGGCGGTGGTGGTGGACCATCACGTAAGAAATGAGACGCACTGGGGATATTCTCCTCATCTCATGCTATGAACTGGGCCATCAGCCATTTCACCTGGCTTCGTTGTGCGCTCTACTCCGACAGGCTGGCTATGCACCTGTAACCATAGATACAGCCGTCGAGACCTTGAGCGACGAGGCTATTCAAGAAGCACGCTTTGTCGGCATCTCAGTACCAATGCATACTGCCTTACGCCTGGGAGAGCAGGTGGCAGAGCGTGTGCGTAGGCTGAATCCCTCAGCTTACATTTGCTTCTATGGACTGTATGCCCTACTAAATGCAGACTATTTGTTGCAAGGGACGATTGACGCAGCCATCGGCGGCGAATATGAAATCCCCTTGCTGCGGCTAGTTGAGACATTAGAACGCGGCGAACAGGAGGCTATTCCAGGGGTACGTACCCATACTGTCAAGAGTGGCCCTTGGATACAGCGCACACCGTTTGTAGTACCGGCACGTGAGCAATTGCCTGCCCTTGAGCAATATGCACGATTGGAGTCGAACGGCACCGTAAGGCTGGCAGGCTATACGGAGACGACTCGTGGCTGCAAACATCAATGCTTGCATTGTCCTATTACGCCCATCTATAGAGGGCGTTTCTTCGCAGTGCCAGCAGAGATTGTGCTGGCCGATATTCGTGCCCAGATAGCTCAGGGAGCGGCTCATATCACCTTCGGTGACCCCGATTTCTTTAACGGCCCCACGCATGCACTGCGTATTATTCGTGCCTTGCATTCCGAGTTTCCAGACGTAACCTTTGATGCCACGATCAAGATCGAACACCTGCTGAAGCATCGTCATCTGCTGCCCGAACTTCAACGTTCAGGCTGTGCTTTTGTTGTCTCGGCAGTTGAATCGCTCAATAATGATGTACTGCACCATCTTGATAAGGGTCATAGCCGTGCGGATGTAATCGAAGCTTTTGACCTGATGGAACAGGTTTGCATTCCCCTTCGTCCGTCGCTGCTGCCTTTTTCCCCATGGGAGACGCTTACCAGCTATATCGCACTCCTCACCTTTGTTGAAGAGCGCAAACTGATCGAACATATCGATCCGGTGCATTTCTCCATTCGCCTGCTCATACCACCCGGCTCTGCCCTGCTTGCCGCTCCCGATAGCCGACAGTGGTTAGGAGAGCTTGATGCATCTGCATACACCTATCGCTGGCAACATCCCGACAAACGTATGGATGCATTACACACGAAGGTTGTTGAAGTGGTAGAATATGGGCAGCAAGCCCATGCCGATCCGGTGGAGACTTTTTTTCATATTAAGGCTCTGACCTTGGCAGCTCACGGTCAGGATATGAATGTCACCGAGGCGGTACAGGCTTACGGAACACGCAAGGTGTTGCCACATTTGACCGAAACGTGGTTCTGCTGAGCGGAGCCAGTGAAGGATCAGTTGGATCCGAAGTAGAAAATGAGAATAAAGGCAAGATATCTATGGTAGCTCAACCATCACCACGATACCTGAGCGTGGAGGCGTGGCGGGAACTGGAGCGAACCAGCCATGACATCAAGCATGAATATATAGATGGGCAGGTCTACGCCATGTCGGGAGGAAGCTTGGCCTACTCGCGAATCGCTCTGAACGTGTGTAGTGCCCTTGAGAACGCACTGGTGACTGCGGGCAAACCCTGCTTTGTCTACAACTCGGACGCTGCCGCACGCCTCTCCTCTCGCCGTTACACCTACCCAGATGCATCAGTCACCTGCGATGAACGGGACCAACCCACGCCTGACAAGACCGAGATCCAATCTCCTTGCGTCATTGTTGAGGTACTCTCCCCTTCTACCGAGGCCTATGACCGCGGAGAGAAGTTCGGCTATTACCGGGCCTGTCCCCATGTTCAAGAGTATGTCCTGATCGCCACAAAATACCAGACCATTGAAGTCTATCGCCGCACCTCCTCTCGCTGGCTCTATGACGCCTATGGACCAGGCGATGAGATAGAACTCACCAGCCTTGATATCCGCTTACCATTGGCTGCCCTCTACCGAAATGCGGGAGTCCCAGAGGCACTCAACGACCCGGAAGGCGAAGTCTAGACTATCGCCTTCTGGTAGTGGCTCCTTTGAGAAGGTGCGGTTCTCGCTTTCCAGACAGGTGATGCTTTCCCTCAATTTGTGGAAGTGTTTTCCTGTGATATGAGCCATCCTTCTTGATTGAGCTACTATTCGCATGTCCTCCCAAGCGGGTCGTCGAACTGATCTGATCTAACCCAAAATACTGAGCAATCGCTGCAAGTTGCCTGGGAAATTCGTTCTCATTAGTGAACCAACTCATCGGTGAAGCATTCCTCCTCTCAAGCGAGCATAAAGTTCGTGGATATTCATGATAGGCGTTGAGTCGATTGAAGCATTCCTTCGCATCCGATTCCGAGACGGGCTTGGGAACGAGACGCAGAAAGGTATGTGGATGTTTAGCTTCGTTCGTCTCGTTCGTTCCAACGGCTTTTTCCAGGGCGGGAAGGTCAAACAATGGCAATTAGACCCGATTTGTCGTCGAGATATGATAGCCACCCAGTTCATCCTCACCAATAGCTTTGCGAGCAAAAATTGGGTACTTCTAACTCACAACTGCCGTTTTCAGCATAGGTATCTCTTTGCGAATATCGAAACGCAGACACGCATGAGCCTGACGTATGGCCTCCTCCACTTCAGCAGGCGTATCACCGCGAGCAAAAATGAAACCCAGATAACTAGCACCCTCCGGTAGTGGTACAAGGGGGTGATGCAGTTTCGCTGTGATCTCCACGCCAGTGACCAGTGGCACAGCCAGGGCTTCTTCTACACCATGTACACCTTTGAGGATACCAGCAGAGGGAATGGGAATCATCATGACTCCGGCAGCGTGTCCTTCGCGTTCGATAGCGGCGATTTCTTGTCCTATGGCATGACGGAGAATTAGTTCCTCAAGGCACATGCCGGAGCCAAACTCCAGGATAGTTGAACAGAGGCCACCGATAGAACGTCCGGCAATCTCCAGCATCCAGGGCCCTTGTTCGTTGACACGTAGCTCGGCATGGACTGGGCCTTCGCGTAGTTCGAGTGAGGCGGCAGCAGTAGTGACGCAATCAGCAATGGCCTGTTGCACATTGGCAGGCAGGCGCGAGGGAGTGGTATAGATGGTCTCCTCAAAGAAGGGGCCATCCAATGGATCGGGTTTATCAAAGAGGGCAAGTACTTTCAAATGACCAGAGGTGAGAATGCCTTCCAGAGCCACCTCAAAGCCAGGGATGAAATCTTCTACTAAGAGAGAGTCGTCCTGAGCATAGCCTTCGGATAAGAGGAGGCGGCGTAAACGGTTGAAGGCCAGAACAAATTCATCCGGGTTGTTGGCACGGATGACACCACGGCTGCCAGAGAGGCGCAAAGGCTTGACAACACAGGGATAACTCACCTGGGCCGCAACCTCAGCGGGATCAGCACTGAGGGGGAAGGGGCGGAAGATAGGACAGGGCGCACCACCTTTAGACATCAGAGTACGCATCAGCAGTTTATCACGGGCAGCTTCGGCAGCATGAGGAGAGTTATGTGGCAGTCCAAGGGCAGCACTGGCTAAGGCCGCAAGCTCGCTCGCTGCATCATCAACGGAGAGAATAGCGGTGACGGGATGTTCCCGTGCATAATCGACGATTGTTTGTACAGATGCTGCCGGGTTGGCGAAATCGACGCCCAGAGGCACATGCCAGTACTCGGCCAGTGTTTCCGGTAAATCAATACCCACCACCACCTCAAGATGAAGGCGTTTGGCGGCACTTAAAAAGGCTCCCGCTCGATAGGTAGCCGGAGACATGAGCAATATGATACGTTGTTTTGCGTTTTCTGAGACCATGGCTATGCTTCTTCATAAGGTACAAAGGATCGTGCCTCGATATTTTGCTATGTGTTTTGTACCATGCAAGGTTTTCCTTTCTGGCAAACCATAGTATACACTAAGAGGACAGGTTAGAATAGAGTGTTATGGTTATGGTGTGGGCATCATGATCTTGCGTCGCGCATGATATCCGCAAGGGCCATCACTCCTCTACGACGACTTCGCAGGCCAACGCATCCGTATATAGTAGTGATGGCCCTTGCGGCCATCATGGGGGAGGCGGGGCCATCATGCGGAAGGCGGGGCCATCATGCTCTACGCAAACACCCTCGATTGTGCGAAAATAATGCTTGAACATGTGCTGCTGAATAACAAACAAGTGTCGTTGTAGCTCAGATTGTACCAACGACTATAAGAAAGCGAGGCGGTATGGCCACACTAGTATTTTTGATTGATGTAGATAATACCCTGCTGAACAACGATGAGATCAAAAAAGACTTTGATGCACACCTGCAAGTTGAGTTGGGGCCGGAATTGACACAACGTTTCTGGGAGTTATATGAACAAGTACGCCATGAAAAGAGCGTGATCGATATTCCTGAGTCCCTCAGAAGGCTGCGCCAGGAGACGCCACTCTCAGAAATGGATGAACAGACATACGACCATATCGTCTCCATCCTTGAGAACTACCCATTCTTTCAAGCACTCTATCCTCACACCCTTGAAACGCTGGCATATCTCAACACCCTCGGCACAACAGTGATTGTTTCGGATGGAGACTGCTTTTTCCAGGCTGAGAAAATCTTCAATAGCCATCTGGCCGAGGCAGTGGAAGGACGAGTATTGATCTACACACATAAACAAGAGCATTTAGACGAGATTATGCAGCTCTACCCCGCCGACCATTATGCCATGATTGATGATAAACCGGATATTCTGGCTGATACCAAAGCCATACTGGGCGATAAATTAACTACGGTTTTTGTGCAGCAGGGAAAATATGCCGCTGGCAAGTTGCCTGCGAACTTTACACCCGATATTCAGGTACCTCATATAGCCGATTTGAGAAAGTACACAGCTGCGCAGTTTTTCGGCACCCAACAATAAACAAAGCTCAGGGGAATTGTGAACCTCTGTCCCATTTCAGCATGTAACCCCTTGCGTTTTCTTGCTTGAGGCGGTAGAATCAGGTAGGTTCCACTCGTTTTGGCACAGTGGGTATCGTGCAGGGTTGGTAACGTACAGTTCTCGTCTCCTTTCCCAGACAAGATATTCCATGTAGCCAGCCCCCTAAGAAAGGTAGCTCAAAACCGAATGACCATTAGTACTCGACCACGCACCATTGGTGAGTTGCGTGAAAGTGGATATAGGTTGCTTCCTATCAAGGAAGAAATGCGTAAAAATCTCATTATCAAGCTTCGTCAAGGGGAAGATTTGTTCCCCGGCATTATCGGTTATGAAGAGACCGTCATTCCCCAAATCGAAAATGCCATCCTTTCCGGTCAGGATATCATCTTTCTTGGTGAACGTGGTCAGGCCAAGACTCGTATAGCACGTAGCCTCATCAACTTGCTAGACGAAGTCGTTCCCGTGATTGCAGGCTGCGAAATCAATGACAATCCCTTTGAACCCATTTGCAAAGCCTGTCACAACAAAATAGAGATGCAGGGTGACAATGTAGAAATCGATTGGTTGCCCCGTGATAGACGCTATGGTGAGAAGCTTGCCACACCCGATATCACCATTTCTGACCTTGTAGGTGAGGTAGACCCTGTTCGTGTGGCCGAGGGCCGTTACCTCTCTGATGAATTAACCATTCACTACGGTTTGATTCCACGTACCAACCGTGGCATCTTCTGTATCAACGAACTACCAGACCTCGCTGAGCGTATTCAAGTTGGTCTCTTAAACATCATGGAAGAGCGTGACGTGCAGATTCGTGGCTATAAGATTCGTCTGCCATTGGATGTCTATGTTGTTGCCAGTGCCAATCCAGAAGACTACACCAACCGTGGACGTATCATCACCCCACTCAAAGACCGTGTTGGCTCTGAAATTCGTACTCACTACCCGCGTACCGTCGAACACGAAATTCAGATTATGGAATCGGAGAGTAACCACTTCATAACTGATGGCATGGAGATTATCTTCCCCCAGTTTATGAAGGAGATTATTGCTGAGATTACGCAACTGGCACGTCGGAGCAACGATATTAGCCAACGTTCGGGTGTTAGCGTGCGTGTCTCTATCTCGAACTTTGAGAACGTCCTCAGCAGTGCCAGCCGTCGTGCATTGCGTCTCAAAGAGCGGCATGTGGCTCCTCGCATTAGTGATCTCCCGTCGATCATGGCCTCAACAGCAGGAAAGATCGAGCTTGATGCTGTAGGCGATGTCAAAGAAGATCGCGTCATCCAGAAGCTGATCAATGCTGCGATCTTGAGTGTCTTTAGCGAATACTTTGAGACGCGCGAATTTGAGCAGCTGGTAGCAGGCTTCGAGCGGGGCCTCAGCGTGCAGGTGGGCGACGATATGTCCTCTATGGAGTACGTCACCCAGCTCTCAAAGGTGGGCGGTTTAAGCAAAGCTATTGATAAGTTAAAGGGACGTGGTAGTCCTGCCAGTATTGCGTCAAGCATTGAGTTCATTCTTGAAGGTCTCCATCTCAACCGTCGTCTGAATAAGGATCAAGTCAATGGTAAGACGCGCTATCGACGCTAAAGGGACATTGCCATGTTCGAACGCTTTTTTAAGAACCGCTACGGCTATTCACGCTGGGATGGCACCCAGAACATCGAAGGACTGGATGCCGACGATATCCTCAAGGCTCTTTCCGATGACTACATGGAGAGCGGCAACCTGCAACAGGCTCTCAAACGCCTGATGCAGGAAGGTATTCGCTCTGAAGATGGTCGCAGTGCCATGGGGCTACGCGAGCTCATGGAACGTATGCGTAACATGCGTAACCAGCAACTCAACCGCTACAATATGGCCTCCGGCGTTATGGATGATCTCCGTGAAAAGCTTGAGGAGATCAAACGCCTGGAGCGCGAGGGCATTCAAGATCGCCTGGATGGCAAATCTGGCGACCAGCAACAGCCATCGGACGGCCAATCATCTCAACAGCCATCTGGGCAACAGCAACCTTCGAATCAAGCGGATCAACAGTCACAACAGGGGCAACAAGGGCAGCAGGGTCAGCGACAGCAAGCGAGCAATCAAAGTCAGAGAGGCTCTTCACAGCAAGACCAACAGGGACAGAGAGGGCAAGCGGGGCAAGCAGGTCAAGCCAGCGAGAGCAGCGATGACCTCACTCCTGAGCAAAAGCGTAAAATGCTGGAGATGATCGCCAAACGCAAGCAAGAGTATCTTGACCAACTGCCCGGAGATATCCCCGGTCAGATCAAAGGTCTCTCTGAGTATGATTTCATGGACGACGAGGCGCGTGAGAAGTTTCAGGAACTGATGGAGAGCCTGAAACAGCAGATGATGCAGCAGTTCTTCCAGGGCATGCAGCAATCCTTGCAAAACATGAGTCCCGAAGATATTGCTAAGATGCGCGAGATGATTCGCGACCTGAACAAGATGTTGCGTGAGCGACAGGAAGGCCGCGAGCCTGACTTCGACTCCTTTATGCAGAAGCACGGCCAATACTTCCCCGGCGTCAATTCTCTGGATGACCTCATTGAGCAGATGCAGCAACAGATGGCAGCCATGCAGGGCATTATGGATAACATGTCGCCGGAGCAACGCGAAGAGTTGCAAAATCTCATGGAGCAACTCATGGGCGATGACCGTATCCGTATAGACCTGATGGAACTGGCTCAGAACCTCGAAGCCATTTCACCGATGGAGCAGTACCGCACGCGCTTCCCTTTCAGGGGGAACGAGTCGCTGCCGCTCAATGAGGCTATGCGTATCATGAGCCAGATGCAACAGATGGAAGGGCTGGAAGACCAGTTTGATGAAGCCCGGCGCATGGATAATCTCGAAGCTATCGATAGTGAGAAGGTCAAACAGTTGCTGGGTGACGAGGAATACCAGTCGCTTGAGCAACTGAAAGAGCTAATGAAGATGCTCGAGGAGGCGGGCTACATCCAGAAGAAGGGCAATCGCTGGGAGTTGACCGCACGCGGCATTCGCAAGATTGGTCAGAAGGCTCTACAAGACATCTTCAACAAGCTCAAACGCGATGGCTTCGGACGGCACGTCAGTCCCTTCCGGGGTGTTGGTGGTGAGCGTACCGATGAAAGCAAAGCCTATCAGTTCGGCGATCCTTTCCTGCTCGATCTGGAGAAGACGCTGATGAATGCCATTCATCGTCAGGGAATTGGTACGCCGGTGCGCTTGCAAAAAGAAGACTTCGAGGTCTATCGCACCGAGTTTATCACGCAGTCATCAACCGTACTCATGATCGATATGAGCTTGAGTATGATCTACAACGGTTGCCAGCCTGCCGCTAAGAAGGTAGCAGTGGCCCTGGAAAGCCTGATTCGTTCACAGTTCCCGCGTGACAACCTTTACATCGTGGGGTTCTCGCGTCTTGCTCGCGAGTATAAACCCAACGAATTGATCGAGATGAGCCACTACGACAACAGCCAGGGTACCAATATGGCCCATGGTCTTATGCTCTCGCGCCAGCTCCTGGCCCGTCATCGTGGCGTTAACAAACAGATTATCCTGATCACCGATGGTGGCCCGACGGTCTGGTATGAAGATGGTGAATGGCTGTTCAACTGGCCCTACAACCACCTCGCTGAGCAACAAACGCTGATCGAGGTGAAACGCTGCACCCGCGAAGGCATTACCATCAACACCTTCATGCTCGAAGATGATAGCTGGATGATCGCTTTCGTCAACCAGATGGCTGAGATCAATCATGGGCGCACCTTCTACGCCGACAAAAACAACCTCGGCGAATACCTGTTGGTTGATTACTTGAACAGTAAGCGAAAGTTTATTGCGTAAGATGGGTGATGATTTGAGTTTGGAAGGGCGACCAGCAGGGCCGCCCCTCCATTTATTCCTTGAATACCTTCACCAATTTGGCCTCGAAAATGGAGGGGCGGCCCTGCTGGTCGCCCATCAACATCAGATCGAGCAGTTCCTGCGCTATCGCCAGGAACTGCTCGACTGGAACAGCCGTATGAACCTCACAGCTATTACTGATCCAGAGGAGGTACTGAGCAAGCACTTCCTCGATTCCCTCTCTGTGCTGCAAGTCTACGATCAACCTCGCACTCGTTTGCTTGATATCGGTTCCGGTGCAGGTTTTCCGGGTTTACCGCTCAAAATCATGCGTCCAACATGGCACGTGACCCTCCTGGAAGCCACCGGTAAAAAGGTCAAATTCTTGCAGCACATAATTGAGACCCTACAGTTGCAAAACATCGAAGCTCTACATGGTCGCGCTGAGGAACTGGCACATCACCAGCACTACCGGGCCTCCTTTGATCTCGTTACCGCCCGTGCTGTCGCCTCGCTACCCACACTTTTAGAATATGCTGCGCCATTCTGTCGCGTTGGAGGGCAGATCATTCTCCCCAAAAAAGGAGAATTAACAGAAGAATTGGAGCAAGGGCAACGAGCGGCAAAAGTGCTAGGGGCAAGGTTGAAGGCCAACGTAGCTGTCACATTGCCTGGATTGGATGATGGGCGGCGTCTGCTTGTATGGGAACAGCAGGAATTGTGTCCGACGCCCTATCCCCGTAGTGGCTCGGCTATGGCAAAGAAGCCGTTAGGAACGACCCCTGCGCCACGATGACTGCTCGCCACGTCATGTACTCGGCAAACATCCTGCGCACAACACTTAGACATAAACAGTGGGAGAAAGAATACGTACACCCATCGTTCACTATCGTTGCCATTCTGTTCAGTCTGAGATATACTGAGAAGAGTAAGAGTTCGCTACGTAGAAGGGATGGGAAAGAAATGTTACGGCAAAAACACGCCAAATCGCACAATCAGCCTCGTATATCGACATCGGTTAAACAAGATGAACACCACCCTTCCTTCTGGAAGCAGCCGCTCATAGGCTACCTGTTCAGTGTACCGCTTGTTAGCCTAGTCATAGGCATACTTGGCCTGTTAGGCCCGCCGACGAAATTTACAACGCTAAGCCTGATTTCAGAACAATGACACCGCAACCCAAAGAGACGGAGTTGTCTTTGCCGTTTCTTAGTGGTGCATCCGCCAAGTCCAGTTCGCCAGTTACGTTGCTCAGTGAGCTTGTTTACAGATCTTGACCTAAGACCGAGATACGCGCAAAATAAGACAGAGGGAAAACAGGCGATAGAAGGAAGAGGAACGATGTATTGAGGAGGTGATAAGATTTGTAAAAGAGAGCTCCTTTTTCCTCCTCCCATATCATTTTCACTAGAGGAGTCATCATCTGTTCCAGAGGCCCTCTACCACGGCTTAGCTGCTCCTTCATCATCATTCAGACTTTCTAGCAGGTCTGCCCGCTCATGTAAGTTCTGTGCTGCTGGGCCTGGAGAGAAACCTCCTTTCACTGCTGCTTCCACGTCGGGCTCTTCCTCGAATGTGGTGATGTTGGAATTGGAGAGCTATTTCTTCTCAGCTTGAAGTGACTTCTGGAGCAAAAGCTCCAGGTGGAAGTGTTTGCAGAAGCTCATCTGTTCTCCACATGTGAGGATGATCCACTCTCCTCTCGACGTTTACCGGTCGAATTTCCAGAGCGAGACCAGACCGGATGCCACACTCGAGAGGAGCAGGTGCGTCCCATCAGGTGACCAGCGCAGTGCCACCGCATCTGCGGATGGAGCAGGGTACTTGCTCTGCAAGGTGAATGAAGCGAACTGGTGCCCAGTGGGACACTCATAGAGATCAACCCGGTTTCCAGCACCGTAGTCAGCCAGAACACGTCCATTTGGACTCCAAGCAAAGGCAAGAGTGGTCTTCCCCGCCTGAAGCTGCGCCGCACACTGATTCGTCAACCCCTCCGCGCCTGTCTCGCTCCTGTCTCTGGCCGGATCAATCCCCTGGAAGAACGGCGTGCCAGCAGAGATCACCTCCGGGGAAGTGAGCAAGCCCCAAAAGCTCAGGTCATTGATGAGATAGCGTCCATCAGGAGACCAGGCCGCAAAGCTGGTACTCCACGTGTGGATGGTAGAAGAGGTCCCTGAGGGGTCTGTAGATGAGGTCACTTGAGCCAAACCTGGTTGCCACAGCGTGAACGAGGCATCGCCATCAGGGTTTCCTATCGGACTGAGTGGGGGTGCTGCTGGCAGGAACTGGGTGGGAAGCAAACGCCCAGGAATGACTGTTCCCTTTGGCCCCCAATGATAGGCCAAAGCAGGGAGGAACGGGAACACATTGGAAGTGATGAGCATCTTTCGCTCCAGATCCCACTCGGCATACGAGGGAGCCAAAGGGTTCTGCTGGTCGAGCAACACCTGGGTCTGCGTTCCATCTCGGTTCATCAGCACGATCCCATCCAGCGAGGGAGACGATGCTGCAACGTGAAATGTGAAAGCGAGCCGCTGCGTGTCGGGGGACCAGATGACATGCAGATAGGAGATCACCAGCGCACTCCCTCCACCTTGCTTCTGCTGAGGCACACGTGCAGATGGTTCACTGACAGAGCCCGAAGATCTGTTGAGTGTCTGCACAAGCGCCTCATCGGGATGCAACTGGCGAAGCAGTTGGCTGGTGCGTGCCTCATAGAGGATGACCAGCCCAGGCACGGAAGCCACGGACGAACAGTTCTGTGAGTAGCCGAGAACCGCGATGAGCGTACTATCGGGTGACCACATGGCATCCCTCAGACAAGTGATGCCATCCCGCTGAGGAAGGACAGGAAGACCCGAACCTGGGTGAGAGGGATGTGCTTGTGGTGCGTAAGCCCTTCTGAAGCTCTC
>WNFX01000456.1_pt1 | contig 39592 bp, 45 predicted proteins | sample 5400111 | NCBI WGS metagenome assembly WNFX01 (sample SAMN13153363, study PRJNA577476) | soil metagenome | isolation source: 40 cm soil or saprolite under grassland replicate 1 | place: USA:California | collected 2016-06-15
CGGAACGCGTCGTTCCTGCTCGACATCGCCAACGGCATGGTGAGCGCCGCGCCTGTCGCCCCGGACGTCCCCGCCGAGTTCAAGTTCGAGGGCACGTACGATGCATGGACGCAGCTTGGCAAGGGGGAACGGGATTTCCAAGGGCTGGTGCTCGGCGGCCGAATCCGGTTTCGAGGCTCCATGCCGAAGGTCATGGCGCTCACCGGTCAGCTGAATCGCATCACGCAGGTGGCGCAGCAGGTCCCGAAGGAATTCTAGCGACACGCCGAAGGACGAGCGTCGCGACAAAGGCCGACGCGAGTTCGAGACAACCAAGGACGGCGGCGGTGCCCACGAAGACGAGAGTCTAGGGCTCGCCGAGGACCACCGACACGTTGTCCGGGCTCGCCCCGACGAAGTGATTGTAAAATCCATACGTGAACGATGCGGCCATGAACGCCGCGATGAGAGCGGCCGCCAGCGCGGGCCGCGATCGAAACAATCCGAGGGCCGCGACGGGCCCCACCCAAATCACGGCGACGATGAACGCGAGATCGAATCCCGCCGGGAGGATCTGGAGTGCGGCATGGGACGCGGCATGGACGATCGTCACCGCGAGATGCATCACGACGAGCCCAATCAGGATCGAGCCGAGACGCTCCACCCCCTCACGCCCTCCTGACAGGAAACCCTTCGGCTCTCATCGTCGCGACGACCTCATCGAGGCCCTGCTCGCAGGTCGGGAAGGCCGGACGCCATCCGAAGTCCTGCCGGAAGCGAGCGTTCGACGTCGCGAACGATGACCGGAGGAGCTCGGCCGTGTAGCGGCCGAGAGCGAGGCGCGCGATCCATGCGGGCATCTGCGTCGGTGGGGGTGCGCCCAGCCTCGTCGCGATGCTCCCGAGGAAATGCGCGAGGGCGACCGGACGATCGTCGACGACATGCCACACGCCGCTCCGGGGCGACTCGCTCGCCGCGACGAACGCGGCGGCCACATCGTCGGCGTGGACGACGGACCAGACCGGGGACGTCCCCCGAATCATGGCGGGCCTCCCGCGGGAGAGCGCTTCGGCCATGACGCGGGTGTGCCAGGCGTCGGCGCCGTAGAATCCGCCGCACCGGAGGGTCGCGGCAGCGAACCCGTGGCGGGCCCCGGCCCCGCGGGCAATCCGCTCGGCTTCCAAGGCGGACGCGAGCACCGGATCGGACACCGCGGGGGCGTCCTCGTCGAACGGCGATCCGTCGGGATTGCGGACGGCCCAGACGACGCTCTCCTGCACGTACGCCCTGGCGTGCACCCGCGACGCGGCCTCTGTGAGGGCCTTCGTCCCCTCGATCCGAATCCGATCGTTTTCGGCCCAATCTTTCGGAGACGTCCGCAGCTTCGTCGGAATCTTCGTCGCCGCTCGAATCACGACCTCGGCGCCCTCCGCGGCCCGCGCGAGCCCGTCCGGGTCGAACAGGCTGGCTCGACGCGGTTCACCTCCGAGGGAGCGGACCACCTCCTCGCCCGCGTCATCGCGGACCAAGCCGACGGCATGGTGGCCTCGTTCGGCGAGCCGATGCACAAGCCTGCGGCCCAGGACGCCGGTCGCACCGGCCACGAAGACGTTCACGGTCTCCGCCCAGTCCCGCCGTTCGCGGAGGCGGCGACGGGAAGCATCGGAGGCGATCCACTCGAGGCGAGGAGCGCGTCGACCCGCCTCGTGAACGCGACGCTCGCGAAGGCGCCGAGGACCCCGCCGACGGCGAACAGGAGCGGGAACCAAGCCGGATTCGCCGCAATTCCGCCCGTCATCGCGACCACGGGCCCGCCGGCGAAGAAGCCGCCGAGGACCCCGCCCGCGATCCCCAGGAGCGGCGTCGTCACGCGCCGCGCGCGCTCGGACGGATAGCGCCTCACGATGAAATCAATTAGGGCGGCGGGGACGAGGATCAGCGCGAGGCCGAGCGACAGGGAGGCGGGGTCCGGCGGCGAGCCCATCAGCGCGTCCACCAGGGTGACGTCGATCGTGACGACGGTCAGGGTCGCGGTCGCGCCACCCCACCACGGTACGAGGCGCGCAGCGGACAGCGCGACGAACGGGAGCAGCGTCGCGAACAGCATCCCGACGACGCTCCGTTGCCACACCTCCGGCAGGAACGCCGGCTTCGTGAATCCCGGATAGGTGAAGACCCAGGTGAAGCCCCAGAGCGCGTAGAAGAGCGCGACGAATGCGACGGGCATGGCGGCGTACAGCAGCGGCCGGACCTTCGGGACCGCGGTCGCCCAAAAGGCGGGCGCCCGCGCGAGCACCACGAGACCGGACACGAAGCCGAATCCGGAGACGACCATCCCGTCGATCAGGAGGACGTGCGGCGGGCTTAGCGCGTCGTCCACCCCGTACGTCGCGTGCCACCACGTGTCGAATCCGCCCGCCACGAGCTGCATGACCAGGCCGACGAGCGCGACGCGGATCCCGATCCGAAGGGTCCGAGGCGGCACGGGTCCCAGGAACTGCATGAAGACCGCGCCGAACGCCGAGGCGAAGGCGACGGCGAGGCCGCTGTACAGGACGGTATGGGGCGGCGTCCAGAACACCTCGACGAGGCGGCGGATGTGCCACCGGATGTCCCAGTCCCCGCCGGTCATCTCGATGAGAATCGCGAAGCCGCCGATCGCATGGGCGAGGGCGAACAGCGAGTATGCCGTCCGCGGCGTGAAACGAAGGACCGCCATGCCTGCTCGCGGGCCGTATGCATCGCGGCTTTGTGAATCTGGCGGCCCCGCCGGCGTGCGAATCCAACCATTAAATACCGAGGGTCCCATCGTCTCGCGAGAAGGCCAATCGGGAGAATCGCCTTGGTCGATTTTGAACTCACGGAGGAGCAGCGGCTCCTTCAGAAGACGGCCCACGAGTTCGCCGAACGGGAGATGCGGCCGGTCGCCCTCGAGTACGACAAGAAGGGCGAGGTGCCGTGGGACATCATCAAGAAGGCGCACGCCCTCGGCCTCGACTCTGCGTTCATCCCCGAGGCGTACGGGGGCGGCGGGATCGACTCGACCTTGACGCACGTCATCGTGATGGAGGAGCTGAACTGGGGCTGCGCGGGCATGGCGACGGGCCTCATCGGCGCCGGCCTCGCGTACCTTCCGATCATCCACATGGGGACGGAGGACCAGAAGAAACGGTTCTTGACGCGCTTCACCGGGCCGGAGGCCCGCCTCGGCGCGCTGTGTCTCACCGAGCCGGACGCAGGCAGCGACGTGGCGAACATCTCGACGACGGCCGTCAAGAAGGGCAAGGAGTGGGTCCTGAATGGCGTGAAGCGCTTCATCACGAACGGCGGGATCGCGGATTTGCACATCGTCTTCGCGACGACCGACAAAGAGCGCGGGTATTTCGGGATCCGTGCGTTCGTCGTCGAGCACGATACCCCGGGCCTGAAGATGGGAAAGGTCGAGGACAAGATGGGCGTCCGGGCGAGCCATACGGCCGAGGTCATCCTGGACGACTGCCGCATCCCCGCGGACAACATACTCGGCTCCGACGAAGGCACGGCGTTCTACGGGGCGATGAAGACGCTCGAGTCGTCTCGGCCGCTCGTCGCGGCCGGCGCGGTCGGCATCGCGCGCGCGGCGTACGAGTACGCGCTCGAGTACGCGCGGAGGCGGAAGGCGTTCGGTTCGCCGATCGCGAAGAAGCAAGCGATCGCCTTCATGCTCGCGGATATGAAGACGAAGATCGAGGCGGCGCGCCTGCTTGTCTGGCGGGCGGCGTGGATGCTCGATCAAGGGATGCCGATGAACAAGGAGGCGAGCATCGCGAAGCTCCTCGCCGCCGACATGGCGATGGAGGTAACGACGGACGCGGTGCAAATCCTCGGCGGCGCGGGCTACATGAAGGACGAGCCCGTCGAGAAGTGGATGCGGGACGCGAAGATCTTCCAGATCTGGGAGGGCACATCGCAGATCCAGCGGCTCGTCATCTCGCGCGAGGAGATCGGCGAACTCTAGGGCGCTCGCGGCGCCTCGACCGAGGCGGGTTCCTCGACGAGGGACTTTAACTGCTTGCGTTGGTCGCGCGCCAAGTTGAGGTACTCGGCGAACTCCTCGTCGCTCATCGAGAGCAGCTTGGCCAGGTGCTGGACGTATTGCTTCACGAAGAAGTCGACGTCCTCGAGACCGGCAATCAATTCGGACCGTTCCGCGTTCTCGCCGATCGCCTCCATCCGCTTCTCGGTGTCCACGATCGCCGACACGACCTGCGGATCTTGACGCATCCGGATCCCGATCTTCTCGAGCGCCTGGAGCGCCTCGGTCGTCTTCGCCTCGGCGTACGCGGACGGGACGCTTTCGCCGTGGGACATGTTGAAAATCTCCGCGGTGGCCCGGTAGTACGTCTCGATGAAGTGGTCTACGCGCTCCTCCCGCGCCACCTCGACCATGCCCGCATCGCGGAGCTTGCGGATGTGATGGTAGATGGCCTGCGGCGTCAGGTTCAGCTCGCCCGCGATCTGGCTGACGGTCATTTCCTTCGCCCGGAGCAGGTAGATGACCCGCCGTCGAGTCTCGTCCCCGAGGAGCTGGAACGCCTCCGGGTCTTTGATGAGCTTGAAGGCCTTCATGGTCGCCTCGGTACAATACATATTTGTTGATGTTAATAATCGTTTCTGTAACTGAAACAGATGCTTTATTAACTACCGTTTCTATCACCCAAACATGCGTTATAATAAGAGAAACAGGAAGTTTGGAGGCGCAGGCGAGACTGCCCTCGAAGCCACGACCGCACGGGAGGGCGCCATCCGGGCGAGCGTCCTCGTGGCCGCGAACCCGTGGGTCCGGAGGTGGGCGCTCTGATCGGCATCAGCTCGTTAGACTGGCTCCCGACGTCGGTCCCGCGCACGAGCCCGCCGGGGCACGAACGGTATCTTCGCGCCGAGCTCGGGCCGGACCTCGTCGCGCGGCTCTCCCCCTCGCCCGGAGCGAAAGCCGCCATGGAATCCGATTGCTCCGACGACTCCCCCGAGCGCGGGCTTTTCGCGCGCGTGGCCCGCGCCTTAGCCTCGTTCTTCTGAATTCCCGTCGTCACGCTTAAGCCGCGCGTGCGCCCTCGCGCGCCTGTGTCCCTCCCGATGCCGACCCCGGTCCCGATCCCGGAGCCGCTTCGGCTGCCTCGTGGGAGCGTCCGCGGCGGCATCGCGATCCTCGTCGCCGCGACGTACGGGTATCTACTCGTCCTCGGGATTATGGTCCCGAGCGTCCTCGTCAACGCCGTCGTGGTCGTCGTCGCCTTCTTCTTCGGAAGCCATGCCACGACGCCCGCGCCGCAACCTCCGGGGCAGCCGCCCCCGCGTCGACCCCGGATCGTCCGCGGCCTCCTCCTCCTCGGGTTCCTGGCCCTCGCGGGCTGGTTCCTCGCGCACAATCCTTCCCCGTCGGGCGTTCCGAAGGAGCTGACGGCGGTGCTCGAGGTCCTTGCGGGCTACGTCGCCGGGTATGTCGTCTCGTGGCTCGTGCACCGTCGGGCGCATACCAGCTCGCTCCGGCGCCGGTTCGCGACGTTCTTCCGGGACGTCACCGCCATCGGCGCCCTCGCCCTCACCGGCTTCATCTGCTACGCGCTCGCGACGAACCTGGCGAGCGCCTTCGCGGGCGGCGCGGAGGAAGCCCTGTCGCTCGTCGTCACGTTCTACTTCGGCTCGCGGGTCATCCACTGATTCACGGCAGCAGAATTTCATTTTGGATAGGCGGCCGGGAACCTATTTAGTCGGGTCCGAGAACGGACGTCGCGGTCCCCCGATGGACGCGCTCTCCGTAGCGGTCGCGGTCGCCCTCCTGTCGTGCGTGGCCGGGTTCGCGCTGGGAAGCCGTCGCCGGGCGCGCACCGCCTCCCGTCCGCGGGGTTGGATGTGCCAAGTCTGCGCTCAGCCGAACGAGGCCGCCCTCGATCGCTGCTGGAGCTGCGGTCGCCGCATCGGCGATGTCCGGCACGATGCGTCGCACATCCCGCTCGCGTGGCGGTGGTCGTGCGGATCGTGCCGCGCTTGGAACGGCATCGCCCGTGGCGACTGCTGGCAGTGCGGCCGCGCGTATGCACCTAGTGAATGTCCGGCGCTTCCTCAAGAAAGTCGCGCTCGCGCATCTCGCGGCGCTTCCAGCCCTCGAGATCCCCGACAAAATATGGGAGAAGGCGCATCGAAACGTAGGAATTCATGAGCGGGATCCCGAGCTGCTCCGAGAAGACGAGCAGGTTCACCGCGTCGTTGTAACGGAGCCGCATCTTCATCGTCTCCGTGTAGAGATCGTACATGAAGAGGCCCCAGAGGATCTCCTTCACGATCTGCAGGGCCCGCCGGGCGCGGCTCAGGCTCTCCCCGATCCGAGCGCATGGGCCGGCGCGGCTAAACGTTTTCCTGACCCGAGGGCTTTAGGGGCGCGCCGCCATCCGCCCGACGTGGCGGACGTGGACTGGGGGCTGATCGCGGTCTTCGCGATCGCGGTCTTCTTCCTCGCATGGTACTACGGCGCGTTCCTCTACTCCCGTCGGCTCGCCGGACGGATCGCGACGGAACTCAAGGACGCCGTCCTCGCCCTGGGCGGCACGTCCCAGATCCGCTGGTTCGGGACGACCGCGTTCCGGATGACCACCGAGGGTGCGAACGCCCCGTTGCGGGACGTCTCGGTCACCGTGACCCTCCGGCCCCGGGAGATGCCCATCAACTGGGCGATCGGCACGGCCCAGGGCCGGCGCGATGCGGCGCTCGTCGAAGCATCGCTCCGCGTGAATCCACGTATCGGGTTCGAGCTGGTGGATCCGCGGACCCGGCTCGGGCGACGGCGCGCCCGCGCGAAGGGAGGGTGGTCCACGGTCACACTGGGCGGCCGGGAATGGCTCCTGTCCGCGGAGGACGAACATGAGGCCAGCCGACTCGTCGAAGCGCTGGGTTCGCCGCCGTTCGAACCGATCATGGCGTTGCACGTGACAGCCGGAAGCAAACCGGGTATCGCGGCCTCGGTTTCCGTCGAGAAAGGGCACGCGGCTCGAGGCCTCGCGGCGATCCAGGCGCTCGCGGAGCGCCTCGCGATCTAGTGGCAGCGGACTCGCTCGAGCGGAGGGATGAACGCCTCGAGCATCTCCGCGCTCCCCTTGTGCATGAAACGGAGGTCGATGCCCCGCTGCGTCTCGTCGCACCGGAAGGCGACGTGCAGGATCGTGTAGCGCTTCGTCCCGAAGAGCCCGAGGTTCGCGCCCCCGAGCGCGTACGTCGCATCGTGTCCTCCGACTCGGCAGGCGCCCGGGTGGGGCTCGAGGAGCTTGGGAGGGTCGATCGATCCGCGGGCCGTCCGGACATTGAGCTCGATTGCCCGACGCGCCTTCGAATCGACGAGCAACGCGGACGCGCGCCCCTCTTGGGCCCAACGGACCCCTTCCCAGGGGATCGTGTAGTCGATGTCCATCGGCGCGCGACCCAGCCGCAAGTCCCAGTTCTCCGGGAGCCGGAGGACGAGGAAGTTCGACGGCCCGAGGACGAAGTGCGTCGCGGCAATCACGTGTTCGCGGGTCGTCGGCTTCATGCCGCGCCCGCCAACTCGGCGGCGAAGGGAGGCGTGTACGACATTAGGTCCTCCGAGACCCGGCGGACCATGTCGACGCCCGCGACTTCCGACGAATAGAGCGGGATGTACGCGCGCACGAGCGGTCCGAGGTCCCGGTACAGGACTTTCATGTACCCCGTCTGCTCATGGTACTTGTTCGCCAGGTATTCGCCCGCGCCCTCCTGGAGGGCGACCTCGGGACGGAGGACCTCGTTCACGATCACGCCGCCGATCGGGATGTTGAACTTCTGGACCATCCCGATGAACCGACGGACGACGGCGATGGGCAGCGCGAGCGGCAGGGTGACGAAGAAGAACGCGGTCCGCTCCGGGTCGACTAGGACCCCCTTCGCCTTCTCGAACCTCTCGTTCATCGAGATGAGGTCCGCCATAAGCGGGTCCTTCTTGACCTCCTCCATCACCTTCTCCTTGCGGAAGGACAGTTGGACCCGCATGCTCAGCGCCTCCTTGCGGGAGTCGATCATGCGGGTGAGCCAGAGGCCGTAAATCTTGCTCAAACCGATCAGCCGGACGGCGTTCGCGACTGCCGCGGTGTCGAAGATCACCCGGTCGAACGCCTCGCCCTCCTTGAGGATGTAATCGACCATGCGGTCGAACATCGCGCTCTCCTCGAACGCCGGGTTCGTCGTCGCGATCTCGATGAACGGCCTCGCGTCGAGGGGGATGTCCGCCCATTTCAGGAACTCCTTCACCCGACCGCGGATCGAGTTCCGGTATCGCTCGACGACTTCGGATGTCTCGACCTCCACGGCGTGTACGTTCTTCGCGCCCTTCACCTCGACGACCTTGCCGCCGGAGAGGCTCTGGCCGAAGAGGCTCGACAGGGAGTGCACGGGATTCAGGGACGCCAGGAGGACGCGGTCTCCCTGGGATGCAAGGTGGTAGGCGAGGCCCGCCGCGGCGGCGGTCTTCCCGACACCGCCCTTCCCTCCGGTGAAGATGTACCGCATCTTCGGCCGTTGTTCGAGGAGCTCCGGAAGAGTCGTCAGTGAACCACCCTAGAACGCGGGACCGAACAGGAGGTCCTGAGAGACCTTCTCAATCATGTCGAGGCCTCGGGGCTCGCGAGGATACATCGGCAGGACCGCGACGACCTTGCCGGCGAACTTCGATCGGATCTCCTCGAGGTACTTCTGCTGCATCCGTGTGCGATTCCGGAGGAACTCGACCGCCTCGCCTCCCTTCGCGTCGGCGAGTTCCGCGGGATACACCTGGTTCACAATCAGTCCTGCCATTTGCAGGCCCAGCGCATCGAACATCTCGAGCGCCCGCTCCGTGTCGAGGATCGCCATTCGCTCCGGGATGAGGACCATGAAGAAGGACGTCCGGCGTTGGTCGACCATGAGGTCCGTGAAGCGCGTGATCTTGGCCTGGATCTCCTGAAGCTCTTTCAGGACCTCGTCCTCGGAGATCTTCGCGCCCTTCAGCGTCGCCGCGACGGCCTCGTACTCCTGCGCCTTCTCCCGCGCCTCCGTAATCTTGCCGACCCACTTGCTCAGGATCTCCGCCATCGCGATCATCCGCACGCCGTGGCCGAAAGGCGGCATGTCGAACACGTACAGGTCGTGGCCGCTCGTCGACACGAGGTCGGCCATCGCGTCGTACGTGGCGGACTCGTACATCGCCGGCTCCGCGGATGTCGAGTCGATGTACTCCTCGATTTCTGGCGGGAGCTCCGAGAGGCCGTACATCGTGAGGATCTTCTGCTTGACCTCGGCCTGGTAGTCCGCAACGCGTCGGTCCGCATCGATCTCGACGACATCGAGATTCGGAATCACGCGGACCTGACCCTTGCCGAAGATGTCCCGATCGAAGATGTCGCTCAGGCTCGCCTGAGGGTCGGTCGAAAAGCAGAGGACCTTTCGCTTTCGCTTGGATGCCATGTAGTGGCTCAGGCCCGCGCTGCACGTCGTCTTGCCGAGCCCTCCCTTCCCCGCGAAGATCACGATCCCCGCCTCGCCTTTCTTCTCGAAGTACGACGCGAGGCCCATGGACTCCCTCAGAAGACCTGGTCCGTAAAGTCCCGTTCCCGGAACACGCGCTGCTTCCAACTCTTGATGTTCGGGACCGCGTACGGCAGGATTTTCAGGGAATAGTACGGCGGGATGACGGGCACGCCGAGCATGTCGCCCAGCGTGATGAACATGAAGAGGTGCTCGAGGTACATCCGCGTGCGCAAGGCGGCGGTGACGTGGCCGTGGGCCGCCATCCCGTAGAGGACGCCCTTCGCCGCGTCCTTTATCTTCCCGCCGCGCCTTTTCGGCTTCAACGAGTCCTTCGGTTCTGTCATCTCGCTACCTTTCGATAGTTCGTATGCGCGCGCCGCTGGCCGGTCACTTCTCTAACTCGCCGCCGTCCGCCGCAGCGGGCGCCCGAATTCGGCCTTCGGCCACGCTGGCCCGGTAACTGCGGAACAGCCGGATCGCCATCGAGACACCAACGGCGAACAGGACCACGCCTACGAGGACAAAGACCGCGTTGATCCCGACCGCGACGAGGATATAGGTCTTGTCCGTTTGGATTGGACCCCGGACGTTCCGGAGGACCCACGAAGAGTCGTTTTGAGTGTAGAGCCAGACCGAGTACAGGAACGTCCATGTCTGCCACACGAGTGCCGCGAGCGTCGTGACAATCATGAAGACTCCCGGGATGAGCGAATATCTCGTCGGCGCGCGGGTCCTCGCGAGGTGGATCGTGATCAGCATAATCGCGAGCCCCGCAAGGAGCTGGTTTGCGCCGCCGAAGTAGAGCCACAACGCCCACCAGCTTCCCGAGACCGCGAAGCCCCACGGAACGCCGAGGCCGACAACCGTCGACACGTGCTTGTTCCCGAACACACGGAACCGCCCCTCCGCCCACGTTTCCCCCGCCACCAGGCGGAAGAACCGAGTGACGAGCGCCTGGACGGTCAGGGCGTAGATGATGAGCACGAGCCCGAAGAAGGTCGTCAGGACCGCCGTCGTGAGATTCCCGAGGAACGGGGAGGTAAGGACGACCGCCCCGGCCACCCATGCGGCCACGTTCGTCCGACCTGCGAAGAACGACGGCGCGAGGACCATGTACGCGATCAGGGAGGCGAGGGCGAGAAGGCCCTCGGACAGCATCGCGCCGCCGCCAACCGGAAGGGCATCCGTCTCGATGTCGAGTTGTTTCGAGGAGGACGAGCTGCTCACGAGGCTGTGCCAACCCGAGATGGCCCCGCACGCGATGGCCACGAACAGAATGGGCCATATCGGTCCGAGGATCCCTTGAGGGTCGACCCAGAACGGTCCCGCGGGCATCTGGACGCTAATCGGAGCACCGGGTCCGATCACAAACGACCCGATCTGGATTGGCCAGAATGGAGTCATGAGCGCGCCGACCAGGATAAGGATGATCGCCGCGTATGCCGGGTAGAACGCCAAATAGTTGGTCGGTTGGACGAACATCGGCGTCGGCAGGACGGCGGCCGCATACAGGATGACGGCGCAAATGAAGGCCCACACCGGGAGATTCCATGCGCCCCACGGCAGGGAGACCGGGACGGCGACGCCGAGATAGATGCTGATGACGACGAGCGCAAGGCCGATTCCGGTGACCGCGAAGACGTTCACCTTGAAGCGATACAGGAGCTGGCCGCACAACACGCCGGCAAGGAGGATCCCGATCGTCGCGACGAACGTTCCGGGGAACGCGTTCCAGAAGGACGCGATCAAGGCGATGAATGTCGCCGAGATGATGATGAGGTAGAACAGCACGAACGCGAGGAGGTTCGTCCGTCCGCGGGCCCCCGTGAACTCATGGGTGATCGGCCCGAACGAGCGGCCTTCCTTGCGGACGGACAGCATCATCGCACCGTAGTCTTGCAGCCATCCGATGAAGAAGTTCCCGCCGATGATCCAGAGCAGGGCGGGCAACCAGCCGTAGGTGATGCCGATGAACGGGCCGAGGATCGGCCCGAGCGCCGCGACGCTCTTGAACTGGTAGCCCCAGAGGACGTACCGACTCGTCGGGAAGTACTCGACGCCGTCCATGTACATGTGCGCAGGCGTCGTCCGCTTCGCGTCGGACCGCCAGACGTTCCGGTCGATCCACTTCGCGTACCCCCAATACGCGATTCCATACAGGACGATCGTCGCAATGACCCACAAGAACGGAGTTGCCAGAAAGTCTACCACACAGCCCGCCTCCCGCACACCCTGGCCCTTGCCAGGACCCGCCATGGGTAAGCGTGTCAGGTCCTTAAAAAGTCACGCTTGCCGGCGGCCGGCGCCACGCGCGGCCGGAAGCAAGATAGGGTCGTTCGGCCATCTGATATTGAATTGTACAGGCCTCCGCGTGTGCAACTGCTCGGCCTCTTGCCCGCCATGCTCAAGCCGTGCGGACCCGCCTGCGCCCAGCCCTTCACGAACCGTACGGTCGAGGCACTGCGGTCGGAGGAACTCCGCGAGACACCGGCATTCATGATCGAGAATGCGGAGCGTGCGCACGAACTCGCGGAAGACTTGTTCCGCGACTTCGGAAACCGGATTCGCATCGAGGTCGTCGGATTCGATTCGCCGCGCGGCGTTTGGCTCGGGCTGCGGCACCGGATCGGCCGTGGATTCGCCGTCATCGTGGATGGCCACGAGGTGCTCCGTGACCCGACGGACTACGAACCGGTGAGAGGCGCGGTTTCTCGAGCGCTCGTGGCGCGGCCGTCGCCCGCCTAGTCCGGTCCCCCGGCGACGGCGTCCGGGGCGCCGAACGTCCGGAACACGAGCGGAAGCGACGCTAGCCACCCGATCTCGAAGATGAGGGACACGATCGACGGCAACGTCGCGGTCGGGCCGAACATCGCGAACGCGAGGACGACCGCGAGCCCGAGATTCTTGAACGACGCGAACGTCGTGAGCGAAAGCTGCGTCCCCCTGGGGGCGCGCGCCACCCTCGCCGCGAGGAACACCAAGCTGCCAACGCCGAACGTCCGAACGAACGCGAGGACCGACAGGACCCCGAGCAGGTCCGGTCGTTGGATCAAGGGATCGCGAGTCGAACCGGAGACCGCGATGACGAGGAAGAAGAACGTGACGCTCACGACGGTGATCCGGGCGTCCCGCACCCGGGGCCAGTGCGCAATCGCACGCGACCCAACGAGGGGCGCCCCGATCAGAAGGACTGTCTGCAGCAAGAGCTCCGACACCGGGACCGCCTGGCTCGTGAATGCGAGCGTGATGAGGGGCACGAGCGCGAGGCCGAGGAGATACAGAGTCGCCAACGAGACGAGCGCGCGGCGCGTGTCGCCCTTGAGGTAGGCGGTGATCGGCACAACGGCCACGGCGGGGGGCACGGCGGCCATGAGGACCCAACCGTCCCGGATCGCCACCTCGTAGCTCACGTAGGCGAACGCGAGGATGACGCCGCTCAACAGGACGTAACTCAGGGCGAACGAAACGAGGAAGCCTCGGACCTCGGCGCGGGGCGAAATTCCCTTCAAGGTGATCTCGGACAAGGAGAACGCCATCCCGACGGCCAGCGCCAGCTGGGAGATCTCTTTCGAGTAGGCCGGGAAGCCTCCCGTCGCGAATCCAACGACGAGGCCTGAGGCGACCATCGTCGGGAAGCTCCGCCACGGCCGGAACACGCGAGGGCGAGACGGACGCGCGTTGAAAAGCTTGACGCAGCGGACGTCACACGGCGGCGAGCACGGCGCCGAGGATCGCGAGTCCGACGGCGAACTCTTGCGGGAACGGGGCTCGGCGTGGGGATCGATCTTGGACCTCGCGGCGGCGGTGGGTGCGGCACTTTTATCCAACCCATCGAATATTCGGGCCCGAGACCGTGGGCGACGAAATCCGGGTCACGAAGGAATTGTACATCGCCCCGAGCGACTTGTGGGAGCTCATCCTGTCCCTCGGCGGCGTGAAGTTCTGGATCGTCGCCATGGCGCCTCTTTACATCGGCTGGGTGCTCGCGCAATCCGCCTCGGATCGCCATCTGTTCATCAACGATCTGCGGGTCGTCCTCGCCCTACTCGTCGTCGGCCCGTTCCTCGGGACCTTCACGCTGCTCTTCAACACGTACTACGACATGCGCACGACGGACCAAGTGAATCCCCGCAAGCGATACGTGAAAATCGTCGAGGAGCTCACGGATCCGGAGACGCTCCTCCTCGGCTCGATCGGATTCGCGGCGATCGGCGTGCTCTTGGCATTCTACATCTCCCAGAACCTGATCGTGTACGGCGGCGCGGCAAACCCCACGGGCCCGTACGTCTTCCTCTTGCTGACCGTCGTCCTGGTGGCCCTCTCCCTGGCGTACTCCCATCCCCGCCTCCATTGGAAGGGCGTCGCGGGCATGGACCTCGTCACGAACATGGTGGGCTTCGGGCTGATCTGCCCCGCGGCCGGCTGGTCCCTCCTGCGCCCGATCGAACAGGCGCCGTGGTGGTATTTCATCGCGATTACGCTGTTCCTCGGCGCCGTCTACGCTCCGACGACGGCCTCGGACTACGAGAGCGACCGCGCGTTCGGGATCCGGACGCTCGCGGTGCGGCTCGGGGTGGAGCGGACGCTCCTCACCGGATTCGTGTTGCAGTGCCTCGCCGTGCTCGCGCTGGCGATCGGATGGACGCTCCGCGCGTTTCCGTTCTCGGCCGCCGAGACGGGCGCGGTCGATGCGATGGGCCGCCTCTGGCCGTTTCTCGGTCTTCAGATCGCCTTCTATCCGTTCTTCGTTCGACGTCCGACGGTCGGGAAGATCTGGGCGCTCCTCCTGTTGCTCTCGATCACGCAGGGCCTCGGCGTCCTCCTGATGCTGTTCGGGTTCACGGGCGGGATGAGCTGAGTCCGTCCGGGCGGCGGACCGCCTCGTGCCACCACGCAACCTCGGGGCACCGGGAAGCGGCCGTGTGACGGCGCTCGGACTAAAGGCATAAGCCCCCACAATCGCATTCACGTCCATCGCATGGCCCTGTTCGCAAAGGACATCGTCGAGAAGGACTTCCTCTCGATGGCGCCGGCTGCCTCGGTCCTCGAAGCCGCGAAGGCGATGGCGGCCCGCCACCACGGGTTCGTCATCGTCGAGGCGCCGATGGGGAACCCGATCGGAATCGTCACGGAATGGGATGTCCTTGCGAAGGTCGTCGCGGCGGGACGGAATCCGGCCGACGTGCACCTGGAGGCGGTCATGACGCCCGGCCCGCTCGTGTCCGTCGACGGGAAGGCGGGCATCGACCAGGTCGCGCAGACGATGGCGGAGAAAGGCACGCGGCGGGTCCTGGTCGTCGAGGCCGGCAAGGTCATCGGCGTGATCCACGTGCAAACGATCCTCGCACGGATGCGGGAGTACATCGACTCGATCAGCGCGCAGATCGCCCGCGGCCAGTCGCCGATGCTCTGACGCGGCGAACCGCCGGGCTCACCTGGGCCGCTCGATGATTGTCGCGACGCCCATGCCGAAGCCGATGCACAGGGTCGCGAGGCCCCGGCGGACGTCCTGACGTTCCATCTCGTGGAGCATCGTGATGATGAGGCGGGCGCCGCTCATCCCGAGCGGATGGCCGAGCCCGATCGCCCCGCCGTTCACGTTCAGCTTTGCGTCGTCGAAACCGATCGTGTCGCGCGTCGCGAGCGGGACGCTGGCGAACGCCTCGTTGACCTCCCAGAGGTCGATGTCGTCCGGCTTGAGATCCACGCGCGCGAGCGCCTTGCGGATCGCAGGGATCGTGCCGTCGAGCATGATCGTCGGGTTCGTGCCTGCGACGCCCGTGGAAATGAGCCGCGCGCGGGGCTCCAGCTTGAGCTCCTTCGCCGTCTCCGGATTCGTGATCAGGAGCGCGCACGCGCCGTCGTTGATGCCGCTCGAGTTGCCCGCCGTGATCCGTCCGTCCGGCTTGAAGGCGGGCGGGAGGGACGCGAGCTTCTCCAGGGACGTATTTCGTCGAGGGTGCTCGTCCGTGTCGAACATCCGCTTGTTGCCGTTCTCGTCCAGCACGGGGACGGGCTCGATCTCTTTCTTGAACCGGCCCTCGTCGATCGCGCGGATCGCCTTGCGGTGCGACCACAGGGAGAACTCGTCCATCTGCTCTCGCGTCACGTGGTACTTGTCCGCCACGAGGTCGGCCGAGATCCCCTGTTGCACGATCTCGTATTTCTCGAGGAGCTTCGGGCTCAAGGCGCCGCCGTCCGAGCCGAGCGGCACGCGGGACATCGACTCGACGCCGCCCGCGACGACGACGTCCGCCTGGCCCGTCATGACTTCCATCGACGCGAAGTTGAACGCCTGCAGTCCGGAGGCGCACATCCGGTTCACGCTCGTGCCCGGCACGGACTCCGGGAATCCGGCGATGAGCGGCGCGAGCCGTCCGATGTTCATCCCCTGCTCGTCGACCTGCGTGACGCAGCCCAGGACGACGTCCTCGACGAGCCTCGGCTCGATGCCCGCGCGGTCGATGAGGGCCCGCAGCGCGAATGCGGCCAAGTCGTCGGGCCGCCATTCTTTGAGGGAGCCGCCCCGCTTCCCGATCGGGGTGCGCACCGCCTCGACGATCACGGCCTCGGGCATTTCATTCCTCGATCGACACCATGGACCGCGTCGGATAAGAAGATTCCCCAGTGCGCCCGAAGATTGATAGCGAGGCCGCCGGTTCCACGCCCGATGCCGGCCGCGCTCGAGGGGATCGTCGTGATCGATTTCACGCGCCTCCTCCCGGGCCCGTTCTGCACGCAGCTGCTCTGCAACCTCGGCGCCGACGTCATCAAGATCGAGGACCCGGGGCTTGGCGACTACATGCGGGCCGTCCCGCCGACGATCGACGACACGTCGTTTCCGTTCCTCATGGTGAACCGCGGGAAACGCTCGCTCGCGGTCGACCTGAAGACGCCGGAGGGACAGGAGATTCTTCGGCGACTGGCCCGCCGCGCGGACGTCGTCGTCGAGCAATTCCGGCCGGGCGTGATGACGCGGCTCGGCGTGGACTACGACGGGCTCGCGATGATGAATCCGAGGCTCGTGTACTGCTCCTTTTCGGGATACGGCCAGACGGGGCCGTACAAGGACCTCCCGGGCCACGACCTCAACTTCGAGGCGCTCGCCGGGATCCTGTCGGTGACGGGGAACCGGGACGACCGCCGCCCGGCGATCCCGGGCGTGCCGATCGCGGACCTCGCCGCGGGGTTCAACGCGGCCCTCGCGATCCTCGCCGCGCTCCGTACTCGGGACCGGACCGGGCGAGGCGAGTTCATCGACGTCGCGATCTACGACACCGCGGTCGTCCTCATGGTCCTCGGCCTCGCGCGGTACCTCGCGACGGGGGAGGAACCGGTGGCGGGGGAGACCCTCCTGACCGGCGTGTTCCCGTTCTACAATCTCTACGAGACGAGTGACGGACGATGGCTCGCCGTCGCAACGGTCGAGCCGAAGTTCTGGACCCGGATGTGCGAGCTGATCGGCGCGCCGGAGCTGTCCGATCGACAGTTCGCGGAAGGGGAGGCACGGGCCGCCGTCGCGGAGACGTTGGCGACGAAGTTCCGCGAGCGATCGCTCGAAGCGTGGGAGAGCCTCTTCGCCGAGGACCGACTGCCCATCACGGGCGTGAAGCGCGTCCCGGAGGTCGTGGTCGATCCTCAGGTGAAGGCACGCGGCCTGCTTCCCATGGTGAACGTCCCCGGATTGCGGGAGGTCCAAGTGATCGCGCATCCGGCGAAGCATGGCGCCACGACGACGCGGAATCCCGCGCGCGTCCCGAAGAAAGGCCAGGACACGGACTCGATCTTGCGATCCATCGGATACACCAGCCGCCAGATCGCGGATCTCACGAAGAAAGGCGTCATCGCGAAGTGATGGGCGCTATTCGACCCGTACGGATGGGAAGTCGTTCACTCGCCCTTGAACTTCGGTTCCCGCTTCTCCATGAACGCCTGCAGGCCTTCGTAGATGTCCTCCGTCGATGCGACCAGGCCGAACGCCATCGCCTCCATCTCCAGCGCCGCGTCAATCGGTACGTCGCCGCTGCGGTTCAGGAGCGCCTTCGCGAGGCGGATCGCGATGGGCGCCTGCTTCGCGAGCTTTTCCGCAAAGGCGCGGACCTCCGAGTCGAACGCTTCGTTCTCCACCGTCTTCGTGACGAGGCCGATGGAGGCCGCCTCCTCTGCAGCGAGTCGCGAGCCGAGGAACACCAGCTCCTTCGCTTTCGGTTGTCCGAGGATGCGGACGAGCCGTTGGCTCCCGCCGGCTCCGGGGACGAGGCCGAGGTTGACCTCCGTCTGTCCGAGCTTCGCGCGCTTCGCAGCGATCCGGAAGTCACATGCGATGGCGAGCTCAAGGCCGCCGCCGAAGCAATGGCCGTTGATCGCGGCGATTGTCGGCTTCGGGAAATTCGCCAGGCGGCTGAAGACTTCCTCGGCGCGGCGGGAGAACTGCCAGACCTTGAACGCCTTCGAGATGTCGCTGAACGAAGTCAGGTCGGCGCCGGCGCTGAATGCTCGGTCGCCGGCCCCGGTGATGACGACGCACCGCACGTCCCCATTGCGGTCGAGCTCGCGGAGCGACTGATCGAGCTCGTCGAAGACCTGCGGGCTCAGCGTGTTCAGGCGGTCGGGTCGATTCAACGTCACGGTCGCCACCATGCTCGCCGCGTCCGTCGTCACGAGGAGCGTTTCGTACTTCGTCATGGCATCATCGTCTCGATGCTCGTAGAATCCCTTGCCGGACTTCACGCCAAGGTCCCCGCGGGCCACCATGTCCGCGAGGATTTTCGCGGGCTTGGAGCGCGCGTGTCCTTTTAGCGCTGCTAGGACGACGTCGATTCCGAGATCGTCCGCAGTCGCGAGCGGGCCCTTCGGGAATGCCGTCCCGAGACGCATCGCCTCGTCGATCTCGGCCGGGCTCGCGACGTCCATCGACACGAGTTCCGCGGCCTCGTTGATCATCGGCGCGAGGATCCGGATCGGCTCGAACGTCGCCCCCATCTCGGGCGTGAGCTTCGGCCGGCCGTCGGCGTACGCGTAGAAGCCCGCTCCGGCCTTGCGGCCGACCTTCTTCGCGTCGACGAGCGCCTGCACGGCCTTCGGCATCGGCCGGTTCGCATTCACGATCAGATGGTGCAGGACGTCCACGCCGACCTGGTCCGCCAGCTCGAACGGCCCCATCGGGAACCCCGCGCGGAATCGCATCGCGGCGTCGATCGCCTCGATGGGAATGCCTTCCTGCTCGTGGATCCATGCGGCCTCCTCGAAGTACGGACCGAGGACCCTGGTCGTGATGAACCCGGGGACGTCCTTCCGCACGACGATCGGCGTCTTGCCCAGAGACTTCGTCAGCTCGACCGCCGCGGCGAGCGTCGCGTCGCTGGTCGGGTCGGCGCGGATGACCTCGATGAGCGGCATGAGCATCGGCGGGTTGAAGAAGTGCATGCCGACGACCTTCTGCGGCCGCTTCGTCGCGAGGGCCATGTTCGTGATCGGCAACGCGGACGTATTCGAGGCGAGGATCGTCTTCTCCGGAGCGGCGGCGTCGAGCTCCCGGAACACTTTCTTCTTTAGCTCGGCATCTTCGAACACCGCCTCGATCGCGACGTCGGCGTCGTGGCACGCCTCCCGAAGATCGAGCGTCGCGCGGATGCGCGCGAGGGCCGCGTCGGCATCGGCCTGGCGGATCTGGCTCTTCTCGACGAGCTTCCCCAGCGACCAACGGATCCGCTCCATCCCGCGGTCGAGGTATTCTTGCTTGATGTCCCGCATCCGGACGTCGTGGCCATGGAGGGCCGCGAGCTCCGCGATGCCGTGGCCCATCTCCCCCGCGCCGATCACCGCGATCTTCATCGAGACGCGTCCGATCCCGTGGATGGTCCGTGCGGAGTTAAAGGTGTGGCCCCGGAAGCGCGAAACCTTGTATCCGCGGGCTCCTTGTCCGCGATAAGATGGCGGATCTCCTCCAGACCGGCGGGATCGTGATTGCGACGGTCGCCGCGATCGTCGTCCCGTTCGTCGTGGTCCCGGAAATCCTCGAGCGAAGAGGGGGCTACAATCCCAGGAGCGGAATCGTCCGCGGCGTCGTGTGGGCGTCCTTCTTGGCAATCGTCCTCGTGCCCGCGATCGCGAGCGGCTTCCTTTTCTCCGTGACGAATCCCGTCGACTGGCTCATCTTCCTCCTCGCGATGGCGGTTGCGGTGCTGTACGACTACTACCGCTTGAACCCGGAAAAGGTCCCGTGGGCCCGCCCCAAGCCCGACCGTTGAGCCGCTTCGACGACGTCAGCCCGGACGAGACTCAGATGAAGCTCCAATCTCGAAGGACGTCCTCGAGGTTCGGGTGGCCGATCTCGTCGAGCTCGTATCGCACGTGGACGACGGGCTTCTTCGTCTTCAGGACGCGGCTCAGGTCGATCGGCGTGCCGCTCAGTACGAGGTCGCACGGCGTCGCGTCGATCGTCTCCTCGAGCTCCCGGATCTGCTTCGGGCCGTAGCCCATCGCGGGCAAGACCTTGCGGGAGTTCGGGTACTTCTTGTACGTCTCCTTGATCGAGCCGACCGCGTGGCCAACCGCGCTCACCACCTCCGCCGCGCCGAACCGCTCCGCCGCGATGAACGCCGCGCCGTACTCCATACCGCCGTGCGTCAGCGTGGGACCGTCCTCGATCGCGAGGACCTTCTTGCCGCGAATCGGCACGGTGTCGTCTGGGGTGATGGGAGACGCGGCCTCGACCATCACGACGTCCGGGTTGAGGGAACGGACGTTCCGCTTCACGGTCTCGACATTCTCCGGCGTCGCCGAGTCGACCTTGTTGATCACGACGACATCCGCCATGCGCACGTTCGTCTCGCCCGGATAGTAGGAGAGCTCGTGGCCCGGCCGGAGCGGGTCCGCGACGACGATGTGCAGGTCCGGCTTGAAGAACGGCGTGTCGTTGTTGCCGCCGTCCCAGAGGATGATCTCCGCCTCACGCTCGGCCTGCCGCAGGATCTTCTCGTAGTCCACGCCGGCGTAGACGACCGTCCCCTTGTCGATATGCGGCTCGTACTCCTCGCGCTCCTCGATCGTCGTCTTGTACGTGTCGAGGTCCTCGTACGTCGCGAAGCGCTCGACTGCCTGGGTCGCGAGGTCGCCGTAGGGCATCGGGTGCCGCACGACGACGACCTTCTTGCCGTGCGCCCGCAAGATGCTCGCGACGCGGCGCGTCGTCTGGCTCTTCCCGCTGCCCGTGCGGACGGCGCAGATCGCGACGACAGGCACGGCGGCCTTGAGCATCGTCGCCTGCGCCCCGAGGAGGAGGAAGTCCGCACCGTGCGCGTTCGCCAGGGCGATCCGGTGGCCGATGTACGCGTAGTCGACATCGGAGTACGAGAAGACGAGGGCCTGGGCGTGGAACCGCTCGATGAGCCGGGGCAGGTCCTCCTCCGGGAAGATCGGGACGCCGTCCGGGTACCTCGGCCCCGCGAGGGAGGCGGGGTACCTGCGAGTCTCGATGCCGGGGATTTGCGTCGCGGTGAACGCGACGACCTCATACGCCGCGTTGTCCCGGAAGTAGACGTTGAAATTGTGGAAGTCCCGGCCCGCAGCCCCGAGGATGATCACGCGGCGCGGCTCGGCCATGGGCACGAGGAGCAGACGAAGGGGCTTATCTTTTTTGGCGGACCGGAGCGGGATCCCTGCTTCCCGATTGTGGCGAGAACTCTTTGGAAAGACCTTTCCAAACGGGTACTTTCGCCCACCTCCCGCTCTTGGGTTAATGTCCCCAAACGCCGATCGTGATCGCATGCGAGGGATGCGGTCGTACTTGGTCCGGAAGCGTCTTCGCCGTTTTGCACAATCGCGGCGAGGTCAACCCTTAGAAGTCATCTCGTACGATGTCCCGGGATCCGCCAACGCCACCGCGGTCGCGATTGCTCACTTCGTCTTCGGAAGGACGGATCGTGTGCGGGTCAACGGGAACACTCGTGAGTATCGGTACGCGGGCTTTATTGAGCGAGATGGGGTCGTATGGCTGGGCCAGTCCGTCTTCCTCCTGACCCCAGCACGTTCCCGTGAGCTGCAATCATATCTCTCGGCCATGGGAGTCACATTCGAACGACTCCCCGTTCGAGTTGGATGACGCGGGTTTTGGAAAGACCTTTCCAACACGCCATGACGCGCCGCTGTCGTTCCGGTGGGCTTAATTTCCGACAATCCGGCCCGACGACCGCTCCGCGCCTTCCGGCCGAGCCGCCACCTCCCATTCGGAAAGACCTTTCCAAACGAGCCGACGAGACCACGGAGGCCGCTCACCGGTCGCACCCCGTGGCCCTACTGAACAAAGAGTTAGTCAGGCGGCCACGGGAGGGCGCCGTCCCGCTTTGGAAAGACCTTTCCAATCTTGGCTGTTGGATGAGATCAGGACGCTCGCAGTCCTGAAGATGCTGTCGAGCATCGCTTCCGTGAGGAGCTTCGTCTGTGTGTTCCGTTGGCTTGGATGATAAGAGGCGAGCAGGGTGACCGGCGGAATGGACCAGCGACCGGCATGGCGGAACTTCGGTCGCGGCGTGGGGACGTTGTGGCCTAGGGCCCGCCACGCGCGCAGGAAGGCGTCCATCGCCACCGCGCCAAGGGCGACGACCACACGCAAGTTCGGAAGGAGTGCGATCTCCCGCTCTATGAACGGCTGGCAGCGGGCAAACTCCACATGACTCGGCTTGTTCTGCGGCGGTGCGCACCGGACCGCCGCGACGATGTAGCAATCGTGCAGCGCGAGTCCGTCGTCCCGGGACACCGACGTGGGCTGGTTCGCGAACCCTGCGCGGTAGAGTGCGCGATACAGCCACTCGCCGCTGCGGTCGCCCGTGAACGCTCGCCCCGTGCGATTCCCGCCATGGGCCGCCGGCGCGAGGCCAACGACGAGCACCCGCGCCTGTGGATCGCCGAAGCCCGGCACCGGGCGTCCCCAATACGTCCAGTCGCGGAACGCGGCGCGCTTCGTGCGGGCCACGCCCTCGCGGTACCGCACGAGCCGTGGGCACCGGCGGCAAGCGACGATCTCGGAGGTCAGACGCCCGAGGTCGTCGGAGGCCATCGTCCTCCCGAATCGGATCGGGCGCAAAAGCTTCACGCCGCGGAAACCGCTAAGGCCCCCGAACGCCCCTCCGCACGTCGACGTTCTTCCTGCTCGCCTTGCCACTGCGCCTCGAGGGAGTGTCCGGCTCTCCCGTCCGCCTCGTCGCGCTGATGGAATGATCCGTCCGCGGGCAAAGGGCCTTTAGGCGACTCCGGCCTTCCAGGCCCGTGACGCCGTTTCGGTGGCGAACCGTCGTCGTTGTCGTCGTCGTCGCGCTCGCGGCGGCCGTCGCCCTCGACTACATCTTGGTGTGGATCACGCAGCCCGAACCCGGACCGGGTCCCAGCAACCCGGCCGTGCAACTCGAATCCGTGCAGACCGGCCTCGCGTGGCCCATCGCCCTGGCGTTCGCATCGGACGGACGCGTGTTCTACGCGGAGCGGTACACGGGGACCATCCGGATCATCGAGGCGGGCATCGTGCTCCCGACCCCATTCTATACGCTGACGAATACGGACACTTCGGGCGAGCGCGGGCTCCTCGGCCTCGCCCTCGACCCGGGATTCCCGGCGAGCCCGTGGGTGTACGCATACCAGACGTTCGACGATTCGGTGAACGGCACCGTCTACAATCGGATCGTGCGGATCCGGGCGAACGGCGACGTGGGGACCTCCGACTCCGTCATCCTGACGATGCCGGACCTGACCGGAGGCGTCGTCCACAACGGGGGTGTCATCGCCTTCGGGCCGGACGGGAAGCTGTACGCGGTGGTCGGAGAGAACACGTACGCCTCGCTCGCACAGAGCGGGATGAGCCTCCTGGGGAAAGTCCTCCGGATGAATCCGGACGGAAGCCCGCCCTCGGACAATCCGTTCTACGGGAGCGGGAGCTGGGAGAACCTCGTGTACACGTACGGGCACCGGAACATGTTCGGAGTCGCCTTCCATCCCGTCACCGGCGACGCATACGTCACGGAGAACGGGCCGGACTGCAACGACGAGGTCAACCATCTCGAGGCGGGTCGCAACTACGGCTGGGGTCCCACGGGGTCCTGCGGGAATCCGCCTTCGCCAGCCGACACGAACAGAGATGGCCCGAGCCCCGTGATGCCGATCGCCTCGTACTCGCCGACGTTCGCTCCGACCAATGTGGCGTTCTACACGGGTTCCTTGCTCCCGGAATCTCAGAACGACCTCATCTTCGGTGCGTGGGATGGGATACAGAACGACCACGGGCTCCGCGACCTGAGGCTCACGGCGGACGGAACGGCCGTCGTGAGCCAGACGATCCTGGTGACCGCAACGGAAGGAATCTTGGACGTGGAGATGGGTCCCGACGGCTACCTCTGGGTCACGACGCAGTCTACGATCCAACGGCTCGTCGCAGCGAACGCGACGTCGACCGATGCAGTCGCGTTCCCGGCTCTCCTCCTCGGGCCCACCCTCTCCGTCGTTCCTGAATCGCGACCATCCGCATTCTGGCGCAAGCTTTAGGGCCTGGTCGCGATATCCGCCCGAGGGCCCCTCGGTCAGCGGTGGGCCCGGGGCGGAGGTGCGTCGCGAATGGGTTCCAGTCCGAACGTGAGGCGGGCGTTAGTTGGTGTGAGCGTGGTGTTGGCGGCATTCGTGATCGCGGCGGGCCTCAGCGGCGTGGCATCCGCCGGGCGGCCTTCAGGAGTCAGAGCCTTCCTGGTTGGCTCGGGGTTCCTCTGCGGAGAGGAAGGCGCCTGTCCGGACGTCTCGAGGGCGGATAACGGAGACACCGTCGAGATCGCAGGCGATGGCACGTTCAACCCCGCGACGCGGAACGCGACGGGCAGCGGCACGTTCGTCCATCACCTTGCGGACGGGACCGTCTTCGCCCATGGGACGTGGGACGTCGTCGGGCTCATCTCGTTCAAGTCGTTCGGGACCGTCGACTTCGACGGCACGACGATCGAAGGGGGCCTCGCCCTCCTCCGCGTCGCGATCCACCCGAGCGAGTTCCCGGGCGTCACCTTCAGCGGCGTCCTCACGGTGGACTGCCTCGTTGGCAGTGCACCCGCAGGCGCGGACGAAGGCGTTCGCCTGAACGTCCAAGACACTCCGTTCAACTTCAACACGGAGGTCAGCGGGGAGACGCTCTTCCTCCCGCAGTAGCGCCACGGACTCGGTCCCGGAAGCCTTAGTAAGCTCGCGGACCTTTCCGCGACCCGATGCCGTCGTATCGGATCCCGAACGACGACCGCGTGCGGGCGAGTCTCGTCCGGGTGTTCAGCACGCGGCAGATCGTCGACAGCCAGCGACGGCTCAAGGCGCTCGTCGAGAAGGACATGCGAGGGGACGAGCGCTACCGGGTCGGGGAACCGCGGCTCCGGCTCCTGGCGATCGACTCGGGCCTCGTGGACCTCGAAATCAATTGCCGCGACACGGACGAGATGCGGTCCCTCGTCAAGTGTCCCGTGTGCGGGGCGCGGCTCAAGAAGGTCCGGAACATGACGGTGTACGGCGGGACCGTGACCCTGGGCTATCGCTGCGAACGGTGCAAATACTGGACGGGCCTGAAGCGGCGCGTGCCGACGCGGTACGTGTTCACGAGGCGGGCGTGATGCGGGTTCGTTATGAGGGTGGCTTCCTCGTTCAGGAGGCGCTCAAGGAGGTGATCCTCGACCCGGTCCGCAAGACGCCCGGGAGCGTCGTGAGCCACGGGCACATGGACCACCTGACGTCGGGCGGCGTGATGACGCCGGAGACGCTCGAGGTCCTCCGCGTCCGACGCGGATCGGGGAGCGGCGTCGCCTTGCCCTACGGTCGGGAGGTCGAGATGAACGGCTTCCGCGTCACCCTGAAGGACGCGGGACACGTGTTCGGATCCGCCATGGCGCGCGTCGACGACCTCCTGTACACGGGCGACTTCAATCCGGAAGGCGGGGCGACGTGCGGCCGCGCCCGGCCCGAGCACGTGCAGACGCTGGTCGTCGACGCGACGTACGGTCGGCCCGGATTCAGCTTCCCGCCGAAGCACGACGTCGAATCGGACCTCCTGACCTGGCTCGAGATGGAGCTCGCGAGCGGGCCGGTCGCCTTGGGAGGGTACGAGTTCGGCAAGAGCCAGGAACTGATCGCCCTCGCGAACCGCCTCGGCGTCGAGGTCGCCGTCTCCGACACGATCGCGGACCTGGCGGACGTCTACGTGCGGCACGGCATCCCGCTCCGATACCGGCGGATCTCCGGGATCGCGGAGGCGGAACGAAACGACCCGCGCGTCTACGTCCTGCCGCCGGGATGGCTGCGCCCCCCGCTCGACGACAGCGTCTCGTGGCTTGGGTCGATCGGCCTGCGGTCCGCATACGTGAGCGGCTGGTGCGCGTTCTTCGACTACACGCGCCGCTACGGCCTGGACGCGCAGTTCCCGCTGAGCGACCATGGCGACTTCGAGGACGTCATCGACTTCATCGCCGCGTGCGGTCCGCGGCGCGTGTACACGGCGTTCAGCAATGCGAGAGACCTCGCGAAGGCGGTCGAACGCCGCCTCAAGATCAAGGCCGAGGCGCTGCTCACGAGGTGAGCCCATGGACAGCCGAAGGGAAGGCAACACCGTCCTGCTGAAACTCTCTGACGGGGAGGATCTCTTCCCGAGCATCGAGGCGACCGCGACGACGCACGGACTGGAGAACGGCTCCGTCCTCTGGGGGATCGGGATGGTCCAAGACTTCGAGATCGGGTTCTTCGGGCCGAGCGGCTACGAGAAATCCGCGTTCCGGGACCGTCACGAGCTCCTCGCGTTGCACGGCAGCATCGCGATGCGCGGCGACCCGAAGCTCCATCTCCACATCGCGGTCGGAAGGCCGGACCACGGCGTCCTCGGTGGCCACCTGTTCCGTGCGAGGACCGCGGTCGTGAACGAGATCCAGTTGGTGCGCTTCGACACGATCCAGATGAACCGCGTGTTCAACGAAAGGACGGGGCTGCGGGAGCTCGTCCTCGAGTGAACCCGCCGTCGCGGTCGCCCCTCACTCCCATGTCGCCCTCTCGATCTCACGTTCCACTTTCGTCTTCTTCCGGAACGCGCGGTAGTGGTCCTTGCAGAGGTGGACGCGCCGGGGTTCGCCGATCAGCTTCAGCTCCGGCAGGGCTTCCTTCACCTTTCGCGTCGAGAGGGACCGTTTCGCCGCCTTCCCGCAATCCACGACGCCGCACACCTCGTCCGGGGCCACGTTGGCGGCGATGCCTGGCCCGATATTTGTACGTGTGCGGTCCGTGATTCCGCCGACCTTCTCCGATGCGGGCCCCGCAAGCTGTGACGGCACGGTGGCGCGCGGGCTAGGGCTCTCGCCGGCGGAACATCCCCGTGGCGGCCGCCGCGACGATGAGCATCGCCATGATGAGGGCGAGGGAGGAATCCGCTCCGAACGCGATGCGGGGCGGCGGCGGGACCGCACTCTCCACGTCGAGGGACGTCGGCGCGAGGCTCGGGAGGTAGACCGCCAGGACGGTCCCCGGAAGCGGCAGGACCGCATACGCTGGGGTCGTCGCGCCGGAGTCCGGCGCGTAGAAGAGGCCGAGCGTATCCGCGGTGATGTTGACCTCGACGCCGTTTGCCCGCACGTGAAGCGTTCGGGTCGGGTCTACGGGCATCGTGTCGGGGTCGAACGCGAGGAGGACCACCGCCCGGACGGGAGCGGACGAGTTCACCCGGACCGTCGCTTTGCCCGGAGCGACCCGCTGTGGCCACGCCGCTACGTCGATCCGGTAGCGGGCCGAATTCTCGACCCAGCCTCCGCCGGACGTTGCGACGAGATCGAACTCCGCGACGACTTGGCCCGCGGTGATCGCGTCGAGGACGGCCCTCCATTCCGCCTTGTACGGTGTGGCGGTGGGAATCGCCTTGAAGACGAGCAGGTCGGACGACGCCATCTGCGCGACGACCTGGGTGCCCGAGAGGACGAAGGAGCCCGCGCCGAGGACGAACCGCGCGTGCGCCCCACCGATCGTGTACGAGACCGACGACGCCGGCCACGAGCCCGGCCACGCGGTCGCCGTCGCGTGCTGCGAGATGTTCGTGGCCGAGGCCGGCAGCTCGATCATCACCGTGCGCGGGGCCGTCGTCCGGATCTCGAAGAGCCCCGTCGGATCGTCGTGGGCGCGGACCTCGACGTCGAATCCTTGCACGTAGAACGTCGGCCCGCGGAGCTGCGGGTCGCGCAACGGGAGGAAGGGCCCGATATCGATCGAGTCGACGTACCGCACGGTGGCGTTCGGTCCCGCGGTGACGTAGGAGCGGAACGGGCCCATCGGTTCCGTGTACGTGAACGAGACGTAGGTCCCCAGGACGTCGCCGCGCGTCTGGTTGTACTCGAACGAGCCGAAGAGGAGGGACGAGTACGGCGTGTCCGCGTCGATCGAGGCGCTCGGCACCGCGGACGACGAAATAGGGAGGAGGCCGGAGGGCGCGTGAGAGGGGGCAGATCCGCTGAGTGCGACGGGCAGCAGTGAAAGCACCGTGAACGCCGCCGCCGCTTTTGCGAGATTTGCGCACGCGCCCTTGCCGTCCTCCATCTACCAATTACTGTCCGTTCGACGATATGCCGCTTTTGGTCCGGCCGGGCAACTCCTTGGGACGCCCTTCGAACCCGGTCGACGACGCCGCCCTCGGACGCGTTTCGACCGCTGTACGCAAAGTATCTTTATCCCGAACCGGCATGCGTCGCCCTGACATGGGTCCGTGGGACGTCTTCCTGCGCGTATCGTTCGCCGGCTTCGCGGCGATCCTCGCGACGGTGTCCGTGAAGTCGTACGTGCGACACCGGGAGCGGCGTTTCCTCCTGTTGAGTGCCGCGTTCGGCCTGTTCCTCGCGCAAGGCGTCTGGCTCCTCGCCGAAATCGCGACGGCGCCGACGCCTTCCGTCGGCACTCCCTGGCTCGCCCTGAACCTCGCGGTGCTCGTGTCGCTCTACCTCGCGCTGTTGCGGTGATTGCATGTCAGAAGGCCTTGAACTGGAAAGCCGCCGTCGGATCTACGACTTCCTCACGGCGAACCCGGGGGTCCACCTCCGGCGAATCGGGCAGGCGCTCGGCATGTCGACGGGCATGCTCTCCTACCACCTCGGATACCTCGAGCGGAACGGCGTCCTGAAGGCGGAGGAGGACGGCCATCGCAAGCGATACTTCATCGCCCGCGCGTTCGTCGAGGCGCAGCGGCGGATCCTCGCGGTCTTGCGACAGGACGTGCCCCGCAAGATCATGCTCGAGCTCTTGACGTACGGCGACCGGACGTTCGCCGACCTGCAGATGAGCGTCGGCGTCTCGAAGTCGACGTTGTCGTATCACCTGCAGAAACTGATGCAACGGGACCTGCTCGTCCGGACGAAGCGGGAGCGGGAGAGCGTCTTCACGATCAAGGACATGGAGGAGGTGCGAAAACTCCTCCTCGCGAACCGGTCGAGCTTCCAGGACGATGCGGTCGACCGATTCGCCGACCTCTGGACGAAGATGCGTACGTGACCGTCCCGGAGGCGGGAGTTATGCCCAATTGGGCATAAGCGCGGTCACGGCGCCTTCATGAATTCGCGCAGCAAGCACGTCGCGTAGGCGCCTCGCGTGAGTTCGACGCTCACCCCGAGTCCGTTGCCGACCACCGCGGCGTCGAGGTCGCGGAACGGCGCGAGGATCTCGCGTCGCGTCCCCTTCGACGAAAGCCGAGGGAGTTCCGGGATGATGAAGTCCTCCCGTCGAAGCCCCTCTGAGGCGACGATCTGCTTCTCGATTTGCCCGGGCTCGCCTCCGGCGAAATCCGATTCGGAGCCATACAGGAGTCCGCTCACCCACGCCTTCCCCTCCCGGCACCGTTCCGTCACACGACCCAGGTTGTCGCATGTGACGTCGACGAGCCGATCGCGATCCGGAAGCCCGAGGCGGTCCGCGGGCAACACGAGATCCCCCGCGACGGGCTCGTGGATCGGGAGGCCGCGCCGGAGCCGCTCGGCGAGCATCCGGTTGTAGAGGTACGATTGGTACCCGTGCACGAACATCAGGAGCAGATTGAAGGGCAGCTGCCGCAACGCGCCCACGTATTCGCCGGGATGCGCGGCGAGATGATTCAGGAGGGCTTTCTCGAATCCGTACGACCTCGGGTACGTCCGGAGGGCCGCACGCACATCCCCCGTGTCGCGCAGGGCCGCACGGACCTCGTACGATTCCGGATCCTCGCCCTCGATCGGATTCGCGGCGTACGCCTCGACGGCCTCCCGGAATTCGCCTCGCACGATGTGGCGACCGACGACATGCGTGATGGGCCGCACGGAGCCGAACCGCTGCACCCCGAAGAAGTTCGGAAAGCCGCCGAACGCCCGGAGCTGCCGCGCGGTCTCTTCGACGGTCCTGGCGGCCGTCTCGGGTGGAACCGCAAGATCCCGAACGAGGATCCGGAAGCGGTTGCCCAGGAGGTCGCCGATCTCGAGGGGGTGGTCGGACCGGAACACGTCCACGACGTCGAGGTCTTTGAGCCGGAGGCCTTGGATCGCGTCGGGCGCCACGTCCTCGAACGAGAACAGCTGCGTCGTGACGGCCCGCTTGTCCTTCGTCCCCGCGAAGCCGATTCGCCGGCGGCTGATGTGCAACGCGCGCGCGAGTTCCCGGACGAGGCGGTTCGTCTCCCAGTTCCGCAGGCGGAGCGCCGCGATCGCGTACCGGCCGTCGGCCACGGTCGGCGGTGGCGAGGAGACCTCTTCGACGGCGAAATCGTCCGCCGTCTCCTTGAGGATGCCGCCGACCCCGGGCGTGGACGTCAGGTACCCTTCGATCCCGACGTCGCGCTCCATGAGCCTACGCGAGCTCCTTCTCCAGGGTCTGCCTCGCGCCGCCGAACTCCGAGGCGAGGCTCTCCGCGACCCGCTTCAGCGCGGCCTGCGGGCTGCCTTTCTTCACCTTGACCGTGAGGACCGGCTTGTCGAGCTGCGGGTGCCCCGTGTAGTAGAGCGCGTCCTCGACGTCCGGGTCTTTCAGGAGGGCCGTGATGAGCGGATAGATGACCGTATCGTCCGGGTTCAGGATCTCAATCCGGACGGAGTCTTTCTGCTTCTCGAGGAGACGCATCTGCATGGAAGGGTGCGGAGCGGCTGCGCCGATTTAAGGTTTTGCGGCAGAACCGACCTCGTCCGCGCGGTGGTCGTGAAGTCGAAGGGCGTTCCCGAACGGATCCCAGACGGTCCCTGCGTTGGCTCCTTCCTTCTTCACCCGAATCCCGCGGGATTGCAGAAAGCTCGCGGCCTTCTCGAAGTCGTCCACGTGAAATTCGAACGGTGTCCCCTCGCCCCCAGGACCGCCGGCCACTTTCGGCAGCTTCGAGTTCCGATAGAGGGTGAGCTGGCCTCCGGAAACCTCCACGACCGTCCAGACGGGGTTGACTTTTCCGACGACGCGAAAACCGAGAACATCCCGATAGAAGGCGATCGCTTTCTCCATGTCGTCCACGGGGATCACGACGTGCCCGATGTCTTTGACCACGGCCATGCGCCGTGAATCTGGATCCGACGTTATGAACCTGGTCGTGGCCCTTGTTCCCGCGACCGTCCGAAGGAATCTAAATAGCGCGTGGGCCCATCGCGGACTCCCGATGCCCGCGCCCGAGCCGCCGTCCGCGGAGACGTTCGCGAGCGAGGCGGAGGATCTCCTCGAGTCGATCGAGCGGGCGCGGAAGAAGGTCGAGGGGCTCCCGGGCCTCATCGACGGCACGCTCGACCGTTTCCGCGAGCGGATCGACCGCCTCATCCGGGAGAGCGAGGTGGACAACTGGCGGCAGGTGCGGATCTTCACGCGGGACGTCGACACGGTCGCCGCGGACCTCGCGAAAGCCTTGAAGGAGAAGCGGCTCTCGCCCCGCCTCGTCGCCGCCCTCGATGCCTCGCTGCGGAAGGCGCGGAAGCGGGACTTCTACGGCGCGCGGAGGGCGTGGCGCAAGCTCGACAAGGTCGCGCAGCAGGGCGCCGACGTGCGCGACCTCCAAGGCAGGTACCGCGAATCGTACAAGACCGTGGAAGCGCGAATCCGTCAGCTGCGGACCCAGATTGAGCGGCTCGAGAAGATCCCGAAACCGCCGATGTCCCCGGAGGACGCGCGGGCGTTCAACGAGGACGTCGACGCGTTCAACGAGGCCGCGACGGCCGCGTACCTGGACTTCCTCGCACGGAGCCGAGCGGACGTCGCGATCCCGCTCCTGCTCGAGGCCGCCCAAGGCCGCGGCATCGGCGTCCCCGCGCCGCCGCCAAACTCGGACCCGGAACCGCTCATGCGCCTACTGAACAACGCGAGCCCGCAGGGGGAGGCGTTCCGCAGCCGCTCGTTCTACGGCCTCCTCGAGCTGCCGGCGTACTCGGACGCGAAGCTCACCCACGTATTCGGCGATTCCCGTCTGATCCGGAGCGCGCTGGAGTCCGCGTGGTCGTGGCTCAAGGCGGTGCGCGACGACGAGCGCCGAACCCTCCAGATCCAGTGGAGCGAAGACGCGACGATGCTCCGCCGTCGGATGCCCGCGATCGTCGAATACCTCGAGCGGATCTCGAACGTGAATGATGCGGCCGTGAGGGGACACCTCCTGATTGCGTCCCTGAACAACGGCCGGTTCGAGGCGTTGCAATCGGCGGCGCGGTTGTACGCGACCCACGGGGACGCGGCGGCCCGGAAGTGGCGGGCGCTCCTCGAGAAGGATGTTGAATCGATGCGCACGGAGGCCGCCGCGCTCACGGCGGTCCTGAAGAAGTTCCCCGAGCCGGGAAAAGTCGAGGCCGGCTGAGCCAGGCACGATGCGAAGCGAACAAATGCCCGCGATGCCATCGCCCCGCGGGTGACTCGGATGGTCCAGAAGATCATCGACATCGTCGGGACCTCGCCGGAGAGCTTCGCGAAGGCCGCCTCGAACGCGGTCGCGGAAGCCGCGAAGACCGTGCGGGGAATCCGGTGGGCGCGGGTGGGGGAACTCGAGATGGACCTCGACGGTCCGAAGGTGAAAGCGTACCGGACGATGGTGCGGATCTACTTCGACATCGAACGCTGAAGCGACCGCAATCGGCTCGGCCCGCCTCGGCCATGCGCGCTGCGGGGCGGATCGGCGATGGGCATCTACGCAATCGCGGCGTATCGACTGAAGCGAGGGAAAGAACAGCAGCTTCGAGAGGTCTTGAAGGACCATCTCCCGATCCTTCGAAAGGAAGGCCTCGTCACGGACCGACCGCCGTACCTGATGCGGGCCGCCGACGGCACGTTCGTCGAGGTCTTCGAATGGGAGTCCGCGGCCGCGATCGAAACGGCCCACGAGAACTCTCAGGTGCGGGCGATGTGGGCCCGGTTCGAAGCGGCGTGCACGTACGAGTCGCTCGGGAATCTCAAGGAGTCAAAGGACCTGTTCGCGAACTTCGAGTCAATCGATCTCTAGCTTCGGTCGGACCGGCCGAGCGTCGAAGGGCGGCGACGCTCCGATGCACGGGATCGACTGGAAGACAGGAGGAGTTGGGGAAACGTTGATTGTTCACGGTAGGACTTCCGCGCGTCCGAGGCGGGGCTGGCTATGCGGCGGATGGAACTCACCGCGTCGGTCGTCCTGGTGATCGCCGGAATCTACTTCCTGCTCTTCCATCGAGACCCACTTCCGCTGAACCACGAGTCCGTGGGACTGGGCAACCTTCACTTTGTGCACGACATCATCGGGATCGGCCTGATCGGAATCGCCGGGCTGCTGTGGTGGCGCTCGAGGCCGCGCGTGAGCGCTCCGTCGATGAACTGAAGATGAACAGCCCTTGGAACAAACGCATTTAGCGACCGCGACGTTTCCCCTCAAGAGGAGGTAACGGCCTGCTCGATTTCCTCGCGAGGCCCGCGTTCGACTCGATCCTCCTCGGCAGCCTCTACACGATGATGGCCTTGGGCCTCACGCTCACGTACAAGGTCACGAAGATCCCGAACTTTGCCCACGCGGAGTACGTCACGATCGGCGGGTATGTGACGGTCGTCGCGGTAAAGGCGCTCGGGGGATGGCCTTGGGCTCTTTTCGCCGTCCCGATCGCCTTCGTTATCGCCGCCCTCGTCGCCGTAGTCGTGGACGAGCTCGTCTTCAAGCCGCTCTTCCTCCGCGGCGCGACCCCGATCCACCTCCTCGTTGCGTCGATCGGCGCGGGGCTTATCCTCCGATACATCGTGACGATCTACGCGGACCTCTCGGACCTTCTCACCGCGAAGGCGAACCTCTCCTCGAACGTCATCCTCTTCCTGGCGAATGCCTCCCTCACGACGCTCCACGTGACGATCGTCCCGACGGTCGCCGGGGTCGTGGTGGCGCTTCACCTCCTCTTCACGAGGACGAAAATCGGGAAGGGCATGCGCGCGATGGCGAGCAACTACGACCTCGCTCGCGTCTCCGGGATCAACACGGGTGCCGTGCGCCGCCTCACCTGGTTCCTCGCCGGGGGCCTCGCGGGACTCGCGGGGGCGTTCTGGGCGATTTACAACCCGATTCAGACGGATACGGGGTGGCGGGCGCTCCTTTACATTTTCGCGGCTGCAATCCTCGCAGGGATGACGAGCTTCTACGGGACGATTGCGGGAGGGTACATCGTCGCAGCCGCGGGGAACTTCGGGGTTTTCTTCCTGAACCGAGCGTACGGGGTCGACGTGGGCTATCAACCGCTCATCGCGCTCGCGATCATTATCGCAGTCTTCTTAATCCGGCCCACCGGCTTCGCAGGACTCACATGGCGGGAGGTCGTCGACCGGACGCGCTCCCTGGCGAGGCGGCTCTTGGAGGCGGCGCGCCGGATCGGCGCGGCGAGGGGATGAGACGATGGCGGACCTCGGCCTCCTCTTTGCGTCGATTGCGGCGTTCGTCGGCGTCTACATGATCCTCGCCGTGAGCCTGAACCTCGAGTTCGGCTACGGAGGCCAGCCGAACCTGGGCAAGGTCCTGTTCTTCTCGATCGGGGCGTACATTGCAGGGATCCTCGTCGCCCGCATCGTCGCGGGCCTCGCCGGGTTCCAAGGCGATGTGTTCGGCCCCTCTGCGTCCCAGGCCCGCTTCCTGTTTGCGGAGAGCCATCCCGCCGTGATCATCGGCCTCTTCCTCGCGGCCCTCGCCATCGGGGCCATCGCCGGAGGTGCCTTTGGATACCTTGCGTCCTTTCCCGCCTTGCGACTGCGCGGCGACTTCCTCGCGATCGTCCTCATCGCGGCCGGAGAGGCAACCCGGATTTTCGTGTACACATACGAGCCCTTGGCCGGCGGGGCGATCGGAATCCTGGGCGTGCCGCATCCCTTTGTGTGGCTCGGGGCGACGGCGGGTCGGGTGGCGTATGCCTTGGTCATCCTTGGCATCGCCAGCGTGTTCTATCTCTTCGCGGAACGTCTCACCGCGTCCCCCTTCGGGCGCCTGCTGAAATCGATCCGGGACGATGAGCTCGTCGCCAACGTCCTCGGCAAGCGGACGCCGAGGGTGAAGGGCACCGTCCTCGTAATCGGGAGCGGGATGGCCGCCGTGGCGGGAGTCCTCAACGCGTTCTACCAGCAGAGCGTCCTCTCTGTCGACTACATTCCGCAGGTCACCTTCCTCGCCCTCACGATGGTCTTGCTGGGAGGCCTCGCGAACCATCGGGGAGCGGTCGCGGGCGTCCTGCTCCTCACCGTTCTGGACCGATTCACCCAGCCGCCATTCCTCGCGATCTTCGGCGTCTTCTGGACCTTCCCGGTCGATTTGAACTACCTTCGGTACATCGGGATTGGCGTGCTCATCATCCTCATCCTCCGGTTCCGGCCGCAGGGCCTCGTGCCCGAACGCCCCGTCCCGACGCCGGTGCCTGAGGAAAGCTCCGAATCCGCGGCGCTTGCGGACGGCGGCGGTCCAGCGTGAGCGCGCCTCGCCGTCACGTTTTAGTGTAGTCCGCGCATTCTCTCGGCCATGGCGGAGGCGGGGGGAACAGTCAAAGGCTCGTCGAAAGTCGTACTCGCGATCTTGATCGCGCTTGTCGTGATCCTAGGCGGGACGACGACGTACTTGGCAATCCGGTCCGTGCAGCCACCGACGGCTGTCACATACGTGATCGGCGTTGAAATCGCCGTGAGCGGCTCCTACGCATCGGACGGTCCCTTGCGACGCGACGGGGCGTTCCTCGCGATCACCCAAATGAATACGGAGCTAGCGGCTGCCGGATCGCCCATCCATTTCGAAAAGATCCACGTCGACTCGATGGCGCAGGGCGCTACGGCCGTGACTGCGTTCGAGCAGCTCGTCGCGGCGGGAGTGAAAGTCGTCGTCGGACCCCTTTCTAGCGCGGAGGTCGGATCCGTCGCACCCCTCGCAGACTCGAACCACGTTGTCGCGATCAGCCCCTCGGCCACGGCGCCTCGCCTCGCGCTCGACGACTTCGTCTTCCGCGTCGCGCCGAACGACGCGTTCCAAGCGAGCGCCCTCGCGGAGCTGTTCGGTGAACTCGGCTATACGAAGGTCGCGGTCATGGCCCGCGACGACGACTATGGCCGCGGAATCGCGAACTTCACGGAGGGCATCTTCGAGGCCGCGCCGTATAACGGGGTCGTGGAGAAGACCTTCTACTCGACGCAGTCTGGGACGGACTACGCGCCTCCGGTGGCCGCCCTCAGCGCTCAAGTCGGGACCCCCGCGGCCACCACGGCGGTCCTCCTTGTCGCCTTCGAGGACGACGGGATCGGCATCCTTAACCTCGCGAGACAGGACCCGAATTTGAGCCAAGTCCGGTGGTTCGGATCCGAGAGCGTGACCCGGCCGAAGTACGTCGACCCGAGCACGCCCGCCGAAATCAAGGATTTCCTCGTGAGCCGGAACATGACGGGGTTCTTCCCGTTCCCGCAGCAATCCCCGGTCGTGGAGAAATTCGTGGCCGACTACCAGGCCGCCTACGGACGCGCCCCCTCGCCGTACGCCTACTACTCGTACGACGCGGCGATGATTGCGATGTTGTCAATCCTCCGCGCGGGCAAGTACGATGGAGACGCCATCCGCGCGATGGTGCCAATCGTCGGGGAGACGTACATCGGTGCGAGCGGCCACAAGATCTTCGACCAGTTCGGTGACTACGCGGCCGCCGACTACCGGATCTGGAACATCCGTCTCGAAGGATCGAATTACGTCTTCAAGCAAATCGGCACCTGGTTCTACCTGACCGGGACCATCGAGTGGGACTGAGGGAGCCCGTCACGTGGGGCCAGAGGAAGGACACAGGAAGCCCTTCCTTCGGCTCGAAGACGTGCGGAAGCATTTCGGCGGCGTCCACGCCGTGGACGGCGTCACCGCCGACGTCCGCGAGGGGGAGCTGCTTGGTCTCATCGGGCCGAACGGCAGCGGCAAGACGACCCTGTTCAACGTGATCTCGGGCGTACACAAGCCCGACAGCGGAACCATCCTCTTCCAGGGAGAGCGAATCGACGCCCTTGAGCCGAACGAGATCTTCGCTCGAGGTGTCGTGCGTTGCTTCCAGAACCCGCGGCTCTTCCGCGGCATGACGGTTCTGGAGAACGCCCTCGTCCCGCCGCGGGATCAGATCGGCGAGAAGGCGCGCCACGCGGCGTTCCCCTCCCGGTGGACGGACCAGGAACTCCGCCTCGCTGCTAAGGCCTTGCAGACGCTCGCCGCCCAGCAACTCGCGGGCGTGAGGTCTCACTGGTCCGGAGAAATCTCCGGCGGGCAGATGAAGCTGCTCGAGCTCTCGCGGGCGCTCATGGGGGAGCCGCGTCTCCTCCTCCTGGATGAGCCCACGGCGGGCGTTGCGCCGAAGCTTGCGGGGGAAATCTTCGAGGGGATCGTTCGCCTTCAAAAGGACCTCGGCTTGACGTTCGTCGTGATCGAGCACCGCCTGGAGGTCCTCTTCGACTACGTCGAGCGGTTGCTCGTGATGCACCAGGGGAAGATTCTCTTCTCCGGCCACCCCGACGAAGCCGTGAAAGACCCCAACGTGGTCGACGCCTATCTCGGAGAGTGACGGCCTGGGGAGTCTCGCCCTCGATGCGATCGATATCGCTTGCGGCTACGGGAAAGCGGTCGTGGTGCAAGGCATGTCCGCCCACCTCGATTCAGGGGAAATCGTCGCCCTCGTTGGCCCGAACGGGAGCGGCAAGAGCACGTTCCTGAAGGCGATCGTCGGCCTGGCGTCCCTCTTCGAAGGCCGCGTCTTGTTCGATGGACACGACGTGACGACGCTCCCTCCGGAGGAGAAAGCCCAGATGGGACTCGGCTACGTGCCCCAGGTCGACAACACGTTCGGGGACCTCACGATCCGGGAGAACCTGGAGATGGGCGCGTACGCAATCCGGGACCGCGCGCAGGTGGCGGAGGACCTGGACCGCGTGTTCGCCCTGTTCTCGATCCTCGGCGAGCGGCGTTCCCAGTCCGCGTTAACGCTGAGCGGCGGGGAGCGGCAGATGCTCGGGATCGGACGGGCCTTGATGGCCCGGCCGCGGGTCCTGCTCCTCGACGAACCGACCGCGGCCCTCGCGCCAAAGATGGTCAACGAACTCTTCCGGCGAATCGCCCAGATTCGGGACTCCGGCGTTCCGATCCTCCTCGTCGAGCAACATGCGAAGCGCGCGCTCGAGATCGCCGACCGAGGCTACGTCCTCGTGGCGGGCCGGAAGGCGATGGAGGGCACCGGCGCGGAGATCCTGGCCAGGGAGGACCTGAAGAAGATCTTCCTCGGCCGCAAGTAGACCCGAGGGGTTCTTAGCGAACGGCCGGTTGACCCCCGCGGCATCCATGGCCGCCCGCATCCACGTCGTCTGGTACACGGACCCGCACAACATCTGGTGCTGGGGCTGCGAGCCGATGGTCCGACGGCTCCAGGTCGTCTATCCGGACGCCGTTGAGGTCGAGGTCCGGATGGGCGGCCTGTTCGAGGACTTCACCCCGGTCCGGGAGCAGTGGGCGCGGATGTCCGGCGGCCGATGGACCGCGTCCGTGCTCGCGTTCTTCGAGGCCGTTGCCGAGCAGCACCGCATGCCGATGAACTCACAGCGCATGATCGAGAACGTCGACGATTTCGATTCGACGTGGCCCGCGTGCATCGCCGTCAAGGCCGCGGAGCTCCAGGGCCGCGACGCCGCCGCGCGATACCTGCGAGCCCTGCGGGAGGCGTGGTGCCTCGACGGCCGGCCGATCCACCGGCGGGGCGTGCAAATCGAGGTCGCGAGCGAGTCGGGGCTGGATCCAGACGCCTTCGAGACGGCCCTGGAAGACGGGCGCGCCGAGAACGCGTTCCGGAACGACCGCGAGGAGTGCGAGCGTCACGAGGTCACGGGATTCCCGACGTTTGAGATCACGCGGGACGAAACGACCGCGCGAATCAATGGCTGGCAGCCGTGGGAGGTACTCGAAGACGTCCTGCGGAAAGTCGACGCGGATGTCGTGCCAAAGGTGCTCGAGCCGACCGAGAAATCGGTCCTCGCCGTCCTCCGCCGATACGATCGGTGCGCGACGCGCGAGATCGCCGCAATCCTCGGGGTAACGGACGACGACGCGGAACTCCTCCTCGAGGACCTGGAGGGACGCGGCAGGGTGAGCCCTCGGACGGTCGGGAACGGGCTCGTGTGGGAAGCGGCCCAAGGGATCAGGGAGGCCGAAGCGGAGCGGGATCGCGCGGTCCTGTGACCGGCGCCGACGTCCTCACGGGAGGTCCGGGAACAGCTCGCGGCGCGACGGCGGCGACTCGGAAGGACGCACGGGAATCTCCCACTCCCGCGCGAGGTGGTCGCCGATGCCCTTGATTCGCTCCATGTCTCCGTCCCATTCCTCGAGCACCGATGCGAACCGCGTCTCGAGATCTTGCACCTGGCGGATCACCCGCTTCTCCAGCCGGTTCGATTCCCGGCCCTCGTAGACGACGTACAGCAGGAGGCGAGGTCCGCGGCCGAAGGCGACCTGGTGCCGGTCCCCGAGCTCGATGCTCCGCACGCTGCCGATGCCGAGGCTGTGGAACGAATCGTCCATGAAATTCTGGACCGCACTGAACATCGACGCGATGAGGTCCGGATCCTTGTCCGAGCC